>Ga0172362_10002184_pt1 | contig 17001 bp, 14 predicted proteins | sample LakKivs1_kivu2a2_FD_114534 | JGI IMG/M metagenome (GOLD analysis project Ga0172362, IMG submission 114534) | Sediment microbial communities from Lake Kivu, Rwanda - Sediment s1_kivu2a2 | ecosystem: Environmental > Aquatic > Freshwater > Lake > Sediment | place: Rwanda: Western Province, Lake...
ACCTGGCCGCGCTCGATTTCTTCACGCTTGATACCACGCAGGAGCACGCCGACGTTGTCGCCAGCCTGACCCTGATCGAGCGTCTTGTTGAACATTTCTACGCCGGTGCAGACCACCTTGCGCGACTTGTCGCTGAAGCCAATCACCTCGACATCGTCGCCGACCTTGCACACGCCGCGCTCAATTCGACCGGTGGCCACGGTACCGCGGCCTTCGATCGAGAACACATCTTCGACCGCCATCAGGAACGGCTTGTCGACTTCGCGCTGCGGCTCCGGAATGTAGCTGTCGATCGCGTCCAGCAGGTCCTGGATGCACTTGGTCTTTTCCGGATCCTTCGGATTGTCGTACGCGGGCTTGCCGGCCCCGCGAATGATCGGAATCTCGTCGCCCGGGAAGCCGTACTTCGTGAGCAGCTCGCGAAGCTCCAGCTCAACCAGTTCGAGCAATTCCGGATCGTCGACCAGGTCGACCTTATTCAGGAACACGACCAGGGCCGGCACACCGACCTGACGAGCGAGCAGAATGTGCTCGCGAGTCTGCGGCATCGGACCGTCGACGGCCGACACGACCAGGATCGCACCGTCCATCTGGGCGGCGCCGGTGATCATGTTCTTGATGAAGTCCGCGTGGCCCGGACAGTCAATGTGGGCGTAGTGGCGGTTTTCCGACTCGTACTCGACGTGGCTGACGGCAATGGTCACCGTCTTCGTCTCGTCGCGAACGGTACCACCCTTGGCGATGTCGGCGTACGACTTGAAGTTCGCCAAACCCTTGGCCGACTGCACCGACAGCAAGGCGCCGGTCAAGGTCGTCTTGCCGTGGTCAATGTGACCGATCGTGCCCACGTTGACGTGCGGCTTCTTGCGTTCAAATGTGTCCTTGGCCATTCTTTCTCCCTGATCTTTCTAACGACAAAGTGTGTGTGTTTATGAACTGAGTTAGCTAGTCGATTCAGATCTCAAATTCCAAAGCTGCTGAGGGGACTCGAACCCTTGACCTCGTCCTTACCAAGGACGTGCTCTACCAACTGAGCTACAGCAGCCCGACTTAAACGTTTCCTACCCCCAACCTCGCGTTTTCGAGCGGACAAATTCCGCTGCACTCCACGAGCTGCCGCTGATATTCTCCGGACCCCAAAAAGGCAAAGCGGGTGAAGGGAATCGAACCCTCGTCTTTAGCTTGGAAGGCTATGGCTCTACCATTGAGCTACACCCGCATGCTTGCGCCAACCGCGCCTCACCACGGATAGCGACTCCTCAAACCCACCTTGGGATCCACCGCCTTTTCGCTGCACTGCCTTTTCGCTGCACTGCCTTTTCGCTGCACTGCCTTTTCGCTGCACTGCCTGTTCGTAAACCCGGCAAGCACCCCCCCAACTTCCAGCAAGACCTAATCCACATTCCACCCGGCGATGCCTCTCTCGCCACGCTCATATCTTAATGGGGGGTACAGGATTCGAACCTGTGAAGGCATAGCCATCAGATTTACAGTCTGACCCCTTTGACCGCTCGGGAAACCCCCCGTGACATTCCTTGACCCGACAACCATTTCCCGCCGGGGGCGGGTGTTCCCGGAACCGCTCAACTCATTGCAACTTCAATTCGCTCGCTCCGCTCAAGAGCTAGCGAAGGGACTTGAACCCCCAACCTGCTGATTACAAATCAGCTGCTCTGCCAATTGAGCTACGCTAGCCTGCTGCAATGCCGCTCAGCCGCGCGCATCGCGATTTGGCAAGACCAAAGGCCGACGCTCCGCCCCTACGAAAACCCCTAAATATAGCGAACCTACTCACCCTTGCAAGACGGCGTGAACCGCCACTTTGCCGCCTTTTCCAACTTCGCGCCGGCAGACGAGCATCCATCCCTCTAAGCCCCGCAACTGGCCATCTCGACTGACTGCCAAAATTTCTTTGCCGCACCTCGAAAATCAGCCCATCCGCCGATACCGCGAGCGCAAAATCCCCAATTTGCGGGAACATCGACTCCGGAAAACCAGGCCGGACGACAAAGAAAGGCTCCACCGTCTCGCATCACTTCCGCACCATTCGGCGTCGCTCGCGAGTGTTCGTGCAGCCGTCGACCGGCCTCCTTTTGGGCTAGATCCCCTGGCTAGGGGCACCAATAAAAGCGTCCCCGCAGGTCCAATTCGGGCCTGCGGGGTGCTGAATTTTCTACCGAACACTAATCCTATGCTTTTCCCGGAACCGGGTCCAGGGGTTACACAGGGCCCGGCGACTCGATTTTCTCTTCCTGGGCCGCAACGCGCAGCTTATTCAGGGCACGAGCTTCGATCTGCCGGATTCGTTCCTTCGTAACCCCCATCTCCGCACCAACTTCCTTCAGGGTCAGCGGCTCGTGACCGTGATCCAGCCCAAAGCGGCTGATAATGATCTTGGCCTCGCGCTCGTCGAGCCGTTCCAGGATCTTGCTGATCTGGGACTCTCGTTGAGCTTGAGCCGATTCCTGCTCGTACTGATCGGTCCGCCGCTCCTCGGTCCCGGCGAACATCTCGCCGTGACTCGTGCGGAACCGGTCCTTATGCCGGTGCTCGTCCGGAATCGTCCGGGCGAAGTTCTTCATGATTGCCCAACTGGCGTACGTGCTGAACTTGTTGCCCCGCGCGAAGTCGAACTTCTCGACCGCCCGGATCAGCGACATGTTTCCGTCGCTGACCAGCTCGAAGAAGTTGTCGCCGGTGCCGACATGTCGCTTGGCGATCGAAACCACCAGCCGCAGGTTGGCCCGCACGATCTGATTCTTAAGGGCGACGATCTTGTCGTACAGTTTCTCGATGGCGTCCATGACCGAGCTCTTCGCCTTGATCGGGTCGAGCGAGTCGCGGAGCTTTGCCGCCTTGTACTTCAAGTAGTTGAACTTGCGGAACAGGTGCGCCTCTTGCTCGCGAGTGAGCAACGGCACTTCGTACAGGCTCGCCAGGTACGGAGGCAGTCCGCTCGGCAGCCGCGTCTTCTTCACCGGTGTCGGGTTCTCCGGCATCGGCGCCATGATCGTCTTCTCGGCCGTGGACCGACCAAAGTACGGGTTCGGGATGTAGTCGATCGGCAGTTCCATGATCCGCCGAGCGCGCATCTCGCTGATCACCCGATAGACGCTGGTCTTGGTGCGGTGGAAGCGCTTGGCGAGCGTCTCCACCGAGGCGCCTCGGCGATAGTGCTGGAAAATCTGCCGCTTGTCGTCGTCGTTCAGCGGACCCGAGTGGTCCGGAAAGATCGCCAACTGCGGATGATCCTGGTCAAATTGCTTCAAGGTGTATCGCACGGTTTCCATGCTTCTTCCCATTCTCTCTGCCACGCGTTTCGTGACTTCTGCTAAGGATCCACCGGCCCGCGCCAGGCGTCTGGCGCGTTCCACTATTTCACTACGTTCGTCGAGGGATAGTTGGCTGAACTTGGCGCCGCGTTTTACACGATCTTCGTTCTGCGAGACGAAGCGCTCGACCGAGCTCTTCAAAAAACCCACGCGTTTGCGGCCGTCGAACACGAATCGGCGGCTGACCAGGCCTTGTTGGCGCCAGCGGCTGATCGTCTTGGTCGAAACCTTGAACATCTTGCTGAGCTCTTCGACCGTTAGCACGCGTTCGCCCGCGCCGGTTGCCGGCACGTCGGCCGAGTCCGACAGGTCTTCCACGAATAAGAGCAAATCGTGCTCGGCATCGCTCCCGTTGACTTTCGTGTTCGGGAACGAGTCCGGCCGGTAATCGGTAATCCGGTAGCACAGGTACTCGTAGGTATAAGTCCGCTCGTTTTCCAGTTCCGCGATCAGCCGTTCCGCTCGATCGACTTGCTCGATCTTTTTCTCGCGCGGCGCGAATCGAACTTGCTGATCACGAAGCTGCCGAAGGATCGGACTGCGGTAATCGGAATGCATGACAGGTACCTCGCTTGGTCCCGGCGGTTGTTCCGTGCGTCTCCAGCGCCCCGGCCGAGATCAGACTCCTTGGGTTGCACGCTCCGTCACTGGAACGTGACATTTCGCTTTCCAGACGAGAAAAACATGGTCCTGCAAAAACTCTGACCAGTGCCGAAAACTTTGCCAGCATCGCTGGCGTACTACTCGTTAGGTCGCTGCTCCCCGAACAATCTTGTCCGCAAAAGCCACTCGCTCTACGAATCTGGCAGCCGCTGGTTCACCCGGCTGCGCAATCTGGCAAAACAAACGTGATGTGGAAGTGTCGGGTGGCTTGTCGCTCATCAGGGCAGGATTGTTTCTGCCGCGTGGACGTTCTTACAAACCACCTTGTCTTGAAATGCACTTATCTATACGTATTTGGTCGCGCCAGGGTCGCCCGAAGTTCGCGCTCCCCCTGAGGTTTCCCGCAGAATCCCTCAAAGGATTAACCGACTTTTGCCGCCCCCCTGCGCTCTTATAGCAAATATGTCTGATTCCAGCCCAGGCGGATGTGCTAGCAGCCAGAATTCTGCGGAAGCTAGCAATCTCCCAGTTTCCCTGCATTTCCCAGCCAACGGGCCACAAAATCACGGTGAATTGCCCCCTCACTCCGCGACGATGAAGTCTGTTGACTACCCGATGCGTTCTGCATAGGGCAAAACAAGCAAGTTGCAAACCTCGTGCCGCACGTCTCTCGAGGGCCTCGGAATGGATTCCAGCCGAACTGTCGCGCTCTTTTTGTTGCTGCTGCTCCTCTTCGGGGCTGCCAATCCGGCAGGAGCTGCCGCGCAAACTGGCAAAAAACACCTACTTTCTGCCCAACATCGCGCCGGAGAGCTCGCCCGGGTCCAAATCGCCCTCCAGGTCGGCGGCGACCTGAAACTGGTCGACAACCAGGGCAAGACCAGCGAGCTACCGATGAGCGTGGTGGCCAACCTGGCTTATGATGAAGCACTCCTGGCTGTCGCGCCGGACGGCAGGCCCATCCGCAGCGCCCGCTACTACGACGACGTGCGGGCGGTCATCAAGATTGCCAAAGGGGGCGAAAAACCCTCGATCGATAATGCCCGCCGGCTGATCCTGGCCGAGCGAAAGCCGGGCGAGGCAGCGCAGCTCTATTGCCCCGCAGCGCCACTGAAGCGCGAAGAGCTCGACCTGCTCGACGTGCCTGGCAATAGCTTGGTGTTCGACGACCTGCTGCCGGCCGAGCCGGTGGCCAAAGGCGGGTCCTGGAAAGTCTCCGATCAGGCGCTTGCCGCGCTATTGTCGCTTGACGCCGTAAGCTGGTGCGATGCGAGCGGCCTGCTGGGCGACATCACGGCCGAGGGAATCGCCGACATCGCCGTGGGGGGCACCGTCAATGCCGCGGTGGCCGGCATCAGCACCGAGATCGAGCTGAAGGTCAAAATCAAGTTCGATACCCGTGCTCGCCAGATCCGCCAATTCGCGATGTTGGTGAAGGAAAACCGTGCCGTGGGCCATATCGGCCCGGGCCTCGATACCGTGGCCAAGGTGATCATCGATGTGACCCCGATCTCAAACTCGCAGCAGCTCACGGCGGCAGTACTCCAGGATCTTCCCACTGGGGCGCCAGACGAAGTGCTGGCGCTCGGCTACGAGCCGCTCGGCCGCCAATACCGGATGCAATACGACCGCCGCTGGTTCGTGACCGAGGACGAGCCCAAGCTGACGGTGCTGCGTCTGGTCGATCGCGGCGAACTCGTGGCCCAATGCAACATCTCGCCGCTGCCGAAGCTGGAAAAACCGATCCCGCTGGCCGAGTACCAGCGCGACGTCGAACGCTCGCTGGGCAAGAACTTCGGCAAGTTCGTCTCGGCCGGCCAGACGATCAACGAAACCGGCTATGCCGTGTTCCGCGTGGTCGTTCACGGCGAAGTCGGCGGTCTGCCGATCGAGTGGATCTACTACCTCGTGCAGGATCGCTCGGGCAAACGCGTCTCGCTGTCGTTCACGCTCGAACAAAGCCTTTCCGAGCGTTTCGCAGACACCGACCGGGCGTTGGTCTCGGCCATCACGCTGACCGATCCCCCGGCACCGACCGCCGCCAAGCCGGTGGAGAAGAAGTAGGGCCGTGCTGTTGATCGAGCTATAATGCACGGCATGATTGAACTCGCTCGATTCCGCTGGTGGCTGCTTGCGATTTACATCGCTGCCGGGTCGGTTCTGTATCCGCTATTGATCGCGTATGTCTCCTCATTGCCACCGCGTCGCGAGGCTCTCGGTGACGCTGGATACGAGGTGGCCTGGCGGACCATTATCTTCGGCGGAGCATGTCTGGGGGCAATTTTCTATCTTATCCCCTGGGGGCTGACTCGACTGCAGGCCCGGCTCAAGGGCTGAGCGAGCCTGTTCAAAGTGACTTGGCCGTCGCTGCATTTCGCCGCTGAGCGAGTGAGGTACCCCATGATTCGCCGCGATGTTCCCTCCGCTGGTGGCGTGCCTGCTGCTTGGGTGCTGATCCATCAGATCGATCATGCCCACCTGGCGTTCGTGCTCGCGCGATACTGGGGCGCCGGGCCATTCGCCGAGCTCAATCCACATGATGCACTGCTCTGGGCTTGCGCTCATCACGACGATGGCTGGCGCGCGTGGGACGCGCACCCGGAGGTCGATCCGGCCAGCGGCGTCCCGCGGCAGTTCCTCGAGATGCACCCCGCCGAAACCCGCGATATCTGGATGAAGTCGATCGATGCCGCGGCAGAGCAGGGGCCGATGGAGGGCTACCTCACGGCGGGGCACTTTTGCCGCCTCGGCCGCGGCGCGACCCGCGACAAACAGGCCGATCCGGCCTGGCGACCGTTCCTCGACTTTCTCGACGACTATGAAGCCCGCGCTCGTAGTTGGCTCTCGCAGTGGCGAGCAGGCCAAGAGCAGGAGCGAACTCCAGCCGTGGCCGAGCAAGCTCTCGATCAACTCCAGTTCTTCGACACGTTCAGTCTCTGGTTCTGCTGCTCGGAATCGACCGAGCGCGAAACGGTGGAAACGCCCGCGGGAATCGACCTCGAACTCACCCCGCGGAGCGCTTCGCAGATCCGCCTGTCGCCCTGGCCGCTGTCGGTCGATATGCTGGAGCTCGCCGTGCCGGGCCGGCTGGTCGAGGCCCGCAATTACGCAAGTGCCGACGAACTGGCCGCCGCGCCTTCGCAAGCCATCACACTGCGCTGGCGATTGTCACCCGCTTAAGGAATGCTTTAGGAGTTTTGTCCCCGTGAGTGCAACTGCCAAGATTCCCGCCGGCCTCGAAGGGCAGGAAACCGTCGTCGTCACGCGCGAGATCACCGTCGCGCACTACCATCCTGAAATGCCGGAGGTCTACGGAACGCCGTTCTTGATCTACCTGATGGAAGTGGCCGCGACGAACGCGATTCAGCCGTACCTCCCGCCGGGTTGCACCTCCGTGGGCACGGTCGTGAACGTCAAACACCTGGCCGCCACGCCCGTCGGCCGCACCGTCACGGCCAAGGCCAAGGTCGAATCCATGACCGACAAGACCGTGACGTTTTCTGTCGAAAGCCATGACGGGCACGAGCTGATCGGCACAGGATCACACACCCGCGCGGTGATCGACGTGGAGCGATTTAACCGGCAGGTCGAGTTCAAGCGTTCGCTGGCTCACTGAGCCGTCCGGAATCCAATCGCATTCCGGCGCAACAAAAAAACCCCCGGCCGAAACCGGGGGTCTTAAGTTGCTTGGTTTGCTCGCGGCAAAACTACCGAATGCCCGCGTTGGCCCGGGCTTGTTCGACCCACAGCCGGGCGCGACCCTGGACGCGTTCCATCCGCTTGCCCCAGGCGGCGATCGGCTTTTCGCGTTCCATGTCCACGGCCTGGGCAAGCCAATCGTTGGCGGCCTCGGCGCCTTGCAGGTTGAACATCGCCAGAGCGCGGTAGTAGGCATACAGAGCGTTCCGCGGCTCGGCATTCACCGCGGCCTCAAAACCTTCCAGCGCCGCCGTCATGTCACCGTCCCGATAGGAACGCATGCCGCGGTTGAAGTCGTTCTCTCCGTCGCCTTGCGGTTCCGTGATCGAGGTCAGGCGAAAAGGGCTGCGCTGGATGCCAGTCGACGCATCCGGCTCCGGGGTAGGGGGGGCGTCATTGTTGAGCTTCGGAGCGTTCTCAGCGGGGCCGTCGTAGAGAATCTTCTCGTCGCCGCTTTGGAACGAACCGCCGCTCGGGTCACTCGACGTGCTCGTGCCGGCGTCGCAGTTGCCGCTCATACAGCCACTGTCGCAGCCGCTGCCACCGCAGCTCAGCGAGGCACACGAGCCGCCGCAGTAACCGTAGCCGCAGGCCGCGCTGCCGCAGCACCGCGAACCGCAGAGGCCATAGCCCAGGCCGCAGCCAAGTCCGGCAAAGTGCTTCCAGCCGCGATGGTGCAGACCCAGGCCGCAGTGCCGTTTTACACCGCACTGCACGCGCCCGTCGTAGCAGCCCGCCCAGGGACCGCAGTACTTTGGATAGCTCCAGGTGCAGGGGTACGTATAAGGCGGCGGGCAGGGCGCGCCGCAGTAACCGTACGAGTACAGCCCCGGGTAGTAGTTAATGCAGCGAGCACGGATCACGTGGTGAAGGGCCTCGGCCTGGTTGGCCGCGCCGAGCAGTGCGCCGCCGGCGACCGCGATTGCCAAAAGCACCCTGCGCATTGTTGGGGCTCCGCGTACGAAGAGTTGGATCGGACACTCCTCGTCGGTATCGACGAGCCGCAAGCGGGGGTAAAGCAGCCTGCGCAAAATTCGCGATCTACCGGGAAATCATGAAAAACCGCGCGTGCCGGCTGTAGCGGATAGCGCGATCGGACTCCCGCTAGCAGAGGCGAACCAACGTGCAGGTTCGTCAGCCCACGGCTTTGCCGGGGGGGGGTTCTTCGTCGGCGAGGTACGGTAAAGCCCTCGCTACAGTGAAACGTCGGGCCGGCCCCCCCGGCAAAGCCGTGGGCTAGCCAGAGTGGCACTATCGCGACTTGACCTTCCAGGTGATGCCGGCGGCCACAAGTCCGACGGTAATCGCAATTGCCGCCGCGCCGAGAAAGTTCATCCTCATGCCATACATCAACCCGTTGGTCAGCACCATGACGCTAGCGCCTAAGGCGACTAACGTCCACTGCTGCCGCTCCTTCTTGTGCTCTTCGCTCATTGGCCCGCTGGGTTTGGCCGCCGCAGGAGCAGGTGCGGCGCCGGCCACGGGAGTTGGCGCGGCGGCCGCCGGCGGCGGAGCCGGAGCCGAGGCATCCTTCGGCACGTACTTCGAGATCACGTCGTTCACGTTTCGCGGCGTGCAGAGCACCGAACGCACGGGCATGCTAAACCGCAGCCGCAGCTCCTCCTCGACGTTAGGGTCGATCGGATTCGGCGAGGCCATCAGCAGTTCGTTGTTGTCGATCATCACCGGCACGCAGGAGTGCGTCCGCGCGATGTGCGCCGGAATGCTCGCGACGAGCTGCGGATTGATGGGCATGTCCGTGAGGTCCAGATACGGCAGGCCGATCGACTCGGCATAAGCCGGCAGCACCTCTTCGTATTTGGCGATCTTCTGTTGCACCAGCGCGTCGCGCACGTCGACGCCCACGGCCTTCGAAAAGTTCCGCGCCTTGTCGAGCTGGGCCTGATCGACCAGCTTGCTGGCCAGCAGAATTTGCTCGAAGTTGCGTCCCTTCGCGCCGCCTGAGGCGTCCTTCCGCCCCAGCGTCGCGTCATATTCGGTCTTCCGCTGCTTGTCCGTCAGGCAGAGCATCGCCCGGGCCAGCTCGTTCAGCAGATCCTGCGACTGCTTGGCGAACTCGCCGGCCGCGAACTTGCGGACGTGCGAGTTCATCGCCTTATAGTGCTCGCGGATCTTGGCCGTGTTGTCCTCGAACTGCTTGACCCGGAGCAACTGGTAATAGTTGAGCGGACGATCAGTGTCGGTGATCTTGAGCCAGTCGCGATAAACGTCGAGCGTCTTTGTCATGGGTCCTGCGTTTTTGAGGATGAAGGCGGAGCGTTGGAGAATGAATAGCTCGGTCGTCCGACCGCCATCTGGTTCATCCTTCTGACTTCACCCTTTTTTAATCGACCTTGTATTTCTCGGCCAGGGAGGTGTAGACGCCGAGTTGCCCCTCGTCGAGGCCGCCCTTGCGTTCAATCTCAATCTCGGCCTCCGTTCCGCCGGTCTTGTCCTTCGCCCGCACGCGCACCCGGCCGCTCGCGTCGAAAGCATAGGTTACCTCGATCGGCGAGCCCTTGGGCAGATCCTTCGGCAGGCCCGTGATCCGGCAATTGCCCACCAGCGAGCAGGCGGCCGGATCCGGAGCGTCACCCTCGATGACTTTCACGGTCACGCGCTGCTGGTTCGGTTCGCTGGTGGCGAACGTCCGGCTGACCTCGACCGGCAGGCGGCTGTTGCGGGGAATCATGACGTGATTGATCGACTTACCTGTCTTGGGATTGCGCGCCTGGACCCCCAGCCCGTGGCTGTTGACGTTGTCCTGCTTCACGTTGGCCAGCAGCTTGCGGATGCGTTCGGCCATGCCGCTCGATTCGCCGCGGAACTTGGCCTCCAGAATCGCGGCATGAATCGCCGCTCCCTGGGCCACCGCCGTGTGCGGCGACAGTCCGGCAAACGGCTCCTTGCCGGTCATCTCGCGCAGGGTTTGCACCACCCGCGGCATCAACGTCGATCCGCCCACCAGCACGATCGCGTCGACCTCCTCGGGCTTGAGGTCGGCCTCCTCGATGACCAACTGGGTTGTGTCGATCGTCCGCTGCAGCAGGTCGCCGGTAATGTCCTCGAACTGGGCACGGCTGATCGGCACGTTCAGGCTCTTGCCTTCCAGACGCACCGAGACGGTCGCCCGGTCGCCCGTCGAGAGCGCGATCTTGGCCTGGTCCGCGTCGTGCCGCAGCAGGTGCAACGCGGCCGGATGCTTGCGCGGGTCGATGCCATGCTTGGCTTCGAATTCCTGCGAGACGTAGTCCACGATCCGATCGTTCCAGTCGATGCCCCCCAGGTGCACGTCGCCGTCGGTCGCCAGCACCTGGAAGTGACTTGGCGTGTAGCGCACCACGGTGACGTCGAACGTGCCGCCTCCCAGGTCATAAACCAGCGCGGAGTGCGGCTTCTGATCGGCCGTCATGCTCCCCAGTTCGCCGCGTTTCCAGGCGTAGGTCAGCGTGGCGGCCGTGGGCTCGTTGATGATGTCGATGACGTTCAGACCCGCGATTGCGCCGGCGTCTTGAGTGGCTTTGCGGCGCGCGTCGTTGAAGTAGTACGGCACCGTGATCACGGCGTTGCCGATCTTGCCGATCCGCTTCTCCGCATCTTGCCGGAGCTTCTTCAAGATCAGGGCCGAGAGAAACTCCGGCGTGATCTCTCGGCCATCGAACGTCCGCTTGAAATCAAGGTTTCCCATGTGGCGCTTGACGCGATCGACCACATGCTCGGGGTCTTCCATCGCGGCCCGCTGCTTGTTCGGACCCACGACCACGTGCCCCGATTCGGCCAGCAGAATCAGGCTGGGGGTTTCTACGTCGTCGTCCTCATTCTCAATCGGGATCGGGTTGCCCTCTTCGTCCAGATGCGCGACGGTCGAGAACGTCGTACCGAGATCGATGCCCACGGTGTGGCCGGGTTTGAATTCCATAGCTGCCGATTCGAAGCGGGTGGTTGGGGAGTCGAGCTGGGATTGCCCTCCTTAAGGCGATTGCCCATCCCGATTTTCGACCCCAGCCGCGCGCGCGTCAACTAGCGGCGCAAGGTGCACGTAGCGCCAGAGTGGGTTGGTACCAACAAAAAGCCCGGGGAATACCTTCCCCGGGAACTAGATCTGCCGCGCAGATTGAGTGGCGAAATCGCTTCGCGACTACTCTTCGATGACTTCTTTCACCGGCTGCACGAAGTGCGGGCTCTTGGCCGAGGTCGAGAGCTCTTCGGCCTTCTTGAGCGCCTGCTTGCGCTGGCTGTACTCGAACAGGGCAACCCGCTTCATCGACTGATTGAACACGCCCCAGAAGGCCTTCAGGCGGACTTCCTTGGCAACCTTGGCACGGCTCTTGCGCTTGACGGGTTTCTTGACGCCGTCGGCATCCTTCTCAGCAGCTTTCTTTTTCGTCTTGCCGGCGCGTTCTGCAGCGTCGGAATCTTCTCGTAATTCCTTGCGATTAAGGACTTTACGGGCCATGTTAGCGACTTTCCAAGAAGGGGTGCGATAGCGCCGCCTGCGGGCACTTGCGCGAACGCGCCGGGCGGCTAAATACCCATCATAACGCATTTTTCGCCCCGCGACTAGCTCAGCCCGATCCTCGGGCTTCTCAGCCTGCTGGCTCCTCCGCAATCGGCGTTGCGCCCGGCGGAGGCGTCCCGCCGCCGGCCTTCACATACTGCGTCCGGCCGCGAGCGTAATCCTCGGCCGAAGGCTCGGCCTCAGCGGCAGCCTCCTGGGTAGCGGCGCCCTGCGACTCGTCGAACAGCCGCCGCAGTGTCTTCCGGCACCAGCCGCAGCCGGTCCCCGCACCGAAGCAGTCGGCGAGCTGCCCCGGTCGCTGCGGCTTCTCCACGCGAAGGTAGTTGATCACCTTCCGCTTGGTCACGTGAAAGCACAGGCACAGTTCGTCGTCGAGTTCCAAGGTCTTTACCTGACTCCTGCGGCGTTTACTCGCTCCCGGTCGCCAATCGCAAACCGATTTGGCAGGCGTTCTCGAACGCCGCCAGGTCCAGCCGCTCGCTGGTCGTATGGATATGCATCTGGCCGCAGCCAAGCGTGACCGTGGGAATGCCGTGGGCGGTCATCCAGTTGGCATCCAGCCCGCCGTTGCTGATCGCGCGGACTGGCGTCAGTCCAACCGCACGCACGGCGTCTTCGGCGGCCAGCACGCTCGGATCGTTCTCCAGCAGGCGGAACGCCTCGTAGTCGTTGTGCCCCGCGAACCGCACCGCGCCGGCTTTGCCGTCAGCCGAGCGGACTTTTCCCACCGCATCGCGAAATGCTCGTTCAATCTCTTTCACGATCACTTTGCGGAATGCCGGATCGTGGCTGCGGGCCTCGGCCTTGAGGACCACGTGATCGGTCACGACGTTGGTCGCCGCCCCGCCATGAATGACCCCGACGTTGCTCGTCCCCTGGCGGCCGTTCTTCTCGATCAGCCCATGCCAGCCATTCTGCACCAGATCGGCGATCGCCAGCGAGGCAATCGCGATCGCGCTGATCCCGTGCTCAGGCGCTCCCCCGGCGTGCGCGGCCAGCCCTTGAATGTCGATCTGCATCCGATAGCCGCCGGTCGCGCCGATGGTGAGCTTCTCGGCCGCACCCCCATCAAAGTTGAACGCCAGCTTCGGCTTTCCCAACAGCGACGTTTGCAGGCAGCGAGCGCCTTGCAGGCCGACTTCCTCCTGGATCGCCCACAAGAGCGTGAGCGGCGGATGGGGCAACCCTCGCGAGACGATCTCCAGCACGGACCACAGAACCACGGCCACGCCTGCCCGATCGTCAGCGCCGAGCCCCGTCTTCGGATCGGCCGAGCGGACGAAGCTTCCGACCCGTTTCGGCTTCGAACCGACGCAAATCGGCACGGTGTCCATGTGGGCCATCAGCAGCCGCCGCGGAGCCTTGATCGTGCCCGGCAGTTGCACGATCAGGTTGCCAATCTCGCCGGCGAAGGGCGTTTTCTTATGTGCGTTGTCGTGGCGGATCGCGCTCGCCGGCACGCCGGCTGCCGTCAGTTTCTGCGTGATGCAACTGGCAACCGCGGTTTCATTGCCGCTCGCGCCAGGAATCGCCATCAGCTCCATCACCAGGTCGACTGCCCGGGCTCGATCGAACCTGGCCACCTTGGCCGCAGGCTTGCTGCTCTTCGCACGAGACTTGACCGTTGCTTTCGCCATGCTGTTTGACTCCCGACCCCCGTGGAACCCATCCGCCAATACTCTTATCCTAGGTGATTCGCCCGACCAAAGTCAGGGCGGGAGATTCACCTAGGGCAGGGGACCACGACCCATGCGTTTCTTTCTGGCGGGCATAATGCAAGGTTCGCACCTGGCCCTGACGCTGCACCATCAAGGCTATCGCGGCCAATTGCGCTCGTTGCTCGAACAGCACTTTCCCGCTGCGGAGGTCTACGACCCGCTGTCCGACCACGCCGATTCGCTCAGCTACGACGAGAACCGCGGCCGCGGCGTCTTCTTCCATCACTGCGACCTGTGCCGGGAGGTGGACGTGGTGCTAGCCTTCATCCCCGAGGCCTCGATGGGCACCGCGATCGAAATGTGGGAAGCTCACACCCATGGCCAAGTCGTCGTCACGGTCAGCCCGCTGGTGCACAACTGGGTCGTGAAGTTCCTCAGCGACGTGCATTACAAGGACGTCGAGTCGCTCGAAGCGGCGCTCGCCAGCGGCGAACTCGCCGAGCGAATTGAAGCGGCACGAAATCGCAAAGCGGTGGAAAAACCAAACCCCGGGAAAGCATTCCCGGGGCTTGATTGAGTTCGCCGTAAATCGGGGCCGAGCAGGACGCCCTAGCGCATCGAGTCGATAACGCCGCGGGCCTGCTCTTCTGTGAAGGTCTCGGCGTCGAGTTGCATGAAGAGCATCGCGGGGCCCCCCTTGCCGTCGAAAGCGCCGCTCGCCTGCCAGACTTCGCGGTTGTCTTTATCGCGTTTGCCCTTGCCGAATGAGAATTGGGCGGGGCCGCCATTCACCTCGTGCTCAATAAGCTCTTCGTTCTCGATCTGGACCTCCTCCCACTCTTTGCGGCCGGACTGCTGCATCTGGGCTTCGAATTGGGCCTTCAGCGCCCCGCGATCGCCAAAGCTCTCGCTCATCTGAAACATCACGAGCACGCTGTCCGGGTTCTCGCCCTTGGGCGTGCCGCCGTCGCGTTTGTGGGCATAGACGACCATGGCCATCGCCTTCTGATTGGTGAAGGGGATGGTGAAGTCCATCGAGAACACCGGCGCAAGCGGCTCGGGAATCTCAATCTCCACGATGCTCGTCGCCACTGCCGCGATCTGCTGTGGGTCCTCGCTGATTGCCTCCTGCATGCTGCGACCGAAGAAATAGCCGCCGACCATCATCCCGCCGCAGCACAGCAACACGAGTACACCGCAGCCAATGCCCAGCCCCAGGAGAACCTTGGTTCCCGTGCTCATCCCCGGCCGGAAGTTTTCGGGGCTGTCATAGGGATTCACCGGTGGGGGCGTCGAAGACATGCTCACGTTCCTTGGGCTAAAAAGGCGAACTACCCGTCGGCAGACCCGCGACGTGCGGCGTCAGGACGAGTGCGAAGCGTGGGGCGCATTGTGGGGGTGCCAGACGAAACTGTCAATTTCAGCAGCCGCAAGACCAGATTTCGAATCGGCTGACCAAGACGGCTCGACAGTCCGACCGCGCCGCGGCGTATAATCCAACTGCCCGTTTTTAAACTGCTTGCCGCCACGTCTTTAGTCCCGAATCCTGTCCATGACGCACTTGCTCGATCCCGCCGCCGCGAATCTCACCGAGTGGCTTGCCACCCAGGGGCAGCCCGGCTATCGGGCCGCGCAGATCCGCCGCTGGTTATTCGCCGGCCGGGCTCCGAGCTTTGCCGAAATGAGCGATTTGCCCGCCGCTCTGCGAGAAAAGCTGGCCGCCGACTACCGCATTTGGACCACGACCGTCCCGCTCCATAAGCAGACCGGCGACGGCACGGAGAAGCTGCTCATCGGGCTTGCCGATGGCGAGCAGATTGAATGCGTCCTGCTGCGCGACGGCACGCGCCGCACCATTTGCATTAGCAGCCAGGTCGGCTGTGCCATGGGCTGCGTCTTTTGTGCCAGCGGCCTGGCCGGCGTCGCGCGCAACCTGACCAGCGGCGAGATCATCGAGCAGATGCTGCGGCTCGACCGCCTGCTGCCGGCCGAGGAGCGACTCAGCCATATCGTCGTGATGGGCATGGGCGAACCGCTGGCGAATCTCGATCGGCTGCTTCCCGCGCTCGAAGCGGCCAGCAGCGCCGATGGTCTGGGAATCAGCCCGCGCCGGATCACGATCTCGACAGTCGGCCTGCCGCAGGCGATCCATCGTCTGGCCGACGCCAACAGCCGCTACAACCTGGCCGTTTCGCTTCATGCACCGGACGACGAACTGCGACACAAGCTCGTGAAGGTAAGCCAGAACATTCCGCTGGCCGAGATCCTCGCCGCCGCCGATCGCTACTTTGAAACCTCCGGCCGGCGGCTCACCTTCGAGTACGTGCTGCTGGCCGGACTCAACGACCACGAGCAGCACGCCCGCCGGCTGGCAAAACTGCTGCGGGGGCGAACGGCGCTGGTGAACCTGATCCCTTACAATCCCGTGGCCGGCCTGCCGTATGAAACGCCCTCACCCGCGGCGGTGCGGCAGTTCGTCGACACGCTTCGCGGTGGCGGCCTGAATGTCCAGGTCCGCGAGCGTAAGGGGGATCGGATCGACGCCGCCTGCGGCCAGCTTCGCCGCGCAAATGCCGAGCCACGCGTGGTTTCGCTGGCGAAGTAAACTGGCAGGACTCACTGCCTCGTTCTGACGACCGCCCCCGCCCTGTGCGCAAACAACGCTTGTCCAAAGACCCAATTGCGCACAAAAACCTACAAAAGTTTTGCTTTTGACTTTTTCGCATGCTAACATGCCCGCTCGTCCCTGGTTTTTTCGAACACCCTCTCAGCAGGAGTAGCTAGCCCAGACATTTCTCCACAGACCAACTCTCAGAGAAGGACCGCTCGGCTTTTCGAACTCCATGGCGATGACCTCGCCCGAGAGCGTCGAAGCGGCGAGCGGCCGGCAGAGTTCCGCTGGCACCCCCTCGATTCGCCACTGGTCTAACTTCGGGAGAATGCACCATGTCGTTTGCTAGCAATCACATCGCGCGCCCAGCGCGAAGGCTCCTGCTGATTGTCACGGTTGCTTGTCTCGCGCTCGCTACGAGCGTCGACACATTATCGGCGCGCGATCTGTTTCCGCCTCCCTGGCGCGGCGCGTTCCGCAGCACCTATTCCCACTGGGAGTTCCTCACGCCCTCGAGCGGGTTTCCCGATGGTCAGCCATTGCCCGTCATTGGCGATGGCGGCGGCGACCCATTCATGG
>Ga0172362_10002185_pt1 | contig 16994 bp, 19 predicted proteins | sample LakKivs1_kivu2a2_FD_114534 | JGI IMG/M metagenome (GOLD analysis project Ga0172362, IMG submission 114534) | Sediment microbial communities from Lake Kivu, Rwanda - Sediment s1_kivu2a2 | ecosystem: Environmental > Aquatic > Freshwater > Lake > Sediment | place: Rwanda: Western Province, Lake...
TATTCCATATGATTTTGCTGCATCGAGTATGTTTATGGGAATACTTTTTGCAGCTCCAACAACACCGAAAAATATTGCCCAGACCATTGAAGTAAATAAGAGAAAAATAGAAGCCAATTCTAATCCTATCATACCCGGTATCACTGCAATGATTATCATTATCGCTGCAGGGAAATAACCCAGTATAGGGATGGACTGAAATATATCGAATGTAGGAGTGATTATCGCTGAAAATTTTTTATTCGTTGAAGCCAGAATACCAAAAGATAGGCCAAAAGCAAGAGAAAGAACATAAGCTATTGTTATTCTAAACAAACTCCTGAAAGTATAATAAGGCAGGTTTACTATCTCTGGATTTTTTACAAAAGTCATCACAGAAGCGTATGAAATTATCAGTATAACAATACCAGCAATAAAACCAATCAAATATCTTTTCATAGAGTTTTTCATTAATAGTAAGTTGTTTTTCTTTCGGTTTATAATTTTCTCAATTATTTTTTTTCATGAAATCTTCTAGTTTGCCGAATGCCTCTTCCATTATTTCTATCGGAGGTAAAATAACAGAACGGAAATGATTTTTCCCATAAACAGGGTCAAAACCAGATCCGTAAGGAATTACTAAGCCAGTATTTTTAAGGACATCTAAGCAGAATTCTTTATCATCTTTCCATCTTCCCTTTAAATTAACTTTTGGAAATACGTAAAATGCACCTTCTGGTTTTTGTGTTCGTATGCCTTCTATCTCATTTAATCTCTTGAATGCAAATTCTGCCCTTTCTTTTAATTTTCTATTCATTTCCTTTATATGATCTTGGGGACCTTTGAAAACAACAGCACATGCCTTCATGATCGGTGTACAAGCGGATAATCTTTGTCTAGACTCTACGAAAATTGCTTCTTTCAATTCATTTAATTTATTTAAAGGATCATGGAAAAACATATAACCTAATCTCCATCCAGGAATCAAATAGGCTTTTGATAAACCATTAAATCCAATAACAGGAACATCTTTCGAAATTGAAGAAACTCCAGTATGTTGGGCATTACTGAAAATTAACTGGTCATATATTTCATCTGATATAAGGATTGTATCATTCTCTGCTGCTATATCTATTATTTCTTTTAGAGTAGACTTATCATAGACCACACCAGTAGGGTTGTTTGGATTTATTACACAGATTGCTCTGGTTTTTTCATTTACTTTTTTTCTTAAGTCATCAACATCTGGTTCCCACCCATCTTCTTCATTCTTTCTATACCCAACTGGTTTACCACCAAAAAACTTTATCCATTCAAGATAGGGTGGATATGACGGTCCAGGTAATAAAATTTCATCTCCTCTTCCATGCTCTATTAATGCCCCAAAGAGGAATATCAAACCTTCACTTATTCCCTGTGTGACTAGTACGTCTTCTCTTGTTAAATTCAGATTATTCTTTTTGTTTTCTCTTTCAACTAAAGCTTCTATTAAAGAAGGATCTCCCTGAGAATCTGAGTAGAATCCAGCTTTATCTTTTATGACTTTTATCAATTCTTCTTTAAGATAATCTGGTGTCTCAAAATCGAACTTGTTAGGATCACCAGTATTGAAATAATAAATCTTCTTTCCCCCAGTTTGTAATTTTTTGGCAATAACTACCATATCTCTTATTGGCGAATGAAGATTTCTGGAGCGATAACTGGGTTGCATAACATCTTTTTTTGAAAGGAATTATTTAAAATTGCTATTTCGAAAACCATTTGAATTTTACTCTCTAAATTATAATTGTATTTTTATGAGTGAAAAAGAGCTCCCTCTTTTGCCTAAATCCTTAATGGCTCAAAGTATGACTGGTTCTGCTGTAAGGAAAATAATGGATGAGATGACTATTTTTGAAAGAAAATTAGCTGAGGAGGCTTTAGATAAGAGAGATATAATCCGTTTGTATAAGATTGGTGGCGGCAATCCAACTCTACATCCAGATTCAGTTGAAATAATTAGAAATAACTTTAGAGCTGTCATAGATTCTGGTGAATTTCAAAAACTTTTAAGGTATGGCCCAACAAAAGGTCAAGCTTTCTATTTAGATACAGCAAGAAAATATTATGAAAAAATATTGAATAAAGACTTATCTGAAAAGAATATTATTGTTACACCAAGTTCTCAAATGGCCTTTTTTTATATAATTAATGGGATTGAGGGAAAAATCGCTATAGCTACACCAGATTATGTTGGCTATGATAGTGCAAATTTTGCAAGCGAATTTGTGTCAATACAAAAAAAACCAATTCCTAATGGCAATCATGAATTTCATTATGAATTTGATTTAAGTACTCTAGAGTCGGCTTTAGAATCAGACTCATCCATTAATAGGATCTTTTTATCAAACCCTAATAATCCTTCAGGTGAGGTACAGCCTCCCGAAATTGTGGAAAAAATATTAAAAATGACTAAAAGAAAAGCAGCTGTCTTTCTCGATACCCCCTATAGAGATATGGTCTTTGAAGGAGAGTATGAATTATTTATGGAGGGCAATTCAGCAATTGTAGATAGTTACTCTAAGCGTGGATTTGCTGGTCTTAGACATGCAGATGTTATAGCTCCTGAAGAGATTATTGAAAGAATTAAAGATTTACAAGGTGGAGCTTGTCTATCTCCACCAAATGATTCTCAATTTGTTCTTGCTAGAATGATGGAAAATGGTGACTTGAATAGAGTTTGTGATATCCAAAGAGATTTTTATAGAAAAAGAGTGAAATTGGCGGAAAAAATATTCAAACAAGAATGTAATGTTGATGAAGCTATGATGCATAGAACAATGGGTACATTTTTCACTTTCATGTATTGGAAGGATTTAACAAAACATGGATATGATTGTTATAAACTCCATAATGAACTCATGTATAATGATAGGATAGTTGAGGTTCCTGGTGCACCTTTCTTCTATGGAACTACTATCAATAAAGCTGATGGAAGACATCCTCTTGAAACTACAAGGTGTTCACTTTCTGATGTTCCAGATGATAAAAGTATAGAGGAATGTATAACTAAAGTAGCTTTAAAGATTAATAGTATTTATGGTAATACAAAATAATTAAGTTACAACAAATTCTAATCTTTGTTTTCCCTTGCCCTTACTTTCTCTTCTGATAATTTTTAATGTTCCAATCTCTTCCAAATTTTTAACATGCAAACCACCGCAAGGCAACTTAGGTAAATCGTCGATCTGAGTCCATCTAAAGTCTAACTTTACTTCATCCCACCAACACTTCACTAGAAGTTTCTTGTTTATCAACTCATTACATCTATCTTCCAATTTTTGTTTTATTTCTGGTGTTATCATCGATTCATAACCTAAATCTATCCTAGACTTGTCCTTATCTATGTTACTACCAACCCCTTTAATGCTTGGATTCAACAACATCTGACATACATTAAACAAAAGATGTGCAGTAGTATGCATTCTCATGAGTTTGTATCTTCTATCCCAATCTATTTTACACTTAACTTCTTGTTCAACTTTTAAATCCGGTTGAACTTCAAGAATATGGACTATTTCATCTCCTTCCTTCTGCGTATCTTTTACACGATAGTTTTCTATAAAACCAGTATCACTAGGTTCTCCACCAGCTTGAGGGTAAAAAATTGTTTTATCTAGAAAAACTTTATTCCCATTTGTTTTAACAATTTTAGAAATAATTTCTTTCTGATAAGATTCTTTGTAGAATAATTTTTCTGTCATTTAATCAATAATAGAAAAATAAATTATTATTAAATATACTTTGCTACAGAGATATGTGTTGCTGCTGACCAAAATGGATCATCCAAAAAACCATGACCAGAAATATTAGCGACCATAACTAATTCCTCCCCCTTTCTTTTTGCTTCTAACGATCGATCAATCATAGCCCTAACAGCATATGAAGATTCTGGTGCTATCAACCAACCCTCAGTTTGTAAAAAGATTTTTGCAGCCTCCATTATACTTTTTTCATCTGTTTCATACCATCTAGGTTTGATGTTTATCATTTTTTCATGTATAAGATGACTGATTTTTGGTGCAGCTCCATGATATCTCAAACCATCAGCCAGAATTGGAGGCATATCTACCTTATGACCAAGCGTATACATTTTTAACATGGGTGTTTGTTCTGCGACATCACCATAATCATATCTATATTCTCCACCTAGATTTGGTGCTGCTTTAGATTGAGCTGGGATGAACTCAATATCATCCCAATCCCTTTCTCCTCTTAAAACTTGCCCAGCAAACGGTAATGAAATTCCCCCGAAGTTTGAACCCCCACCTAGACAACCAATAATCACATTTGGTTCTTCATCAATTTTTTTAAATTGTTCGATAGTCTCCAATCCAATGATAGTTTGATGCATTAAGACATGATTAAGGACACTACCTAAAGAGTACTTTACACCTTCATTTTTTGACGCATACTCAAGTCCTTCAGATATTGCTATCCCTAAAGAGCCGGGATGCTTTTTATTTTTACCATAGGTTTTTTTAAATTCTTTTTGTATTTTCCTTCCAAATTCTGTTATTGAACTAGGGGATCTATGGATTATTGCCTCTTGGTTTTTCATATAGTCCAATCTACCTGGTTTTGAATCATATATATTTCCAACCCAGAAAACGACTAAGTCCAAATCCAATAGTCTTGTGGCATAAGATAAAGCAGAACCCCATTGTCCTGCACCTGTTTCTGTTGTAAGACCTTTTAAACCTTCTTCTTTAGCAAAATAGGCTTGAGGCAAGGCGGTATTGACTTTATGAGAACCAGTAGGTGAAAGATCTTCTCTTTTGTAATACAATCTTATGGTTGATGGCAACCGTAAATATTCTTCAAGTTTTAAAGCCCTCATTAAAGGCCTTGGTCTGCCAGCCTGTAAATATAATTCAACAACTCCCTCAGGCATTTTAATGAATTTTTCTTTAGAAACTTCCTGTTCCAAACATTTTCCTATCATCGTTTGACCTAAAAATTCCATTCTTTTTTTATCTGGATCTTCTGGTGGAGGAAGTGGTTTAGGAAAATCGGCTTGTATGTTATACCATTCTTTTGGGAGTTCGTCCACAGAAAGCAAAATTTGAGGATTTATCATAGCTTATATTTAGTTCGTTAGAAATTTATAATCAAGATTGGTTAAACTTAAAAATTTAACTATTTTATCAGATTAAAAAGTAAATCAACACAAATCTCACAAGCAGCAGCAGGCATCTCCAATTCCCAATTAGAAATTACTTCAGGATGAATTTCACCAAACCTACCCAAATCCCTATTTTTAATGACTATTTTAGCAGCCCTTCCAGGAATGAAACATGGCAAATTAGATTCTTCTAGTTTGTAATCGTTTATGTCTAAATTATTCAGAACACTTTCAACTAAAGATTTCATCTCGGAGAAGTTTGCTTTAGAATAACACATAATAATGCCAAGTCTTCTCATGGTTTTCGCTCCTGTCTCAGACAAAGGAGCTAATTCAATGACATCCCCAATCTCAAAAATATTTTGAGGATATTCTCTGTGTCTATTCCTCCAAAGAACTTCCATCAAACTCGGAAGTAACCAATTTCTTATGATGCAATACTCTTCTGTTTTCGGGTTAGCAGTTTCGATAACATCCTTTTCTTCCATCCTCATTTTTTTGTATAGATTCTCTTTATTTGTTAACATGAAAGTTACAACTTCTTGTAAACCATAACCAACTAAAAAATTTCTTAGAGTCTTTGTAAACATCTCTAATTCATCTTCTTCACCTATGGTGGATATGTTCGGAATTTCTGGGTTGAATCTGTCATATCTGTAGGCTATTGCAATATCTTCAACTAAATCCATAGCATGCATTATATCAGTCCTATAACAAGGAATAATTACTTGTAAATTTCCTTTACTTATTTCAACTGCATCATAACCCATACTCTGCAAGTATTCAATCATCTCATAAGTAGTCAGACTTAAACCAAGAAGTTTATTGACGTATGTTGGTTCTAAGTTCATCATCCTAGTTTCAAGCTTTGGAGTTTCAATTTCTCTCTCAGAATATTTTATTTTAATTGACTGGATTTTTCCTCCCCTATCAGCTAAAGTAGTGACAACTATATTCAGTACTTCATTGATCGTTTTTTCATCAGTCCCAGTTACATCGATAAAAAGATTCTTTGTCTTTTCTTCAACCATCGTATGAATAGAATTAATTATTGGAGGCATGGCCATGACTTTGTTGTCAGCACCTATTAAAATCGGATATTTATCTTCTTTCTTTAAAATCCATCCATAATCCTTGCCTTTTGGAGTATGTCTCAATATATTATCTAGAGTCATTTCTTTCTGTTCGCCTAAAGCGATAAATTTAAACGAAGGGTCTTTGGTCGTGTAAAAGATTGGAAATTTGGCTTTGTCTAAATCATGAACACCAATGGCAGCTTTCCTTCTTTTCCTGCAGTGAGTTATGTGTAATTTTTCTTGGATTTGCATTAATGATTTTATGAGTTCATCTGTCATCCTTATTCCAGTTACAGCAGCACAAACGATGTAAGGTCTGACTTTTTTCGTTGAAAGGTCCACTCTAACCATGTACAAGGATTTTTCAGCTTTGTATGTTTTTAAGCTGGTTTTAATATTCATGAAAGAAGAGAATGCCCTTGCCAGTCCTTCGACAGAAAGCATATCAGGTCTGTTCGGATTAACTTCGACTGAGAATTCATCCTTTTCTTTTCCCTCCCAACCCACTCCTAACATTGGCAAATTATCTTCAATAGCTTTCATATCCAAGTCTTTACCCAATAGTTTGCAGAAGTCATTTTTGTCAACAGTTATTACTGGCATTTTTTTCACCTTTTAAAATAGTGTTGTTCAATCATTTTTTTCGATGGGACATACATTTTTTCAGGAAGATTTTTTAGATCAAACCATTCCCATCTCTCTATCTCATCAGGCTCCATTGCTTTAGGTTCACCTTTTATAATCTTTGGCTTTAATCCAAAAGTGATGTAAGTTATTCCCTTAATATCATCCTCATTCTTTGTGATCAATTCTAAATCATCTATTTCTAGACCAGTTTCTTCTTTTGCCTCCCTTCTTGCCCCATCGATATAAGTCTCGCCTGGTTTTAATTTGCCTCCGATCAGAGTCCAAGTTCCATTGGCCCAACCTTCACATCTCTTACCGAGTAAAATCTTTCCATTTTTTTCTATTAGGACTCCGACGCCAAGTTTTGGTTTTCTTTTCATTTAACCCCTATTTAATTAAATCCAAATTACCATTTAAAATAATAGGTTTAACACTTTCTAACTCATCACTTATGAAAGAAAACTTCTCATCTTTTGAGATGGGGTTTAAGAAAAATATCTTTTTGTTGTAATAAAATGCAAGCATGATTTCTGCAAAAGTAGCTCCGCCAATATAATTTTCTATTCCATGCTTTTTCTTATTCACGACTAATATTGCATCACTGTTAACTACATTTTTGAGATGTTCTTTTGTATAAATGGGTTTTATTTCATTGATATATTTTTTCTTATCACTTTTCAATTTCTCAGCATCATTAGCATTTTTTAAACCAAATTTTCCTAAAGATGGAGGTAATATAGCTTCATGCCCTTTTTTATCGAGTTGATCTTTTATTCTTATCATATCTTCTGTGTAATTAAGACTTCCACATAGTGTTATCTTCATCTAATCACTTAATTTTGGTTGTATTTTCAAAAATTTAGGTAATTCGGCAACCGAATCTACAATATTTTTAACTCCATTTTCTCTAAATTCTTTTTCACTTACATCTCCAGTCAGAACAGCGACAAAGTTGACTTTAGCATTCTTAGCAGACTTATAATCAAATATTGAATCGCCCACATAAATTGTATTTTCTGGTTTTACTCTTAGAAAATTAAATGCGTACAATATCGGATCTGGGTTTGGTTTATGATTTTTTGTATCTTCACTAGAGATAATAACATCAAACATATTCATATCAAAACCAGCTTCTTCCATATGTTTAATCGTGTATTTTTTCGACCTACCAGTGACTATGGATAGCTTAAATCCTGAGTCGTTCAATTTTTTTAAAGTACTTATTGCATCCTTTACTGGAGAAAATGTAACTTTCCCTTCATCGAACATTTTTTTGGTTTTTCTTCTGTACTCCTCAATATCAGTACCAGGCCAGAGAATTTTTACGAAATCTTCAAGTGACACTCCCCACAAATTCGAAATTTCACGATCTTTAGGTATTCTTAGACCAAGCGCTTTGGCTATTTTCTTATTAAATTCTATTAGTTTTTTTGTGCTGTCTAAAAGAACACCATCTATGTCAAAAATTATCGTTGTTATCATAAACTGTTCCTCAATTCTCTGGATCTCTCTAATACACTATTTTTATCTTTTATATTTTTAGTTCCTAAGTCTTCAACAACAAAGGAAGCAGCAGCCGTTGCAAACAAACCAGATTCTAAAGCATTTTTTGTCTCAAAATAACGAATAGCAAAGGCCGAAGAAAATACATCTCCAGAACCTGTTCGATCAATAACACTAGTCTGATAAACTGGAATTCTATAAATTTCTTTCTCCATGATTATCGAACCATTCTCTCTTAAGGTCAATTCAACCACTTTTGGACCAAGTCCAATGAGTTCTTTACAGACTTCTTCATAACTTGTTTTTTTAGAAACGAACTTACTCTCCAATCTGTTAACTTTGACCAAATCCACATATTTTAAAAATTCAGCTCTTTCATTCCAGAATTTCATTACAACCTTTTCTTTTTTTGAAGACCTTACAAGCCCTTGAACATCTAATGAAAGTAATTTTGCATTTTTTCTCGCTTTTTTGACACAATCTAGAGTAATCTCGTTGAAAATCGGGCCTATGTGGATGATATCCATTTTTCCAAAATCTTTGAAATCAATTTTTCCTGCATCACTCAGCCAGAATTGTTTTTGTTCGGTCCCACTGTAATCGTTAACAAAATGGGAAATGTTTTCGCCTTTTTCTAATTCAACTTTTATTCCTTGATCAGTTAAACTTCTTATCCAATCATCGAGTTCATGGTTCCCTCTACTCAGGACATAAGTATCACAACCTAGTTTTTTAGCATTAATAGAAGCATAGCTAGCAGTACCGCCGAAAGTGACTATTTCTCTCTTTTTTGTCCTTATGGTATCTTTAGTAAAGTTTCCAATTACTAGGAATTTCATTTCTAAACTTCTCTTTTTTGCAAATTTATAACTTTTGCTGCAGAAATTATCGCTTTCTTAACCAGTATAAAACAAGTATCAACGGAATCAGTAGTAGTATAATTCCATACCAATTTGATTGGCTATATCCAAAAAACAGCGTGACCAGTTGGCAATCTTCTTGTCGATAACATGCCTATACCGAACATAAAACATAAACTAAGAAGGACTGTCATTACAACTTTAAACTGCTGTTTTGGGCCCGGGTAAACTATAACTTTTTGACCTTTTAATTCCTTTTTAAGTTCTTCTACCAATTGCTTTTTTTCTTCCATGAGTGTTATTTAGTTTTCTGGTTAAAAATCTTTTCTCAGTCGTTAAAAACTATAAAAATTTTTATTCCAAGTTTATTTGATATGGTAAAAATTAAGATTAATCTCAATATTTTAGTTGTGTTTATAGTTTTAATTTTAGCTGTAATATCAGCCTACTTCTTGATTTCAATAGAGTTATCCAACATGACGACAACATCAACTCTGCCGAAAACGACTACGATTCTTACTACGACTAGACCTCTTACAACAACCGAACCTCCTACATCAACAACTACTTTACCTTATTCTTTGAGAAAAAGATTGTTGGACTTAGCAAACAGAAACATTAAAGGTAAATGCAATGTGACTTATGCTATGGTTGAAAGAAAGCATTTTCCGACTAGCAAATGGTTTTCTGATCTATGTCCAAACTTCAAAAATTATAATGAAACTGAGATGTGGCGAACTGATGCCTACTTGAACAATAAATGCAATCTCGATATAGAGAATGAATGTATTGAGATATTCACATCTATCAGTTTAGATGAAAAATTAATATGTGTATGGGGTATAAATCACTACAACGCAAGTAGGATAACCTTAGAGGACCTAACTCAAAAATATTGCTGATTCTCTTCATACAAAAGCTTTTAAAATTATACTCAATATGTTGATGTAATATGAAAGAGGTCAGATTTCACGGTAGAGGCGGGCAGGGCGTAGTTACAAGTGCGAATCTGTTAGCAATTGCAGCGTTTAAAGAAGGTAAGTATTGTCAGGCATTTCCATTCTTTGGGACCGAAAGAAGAGGTGCACCTGTTGTATCGTTCGCTAGGATAGATACGGAATTCATCAGGACTAGGGAGCAGATTTACAATCCAGATTATGTTGTTGTCCTAGACCCAACTCTATTGGATGTAGTTGATGTTACTGAAGGGCTTAAGGATGATGGGATGATAATCATTAATACCCACAAGAAAGTTAATTTAAGGACTAAATCTCGAGTAAAAACTGTCGACGCCACTGCTGTTGCCTTAGAAGTCATCGGCAAACCATTTGTCAACACACCTATGATTGGAGCTTTAGTTGGTGCTACACACATTGTTAAGTTAGATACCGTCGCTGAAGCTATTAAAGAAATATTCCCTGAGGATATCGCTAAAAAAAACATCGAAGCGGTTAAAAAAACTTATGAAAAAATTAAAGAGGGATGACATGGAACCTGGAGCAACAATAAAAAAACCTGGAAGTTCGAAAGAAGTTAAGACTGGGTCGTGGAGAACGTTCAAACCCATAGTTACTGTTAAGTGTAAAGGTTGCGGTATCTGCGTTCAATTCTGCCCTGAAGGATGTATAAAAATTAATCAGGACAAGAAGGCCGAAATTGATTATGATTATTGTAAGGGCTGTTTAATATGCGTTAATGAATGCCCTACAAAATCAATGGAGAGTAAAAGGGAGGAAAAATAAAATTAACGCTCTATAAATTATCTAATTCGGGTTATAGAATTAAGTTCCTAGGTTTCCTTTTCTATAAGCATCAACTAAATTTTCTGTATCAAACAAAGCAAGTGCCAGTATTTTTCCTTTATCAGTTAACTCATAATATTTTTTATTTTTTTCAGAAGTAGATCTAACAATTTCGTCTTTCAACATTTCAGGTAGTACATTTACTGAAAGATGCCTTTCCGAAACTCTTGTCTCATAGCTTATTTCGGTAGTGTAAAGTGTTCCCCTTTCATATAAAGCCCTTATCACTTTAGCAACAGATGCGCTCCTAAGAGATTCCATTTCAATCTTAAAATTAGAAAAATAATTAAGGATTTAAATATATCCGATTCTATTGAAGAGATTTCATGAGTTCCGAGGCGAGCGCGCGGTTATAATTATTGAATCATCCACTTTTTTCCAACTTCCCAACTATTAGGATCTCCAATTACTTTCATTATAGTATCAAAGTGTGGTATATGTTCTACGAGTTCATCCTTTCCTATATAATATGTTAACTTTGGATTATATGGTAAATTTTCTTCATTAATTTTGATTCCAATACCTGCAAGATTCATGCCTATAGATGCAAGTTTTTTACCGATGTTTATTTTAACAGAGTTCCCATGAATATATACGCAAGATCCTTTGTTAGGAATTATCCCAAGAAAATATGATCTCTGAGAAGCGAATAAATCTCCAAGTAATTCAGAAGGGGCATAGACACCAATATAATCCCCTCTATGGCTTTTGAGCTTCTGTTTTAAATCTTCTAATCCTTGTATCATGAAAATCATTTCGAAAATTAAGAATAAATCATTATTGCATGTTCCTCAGAATTACATCTATTTGTTTCGGATTATCATATAAAAGTTATAAAACTTTTTTTACCTTTTCTAAAAAGATTTTATCAATATTTGACTTTAAGAATTGCCAGCCTTTTTTAGTTAATTTGTATTTCCATGCTAAGGGAGCTCCTATATCATTCCGTGATTTTTCTATCACATCAATAAAACCACTCTTCTTAAGATCTACTAGATAATATGTGCATGTTCTCCATAAAGCTCGTTTGGTTTCTTTGACTAGTTTTAATTTATCTACATAACCATATTTCAACTCTATTTTTGCAGCATATTGTAAAGCATATATCAAACGTTCATTTCTCCCAGCTGAGGGATATTTATAACTTTTGATGACTTCTTTTAATAATTCATTCTTATATTTTAGTTTGAACCCTATCAGATCCTTAAATTTTTCTAAGTTTTCTTTTCCGTAAATATTCAGTGAAAAATCAGCCTTTTTGATATCATCAACATTTCTTAAAGTTTCCAAGGAAATTCTAGAGATTATGTTAAATTCTTGTAAAGTTTTTCTAAGTTCTGTTAGCATTTTTGGCGCATAACTATCAATGTTAGATCTGATCGTTGCTTTATCAACATTTACTACTCTTGTTTGTTTTATTTGTAATCTCCTATCACTCTCTCTTACGTTTCCTTCATCATCAAAGAACTGTCTAATGAACGCTATTTTAAATTCTTTTGAGAAATTTTCAAGTTCAACATAACAATCCGAAACAGTTTTATAACTCTTTTCAATTCCAAACAGACCAACGACATCGCCAACTATTTTTGGAAAAAAAACCTGTGTTGTGCCATCTTTCTTTTGGTACGTTTTATAATGAATAGCTCCAAGTAAATTCCTACACGCTGCTATTAAAAAATTTATTAGAATTTGATTATGATTATTGTAGATTATACTACCAAGTTTACTTCTCGAACCATCACCCATGATTGCTGCTAGTAATGTGCCCCCAAATTTATTGTTAAAATTGAAAGGAAGTTTAGGATAATTTATCCCAACCGAGTTATTACTGCCACTGACAATTTGAATGACATTTCTGTTTAACTCTTCAAGATTTATTCCTAGTGTATTATACAGTGAGAAAATAAAATTCAAAGAACATCTATGGCCATTCTTAAACCTAAGAAAATAGCTTTTATTTAGATTTACCATTTTTGATATTTTTTGAACACCACCATTATCGATGATAGTCTCATATAAAAATTTTCGATATTCAGGTGAGATTAGTACATAAGTACTCTTTAAGGGCAACGCAAAAAGTTCAATTCTTCTTATCATATTACCACTTATATAAATATTATAGAATTACATATTATTTATATTCTTATCTTTCAAAGAAAACTCTATGACAAGGCATTTCATGGAAGGTAGCAAGGTTGTAGCAGAGGCTATTTTTCTCTGCAAGCCAGATGTAGTTTCGGCTTACCCTATAACACCGCAAAGCATCTATTCGTTTTGAATGATGCGCGGAAACGCATATAGTCGAAGAATTGGCGCAATTGATAGCTGATGGACGAATAAAATCCAAATTCTTGGAAGTGGAGTCAGAATTTACAGCTATATCTAGTGTAGCTGGCGCTGTTGCAGCCGGATCAAGAGCCTTCACTGCTACATGTTCTCAAGGTTTAGCGTTAATGCACGAAGTTTTGTTCGCTATAGCAGGGATGAGATTGCCTGTAGTAATGGTCGTTGCTAACAGAGCTTTATCAGCTCCTATCAACATATGGAATGATCAACAAGATTCGATATCAGAAAGGGATTCTGGCTGGATTCAGTTGTACGTCGAGACTGCTCAAGAAGCTGTTGATACCATGATTCAAGCTTACAAGATAGCTGAGGACAATAGAGTTCTGCTACCAGTAATGGTTTGTATGGATGGTTTTATCTTAACTCATACTGTTGAGCCTGTTAATGTTCCAGATGACGTGGAAGTCAATAAATTCTTACCGAAGTATAAGCCAACCCATGCCCTTTTAGATCCGACAATACCGATGACTCTAGGGCCTTTCGCTTATCCTGAACCTTACTTCAAGTTGAGAAAAGAACTTTCTTTGGCTATAGATAATTCTAAAAAAATCATCAAAAAAATTAACGAAGAATTTGGAGAAAGATTCAAGAGAAAGTACGGTAATGGCTTGATCGAAGAATACAAGAATAATAAGAGGATAGCGATAGTTTCAATGGGTTCTGTTTGTGGGACGATAAGATGTGTTGTTGACTCGAGAAATGATACGGGTTTGGTTAAGATAAGATGTTACAGACCTTTCCCGAAAGAAGATTTAGTTAATGCTTTAAAAGAAAAAGAAATTGTCATTGTTATCGAAAAAAATATTTCTCTTGGGTTAGGTTCTGGAAGTGTATTTTCTGAAGTACGAGATGCTTTGTATTATCTGAAAGAAAAACCTAAAATTGTTGGAGCTGTTGTTGGCCTAGGCGGAACTGATGTTAGAAGTAAAGACATCAACGCTTTAATCGATAAATCCAAGACGATGAAAGATGGAGAGGTTGAGTGGTTTGTATGACTGAAGAATTGTTTGCACCTGGGCACAGAACTTGTGCGGGCTGTGGATCTGTTCTGGCAGCTAGACATTTATTAAAAGCTACTGGAAAGGATGTTATTATTTGTGAATCTACTGGATGCTTAGAAGTAACATCCACTCAGTATCCCTTGACATCATGGAAAGTTCCCTGGATTCATGTTACTTTCGAAAATGCTGCTTCTGTTGCTACTGGAGTAAAAGCCGCTTTAGAAGCTCAAGGGAATGATCACACTCAAGTGATTGCCTTTGGTGGAGATGGAGGAATGGTTGACATTGGATTTGGAGCAGTGAGTGGAGCTATGGAAAGGAATGATGATATAATGATAATAACTTATGATAACGAGGCTTATGCTAACACTGGTATTCAAAGATCTGGTGCAACACCTTTCGGTGCAAGTACGTCGACATCCCCATCTGGTAAAGTATCCATAGGTAAAAAACAATGGAAGAAGAATATCCCAATGATAGCTGTTGCTCATGGAGTTAGGTATGTTGCTTGTGCGAGCATAGCCTATCCTCAAGACTTACAGAAAAAGATAAAGAAGGCTATGTCTATCAGAGGAACGAAATACATTCATATTCATACACCTTGTCCGATTGGTTGGGGTTTTGATTCTTCTAAGACGATAGAAGTTGCTAGGTTGGCTGTTCAAACTGGGATGTGGATTCTATATGAGATTGAGGATGGAAAATTCAAGAAGACAATGAACCCTGAGTTGAAACCTGTTGAAGAATACTTGAAGATGCAGGGAAGGTTTAAGCATCTGACAGAAAAGGAGATAAAAATTATTCAGGATCATATTCATGCTGCTTGGAAAGAATTGGATAATCTTGAGAAGAGTGGGGTTAATTTAAGAACTATTCTGTAATTAAAAATTCGTCTAAAATACTTGAATCTATTTTTTTGGCGGCATCTGTTAAATTGGTCCAATTTTGATATAAGATTCCAGTTCCCCATAAATCTTTTCTCAACTTCTCTGTTATATCTTTAGCATTAAAACTATCTTCGAAATTGTATTCTTTAATACGACTTTCTAGTTCTTTTTCTAATTTTGGAAGCATTTCTTCTAATTCTGAAGATTTGACAAAGTTTTGAACTTCTTCACCCATCCTCTTCATCATTTCCCTTCCATAATTTTTTCCAAGAGAAGTTGGTAGAATTTTTTTAACATTCCACCAAATATAATGTAATTTGCTATAACTTATATCTCCACACTTACTTCTTATATCACTCTCTAATTTGAACAATCTTTTTTGTCTTTCTGAAGGATTAGGTCCTAATTCCTTTTGATAACTTGTTGGATGAGTACTCATGATTATAATCCCATCTAAAACTTCTAACATTCTTATTGCACATAATCCAAAATTCCAATCTTCATCTTGACTGTGCGTAGGAAAAGGAATTGTATTATAAACTAAATTTGTTAATGAAAGGTTTCCCGCATCTAATGTCGCAGTTTCACCTAATTCAATGAAATCGTCATATGGTAAGGGATAATCGTGTTCACGTTGATCTTCCAAATCCCAATTTGATCCAAAAACTTCTATATTTTTTTCTAAACTCCCTCGTTTTAATCCATTAATAACAAATTTCTTACCTTTTGTCCCTTTATAATTTTTCATTTTAGAAAGAAATTGTGAGACAGTATTTCCTAAAGCTATATTATGATATTCAATAAAACCTTCTTCAACCTTCATATCATCATCCAAGAAAATCACTCCATCTGCACCGTAAGTGCATGCCAATAACAAAAGTCTATTTCTGTTTGCTCCTGCAGAACCACCGTTCATAGCTATGTCAATAACTTCTCCATTCAAACCAGATAATTTCTGTAATTGTCTTTTATAAGGTTCTGATCTTTCAGTATCTATATAATAAATCTTTGAAGGACCTTGATTACAAAGGGTTTTAAGATGTTCTATTTCTTTGGTTCTGTATTCAGGACTACTATCACTCGAAACAAAAATAGGTAAACTTGGATTGGTTGGATCTTTTAAAATTGATTCTACTGTAATTGGTAGTAATTCTGGACGTTTGTAAGTAGGAATACAAATGGCATATTTCATATTATTTTGTCGTACATTAAAAGATTTAAAAACCCTTCTTTTTCCCTAAATACAAAAGCATTTAAAAGTTTAACACTAAGTGAAAAAGTATGATTGGTATTGTTGGATATGGCGGTTACGTCCCCAGGTTTAGGATAAAAGTAGAAGAGATAGCAGCAGTCTGGAGTGCTGATTCAGACTCATTAAAGAAAGGGCTGAACATAGAAGAAAAATCTGTTCCATCGATGGACGAAGATACGGCTACTATATCGGTAGAAGCCGCATTAAATGCCTTAAAAATGGCAGGTATAGATTCTAAAGAAATAGGAGCAATCTATATCGGTTCAGAATCCCATCCTTACGCTGTTAAACCAACTTCTACGATAGTCGGAGAGGCTATTGGCTGTGGTATGGAATATACATCTGCAGACACAGAATTTGCTTGTAAGGCCGGAACAGCCGGTATTCAAATGGTCATGGGCCTTATCCAAGGGGGTTATATAAAGTATGGTTTGGCAATCGGTTCAGATACTGCTCAGAGTAAGCCAGGGGATGCGTTGGAATATACAGCTGCAGCA
>Ga0172362_10002186_pt1 | contig 16990 bp, 10 predicted proteins | sample LakKivs1_kivu2a2_FD_114534 | JGI IMG/M metagenome (GOLD analysis project Ga0172362, IMG submission 114534) | Sediment microbial communities from Lake Kivu, Rwanda - Sediment s1_kivu2a2 | ecosystem: Environmental > Aquatic > Freshwater > Lake > Sediment | place: Rwanda: Western Province, Lake...
CACAAACCTGTGTCCCCCTTGATTGCTCAAGGGGGCAGGGGGGATTAATGCGATAAAAACAAATCTTTTTATGTGTCTCCGGGAGGTCCTGCGACCAAGGGATAACACCCCCTTGGAACCCCCCGATTTGCTTGGGCAAATCGAAATCTTGCTCGATTCGCTCCTCGCTCATACGGACTTCTCACCACTCATCCCTCGCCTCAGCCCCCTGGGGGACACCTGACCACGCCATCCTCTTATGTTCGTCCTGAAGATCTCTGACTTTGGGATGCTCAGTTGCTCTTAGGGCGATATGATCCGTTGGTAGAGATGCACATATTCGCGGGCTGACCGCTCCCAGGAGAAATCACAAGCCATGGCGTTTCGCATGAGAACCCGCCATTTCTCGCGGTTGTTATAAATGGTCACTGCCTTGCGTAGGGCGCTTACCAGCGCGGCAGCACTGTATTCCTGAAATTTAAACCCGTTTCCAGTTAAATTATCAGAATCAAATTCCTGAATCGTGTCCTCCAGCCCGCCCGTTGCCCTGCCCACCGGGATTGTCCCGTAGCGAAGGCTATACATCTGGGTCAGGCCGCAGGGCTCATACCGAGAAGGAATCAGGAACATATCACTGCCGGCATAGATCTTATGGGCTAGGACTTCATCAAAGGCGATTATCAGGCCAAAACGCTGGGGGTGTTTCTTCTGGACTGATCGAAGAGTGTTTTGGAAAACCTCTTCGCCCGTCCCGAGAATGATAAGGTTGGCTCCGCTGCCGAAGATCTCCTCGACGGCCTTAGAGAGAAGGTCAAAGCCTTTTTGGCCGGCCAGCCGCGATACCATACCCACTACCGGCTTCGCTTCGGCGTCAGGCGGCAGGGAAAAAGATTGGAGTAGGTCTCTCTTGCAACCTGTCTTTCCAGCCAAGTTATCGGCTTCAAAATTGCTGGCGATGAACCTGTCGGCAGCCGGGTTCCAGTCGGAATAATCCACTCCGTTCAGGATACCGTAGAGGTCCTGGTGGCGTTTTCTCAGCAAGCCGTCGAGGCGATAGCCGAATTCGGGCATCTGAATTTCTTGGCTGTAACGGGGGCTGACCGCGTTGATGGCGGAAGAATAGAGGATACCGGCCTTGAGGAAGTTGACTTTACCGTAAAACTCAAGGTCCTCCATGTTGAAAAGAAAATCAGGCAGACCTATCCGGCCGAGCACCTCACGCTCGAAGATCCCCTGATAGGCCAGGTTGTGGATGGTGAAGAGAGAACGGGCGGAAGAAAAAAACGGGTCATCCGCATATTCGAATTTATGATAGGCCAGCGTCATCGCTGCCTGCCAGTCATGAACGTGAAGGACGTCCGGCCGAAAGCCTAAGGCTTTAGAAGCCTCGAGCGAAGCCCGGCAGAAAAAGGCGAACCGTTCGCCATTGTCAGGATAGTCGCCCTGCGGTGTGCCGTAAATATAATCCCGCTCAAAATACTCGTCCTTTTCAATAAAACAGAAAGAAAACGAACCCTGGCGATGCTCCCAGACGGAAAAGGATTTTGTTTTCCCGGCCCAGCTGATTATCAAGCCATCAGCCGCCTTTTCGAGCGGCAGATTCTTCTTCTTTGTCTCCCGGTAGAGCGGCAGAAAAACCTTGACTTCTGCCCCCGCCCGACTCAGGGACTTGGGCAACGCACCCGCGACATCAGCCAGACCGCCCGTTTTGGCATAGGGCACAACTTCCGAGCTCAACATGACTATTTTCATAATTTTTTGATTATAGCACAACAGGTCGGCTTCTTCGACGGGGGGAACCGACGGGACTGGTTCCCCGGGGGCCGAGGGCGGCATCTGGCGCTCATACTGAAGATCACATATTTGGAGATGCTTCCAAACTTCTCTTTGACATCGGCGGGAAGATCGGCTAACATAAAGTCAGCAAAGCCGCTAAAAAATTTTGCTGTAAAAATGAAGGATGACTTTTTTTGCTTTTTTCCCCGAAAACCGCGCAATCGTCGTCTTTACCGACCTCGACGGAACTCTGCTCGATCACTCGACCTACCGTTTTGACGCGGCCCTGCCCGCACTGCATTCGCTTAGACACAAGAACATCCCGCTCGTCCTCTGTTCGAGTAAAACCAGAGCTGAGATGGAGCGGCTCCGCGCCCAACTGCGCCTGAACGATCCGTTTATCACCGAGAACGGAGCCGCGATCTTTGTTCCTCACGGCTATTTCCATCGTGATTTTCCACACGATAAAGTGACTCAGGCATACGCAGTTAGAGAGCTCGGCACGCCTTACTCGAAACTGAGAGCTTTCCTCGCCGGATTTAAAGAGCAATACCCAAATGCCCTCCGAGGCTTCGGCGATCTCGAGGCTGAGGAAGTGGCCCGTCTCTGCGGCCTTTCCCTCGAAGAGGCCCGCCTGGCCAAACTGAGAGAGTATGATGAACCGTTTGTCCTTCGCGACATGGCGCTCGAGCCGGAAATCGTCAGGCAGGCCAAGGCTTGCGGCAGCCAGGTCACCAGGGGGGGCCGTTTCCACCACCTTACCGGAGGAAACGACAAAGGCCGCGCCGTCTCCATCCTCACCGACCAATTCCAGCGGGAAAGCGGAGAGATAGTCACCATCGGAATCGGAGATAGTCAAAACGACCTTCCCATGCTCAGGGCTGTTAATTATCCCGTCTTAGTCCAGAAACCGGACCGAAGCTACGACCCTGCGGTGAAATTGCCGAATCTCATCCTGGCATCAACCCCAGGGCCGACGGGGTTTCGCGAGTCCGTTTCCAAACTTATCGATGCTTTGGCTTAGGCCAACACCTACGAAAGGAGGCTATTATGGCAGACTTCTACCAGACGGGAGTGGTCACCACCTTCCACCGCTTTGGGAAGGCGGACCTGGAGAGGATGGAAAATGAATTGACAGATTTCAATCGCCATCGTCCCATCGCCCTGGTCCTGCCAGCGACCTATGCGGAACTGGAAGCTCTGGCGCTTCCCAACATCGTCAAGGAAATCACCCGGGTTCCCTATCTTAACGAAATTGTCGTGACCATGGGGAGGACGAACAAAGAGCAGTTTGAAAAAGCTAAGCAGTTTTTTTCTGTCTTTCCTCAGCGTACCCGGATTATCTGGAACACCGGCCCGGGAATAGGAAACCTTTACGAGCTCCTGGCCAAGAACGACCTTCCCGTGGGCGAGGACGGCAAAGGTCGGTCCTGCTGGACGGCCTACGGGTACATCCTGGCCCGCGAGCAGAGCAAAGTCATCGCCCTCCACGATTGCGACATCGTCAACTACTCTCGAGAACTCCTCGGCCGGCTCTGCTACCCCGTAGCCTCTCCTAACATCGATTACGCTTTCTGCAAGGGCTACTACGCTCGCGTCACCGACCGGATGCACGGCCGCGTGACCCGACTCTTCGTCACCCCGCTTTTGCGCAGCCTGCAAAAGCTGCTCGGCTACCTGCCGCTTCTCATTTATTTAGACAGCTTTCGTTATCCTCTGGCCGGGGAGTTCTCGATGAGCACAGACCTGGCCCGGATCAACCGCATCCCCGGAGACTGGGGGATCGAGGTGGAAACGCTGGCCGAAGTCTACCGAAACGTTTCCCAGCGAAGAATCTGCCAGGTGGAGCTGTGCGAAACCTACGAGCACAAACATCAGCCTCTCTCGGCCGAGAACCCCAAAACGGGGCTGATGAAGATGTCCATCGATATCGCCAAAGCCGTTTTACGCAACCTGGCCATTGAGGGCGCCTGCGTCAGCGAGAGCATCCTCAACACCCTGGTCATCAATTATCTGCGCACCGCCCAGGATACGATCAAACGGTATAATGACGACGCAGCCCTGAACGGTCTCTTCTTCGACCGGCACCAGGAAACAATCACCGTTGAAGCCTTTACGCAGGCCATTCAGATCGCCGGCCGGGAATTCCTGGAGAATCCCCTCTACTCGCCGCTGATCCCAAACTGGAACCGCGTCACCTCGGCCATCCCCGATTTCTTGAAGCAGCTACAGGACGTGGTCGAAAAAGAGAATACCTGATCCAGCTTGCCAAACCCGACCCGGATTCCTATCATAGATGCTGTTCTCCATTGCCCAGTAAATTAGCGAATGCCGAAAGAAAGGAGGCGGCTAAGATGGAATCCCTGACAGATCTGAAAAAGTCTTTTCAGACAACCGTTTTGGTTTGCGGCGCTGTTTTTATTAGCCTTTTTATCTACGCCGCGATCGTGGAAATTTTGAAATCGCAATTCGGATTCTTCGCCGGCCTTGTTCGGGCGTCGGAGACCCGAGCTCTTTTCTTTATGTTTTACGGGCTGGCCATCACGGCTGTTATCCTGATCAGGTTTCTCAACCGGAGTTTGACGAAAAAGAAAGCTGCTGATACGCCTCAGATGACCATTCAACGACTCAGCCGGGCAGCGGTCATCACAGCCGTTGTGGCCGAAATCCCGGCCCTGCTCGGTTTTGTCCTTTCTCACCTGACCGGCTCGCGCCAGAATTTCTATTATCTGCTTTTCGTCTCTCTTATCCTGGAATTCATTTTCTTCCCCCGGCTGAAGACATGGAAAGATGTTCTCGGAGAGCACTTTCCCGGCGAGTCAAGCTAAGGAGGAACGATGGAAAAAGCACCCAACCGGGCTTGCCTTATCCTCTCTTTGAGTTTGCTGGCTATCCTGTTTTGTCTGCCTTTCTTGGAAGCGACCCAGATCACTCCAGCTTCAGGAAAGAAAAATTTTACGCGTTATGAAATCTGGGTTGAGCTCGACGACGCGGCCAAGATGCTCAAAGGCAAAGAGGATATTTTCTGGTTCAACCACACCCGGGAAGAGATTCCGGATATCCGGCTCCACCTCTACTGGAACGGCTTCAAGAATGAAAAGAGCACACTGCTCCAGGAGTCGCGAGAAGAAAGCCTCCTGGGAATCCAGGTAGAAGACAGGCACTGGAGCTGGATCGACCTGAAGAAGGCAAATCTTGCCGACGGCCCAGATCTCCTGCCGACGCTCGAATTCATCAACCAGGATGAACCGCTCCATCCTGGCGACCAGACTGTGGCTCGGCTTGTGTTCCCCCAGCCTCTTTTGCCAGGAGAAGAGGTTCATCTGAAGCTTGAGTTCGAGGCCAAGATCCCCCGCGGGCTGCTGCGCAGCGGATTTTATAAGGATTCTTATTTTATCGCCCAATGGTTTCCCAAACCGGGGGTCTATGAGGAAGGAAAAGGGTGGAACTGTTATGAATACCATCTGAGCAGCGAATTCTTCGCCGATTTCGCGGATTTCATCGTCCACATCACCGTCCCGGCCAGGTTTGTCGTCGGCGCCTCGGGAAAACAGGTCAGCGCTGTCTCGGATCGGGAAGGAAAGAAGGTCACCTACACCTTCCAGCAAGGAAGCATCCACGACTTCGCCTGGACAGCCGCGCCCGATTTTATCAAGCTGGAACGGGATTTCATTGCCGACCGGGAAGTCTCGGAAGAGGAGTACCGGGAAGTGGCTAAAAAGCTCAGCCTCCCCCTGGAAGAAGTGAGACTGCCCGATGTCCGGATGATTCTCCTCATCAAGCCGGAGCATAAATCCCAGGTTGAGCGGCATTTCAAGGCCTTGCGCGCGGCCATCAAGTATTATGGCCTCTGGTACGGCCCCTATCCTTATGAGACGGTGACCATGGTCGACCCGCCCTTTCGCACGGCGAGCGGTGGGATGGAGTACCCAACTTTGTTTACGGCCGGCACCGGTGTCCTCAGAGATAAGAAAGTTCTTTCGCCCGAGAGCGTCATCGTCCATGAATTTGGGCACGGCTACTGGTACGGATTAGCTGCTAACAATGAGTTCGAAGAGGCCTGGCTGGATGAGGGGATCAACACGTATTCCACCGGGAAGGTCCTGGCTAAAGCTTATGGCCCGGGCATGTTTTCGACCTCGCTTTTCGGGTTGCCTCTATCCTGGTTTTTCGACTTCCCTTTTTATTATGATCGCGAGTTCGATCGCATCGGGGCGATCATGATAGCCGAGATCGACCCCATCACGGCCTTCTCCTGGCGCTTCTACAAGCGGGTTAGCTACGGCCTGAATGTCTATTTCCGAGCTTCGACCTGCCTCCATACGCTGGAACGGCTGTTGGGTGAGGACCAGATGGTCCGCATTCTCCAGACCTTCCAGATGCGTTTCCGCTTCAAACATCCCCGCACCCAGGATTTCATCGACGTCGTCAACGAAATGACGGCCAGAGACATGAGCTGGTTTTTCGAAGAATTGTTCTTCACCACCCTCAATTTCGACTACGGAATAGCCTCGCTCAAATCCTCTGAAAAGAAAGAATTCTTCCGGGGAATGTTTGACGCGGACGGCAAAAAAGAAGAAATCACTAAAAAGGACCTGGCCGGTATGAAGAAAAAGAGGGAAAAAGCAGAAGGTCAGAAAATTTACACCACAGAAGTCAAGGTCAGGCGGTTCGGAGAGGCCAGGGTGAGGGGAGAGGCGGCAGTCAAGCTGCGTGTTTTCTTCGAGGACGGCTCCGAGGAAGTCAGGTTCTGGGACGGCCAGAAGCGCTGGGAAAAATTTGTTTTAGAAAAGCCGGCTAAAGCCGTTTCTGCCGAGATCGACCCCGACTTCATCTGGCTCATTGATTCCAACATCGCCAATAACAGCTTGAAGATAAAGCCCTGCCGGCGTGGAATTTTCAGGGCAGCGGCCAAAGTCATGTTCTGGCTTCAGTGCGGGCTCAGCAGCCTCCGGGGTCTAAGCTAAGGAGGCGAAAATGGGCACCTTCAAGATATTCGGCAGCGGATTTCTTATGGCCGGCAGAAAAGCGCGGCTGGCCATCTATCTCTGGCTGGCCAATTTTCTCTTCTCGCTGGTCCTCGTTGCGCCGTTTTATTTCCTCCTCCAGAGGGATCTGGCGCGCTCGCTGGCCGGGGAGAAGCTTTTCCAGGGGCAGGACCTCCTCTGGCTGGGAGACCTGGTCTATAAATACCAAAACGTTCTTGCCCTTTTTTTTGGCTGGCTGGTCGTGCCCTCGCTCTTTTATCTTGTCCTTCAGGTTTTTCTGAACGGCGGCATCCTCGGCAGAATCTCTGTCGGCGAGAGAGTGAACCTGGCCGCCTTTCTCAGCGACAGCGCCAAGTATTTCTGGCGTTTCTTCAGGGTCTTTTTGATTTCTATCATCGGCTATGTTCTTGTCTTCGTTTTCATCGGCCGCGGCCTTTCATCTCTCTTTAAGATCTGGACCGAAAGCGCCGCGACGCAGTGGACGACCATGGCTGCCTCTTTTCTCCGACTGTTCGTCTTTTTGCTTCTTTTCTCCATCGTCAAGATGTTCTTCGATTACGTCAAGGTCAGCCTTGTCATAGAGGAAGGCAAAAAGGCAATCAGAGCCACGTTAGCCAATTTTCAATTCCTGGGCAGGAGGTTTTTCAGGGCCTGGGGACTTTTTCTTATCGTCGGGTTAGTGTTTATCGGGTTGAGCATCGGCTATTACCTGGGGGCCAAGCTCATTCCTAAAAGCGGCGTCATTCCGCTTGTGATCCTCTTTGTCTGGCACCAGGTTTATATCCTGGCCATGTCCTGGACAACCGTCCTCTTTTTCTCGACTGAATGCGAGTTTTTTAAGACCCATAAATATTCTCCGCCCTGACTGAAGCAACCTTTTCCGGCCGAATTTCGTCTTGATAAAGTGAAAGCCCAACGCATGGAGGTCTAAATGCATCGAAAACGTCTCCCCTCAGCAATCCTAGCCGTTTGTCTTGCACTGTTTCTGGTGCCCCCCGCTCTGCAGGCGGAACACCAGGAAGAATTCACCAAAGTCCTGCCCCTCAGCTCCGAAGGAACGTTCAGCCTCAGCAATGTCAACGGCTCCGTTGTCATCTCGACCTGGACAGAAGAGAAAGTAGAAATCAAGGCCCTGAAAAAGACAAAACGCAGCGCCGAGAACCTGGAGAAGGTCAAGATCGAAGTCCAGTCCACGGGAGATTCCGTGTCGGTCGACACAATCTACCCAAAAAAAAGCAACACGGGCGTGACTGTCCGCTATGATATCAAAGTCCCCGAGGGCGTTAACCTGGACAAAGTCGGCACGGTCAACGGCAGAGTCTGTCTCACGGGGCCGTTCGGTAGAGTCCGAGCCTCGACGGTGAATGGCAGAATGTCGGCGGAAAACGCCTCCGGCGACCTTTCTTTTTCCACGACTAACGGGAACGTTGAAGCAGCGAACATCAGAGGAAAAATCGACGCCCATACCGTCAACGGCAGTATCACCTTGGAAGTCGGCACCGTCGAAGGGGGGATCAGGGCCAAAACCGTCAACGGAGGGATAACCCTGCGGCTGGCCTCTGCTGAATCCCTGGACGCCACCCTGTCCGCTAAGACGGTCAACGGCGCCATTTCAGTGGATTTCCCCATCTCTTTCCAGAACCTCAGCAAGACCCGCCATAAGCTCGAAGGCCAGATAGGCAAAGGCGGCCCGGAAATCTGCGTCGAGACCGTCAACGGCTCCATCCACCTGACCCGTTAAGCACCTCCCTTGGTGTGATTCTGATGGGCGCCGGAAGCCGCCCTCTGCCCCCGGACCCCGGGGAACCAGTCCCGTCAGTTTCCCCCGTCAAGGCTCGGGTTTGGGATCGTCAGCCCGCTCGTTTCCCCAGCGACTTCTTGGAGGGAGAAAGCTTCGCTTTCCCCCTTCCAACGGTCGCTTCGCTCCCTGCCTCCGACCTTGGCGGAGACACAAACCCGTGTCCCCCTTGATTGCTCAAGGGGGCCGGGGGGATTAATAGCTATTAGGGCAAATACTTAGGTGTCTCTGGCGGGGTTGTGCCCGCTCAGTCTTCGACGGGCTTCCTCACCCAACACCCTCGCCTCTTTCCCCGGGGGGCTTTAGGCCAGCCTCCGGCGCCCGTCTTGAAGATCAGATATTTAGAGATGCTTCCCGTGACCCGGAAAAAATTGACTGGCCGCTCTAATAATTGGTAAACTGGCTGTCCATATTATCTTCCGGAAAGACAGCCTTTTGAAAGTCCAGTTCCTCGGCGCCAACCAGCAAGTCACGGGCTCCTGCTATTTCCTTGAAACTGAGGACATCCGGCTTCTCATCGACTGCGGCCTCTACCAGGAAAGGGCGTTTCTCGAGCGGAACTGGGCGGCCTTTCCCGTTCCTCCCGAGACCATCGACTGCCTGCTTCTCACTCATGTCCACCTGGATCATTCGGGTCTCATCCCGAAAATTGTCCGCGAGGGTTTTTCCGGAAGAATCATCGCTACTCCGGCCACCGCCGAGCTTCTTTCGATCGTCCTCTGTGATGCAGCCCGAATCCAGGAAGAAGACGCCGCTTACAAGAAAAAGCGACATAAGAAGGAAGGCCGCCGTGGACCTTATCCCGAGATTCCGCTTTACACTGAAGCCGAGGCGGAGGAAGCCCTGAAGCTCGTCTGGACGGCGCCGTACGAAAAGACGATTCCTCTCGGTAGGTCTGTTCTGGCCCGTTTTCGTGATGCCGGCCATATTCTCGGCTCGAGCATGATCGAGCTCACGGTCAAGGAGATAAAACGACACCTCAAAATCATCTTCACGGGGGACATCGGCCAGTGGAATAAACCTCTGGTCCGTGATCCTTCTGTATCCGAGCGAGCCGAGGTCGTGATCATGGAGTCAACGTACGGCGACCGGGATCACGAAGACCCAGCCGACGAGGAAACCATGCTGGCTGAAATCATCAACCAGACAGCCAGGGCGGGGGGAAACGTGGTCATTCCGGTTTTCGCCGTGGAAAGGGCCCAAGAACTCCTCTTCCATCTGAGTCGGCTAGTCCGGGAGAAGCGAATTCCCCACCTACCTGTATTCCTGGACAGCCCAATGGCCACAGACGTGACCGAGGTCTTTCTCCATCATCCCGAGTGCCTGGACGAGGAGACTCTGAGCCTTTTCCGCTCCGGCCAATCGCCGTTCAAGTTCTCAGGCCTGAAATTCACCCGGACCCAAGAAGAATCCAAGGCTATTAATTCCTACCGCGGTTCCTGCCTAATCATGGCCGGGTCGGGCATGTGCACGGGCGGCCGGATCAAGCATCACCTGGTCCAGAATATTTCGCGGCCTGAATCCACCATCTTATTTGTCGGCTACCAGGCCAAGGGAACTCTCGGACGGCAGATCCTGGAAGGTCAGGCGGAAGTGCGAATCTTCGGCCAGCAGCATCTCATCCGGGCCAAAGTCAGGCAAATCCAGGCTTTTTCAGGCCATGCCGACAGAAGCGACCTTCTGAAGTGGCTGGGCAAGTTCACTATCCCTTACCCTCAAGTCTTTCTGACCCACGGAGAAAAAGAGGTCTCCTCGAGCCTGAAGAATCATCTTGCGAGAAAGTTGACCCGGGATGTTGTTGTGCCCGTCTATCGGGAAACCCGGGACTGGTCCTAACTTCTTTGGTCAGGTTTCGTAGTATAATTCTGTTTTCAGAAACATCTGCCGAAAAGGAGGTTATCTGATGTCCAAACGCTTTCATTTCTTCTTCCCAGCGTGCATCGTGCTTTTAATGATTTCACTTGTAATCTCTCTTTCTCTTGTTTTTGCTGGTCAGACTGCAGACAAGGAGTACACGGCGAAAATCCTCGAGTCGACGACCGAAAAATTTTTTCTGACCGAGCTCGTGGATCATCTGCCGGCATCTGATACTGTGCCGACGCCTCTTCGCATACTCGGCCATATCGTCGGAGCGCCGGACATCCTCGACCACACCAGCGCTATTTATGCGTACATGCGCGCTCTGGATGCGGCTAGCCCCAGGGTCGAAGTTTTTTCCATCGGCTCAAGCGATGAGGGACGGGAGATGATCGCCGTCGCCGTGTCTTCGGAAGAAAACATGGCTGCACTCAAAAAGCATAAAGAAATCATGGCCAAGCTCTCTGACCCCCGCCAGCTCAAGGATGAGGAAGCAGAAAAGTTTATCGCTGAATGTGTCCCGATCTACTGGATTACCGGCGGTCTCCATTCTATGGAGACAGGCTCGCCGGAGATGATGATGGAGCTTGCCTACCGGCTCGCCGTCGAAGAGACAGAATTCATTCAGGCCATCCGGAAAAACCTGATCGTCCTGATGACGCCCGTGCTTGAAGCCGATGGCTGGGATAGGAGCGTCGATGTCTACCTCTATAAAAAAGAAAACAAGGATAAAAAGACACTTCCCCCCGTCTACTGGGGAAAGTATGTTTTTCATGACAACAACCGCGATGCCATCGGTTTAGGGCTTAAGCTCACCGAAAATCTTTTAACTGCTTATTTTGATTGGCACCCGATCATCATGCATGACCTTCATGAATCCATCCCTTACCTTTACACGTCAACGGGAACAGGCCCGTATAATGCCTGGCTCGACCCCATCACGATCAACGAATGGGAGGAGTTGGCCTTCCATGAGATCGGCGAGATGACGAGGCGGGGAGTGCCCGGCGTCTGGACCCATGGCTTTTTCGATGGCTGGGCAGCCAACTATGCCTTCTATGTTGCCCTCTTCCATAATTCTACCGGAAGGTTCTACGAAACTTTCGGTGGGACAGGAGCAGACACAATGGTCAGGACAGTCTCAGCTGAGGCCAAAAGGGCCTGGTACCGCCCCGACCCTCCGCTTGAGGCGGTGAAATGGTCCTTCCGCAACAACATCAATTATCAGCAGAGTGCTCTGCTCATCGCTTTCAAGCATACAGCGGATAACAAGGCGAGATTTCTTCATAACTTTTACTTAAAGAGCAAGCGGTCTATGGCCAAGGCAAGGACGGAAGGCCCGGCCGCTTATATTATCCCTTCGGACAACAAGAGGACTCTGGCCGTGGCGCGGCTGGTGAACTTGTTGCGCAAGAACGGCGTCGAAGTCCATTTAGCCTCAACTGAATTAACGATCGGCAAAGACAAATATCCAGCCGGAAGCTATATCATCCGCATGGACCAGCCATACAGCCGCTGCGCGGATATGCTCCTCGACACTCAGTACTACAATCCCAAGGATCCTAGACCCTATGATGATACGGGATGGACGTTGGGTCCGCTTTATAATGTCAAAACTGTCAGGGTCACGGACACAAAAATCCTCGATGCGCCGATGAATCTCCTGGCGAAAGGCATCTCCATTGACGGGAAAATCATGAACAAGGAGAAGGCCATCGTTTTTGCCGTCAACCATAGGGCGGAGGCCGAGCTCATGACTTTCCGCTACCGGCTCGAAGATTTCCGGATGCTCGCAGCCGAGGACAGCTTCAGCCAGGGTGAAATCAAATTCAACGCCGGGACTTTTCTTATTCCCAGAGAAGGAAATGGAGCCAACCTGGAAGAGATGCTGGAGAAGGCCTGCAGCGAACTCGGGTTTACCGCCTACGGATGGCCGGCTCTGCCCAAGGTCACGACCCATGACCTTCCTGCGCCGCGCATCGCCATTCTCCATTCCTGGATGAATACCCAGGACGACGGATGGTTCCGCCTGACTTTTGATAAGCTCGACATTCCCTATTCCTACATTAGCCTCCAGGATGTGAGGGATGAGGAGAACCTCCGAGAGAAATATGATGTGATTATTTTTCCGCCGACCGGGTATTTCGGGAAGGCCCAGAGGGTCGTCAACGGGATCGGGGGGGATTCGCCCGTCCCCTGGAAAAAGACGGAGAAATATCCCCATCTCGGCGGACCCGACTCCCGTGATGATATCCGCGGCGGGCTCGAGCTCAAGGGTGTCCTTCACCTCAAGGAGTTCGTGGAGCAGGGCGGGTTGTTCATCCCGATCACCTCAAACGCCGACCTTCCGGCGAGCTATGGGCTCGTGGAAAGCGTTAGTGTCGCAAAGCCTCAAAAGCTCCGAGTTATCGGGTCGGTGCTCAGCGCCAATCTCACGGATATCACAAGTCCAATCGGCTATGGGTATGACCGCAACCTCGGCGTTTATTTCAGCGGCGGCCCGGTGCTTGAGACTGGCATAAAAGCTGTTACTGGTGGAACGGAAATGGAAGAATTTTTTGGCGGTGCTCCTGCGAGGGAGCGAGCTTCTGGCCGGGGCAGCCTCAAAGACCCGGATGTAATCCAGGGAAGGATTCAGAAGGCGGAAAAAATCGTTGGCGTCGGGACAGGTATCCCTGCCGAGTACAAGGACATGTTCGACTTCTACATGCCGGCTGACCTGAAGACGGTCAGAGTTGTCATGCGCTTTGATACGGCCGATAAACTCCTGGTCTCGGGCCTCCTCGAGGGAGGGGAGGAGCTGGCCAACAAGCCTGCTGTTGTGGATGTACCTTTAGGGAAGGGCCATATTGTCTTTTTCGCCATCCACCCGATGTGGCGGTATCAGACATTCGGAAGCTTCTGCCTTCTCTTCAACGCCGCCTTGAACTACCAGAACCTTGATGCAGGGAGGCCGAAGCCAGCCACAGCTACGGAAAAATAGATGAACCAGCTCTTTGAAAAGGGCGTGGACGCTTTATTCTTATATTAAGGGCTTGTTTTATAACGAGTTTATTTGAATATCTAAAGCCGGAAGGAGGCGAAATGTCCAGATTATCTCCCAGGCGATCCAGAAAATGGCTTCTGCTTTTTATTTCTCTTATTATTTTCCCTTCCTTCGTCCGTGCGCAGAGCGCGAACAGGATCGGAAAGTTCTACGAAAAATTCTCCTGGAGGGCTGTTGGTCCCGCCGTGATGGGAGGCCGGACGGTCGATATCGACGCTGTCGGGGGAAAACCGTGGATCATTTACGCCGCCATCGGCCCGAGCGGCGTCTGGAAGTCGGAGAACAACGGCGTCACCTGGAACCCAGTCTTCTATAAAGAAGCCACTGTCTCTGTCGGCGACGTCACCATCGCCCCATCCCATCCCGGCATCGTCTGGGTTGGGACAGGGGAGGCCAGCTGCCGCAACAGCGTCACGATCGGCGATGGTGTCTACAAATCCACAGACGGCGGGAAGACCTGGCAGAACATGGGCCTCAAGGAGACACGGCACATCAGTCGCATCATCGTCACCCCCGGCGACCCAAACATCGTTTATGTTGCGGCCATGGGTCATCTGTGGGGGCCAAACGAGGAGAGGGGAATTTATAAAACCATCGACGGCGGAAAAACGTGGAAGAAAGTCCTCTATGTCAACGCCGACACGGGATTCACCGACCTGGCCATGGACTCTGGCGATAGCCTCATGCTCTACGCGGCCGCGTACGAACACCGCAGGCTCCCTTATCATTTTTCCAGCGGCGGCCCGGGAAGCGGCATTTATAAAACGACGGATGGCGGCGAGACCTGGAGGCTTCTCTCTAAAGATCTGCCTGAAGGTATCATGGGCCGGATTGGGCTGGATGTCGCCAGAAGCGCTCCCGGGATCCTCTATGCTCTCATCGAACACCAGGACGGCGGAATCTGGCGCTCCGAGGACTGCGGAGAGACCTGGAAGAGGATGTGCGATGTTCAGACTTTTAGGCGGGTCAATACGCGGCCGTTCTATTACAGCCAGATCAGGGTTGACCCGACCAACGATAAAGTCGTCTATGTGCTCTCGACGGGCCTCCACGTCTCCACAGACGGAGGCCAGAAATTCCGGGCTATCGGGGGCGGCATCCATGGAGACCACCATGCCCTCTGGATTGACCCATCTAACCCCCTCCATCTCATCGAGGGCAATGACGGTGGGATCGACATCTCCTATGACGGGGGAAAAAACTGGCTTCCCGTCCAGAGCATGGACCTGGCCGAGGTCTACCAGGTCGGGTATGACATGCGGCAACCCTACTACGTCTACTGTGGTCTTCAGGACAACGGCAGCTGGGCCGGCCCCAGCGCCACGACGGACCGCGTCGGCATCGCCAATGACGACTGGACAAGTATCGGCGGCGGAGACGGGTTTTTTGCTCAGCCCGACCCGAAGGACCCGAACACGGTTTACAGCAACTGGCAGGTCAACAATATTTATCGTTATGACTGGAGGATCGGTAGGAGTAAAACTATAAAACCGATCGGAGCACTTGATGATCCTCCTTACCGCTTTAATTGGAATTCGCCCATCCACATCTCGCCTGACGATTCCGCGACCGTCTACGCAGGCGGAAATTACCTTTTCAGGTCACAAGATAGGGGATACTCCTGGGAGGTCATCAGCCCAGACCTAACGACCAACGACCCGGCCAAACAGAAAGATTCCGGCGGGCCGATCACCCTCGACAACAGCGGCGCGGAGAGCCACTGCACGATCACGACCATCTCCGAGTCGCCGGCAAAGAGGGGCGTGATCTGGTGCGGCACAGATGACGGCAGCCTCCAGATCACCCGGGACAACGGCAAAACCTGGGAAAACATCGTTAGCCGCATCCCGGGACTCCCGGCTGGAACCTGGTGCTCCAGAGTGGAAGCTTCGCATTGCGAGGCGGGCACGGCCTACGCCGCCTTTGACGGCCACCGTCATGATGATTATGGTACTTACGTCTTCAAGACGACGGACTTCGGCAAAACCTGGAAATCCATCAAGAGCAACCTTCCCTTCGGCTGGGTCCACGTCATCCGCGAGGATGTGAAGAATAAAAATCTCCTCTTTGTCGGCACCGAGTTCGGTATTTTCGCCTCTCTCGACGGCGGGGCGTCCTGGTTTTCCTTGATGAACGGCCTGCCGACCGTGGCCGTTCACGACATCGCCATCCACCCCCGCGATAATGACCTGATTATCGGCACCCACGGCCGCGGGATCTGGATCTTGGACGACATTTCCTTCCTCCAGGAGACGAGAGCAGAAATCCTTTCGGCTCCGGTCCATATATTCAGCATCCGGCCGACATTCACTTATCTCATGTCTTCGCGGCGTGAATCCTTCACCAAACCCGCTTATGCCGCCAAAAACCCAGCCTACGGGATGTCCATCACCGCTTATATTCTGGCCAAGCCCAAGGAAAAACCCAGGGTAACCATTTTCAACAAAGAGGGGGAGACGGTCTTTGAGCTCAACCTAACTGTCCAGGAAGGCATCCAGAGAGAGCACTGGAATCTTCAGACTGTGCCCAAATCAAAAGAAGGGAACAAAGTCACGCCACCCGCAACAGGGTTTATTCCCTTACCGCTCGTCGAACCGGGCGAATTCACGGTCGAGCTCAACGTGGACGGTCAGAAATTCAGTTCAACGGCCTTGGTCCTGGCCGACCCAAGGTTTCAGGTATCTCCGCAGGAGATAGAAGAGCAGCACGAAGCCCTGGCCGAAGTACTGATCCTTTCGAAAAAAATTGGGTTATCCATAACAGCCGCCACGAACGTCCGCAGGCAGGTCGAAAGCCTTGCCAACGACCTCAAAAAGGAAGAGCAAAAGTCCGATGCCTTGGACCTCGCCTTAAAGAGCTTTGACGAAAAATTCCATCCCCTTGAAGAAGGGATCGTCCCCAAAGAACTCACTGCCCAGCGGACACGCGAAGACGCCCTACGCGGAGGGTCCTTGAATCAGATGCTCCTGACCTTAGGAACGTCCATTGCCGATTATCCTTCTGCTCCGACTAAAACAGACCTTGCCCAGCTCGAAGACATATCCAGGAAAGTCGATGATCTGGTCGAAATGCTCAACAGGCTCATCAGAGAAGACCTGCCGGCCCTGAATAAGGCGCTTGAAGAATCAGGCCGAAAACCCCTCAAAGCCCCGGCAGAAGTGAAGATTTAGCCTGGGGAAAAGAAGAACAGGCCTTTACTGCGGCTGTCCCTCGCTCAGGGGAGTCTTTCGAGGCCCACTTTTCGCGCTTCCATGAGCGCAATCTTTTGAAGCTCCTGGACAACCGCCGAGACCTCGGTCGAATATTTTTTGTGTCCTTCGTTCTTGACATTGTCCCGCAGCCCAATTTATCTATTTATCATGAAGAGCAGCACTGATTCCCTGCCGATCGGGAGGGTTCACAACGCTACGGGAAATTTGTATCTGGCAGACGACCGGAACGTCAGAGTATACAAGTTCGACTCCCGCGGCAAACCTGTCGCCCAGTTCCTCAGCAAAGGACAGGGTCCGGGCGAATTCCCCAGATTCGGTGACTTGCAGATCATCG
>Ga0172362_10002187_pt1 | contig 16987 bp, 14 predicted proteins | sample LakKivs1_kivu2a2_FD_114534 | JGI IMG/M metagenome (GOLD analysis project Ga0172362, IMG submission 114534) | Sediment microbial communities from Lake Kivu, Rwanda - Sediment s1_kivu2a2 | ecosystem: Environmental > Aquatic > Freshwater > Lake > Sediment | place: Rwanda: Western Province, Lake...
TGAACAATGAAACAAACGTGGAACTGCAATTATGGATCGATGGCACTATGGTTGAGAGTGAAGCAATCTCGGAACTGTTGGCTGGCTCATCCTACACACTTACTTATCTGTGGGCTCCAACGGTTGAAGGAACATACAACATCACCGCCTATGCTCCTCCTGTCGAAAATGAATTCTCCATAGCGAACAATGCTGCGACAAGATTCTCAACAGTTGCGGGACCGATGATTCATCCTGTTGAGGGTCAGTACGCCAACTACACGTTGTACATTCTTGACCGAGGCACTGACGTGATTCTCGGAACAGAGAAATGGAATTTCACTTACACCAGTTACATTTCATCCACCGAGATCTACATCGAAGTTTGGACTAGAACACAAGAGGGATATGAGCAAAGCTCTTGGATGATCGTAAACACTGTCAATCGCTATGTCGAAGCTGGCATGTTTGCTGGAACATATTACCGCGGCTGGATAGAGAGAAACATTGGTGTCGGTTCCACCGTGAGACTCGAATCAGGGTATGCGACAGTCGTAGGCAGCAGAATAGTCAGTGTGGGCATTCGAAAGATAGATTGTTGGGAACTGCTGACCGACTATGGAGGCATCTTCTGGTATGACAAAACAACGGGTTTATGGGTCGGCGCGCAGTATCTTGTGCCACCTTATTATTGGTATCACTTTGTGCTAGACTATACAAATGTGCCGATCGGCTTTGAGCATGAACTATATGTTGCTTTGAAAGCACCTCCAAGCTTGCTCGTTGGAACTTCAACGGTTCTAAGAGCAGCAGTTTATAACCTAGGCCTACACGATGAAACCAGCGTAGAGCTATACCTCTACATTAACGGCAGTACTGTAGCTTCAGCCGCAATTCCAGAGCTTCCAGCTGGCACCTCATACTCAATAAGCTATTCGTGGTCTCCAAGCGAAGGTCAATATGAAGTCATTGCGTATGCTGCTCCTGTTCCAGACGAGGGTTACGTAGAAAACAACATTGCGGCGAGGATGGTTAAGGTATTTGAGGTGACTGGCACTTACATCTATGTGGATCCTCTTGAAACCGCTGCAATGATCGGAGACACGTTCACAGTAACAATAGGAATTGTAGATGTAGTGGACTTGTATACATGGCAAACTAACGTGGAATTTGATCCTGATATCCTAGAATGCACTGGTGCTTGGTATCCAGTAGGTCATGTCTTCGAAAACAGAACATTTGTATCGGTAGACCCATCGATAGACAATGTTGCTGGCTATGTATTGTACGGCTGCTGTCTTCTTGGTGTAGTGCCTGGAGAAAACGTAACTGAAGGAATTCTGTGTCGAATCAGTTTCCGAGCCAAGGATCTCGGTGTTAGCCCCTTAACCTTCAGACTTATCCGCCCTATAGAAACGTATCTAGTGGACTCCGACTTGGAGGACATCCCCTTCACCGCCATTGGTGGCGTAGCAGAAGTTGTCGAGTATGTGTCGGTAGTGCAGGACATAGCCGTTATTGACGTTGAACCATCTGCGACGGAAGTATATTCTGGATGGTCTCTTAACATCACTGTAACAGCCCGAAACGAGGGCGAGGGAACAGCGACTTTCACCGTCTCAGTATACCACAACACGAGCTTGATAGGGGCTCAAGCAGTCCGTGACTTGGCTCCTGGAGAAAACATGACTTTGGACTTTGTCTGGAATACTTCAGGCTTGTCCCCATCGCCCCGTTACATCATAAAGGCAGAAGCCAGCACGCTCCCAGGTGAAATCAACACGGGCAACAACGTGTTCGTTGACGGCATAGTACGGATCAAGATGTTAGGCGACACTAACGGCGACGACATTATCGACATGCGTGATCTATTCGTGATAGCTTCAACCTTTGGCTCAAGACCTGATCGCGGCAGGTGGAATCAAGCGGCAGACCTGAATCTCGACGGCGTCGTTGACATGCGCGACACGTACATTGTTGCTAGAAACTTTGGAAGAACAAGCCCGCCCTAAGCTTCAGCAAAGCCGGTTTCCCCCTTTTCTCTGATTACTCTTGCCGCAAAGCGGCAGGTTTCTTTTACACTAACGTTTTTATAGGCTGAAATGCCGTTTCTATATTGGTGACTGTTATGCCACAAGTCAGATGCCCCAACTGCGGACAGACGATAAACTTGGAAAATCGGAGGGGGATTGATGTCGATATGATAAAAAGAGCTGTGCAGAGAGAAGAGAAGAGCTTTACAGATTTGCTACACGTAACACAGCTTCCTCGGAAAACGCTGAGCTTGCGACTCAAGGAGCTGCGTGGAAATGGCACCATTGTCAAGACTGACGGCATGTACCGGCTAAACGGCGATCATAGCCCAATTTATAAGGGATCTAGCTTTGCTCAAAGGCTTTCTGCTCCTTTCAGCGACAAGAGAAGACTGGCTGTTTTCCTGATGGTATTCCTGATCGGCGTTCCAGTATCCGCGCAGGTATTCGCAGCGCTCTTTGCGAGCCATGCACCTGAAGTCCTGCCGATTATTCAAGAACAAACGATCCTGGGAAGCTTTGCGGCAGCTATTGAGGTTCAGAACGTCAACGAACTCTACACTTGGCAATGCGTAATAACCTTCAACTCCAGCAAACTCAAAGTACTGGACATCGAGTCTGGAGAGTTTCTGGACGCTAATTATCCGCTATTTGCAAGCGCCTTTCCAGATTCAAACACCTTGGCGTTTGGTGCTACCCTGAAGGGCGATGAACCTGGAAAGACTGGCAGCGGTACTTTAGCGACTGTTGTCTTCGGATATTTCGAAGGAGACTACGAGATGCCTGAAATAGTGTCTTCATGGCAGTACATTGAAACTTACTGGATAGACGCTGCAGGGTATGAGCACTCAGGTCCAGCGGCTTTCTCTTTGTCTGTCTCTGGCGGGCAATAGACTGCAAGTCTGCCGCACTTCAATCCCTTTTTTTGTAAGTGTCAAAGAAACCCTTCTTCTAATGATGAGAAAGCTAGAAGCCAAAAGTCTCGCGATCCCGTTGATTGCGGACATGTTCAACTGCCAAAGCTTATATAACATTTTGCTCTCAAATCCTATTGTAAGGTCATGTGTATGACTGAGGAAAAAACTATCCGTGCTGAGTTGCCACTTTTCTATAGACTTGCTCTGAAGTTCCCGAAACTCAGCGTTGAAGGCCTTCACCCGGTAATTCAGGGCCTCATTTGGGCTGCCGGTGTTCCGATTTTTGTCATATGCTATGCACTTTTCAACTTGGGGCTACTGTTGTATCTGGCTTTTCCGTACAACTATGCTGCGGCCGGCACTGCCCTCTTCTTGTTGTTCATGTTCATAAGCAGGATTCTAGTGGAAAGAGCCATTGGTTCAGCGAATGCAGCTATAAATGACAAACAGGTTTGGCGAGAAGTCAAGGGAGCAGTAGAAGACTATCTGAGTGCGTGCAGGAACCTGAGGAACGAGAAAGAAACCGAAGCGTAACTGGGTAATGGAGCGTAGCAGACCGTACATTTCCCGGCAGTTCATGTCGGAGAAGCTTTAGCGTCTTTGACGTCGTGCCAGTTTTCCTTTTGTCTTGGTTTTCAGAATGGTCAGTATCGAGCCCGCTACGGCGGTTGCGGCGACCAGGAAGATGTTTACGGCTGTGGGTTCCAGAAAAGTTTTCTCTTCCAGCCACGTTTCCTTCACGAACGCGGCGATGGGACGATCTTGGGTTTCGTTCTTGAGGCCGCGGAACAGGAATATGTATTTATCTGTGTCCATGCCGCTGAGCCCGAAATCAGCATGCAACTTTCCAATCGCTCCCTCTAGGAAGGTGGAAGCGTAGAATTTTGTGATGTTCAGTGTAGCGTTCAGGCTGTAGTCATCAAAGCCAAACTCCACTAATGTGGAAAGTCCGGTTTCGTTAACCACTCGAATGGCCAGTCGCGACTCGCGGTCTGCGTCAGCAGGCAAGATCCTAATTTCAACTTGATAGCCATATTCGCTGTTATGTCTTAATGTAACGTTGAAACCCACCCAGCCACGCGGAGGGTCTTCTTGGCTAGCGTTCCAAGGCGGAACGAGGACCGGAACTTCACCGTCCAACGGATAAGGTTGCTTAGGATCATCTACGATTGCCCAAGCCCATGTTTTCTCGGGGATTTTTGCATCCGTGGCGATAACGAGACCTGCGATTAGTGCAGTGAGTAGCAACAGTAATCCAAGCCATCTCCAAGATGGTTTTAGCGACTGCTTCATTCAAGTCACGCTTTCCTGGCGTCATGGACGATTTTGCGTCTTGGCTTACGTTTCTGGCTCTTAGCGCCCCAAGCAGTGGCAACCGCGCCGACAGCAACTGTGGATATACCCAAGGGCAAGAGATAACTGTAAGGATATGTGACCTCAACTCGTACTACGTTGAGATCAAGCGCCGGTGGGGATGCTAGCTTAGGGTTCCGATTCTCATCTATTACCATTTCGGGCTCGAGCGCACATTCGACCATGTATTCCCCGCTTCTATCAACCCTTCCTCCGATCGCTTTCGGCGTTTCTTCTGCAACAAGAGTACCGTTCTGAATCATCTCTATGGAGGCGACACTGAGTAAAAAGCCGAAGGGTGCTGCTGGTGGTTGGTACTGCAGGGGAGGCATGAGTGTCACTCTAAGCCGAGTAAGGGTGTTCGTGGAGTTGTCTGTCACGTTTATCCACAGGTATTTTCTGTAGAGAGGTTGATCCTCTTCGGGTTCCAAATAGTAAAGATAGGACCAATCTGGGTGCGGTGAGAATCTTAATGTGAGGTTTTCGCCCTTTTCAAAATATGCCGAGACAGTCCAACTTTTTTCTAAACTTGCAACCATCTGCGTTTCGGTCCTTTGTTGATGCGTAGCAACGAAAGCATAGGTCAATAAAAGCCCTGCAAGAAGAATGATAAGTCCAGATGCCAATGTCTTCTTCAAGATGAATCCCTTGCGTTTTCTAGAGGAATAGAGGTTTATCGGCCACTCATAAACATTGCTGCTTTCATGCAAAACCATGGGGAATGCGAAACCTGAGAGCTCGATCAGTTTGCTAATGTCGAAATTTGCATGTCAGGGTAGAAAAACTTTTGACGGAGGGAGGTTTCTAGATGTAGTAGGGAGAGAAGTATGGTTAGAGCATCGCGGTTTTCCTCAATTCGGTCGTTATTGTGTTTGTCCATAGTCCTGAGTGTCTCATTTTTCACTTTTTGTGCTTGTTCAAGCGAAAGCACAGCTTTGATTGTCGTTCCGACAGATTATCCAACTATACAAGCAGCTATAGATGCAGCAAGCATCGGCGACACTATTTTGGTGATGCCCGGTACGTATAGAGAAACTTTGATTATACGCAAGGCTCTAAAGCTAATGGGGGGCGGTGCTGACTCAACTGTAATAGAGGGCGATGGCATAAGAGACACGGTATACGTGGAAGGTGTGAACGGGTTTGCCATTTCGAATTTCGCCGTGAAAACCGTTCCAGACTCCTCAACGTCTGGTGTATACATAATGAGAGGGATCAACAATTCCATTGAAAACGTTACGGTAACCGGGCATTTCTATGGAATTCACATTTATGATTCAGGCGGTAACAAGCTCAGGAACAACAATATGGCAAGCAATAGGCATAATCTCAAGGTTTGGGGTTTGTACCTCTCCCACTTTCTGCACGACATCGATTCTTCCAATCTGGTGAATGGACAACCAATTTGCTATTGGGTGACTAAACAAAACCTGACCGTTCCCCAAAATACTGGCCATGTTGCTTTGATTAACTGCACCAACATCGTGGCAAAGAACCTAAGCTTGTCTGATAATTCGGCGGGGGCGCTCCTTGCATACACAAACAATTCAATGATAACTGGAGTCTCAGCTTCAGAAAACGAATATGGGCTGTATCTAGTATGCTCTCACAACAACCTCATCATGAACAATAGCTTCATGAACAACTATTGGAGTGGAATCCTGACAATCTCAGCCTCCAATAATAGCATTATTGCAAATACCCTGAACAACAACACATGGCAGGGAATCCGTCTTTCCCACTCTGCGTATCTTCTATCCACATACTCTGAGAATAATACAATCCTAGGAAATAACGTATCCAACAGCTCTGACGGGATATATTTCGAAAGCTCCAACAACAACACGATAAAGGGAAATACGGTGGAAGACAACAAACATTACGCGATTGTGCTTGATCAATCCAGCGGGAACCTTTTGTACAAAAACACTGTGAAATACAACAAGTTCGGTGTACGTGTTGACCGATCAAACAATAACCTCCTGTACGGCAACATCCTCTTTAACAATACCTTTCAGACAAGCATTTACGAGTATTCACTGTCCAGAAACAATTGGGACAACGGCTATCCAACAGGTGGAAACTACTGGAGTGACTATGTTTTCGTTGACGAGCACAGCGGTTCTGACCAGGACCTGCTTGGCAGCGACGGCATATGCGACACCCCTTACATCATTGACGCTAACAGCCAAGATAGATATCCGCTATGTGAACCTCCAACCGCCAACAAGCCGCCGAAGTCGCAGTTTAGCTATGAACCATGGGAACCGAGAATCAATGTCTCAATTGAATTCAGCAACTATTCCACAGACTTGGATGGCCAAATAGTTTCCTCGATATGGAACATCGCTGACGTATACTATGTTCAAAGCCAAAATGTGACGTATACTTTTGGAGAGGAAGGAACTTATCCGATAGGACTGACTGTTTTTGATGACGAAGGCAAGACTGACACTGTTGCCGCAGATTTGATCGTTAGGAAGAGTTATGCATACCTCACATTTTCAACTTCTGATGAGGCGTTCGTTGGAGAAGATTTTGCAGTATCTGTAACTCTACAAAGCGAAAGTGACTTGCTCTTGACAGATTCGCTTATCAACTTCTATTTGATCGACGAAGCTGGCTATGAGTGGATTGGGTCGTCTTTCACCAATTCGTCGGGGGTAGCTACGATCAACTACACAACTGCTGAGACTGGAGAATTTAAGGTGTGGGCGGTATTTGAAGGCGATCGTTGGCATGATGGAACCGGAAAACTGCAAGATTTGTTTGTAAGAGCGCGATATCCAGACGTCTTATGGATCTTAGTTGGTGTCTTGTTGTCAGTTGGTCTAGCTCTGTGGCTCATAAGGTGGTTGAAGGTTAGAAGGAGATCATGATGCGGCACTCGCTAGAGATTTTTAGTGAGGAAAAGCCATGAGTTGGCGAACTCTAGTCATTTTTCTTTCGATTGGGTTACTGGTTTCTGCCTTTGTTTTTGGAGATTGGGTGATTGAGAAGAGCTATTCTGCCAGTCCGCATAGTCCAGCCGAAGCTTTGCCCTACAGGAAGATCATCAGGGTTCCCCAAGACCTTGCTATCATACAGTCGGCGATAAACGCGGCAAACGAAGGAGACATTGTTTACGTAGATTCAGGAGTCTACCATGAAAGTGTTGTCTTGAACAAGAGTATCTCATTGCTTGGAGCAGGCTATTCCGAGACGATTGTTGACGCAAACAAAACTTCACATGTTGTCACGATAACTTCAAGTAACGCTGTGGTGGCTGGTTTCACTTTCCAAGATGGTGGGGTCGCGATACCTTCCTTCTGCGGCGTGAAAATAGATAATGTAGACAACGTAACGGTGAGCGACAATTTTGTGTCGGGGAATTTTGTAGGGATAATTTTGGGGGATAAGCAGCGCGGTTCGAATCATAATATCATTAGGAACAATGTACTGACGAAGAATCGTTATGGCATTTTTGCTGACCATGCGAATGCCAACTTGTTCTATGGAAATGTTGTTACAGGAAACAGCTGGAACGGCGTAGAGATTGCTTGGGGCGGGAACAATGTTCTTGAAGCAAACAGTATTTCTCACAATGGAGCTTATGGGCTTGAGATTGTATCGAACACGCCTTCACTGTACAACCGCATTTTTCACAACAATTTTGTTAACAACACATTCAAAGTTTCGGTCTATGGCTTACTCAATATCTGGGATGACGGTTACCCCAACGGAGGGAATTACTGGGGTGACTACGAAACCATCGACCTGTATTCAGGGCTAAATCAAAACGAGCCAGGCAGCGACGGCATAGCAGATCGACCTATGCTTATAGACTCGAACAATAATGACCGCTATCCACTGGCTAGTTCCTTCAAGACCCCAACGTCTCCAGTGGCAGATTTCGATTTTTCTCCCGAGTCGCCCAGTGCAGGCGAGAAGATAACTTTCAACGCATCTTCTTCAACCTTCGAAAACGGAGATTTAGTTGACTATGTGTGGGATTTTGGTGATGGGAAAGTCTCCATAGGAGTTACAGCAACCCATACATATGCAGAAAATGGAAACTTTACAGTTTTCTTGAATATCACTAGCAGCAATGGGCTTCTGGGCTTTCGAATAAAACCAGTGGCTGTTCGTGAGCCATCAAGCAGCTTTTTCCCAAGTACTGAGCAAGTTGTAGGTGTAGCTCTAACAATCGGATCCATGTTCATTGTAATCGCATACCTGCTGAGGACAACGCGTAGGAAATCCGGGCGTAAATGAATCTTCCATTCAGAGTAGGTCTGCTTCCCTTCTCATAGTCGGCTTGAACTGTTATTCTCCGAAAGCATCTTATATGCGGCAATTCCATGTTATATGGGAAAGAAGAATGTCTGATATTCTCAGTAGATGGACATGGATTGTTGTGGTTGGCATGATTCTGATACTGGTGGTGCCACTGATTGTGGTGTGGACGATTATTCAGATGCCGCCTGAACTTCGTCTTGTGGCGACAATTTTGATAATTGTTTCATGGGGCGTTGTGGCTGGATACAAAGATTGGGTCATCGCCAAACGCAGGGAACAAGAAGCTGCTCCATCAAGAACCTAGTAATTCTTTCTTTGGCTTCAGCCACTTGGATTAGCGTTTTCGCCTAGATTTGCGCTTTGTAGTCTATTGGCCATCAGAGTGAGCCTGTACTGCTCCATTTTGAGAGCCTCAACATCGGAATCCTCTAAAACTCAAGTTGGGCGTTGGCCTTGGACTTCGTGGCTGCCTGAACCTTCGGCCAAGAGCGGATCTCTGACTCTTGCTCCATAAGTACTCTTCACTATTCTTGGGATAACATATACCCCTAGCAATGCTCCGACGAAAAAGCCAATCACAGATCCTATTGATCCTCCAATCGGGAATCCGAGCACGCCTCCAAGCATGCAGAAATACAAGACTCGTAGTCTTGTCAGTTCGACCATGAGAAAGAGGCCGAAATTGAAAAGTATGTTGAGAGGGATTTCCTGGAGTGTTACTTTTATCATCACTTCATCTTCCAAGTCGGCTGGCAAACGCCAAGCTGGATACTTGAACTCGCCTCCAACGTAGGTAGGTTCGCTGATGAATAGGTAAGCGCCTGAGGGGTTTCCGTATCCACGAAGCCAGCTGAGAGGGTATATGAATGGATTGAATGTGACGCTGAAGTTAGCGTCGAACAACCAATACCCTGTCCAATGTCTTTCCAGAACCTTGACTTGCGCCTTTCCAAAGTAGCTCAGTTGGGGCATGATGGCCAAAAAAGCGAAAAGCAGCGAGATGCCAAAGGCAATCGCTATTTTCGTTGCTAAGAGCTTTGTTTTTTCTTTTTTTGCAGACAAGGTTTACTCCATCAAACCATTTTTGTGGTTTGGGGGTGATTTAAGCTTTTACAATCACTCGCTAATGCCGGGATTGCCCGTTCTGTGAGCCTATCTTTTGGAGAATACTCCAAGTACGGCTGCTAGCAATGTTGCTACTCCGGTTACTACAAGGATAGCCAGTGCTGATTCAGGCATGGCTATGTCGATCCTAAAACCAGGCACTTTCAACGTGGGGACTACGAACAACTCGTATATTAGCCAGTAAATGGTTCCCCCAAGAATCGTGATGCCGGCGGCTTTCTTCTTCTGAAAGTCGAATGCTTTGGATATACCAACTATTACGCTGAGGAAGACCCAAATCTGGATTAGGATATAAAGCCCTATTGGCCAGTTGTACGACAACGTTGGTTCGTTGGAAAGCATTAACGGTAGTATAGCCAGCAGAGATTCTGGCACGAACGCGAAGGCAACTGCCCTAGCCACCTTGTCATAGTCTGATGATGCGCCTGTCAGTTTTGCCCCAACACCGTAGATCGTGGTGGATAAGAGGAGCCATCTTAGTACCGCTAGGCCGATGATAGCCAATGTTACCATCATGACAGTGTCGCTCCAGAACATGTATCCTTGCAGGAGAATTGCTTGAGATTGTGTTCCGGCTTTCTTTATCAAGCTGACGTTGTGAACATAGAGTCCGTTGCCGATACCGCTGAGGAATCCGACGAGAAGCACGGTCAACGCCGCTGTTTGATTTGCATCTGGGGTTTCACGGAGCATTGCATACAGTTTAGAATCCAGTAAAGCTGCGCGAATAAGTCTACCTATATAGGTTTCCTTGAGCGGCTTGTTTCTCTCCAATCCTGCGATGCCGCCACAGAATGCCAAGATTACACCTATATAGAAACCTCCTCCTATAGGAATGCTCAAGATCGACAGTGCTGCTATCAAGCCGCCGAGTGCTGTTTCTCTTCGAGGTTTCCTGTAAATCGTGAATATGCATGCTGCCATGATGAGTGCGAATATGAGCCATAGGGGTGTCCACGTTCCTCCAATGATCCCCGGTATGCCGAAGGTTATGCGGGCCCAGAATTGTTTTGACGCCGTTATCTGTTCGACTGAGGTGGCTTCAAAGGCAGAAATCACGATGGCTTTGCCGTTGATTGCGATCCAAGCGCCGTTGATTATGATCAAGATGCATCCGATGAGCGGAAGAATAAGCGTGGGTCTTATCTTCTTTCTAAGCATCAACCTTCACCCTTTCTTTTTAGGTTGTATTTGGCGTCGTATATTTAAGGCTTTATAAAAGGGATGAAGAGTAGTGAGGTTGTTTCTCTTTGTTTGGTGAATTGTGCAAGTGAAAGAAAATGTGTGGGCAAAAGCTTAAGAATATCTACCTCAATAAGGTTTTTTGGAGAAGGTCTATGGGGCTCAGAAGTTTCATCCTTAAACGTCTTGTGTACTCGTTCGTGTTGATACTTTTGGTCATCGTTCTGAACTTCGTGATTTTCAAAAGCATGCCGGGAGATCCTGTGCAGTTCTTGATGAAGCCTTGGACTAGGGAATCTCCTGAAGTGAGACAGCAGCAGGAGCAGGAACTGCGAGACCTTTGGGGGTTTGGCGAACCTTTTGAGGTGCAAGCGGTTAAATATGTTCGCAATTTGTTCATGTTTAATTTTGGTCGGAGTTTTGTGGATAAGATATCTGTAACTACAAGTCTTGAGAGGAGGCTCCCGTACACTTTGATGCTTCTTGGGGGTTCTGCCATCCTGTCTATTCTTCTAGGAGTCATCATCGGGATTTTGGTGATTCAGAGAAGAGGAACCGTTGTAGATAGCGGAACAGTGACTGGATCATTGGTGATGGGGTCCTTGCCGACGTTTTGGCTCGGCTTGGTCTTCTTGTTGTTCTTCTACAGTATGTTGCACTGGTTCCCGAACAAAGGTGCTTTTCCAGACGCTTGGGCTTTCGGTTGGCCAGTGGCTCTCACAGCAAGCTCTTCATATACATCCACTAGCCTGTCTTCAGTTCTCTCGTTTAACATGGTGGAAGCTTGGGCGCTTGTCGCCGGATACTTGAGACATCTGTTTCTCCCGCTGCTAACTCTGACTGTTTTCAGTGTCGGTGGCTGGATTCTTCTGACACGTGCAACCATGCTTGACGTAATCACTGAGGACTATATAGTTACTGCTAGAGCTAAAGGTTTGACGGAGAGAACGGTGTTGTTTAAACATGCTCTCAAGAACGCATCATTGCCTATAATCACGAGTGCAGCGTTATCATTTGGTTTTATATTAACAGGGGCCATTATCACAGAAACAGTTTTCACGTATCCAGGTTTAGGTGCTTGGACATGGATGGCAATCCGGTACTTGGATTACACTGTTCTGATGGCCATATTCTATATAGTGTCTATTTGCGTGGTTGTCGCTAACATAGTGGCAGACCTTTTGTATGGCGTAATAGATCCGCGAATAAAGTATGGGTGATCTTGTTGGCAAGAACTCAGGGTAAATACGAATTCATGTTACGTCGGTTTCTGGGGTTCATGAGTAGTCTTCTCAAAAATGGAAAATCAATCTTTGGGTTGATCCTCATATCAGTGTTTCTAGTTTTGGCTCTCGGCGCATCATTTCTTACCCCCTATACTGCGATCGGAGAGGACCCGTTAGACAGACTTGCACCTGCTGCATCAAACGTCCCTCCCACGTGGTTTCGAAGTCTTCCGACATGGCTTGGCGGCAACCCCGCGTTGAGCGAGAACATGGTGATAGTCCAAAATCCCGGTTCCCCAAGACTGATTGCAGACGGCGGAGAATTCGGGCTTGAAACCGACAATCCCAACGTATCCGCGACAGCATCAAACATCAACTATCCTTATGATCTTCCTTTTGGCTACAAGAGATATGGCGGAGAGGGTTCTCTCAGGCTAACCTACACACGCCAAGGCGGAACTGCGGGTGGGGAAGTGAGAACTGTCATTTTCAAGGAGTTTGACTTCCCATACACTGGTCCTCCCAGCAGTTTTTATGCAGCAATCGCCATGCAAGTAAATGGATCAACAGCATTGTCAGGTGTGCCAGCTGTTGACAAGCTTCAGGTGCCTGTGAAGGTCAATGTTATCCTCGGTCCAGTTGACGGTCGTAAATGGCAAATTTGGCCCCCAGTTGAGAACATCTTCTATGACGTGCGCATTCCGAAGGGATTCACGAAAGACGCCCTTACAGGTGCCCCAGGTCCAATCGAGCGTCCTCTGGTTGGCGCACTCGTTTTTGACAATGTGACAGGAGAGTTCATCGACAGTGGGTGGGTCACAAGCGTCAAAAACGAGCTTTCAACGATTAGATCATCCTCTCAAGAGCTAATTAACCCAAAGAGCCCCTTTCCATTTCCGAGTGATCCGGCGCGGATTGTTTTTTCCGCAAACCCTGGGAAGTATATGTTTGGTGTTGAAATCGTCTTTGTTGATACAGGCTCAGCTGAAGATGTTTCAACTACGGTTACTATAGACAATTTCGGTTTGTTGCTTAAGGGCACCAGTTTTGGTCTGTTTGGCGCAACCCATAGGGGATGGGACATTTTTTCTCAATTGGTGCATGGCACTAGAATTTCGCTTTACTTGGGCATATCTGTTGCCGTATTTAGTGTTGCAATAGGGCTGGCTGTGGGTCTAGCTGCTGGTTACTCTGGCCGAATAATCGACGAATTGTTGATGAGAATAACCGATGTGCTGTTAGTATTGCCTGGTCTTCCTTTGCTGGTTGTGCTCATAGCGATTTTGGGAGCTTCTATTGACAACCTCGTAATACTGCTAGGAGTTTTAGGTTGGATGGGCTTCGCTAGAATGGTTAGGTCTCAGGTTCTGTCCATCAAGGAACGATCGTACGTGGAAGCAGCTAAAGCCATAGGAGCGGGACGATTTCACATAATCATTAATCATGTATTGCCCAGTGTGATGTCATTGGTGTACATTTCTTTGGCGACAGCCGTACCGGGAGCTGTCACAGCCGAAGCTGCCTTATCTTGGCTTGGGTTCTATGATCCAATGCGTATGTCTTGGGGTAGAATGCTGAATGAAGCAGTAGTAGAGGCAGGTGCAATATCCAGCTGGTGGTGGATCCTTCCGCCTGGAGTATGTATATCGTTCCTAGCGGCATCTTTCATATTGGTTGGTTATGCCCTAGACGAGGTTCTGAACCCGAAGCTTAGGTTAAGAAAGTGATGCAGAGCCTGTCAACCGCGAAACTGTTCCCTCAACGAAGTTTCGAAAACCATCTTCCAGTCTCTGATAAAACTCGATGGACTTGTAATCTCGCAGGAGCAAGCCACCTGAGCCGAGAAAGGTGAACACGGAACTGAACATCAAAGCAGATTGATTCCCGCCTGTTTTGTATACCATTGAGAAATCGCTTGGAGAGCCTGAGATTGTCACCGCAATCTTCAGGATTTGATCCGAGGCTAAGCGACGAATCCCTATTAGGGAAAACGAATCTGAGTTACTCTGATCTTTTATCTTGAATCCCTGTTCTTCGAAGAATTTATTAATGTTTTCTTCTAGTCGGTTCAAGTCTACGTTTTTTCCAATCCACCGGTATTTCATGGCGTCTCATTCTATCTAGAGGTTGCGAGATAGTAAAAAGTCTTCGGGTGCAAGTTGATGGAATAGGCTATGTGCCTAAAAGGTTAAATACAGACTTCCCTATTCTAAAAAAGCCATGTTGATTGCTGAGTTGCAGAAGCCTTCAGGTGACGTGCGATGGAGTTACTGAACGTCCAAGATCTGAAAACCTATTTCACTACCAAGAGTGGCTCGGTCAAAGCGGTAGATGGCGTTAGCTTTGATGTTGAGAAACGTAAAGCCACGGGTCTTGCCGGAGAATCAGGGTGTGGAAAGACTACTACTGCGTTGTCAGTTCTAAGGATTCTGCCTTCAAACGGGAAGATAGTTAGCGGAAAGATGTTGTTCAAAGGGTTGGACTTGGCTCAGCTCGATGAGGAGGACATGCGTGAGGACATTAGATGGCAGGAGATATCGATCGTTTTCCAAGGTGCAATGAACGCCTTAAATCCTGTATATAACATAGGTCATCAGATGACTGAAGCTATCATGCTACACGAGAAAAACGTTGAGCATCAAGAAGCTTTGGAAAGGGCTGGAAAGCTTATGGAACTCGTCGGAATTAATGCTTCACGACTGGACAATTATCCCCACGAGTTCAGCGGTGGAATGCGGCAACGTGCCATGATAGCGATGGCCCTGTCTTGTAACCCCTCTCTTCTGATTGCAGACGAACCTGCAACTGCTTTGGATGTGATCGTTGCAGCGCAGGTATTGAAGCTTTTGAAGGAGTTGAAAGAAAGACTCGAGTTGGGCATGATACTCATAACTCACGACTTATCCATCATTGCCGAGATTTGCGAAAAATCTGCGATTATGTATGCAGGGAAAATAGCGGAATACGCAGATGTAGTTAGCATTTTCAAAGAACCTCAGCATCCATACACCCAAGGGTTGATTGGCGCTTTCCCAAGCATTACTGGTAAACGTGTCAAAATGACTTCTATACCAGGAACTACTCCTGATCTTCTGCGTCCTCCTCCAGGCTGCAGATTCCATCCGAGGTGCAAGTATGCTAAGGACGTGTGCAAGACAAAGGAGCCCGAGTTCTCTCAGATCGAGAAGGGGCACTTCGTGTCTTGTCATAAGGCGGTTGCGGAAGCTAAGCGACAAAAGTGGTGACAAAAATGAGTGCCCAAGTTGTTAGAGTTGAAAATCTTAAGAAATGGTTTCCCGTGAGAGTGGGTTTCTTCAAGTCAATACTAGGCGGCGGCCAACTGTTTGTACGAGCCGTTGACGACGTAAGTTTCGAGGTTAAACCGCGCGAAATCTACGGTTTGGCTGGAGAGAGTGGCAGTGGAAAAACCACGACTGGAAGACTTCTGGTAAGATTGATTTCTCCGACGAGTGGCAAGATATTCTTTAAGAATCAAGATATCTCTTCTCTAGGCGATAAGACGTTGAAGCCGATTCGAAAAAGGATGCAAATCATTTTCCAAGACCCCTACGAGTCTTTGAATCCCCGCAAATATGTACGTGGCATCGTGGAGGAGCCTTTGCTTATTCATGGGATAGTTGGGAAAGAAGCGGAAGACAGGGTGCATGAGGTTATGGAGAACGTTCAGCTAACGCCCCCTGAAGATTTTCTTTTCCGTTTTCCGCATGAAATCAGTGGCGGGCAGCGCCAGAGGGTTGCGGTGGCCAGAGCGCTTGTGCTGCAGCCTGAGTTCATAGTGGCTGATGAGCCGGTGTCAATGCTTGACGTTTCTATAAGGGCTGAAATTCTTAACTTGATGACTGATTTGAGAGAGAAGCTTGGCGTTTCATTCTTATACATTACTCACGATCTTGCGCTTGCACGTCACATTTGTGATAGTCTTGCGGTTATGTATCTTGGAAAGATAGTGGAGAAGGGATCTACGGAAACTTTGCTTACAGAGCCTTTGCATCCGTATACGCAGGCTTTGATTTCAGCGGTGCCTGTGCCGGACCCCACGTCTAGGCGCATAGAAGTTACGGTAAAGGGCGAGATTCCCAGTCCAGTGACTCCTCCAAGCGGCTGCAGATTTCATACTCGTTGTCCAGTCTATATTGGTGATATTTGCCGAACAAAGGAGCCTCCGCTAATTGACGTCGGCAAAAACCATTATGTTGCATGTCACCTTCATGCCAAATAGTGTGAGAGCTCGCGGAATAACTGAGGTTCATCTTTCTGAAGTAATCTAGTTATGTAACATTTTTCCATAAAACTTTTAAAGGTGTGTGGTCTCATTGTTTACTGCTGAAAAAGAGAAGGAGAAAGGAAAATGCAAACAAGAAAGGTAATTCTTTCAATATCAGTAATATTAATGCTATCAATGCTGACGCAATCGACATTTGCATGGGTTTACCATAACAACCCAAATGACGACGGCTTGTACGAGAGATTCGGCCCCCGCGCTGACAGACTGCTCATAAGCCTTTATGCAACCGACGTAGCCGAGTTTGACGCTCTAGTAGCTGGAGACATTGACTTGACTGACTGGCCCATTCCAAAGACCCGCTATGATGAATGGACGACCGCACCGCTCAACGAAACCATACAGGTCGTGAGCTACGGTCCAGAATACGGCTTATTCATCCTTGACATCAACAACAACAACAACCTGTACCTTGGCAACCCGCCAGACCCGACTTATCCGAACCCGGTCTACCCGAACCCCACGAGCGTTGTCGGAATGAGACGCGCCATCGCATACCTCATAAACAGAGACGAGTACCTTGCTGACCCAAGCATTGGTGCAGGCTTCGGCTTCCCCATGTACACACCCATGCCTCCAGCACAGGCGAAA
>Ga0172362_10002188_pt1 | contig 16985 bp, 22 predicted proteins | sample LakKivs1_kivu2a2_FD_114534 | JGI IMG/M metagenome (GOLD analysis project Ga0172362, IMG submission 114534) | Sediment microbial communities from Lake Kivu, Rwanda - Sediment s1_kivu2a2 | ecosystem: Environmental > Aquatic > Freshwater > Lake > Sediment | place: Rwanda: Western Province, Lake...
ACCGCTCAGAAGAATGAAATCACAGAGCATTTTATCTACGACAGACTATCTCAGTCAGTGAAAGATTCTCACAATAAAAAAATCCTAAAGCATATCTCGAATGAGGAACTTAGGCATCATAATTTTTGGAAAAAATACACTCATGCAGATGTAGAGCCAGATAAGTTGAAGATATGGTGGTATTATCTTATCTCAAGAATCTTTGGGATAACATTCGGGATTAAATTGATGGAGAAGGGCGAAGAGGATGCTCAGACAACATACGGGAAGATAGCCAAATATATACCATCTGCCAAGAGTATCGTAAAAGATGAAGATGAACACGAAAAAGAACTCACGAATATGATAGACGAAGAAAGACTTAGATATGTTGGTTCTATGGTTTTAGGCTTGAATGATGCGTTAGTAGAACTTACTGGAGCATTAGCAGGTTTTACTTTTGCCCTACAGAATACACGATTAATCGGAGTAACTGGTTTAATTACTGGGATCGCTGCATCTTTGTCAATGGCTACATCAGAATATTTGTCTACTAAATCAGAACAAAGTGGTAAAGATCCTCTAAAGGCGTCTATCTATACTGGTGTTGCATATGTTCTTACAGTGATGTTTTTGATATCCCCTTATCTAATTCTAACTAACGTGTATTTCTGCTTGGGTCTAGCAATCCTTGATGCCATCATCGTGATTCTAATATTCACGTTTTACGTGTCCATTGCGATGGATATTCCATTTAAGAAGAGATTTTTGGAGATGGCGTTAATTAGCCTGAGTATAACTGCTCTGACTTTTGTTATAGGTTATCTTGTGAGGATATTATTGAATGTAGAGATTTGAAGTTTTACTTCTTCCGCCGTTCTCAAGGACTATATCCCAGTCTTTTTCTCTTTTATACGATTTCTCTAATTTTGTCTAACACCCGCGGATTTATAGAAACTCTACCAGGTTTCATTAGGAGCAAATAACCTTCATTTATCAATTCTTTAACTACTCTTTCAATGATTTTCATATCTCTTTCATGCTTTGGTAGACCTTGACGGAAATCGTCTATCGACATATGTCTTCTACCAATATAAGTATGTCTGTAAGCCTTTCTGAGTATATGCACTTTCAGTTTTTCCATGGATTTTATTAGAATGCTTTTGTTGATAAGGCTTTAGTCAATTTTTTATAATTTAAAACTATAATAATTAGATTTATAAACTTTAAACTTTAATAGATAGTAAGTGATTATATGGAAAAATCAGCCTTTGTAAGAGTTTTCGGGGATTCTCCAATAGTCAGAGTTATAGACTTCTTACTGACTGAAAGAGGACTGTATGACTACACCTTAAAAGACATAGCTGAGAACTCAAATGTTTCATTCGTTACTCTACAAGGAATATTCCCCAAACTAGAAAAGATAGGCATAGTAAAGATGACCAGAAGAATAGGTAAGGCAAAGTTGTGCATGTTGAACGAAGAGAACTTGTTAGTTCAAAAACTGGTCAGGTTGGACAAAGAGATCTCAGATTACTTTATTGAAAGAGAGTTGAAAAAACAAACTGTTGAAAAACTGATAAAAGTTAGATGACTTTTTGGAATATTTTTTTAAATGTTATAACCTCATATGTACAAAATAAGAGAAGAAGAAAGGTGTTTGAAAAATGGTTAAAAAGGCTAAGGTAGACTATGACTATGAGAATGATGTCCTTTATGTGTATACTGGAGAGAAGGTTAAGGATAGTCTAGATATCGAGAATTTTGTGATAGACTTTTCTTCGGATAACAAAATAGTTGCCGTTGAAGTTTTAGATGCATCAAGAGTGCTGAGTAAAATGCTCCAGATCGATTTAAACAAGGATGTTTTATCAGGAGTAAAAGAGGCTGGAATTAACATTTATCAAGGCAGAGAGATACTTTACGTAGTATTGATGTTTCCAATAATAGTTAATAAACAGAGGGTAGATGTAAAAGTACCTATACCGACAGCAGTGGCAGCTGTTTCTGTGTAGTTTTTTAATATATATTAAAACTTAGTCGTTATCTCATCTTTTATTATCCTTGATAACACATCAGAGAGAATTGGAATTAAATGTAGAATTTAAATCTTTTAACTGCTTCAATTAATACATGCAAACTTTGAGTCATGCCGATTTTGAAAACGTAGCAAAAAAGTTAGGAGAATTCATGCAATATACACAAAGACTTGAATCAGGCGATTCTTATTTAATTGTCAACAGAAATTCTCCTGCTTTGACAAATGCAGCAGTTTTTGCAGCTGAAAATTATGGGTTGCGTGTTAGAACTCCATTCAATCTTCGTGCTCAAAAAGCATACGAGCATTTTCCTCCGAGTCTTTTAAAGTTACTTAGAGAGAAAACGCCTAAAGGCGGAATAAGTTTTTTTGATTATACTAAAAATCCAGATTGGAATTTAGAAGAGAGAGGGGCAAGAATAGAATTTCTTAAAGGAACTATAGAGCAAGTGCCAACAAGATGGGGACATTCTCCAGGCATAACTTTGGATATGGCTGTTAATGGTCCGTTACAATGTGACTATAAAAAAATGGCCGAACAGGCTGAACTCATGTTAGAACAGTTATACAACGTTAAAGAATTGCATATAACTGCTCCTGGTGGTACTGATATTAGAATCAAAATTCCAAAAGAAGTTAAGTTTGACACAGATTGTATCATAGTAAAGAATATTTATGGCTTACCAGGTAAATTCGGTAATCTTCCTATTGGAGAAGATTGGTGCGAAAAATCTGTTGATGTTGAAGTTTTAGATAAAGCAACTGGTAAGAAAACAATTCAATCTTATCCCGTTAGGTTAATGGCAGATGGTGTTTTAGTTTGTGATGTATGTGTTGGCGGTTATGATAAAAGATTAGAACCGTCAGAATTTATTAAAGTTAAATTCAAGAATGGTAAAATTGCTAGTTTTGAGTGTGAACAACCTGCCCTTAGACATAGTTATGAGGTAATGTTGGAATCTGAAAAAAGATATGGAAAACCAACAGTGCTTCAAGAAGTTGGTATTGGTTTCAATGATAAGGCTAGAGTCACAGGAAACATGTTAGAAGATGAAAAATTGGGCGGGACTTGTCATTTGGCTCCTGGAAACATAAGAGTGCATGAAGATATGTTATTCGATAAACCAACGATTAAAGTGGTTTATATTGATGGATCAGAAAGAGTTATCATGGAAAAGGGAGTTGCGATTTAATAGTTTTTTTAAAAAGTATTTACAAAAACCTAGACATAGGTTAAATTTTCTACGATTTGAGTTTTAATGTTAAAATGTTCACATCTTCTTTTAAGTCCTCTAGCACAGCCATATCTGGCTTCGCCCTTCACATTACCGAACTTAACATATACAGACAACTCATTAAGGAACTCATCATCTCCCATTCTGAGTAACTCGTTTATCAATTTCATTCCAAAATTTTCAGTGGGAACCAAAATCGCTGAATCCCTGTTTATACCCAAAATTCTTAGAGTTTCTTTTTTATAACCCACTGGTGTCCAAACTAAAACAGGTTTTTTTCCTGAAACGGATTGGGTATCTAACTTCAACCTGTCCAGATAATTTGAGTAACCTTTGCATTGGACTTCACTCAACCTATAATAAAACCCTGGATGAACGATGAATTCTGCTTCTTCACTCAGAACTTCAGATGCTATATCTGGAAAAAGTAGGATGGGAATGTCTTCAAGCCAATCATAGAGTGATGTGGAGTATATGTTGACTAAGCGTGGTACTACAATAGGTTTCCCTGCAATTCTTTCTGCTTCTTGTTTGCTGATCATTAGCAAAAATAATGGAGTTAAGGTTTAAATTCTAATCCCCTTTACTTTTTAATTTCATTGGTTCGAACTATATCTCCAGCCTCCGCCTGTTTCATAAAAAGATAGACTTATAACTTTTATTATTCCCTTCATATCCCATGGCGTATGAAAACTTTGTTGCTAACTTGGCAGACGTAGTTACACACAATATAGAAATGATTTTTAAAGAAATGAGGGAATTGCCACCTGAAGGAGATATAGCAGCTTGTGTTACCAGACTCAGTACTTATTTGACAATTTTTTACAGAGCTAAGTTAGTAAACAATCTCATATCAATTATGATGAAAAGTACTGATCCTTACGTCAAAGACCAGGCAAGAAGTCTTGAAAAAAGTGTTAAAGGCGCTACTGTCGAAACGATTAAAGAGTATTTAAACTGTAAAAAATGTTTCAAAGACCTATATCCTAAAGAAAGCGAATGGCTTGCTGATTTTTTCATCGACATAGAACCCGAAAAGTAATTTTCTTCATTTCCAATATGCACAAAAACTTCCTGCACAAAAACCCAGTAGTTGCACAAAAAGTCTAAATCACTATACTTAAAAGTTTAATTCCTCTTATTTTAAGCAGAGGTTTATTTAATGAATGATCCAAAACTACTTGAATTTGGTGAAAAACATCTTGAAGTTGTTCTGGCTCTTGATGGAATTGTTGGTGGTTCTGGATTTTATGGTCACGCTACGACAAAAGAACTGGCTGATGGTTTTGCGCTTGGTGAAGATTTTTTGGTTAAAAATTCTCCTTTGTGGACAGACCCACAAGCTGTAGAAATAAGAACAAAAGCTGGAGCTGGAGAAGACACAACTGAACTAAGAAAGGATTTCGCAAAAAGAATCAACCCAAGAGAAAGAGTTCAAGATTTAATAGCAGCTGCTAAAGGAATAAAAAATCCATATCAAAGAAAGGTTCGTTTAGATCAAGCAAATTCATTAGCTACAGTTACTGATGTTTTACTTACAGATATAGGATTGGAAAAAACTTCTTTGAATTATGTCGATGCACTAGTTAGTATAACAGGAGTATCTCCACCATTAATACCAACTGATGACTATATGCAAACGTATAAAGGAAAGTTATTAAAATTAATGGGTGCTTCAAACGAATCTTTGGCTGAAGCCGCTAAAAAATGGAGAGAAGGAATTGGTTTATTAAGTAAAAAGGAAATGGGTAAAGCTTATAGACGTTCTGCTAAGCTTATGATTGATATATTAAAAAGAAATGGTCTACCTCGTGACTTTGTATTAAAAGTAGAGATTTTAAAGGATGCTCCTTTCCTAGGGTTTTTTGCTTATGGAAATAAAGCTGGTGATTTTTATGGAGAAACGTGTATGGTTGAATCTGATACAAAATGCATTTTTGATATCATTCATACATCAACCCATGAATTGACGGGTCATGACTTTTTAGATGCTTTGTGGCATGATTATGCAAGAAGAACAGGGGACTTATATCCTGCAGTTGGCGCAATGGCATGTAACCAAGCTGTTTTACATGAAGGTTTTGCAAATTGTGCTGCTGACGTATTTGCTGATGATCTTGGTTACTTATTCGATAATATCAGTTTTGGAGTAGAAAGAATGAGTCCTAAGGATTTGAGAAGAAACCTTAGTATAAGTGCTGGTTTAGAGAGACTTGCCATGACATCAATTGGATATGTAGCAGCAAGATTCTTCCACCGTAAAGATATTGATGTTCCTGGGATGGAAAAAGAATACATAAAATTTGGTGTTGATACAGATAGAGCTGCAAGTCGTGCTAAACATATGGGTCAAGCAAAAAATCTATTACACCCATATTGTTACTTTGGCCCAGGATATTATCCAGGAATGGCAGTTGTTGAAAAAATAGTTGAAAGATATGGTAAGCAAGGAACAATCGACAGAATGTGCTCAGATCTTGGTCCTTGTAGTTTATCCACTTTAAATGGTGGAGATATAGCAGTAATTGGATAAAGAGACTATGCAATTATATGTTCTTTCTGTTTGGTATCAAGACTATGTCTATGTCTCTGACTTCTGGTTTTTCCCCTGATAACATAATTGTTTACTGTTTCTATGTTCTCTGGAGACCAGGGTTTTGTGATTTTTTCTGAGATTTCGTTCAAGTTGAATAGATTTTTAAGATTAACTAATCATTAGGATATTAGTGGTTTTAATGGGCAGAATGGCGTTAGAGTTATATTTTCTCTGTGAAAATAAACATCAGAATAGAGATCAAGCTGCTTGGTTTGGGCTTTTTGTTGATGATGGGGATATAAAAAGACTTAAAGATTTTCACTTCTGGGTAAACGAAAAAAACTTCTCGTATATGTTCAAAAGTTTCACTCATTGTCCTGAATGCGGCAAACCCTATGAAAAATTTGAGATAACTAAAAGAAAAAATGCGAGAAAAAAAGGAAGTACAGAATATTCTTTCATCCATGGACAGGACAGATGTACATTAACTATAAATTATGATGTTGTTGATTGGATTTTTGATGTAATGGTTGAAGACTTGATACATCCTAAAGTGTTAGAGCTTTTTTCAAAGTATAAGCATTGTCCGTATTGTGGGAATGCCAGTAAAGGGATAAAACATATTAAGGATGCAGATAGTTACCATCTTTATTATAAAATACAACATGCATAAAGACAGTTCTAATCTCCTTTACTTTTTATTTTTCTTGGCTCGAACAATAGAACTATTGATGGTTCTAAAGAGATAGGACAGTGCTCTAAACCTTTGGGTATTTTCACTCCCTCACCTTCCTCAAGGATTATGTTTCCAGCCTTGGTCTGTATCTTTATCCTACCCTTGAAGACAAGGAAGATTTCATCCTCTTTGTCATGCTTGTGCCAGTGATACTTGCCGTCGAATCTTGCTATTCTGACGACATAATCGTTTACTGTTTCTATGTTCTCTGGAGACCAGGGTTTTGTGATTTTTTCTGAGATTTCGTTCAAGTTGAATTTTGTGAGGTTGTTCATACGATCAAATATAGGATTGATGAATTAAAATAAAAATAATTTTTGAGAAGGAACTGGAAAAGATACCTACTACTTTCTTTAAAACGTTGAAGAAATTTATAGTAATACGAAAATCAAAAAAATAAAAAAGAAAATGGCTAATAAAGTAATTTGAGTATTATAGTAGTTTTCCTCTATAATTTCAAGCAGAGACCAATTAGCTGTCTTATACGATCTTTTTTTAATTATTAAATCATCAAGCATCCATGCCAAAACTCCATAAAGTAATCCAATTATAGAACTCTTTAAGACTTTCGTATTATCTATAACGGTAGTCGGGAATTTTAACGCCATAATTAAAAATATCACTGAAATAATAACTACGGCAATGTACCAATGACCTGCCATTCTAATACTTTCTAATACATCCATACAATAGTTAATTTTTTTTAATTAATTAAAATAATTTTGCAAAACCGTCAAAACGAGTAAATCACTTGAAAAACATTGTTGTGACTTAATCATATTTACTTAGTATTATATCAGTAATCCTTTCAAGAAAGAGCAGCACTTCTTTTTCCTTTGGCTTATATTTTCCTGGATGAGCGCACATATTTCGAAGTTTGAGGCAATCTCCTAATATCCCCCGTTGATTCCTATCTATAATTCCTAAATCTTCACAAATAAACAAAACTTCTGTATCAGGATAGTAATTTAAATCGTCAACCTTCCTAACTGTTTTAACTTTTTTGTTAGGATTAGTTATCAAGAATCTTCTTTTGTATAATCTGTTAAAATTGTTGAATCCTCCACTCTCTATTTTCTTGTAAATATTATACATTGTCGCTATCCACGCCATTATAACTACAGAACGGTTTGCATTAATACTGACACATAAAACTGCTTCATTTAAGAAATCTTTTTCGTCTGGATCTCTAACTTGATTTACATATTTTTGAAAATCAGGAGATATAAAAAACTTTTTAGATTTTAATGGTATAATAATTTCTCTGAATAAGATATTCTCAACTTCATTCAAATTTTCTTTTAAAAATGAAGTACTTGATTGTCTTTTTTTTGATTCTTCATAGATTTTTTCCAGGAAACCATCTAATTTTTTGGCCGATTCAAGTTTTACAAACTCTATTGTTTGTTTCATTTCTGTTTCCCATTCTATAAAAATAGCTTTAACCTTTTCTTTGAATGAAATGAATGCTATTGTTTTAGATTCATGTTTTTCAACGGTATCTCTTAATGACTTTATATCGTCATAAAATTTTTGGATTTCTTTATTGTTCATTTGGCTCAAATTTTCGAGAAAACAGTTTTATTTTCTAATTTAAATTTTCTGATCTTACCTCTTTTGAAAAGATCATTTAAAGCACCACTCATATAATTTGTTGGTCTTATAATACCACAATATTTCTTCATTATTTCTGTAACTTCCTTGATAGTGAGTGGTTGTTTTGACGCATCCAAAATATTTGATGCAGCTAGCATTGGACTTGTTGTATGTGGCAAATTCTTAAATTCATCTAAGAGTTCGATTTTTGCTCCTAATTTACTCTCTTCTGTTCCATTTTTTTTTATTTTTTCAGGTTCTCTAATTTTGTATTTTTCTTGAATTAGTGAGTTCAGTATTATATTGAATGCATTAGTTTTGAATGGCTCATCTTCATCTTTCACGCTATCTTTTGCTATTTTTATAAGTTCTTTATAATCCTCAGGTCTCATTTTCTGCGTCCACCTTTGGTTTGTATTTTTTCCACATATCATCGAGAAAAGTTTCAATCGCATGATAAGCAATTCCGTATTTACCTTTCTCCGGTTTATTAACAAGGTTATCGCTAACTAACTTGCCAAGGGGGGCAGAAAGAGTAGTTATAGGTATTCCACCCAGTTCTTCACTGATCTGTCTAATGTCCAACGGTTTTCTAGGTATAATCTCAAGGTTTGATGCAAAATATTTTCCCATTAGTAAAAACATAATTTTTTCTGTATTGCTAAAGTCAAAGTCTCTTGATAAAACTACTCTACCAGTTGCTCCCTCTATGAAAAAGAAATGTTTTGATTTCGAAACCAATTTTTTCAGATTATCCAGAGTCTCATCTTCACTAACTACCAATTCATGGAGAATTTTCTTTTTCTGTTCTTCAAAATCGTTTAGTGTCATGGATGAACACCAATTAAATTAATATGAGATTATTTAAATAATTTTCGGTTTAATATACTGAAATGACAAAATTAGTGCATATATAAGTTTTTTTAAAATATTAATATTTTTATATTAATTACTCACTCTTCTTGCTAATTAACTTACTTAATTAATTCACATAAAAGTATCCAAATCTTTTTCAGATAAAGTTAAAAATAAATGTTTAAGTATCAAGTTCTTTTTATGGAAAAATCTAGATTTACTTCAGATTCATCACATTTTGATTCATACCTCAGGATGCAGGCTACAAGAGAGCAACTGGATAGACTAAGAGACCGTCTTATTTTCTACCGTCCATTTGAAACATTCGAGAGAAGACCCAAAAGAAGACGAAAGACACCTAACATGAGATTAATCAATCAAGATATTGAATCGAAAGGTTACGAACTTAACTTGCCTACTTCTGTTATAACTCTAGCACAAAAAATTACAAATTATCTAAGTCCACACATAAGGGAAGTAAAAGAATTTAATCTGGCTGGGGCATCGTGTCTTTATGCTGCATCTTTATTGACAGTAGAAGAACTCTCTGATCCAAAGAATCTCAAAAAACTTCAAGTTAATAAATCGGTAATCGAGGATAGATATTCACTAGATGTAGCTGATTTATTAATGGCATATCAATTAGATGCTGGAGATGATTTAGCCACTGTTTTAGGAAATGCACATGCGATAAAAACAATATATCAAGATAGTAGAAAAACAATGCCTGGTGTTGTATAATCGGGAAACATCACATAAAAATATCCAAATCTTTTTCCTTTGTCTTTACCCCATCATTGTACGAAGTGATAGCTTAAATCTTTTCACATCATTAAGTATATAGATAAAATGACAGAAGCTGTAAGCAAACAAATGAGATATTTGGGTCGTATAGGTGATTTAGCAGGTTTAGGGACCTTAGCATCAGACACTTATAAAAATTATTTTAACGCAGTGGTTGTCCCGAACCTAGTGAAACTCCTCGAAGAACTGTTAATAACACTTAACAAAAAGGGTATCACTGATTACATCTACTTGTACAAATCTACACGCAAATATGAAATGGCAGGTCCACATATAGAGATTGATTCGAGGGATCATTACATCCGAAATGGTATACTCTTCTGGCAAAAGGTAGGACGATATGAAGGAAGTCCTGATTTACCACGTTTGTTCGTGAAAGATGAGATAGAACATTATGGATTTGCACATGAACTCTTAGAAAAGATTCGAGCAATAGAAAAGACCTACAAACTCAAACTAACTGGTACAGATATTAAACTTACCCCAGAACTTCAAAAAGTATACAATAAAATTAACAGAAGAAGGAAGAGGATATCGAGTTTATTCGACGAACTAAGTCAGGTAAAAGCAAAGAAAATGGGAGATGTGACTGAAGAAGAAGTAAAAGAAATAAGAGAACTCACAAAAAAGGCTAAAAGTTTAGGAATAGAGTTTCATCGATATTAACCTATTATTTTTGACTAATCTTTTCTATATGCTCCTAAAATCTCCAGAATTCACATAAAAATATCCAAATCTTTTTCCTTCGTCTTTACCCCATCATTGTACGAAACAATCGCATCCTCAAAGTTAACTCTAAGTTTTACTCTCTTCTTTCATGATTTTATATAAACAATATTGAACGGCATGACTTCTACTGGCAAATTTCTTCTTTTTGATCTGTTCATCCACCCATTTCAGGATTTCATCATCTAGAGTAACAGATGTTCTCACAACCATACTTCTAATTTACTCACTTAAATATTTATTCATTATTATTCAAAAGTATGCGAAAGTATTTATATGATTAAGACTAATTATTAACATGAACAAGTACTTGTTTAGAGGACTTAGAATTTATCTCGAAATATCCCAAAAAGAATTAGCGGAATTATTGGGCATTTCTTCACAGTCTGTTATAAGTACAATAGAAAATGAACGACGACTTACCAGTAATAATCTTCTTAAAAATGCTATGAAACTAATTGAAGATCAGAATTTAAATCAAAATAAACTAATAGAAATAGGAAAAAGGAGAAAAGAGGACTGGATAAAAATAATTAAAAATTTGAGTAGGGAATTCACTTGTTCTTATAAACATTCCAGAGCAAGACTGGCATCAATTCTTGGTTGTTCTCTTTTTAATCTCAATTGGATATTAGGTCCTTCCAAATACAAAGTTTTACCAGCTAAAATTTTATCTGAAGTCGTTAAACTGCAAGAAGAGCCCAAAAACACTGACTTTGATCCCAGGAAGTTGTTGTTCTTTGCGAACAAAAGGAGAATGCTAAAAAATTTTCCGAAAGAAGTATTACCAAGACATCTTATCAAGTGTCTTAGATTTGAATTAAAGCTTACACCTGAACAAATAGCTACAAAACTTGGGATAAACAAAGACTTTTATAAGAGATGGGAACTCGGTTTACAAGAAACTGCACATGAAGAAGAAATTCTGAGTGTTTTCGATGAAAAGTTACGAGAGAAAATGTTAAGTTGGATTAAGTCAAAAAAGATACTCAAAAATTCAGGAACATTAGAACTCTGGCAATGGCATTCAACGAATCCTGATGATTTTGAAGGTATCATTGACTTCCGAGTAGACCCTCCTTATTATGATGGATTCAACTTTCATTGGAAGATTTTCAAAACGATAAAGAGCGAGTTTGATAACGCTATTTTTGGACCGGTATTTGCGTCTAAAGACTTTAAATTCGAAAAAGGCGTTGATGTTGTATTTAGATACAAGGGCAAATTAATCGGTGTTGAAATTAAGGATTACCATAGACTTATTCATCATCGTCTTGGTGCTGTTCTATCATGGAAAATTGGCGAATTGAAAATGCTCAAAGATTTCTTTGACATGATAATTTTAATAGTGAATAACAAACTCACTCCTTATGTTAAAAGCAAATTTCAAGAAAATGGTATAGTACTTATCGATAGCACAGAGAACTTAATGCAAGCTTTGAGGAAAGGATTAAAAAGTGAAACATGTAAAAGTCCATTTTCTCTGACGATAACGAGACCTAAAAATAAACATAAACTAGGGAAAAAATTTGAAGAGAAAGTATACAGACTATTTAAACGAAAAGGTTATGACCAAATCTTAAGAAAAATTAGGATTAAAGCTGTGTATTTCCCTCGAGGTAAAGAGATTGATTTATACATACCTAAGGAATGTATTGCAATAAGTTGTAAATCTGGCAAATTGTGTGAAAAGGCATTACGAAACGAATTATTCAACTTAGAGATGTTGTCAAGAGAAATTCCCGAAGTAAAAAAGGTTATTTTAGCTATAGATCACAAAGTGAGCTCACATATGAAAAGCATCTCAAATGTAGAAATTTTAGAAGTCACATGAAAGTATCTAGATCTTTCTCGTTTTTGTTTATTTTATTTTTGTAAGATAATATCGCATCTTCAAAATTGACTCCAAGTCTTGAAGATTCTTTGCTTTTTCTTGGTCTTATCTGAACGAACAATGGATGGTTAACTGCGTTTCCAGTTATCACTGCTTCTCCGACTTGTAGGCCTGGAAGAGTTTTTATTAAATCAGAGGTTAATGCCTCATTCGATTCGCTAATGTGTTTCAAATCATATGGATTCAAAATTCTCAAGAGAATCTGGCTGTTGCACTGACTCAAGGCTGTAGTACTCAATTGAATAGGCCTTTGAGATATCAACACTAAAGATGCATGGAACTTCCTTCCCTCTCTTGCTATAGTCTCTATTATTCCCTTGGATATTGCCCCTTGTCTTTCCACGCCCTCAGGGCAGAACTGATGCGCTTCCTCCACTATCAGTATGAAAGGAGGAATCTTTTGTTGATGTCTTGCATAAAACAACTTTCTGGCAAAGTAAGTAACTATGATCTGTTTCTCGTTCAGCCTCAAAAAATCAGACAAGTCCATGATGCTCAACTGTCCTGGTTTGGCTAAGTCTGTGACTGAAGGATAATTAATGTTAGAGAACAAACAAGTTATGTTCAAGTTTGATATCCAGCTTATCATCGTTTCTTTTGTCACTTTCTTTATATCGCTGTCTTCTATTGCTTTAATCAATTCTTTGAAGCCGTAATGCTTTCTCTTTCTCTTTAAGTCCTGGATTATTTTCATCAATTCCCTTCTCTGGACATGCGATATCTGCGGCAAGAATTCCATTATCTGGTAAGGAGACAAGGAAGAAGCGGATATGCTCAATGGAGATTCCTTGTTGAAGACTTTTGTTCTTTTAGAATAATTATTATCCTCAGCGAAACCGGCGTATTCCCCATGTGGATCTATTACAATGATGGCAGGCTTTCCCATTTCGTTAGATCTTTCTAATAGTTCTTCTAAGAAGACTGATACGAGATGAGATTTGCCAGCGCCACTGATCGCAAGTATAGCAAGATGTTTATGGAACAACTTCGTCAAGTTAATTTTTGCATCAAGGTCATGAAAGGCGATTTTACCTATGTTTAACCCTTTTGCATCCAAACCAAGGAAATCAAATAAGATGTTACTGTCTATTTCTTCTACGTTTGAGCCTGGTGAAGGCGGGAAAGTAACTCTTTTTAATGTTTTATTATCATAAATGCCTAACGAAGCTGCCTTTCCGACTAGGTATTCCCATCTGTCGACAGGGAACATGTCCATCAACGGCTTCCCAGACTTCTCGTATTCTCTTACTGATTCTGCCTGCATGAAGTATCTGTTCGTCTTGATGATTTCGTCAACTCTTCCGACTAGAATGCCTTCTTCTGTCTGTAACTGAATGAACTGTCCTTTATGGACTGGTATCTGCCCTGAATCTTCTTTTATAACGAAATTGAACTCGTAAGTGGACGGGCCTTCAAAGGTTGAGATGACTGTTCCTATTGTCTTAGGCATAGGTTAAATTATTATGCTTAAAAAAGATATAAACGTTGGTTATGAAATTCATAAAAAATTTTCCAGCATTGTTCATACCAGAAATAAAATCACTCGTTGTAGCAGATCTACACATAGGAATAGAATACGAACTCTATAAGTCTGGAATAAAAATACCAAATCAAGTTAAAGATATGGAAAAGAATATCAATAATTTAATAAAGCAAACGAAAGCGAAAAGACTGATAATACTCGGCGATATTAAGCATGATGTTCCCGGCATAAGTGTTCAAGAGATGAGAGAAATACCAGAATTCTTGAAGATAATATCTAAAAAAATTAGAGTTGAAATCTGTTTAGGTAACCACGACACTTATCTTAAAGAGATTTTACCAGAAAACATAAAACTTCACGGGGCAAAAGGGTTCAAGATAAAAAATTATGGTTTCAACCATGGACATGCTTGGCCTTCTAAAGAACTGATGACTTGCAATTATTTGATAATCAGTCATACTCATCCGACAATCCAATTCATAGACAAATTTGGTTATAGGATTGTAGAACCAGTTTGGATTAAAGGCAAAATAGATCAAGAAAAAATAAAAGAAAAATATAAAGTCAAGAAAACAGGTAAACTGGAAGTTATAATCATGCCTGCTTTCAATAATTTACTGGGAGGAACTCCTATCAATATCAAGACAACGAGCGATGAGCTTCTAGGACCTCTCCTGAAGAATAATTTTGTTAACATGAATGAAAGTGAGATTTATTTGTTGGACGGAACTTATCTTGGAAAATTGAAGAACATTGTCCATTAAAATCTTTTTTTGTTATAAAAACCAACATTTAATAGATTATTAATGAAAGTGAAACAAATTTTAATCATATTAACGATTTTAATATTTTGCTCTGTTTTTACTTATTCTCTTAGCGTAATTGCTCAAGCAGATGAACCTCCTCAATGGTCTAATTTAAAACCTGATCCTCAAACTGTTTTTACTACTCTTGATGATGTTACTATAAACGTAACTTGGTATGATGATGGGAACTTAGATACTATAATCATTTGGGAAAATTCAACTGGAAATTGGATAAGTCATGATGTTAGTGGTCAGTAATGAAAGGAAGTAAAGGGAAAAGATTTAAAGTGATTTTATCTTTCGTGATCTTAATTATCATCATTTTTTTAATAGCAGTATCATTGTCATGGCAAAAAATCTCTAAGTTACTTTATCAGCTTGGTTTTATCCCAGAAATAGGTATTATGGCTGAAAAAGAGTTTACATATACAATTCCTTCATCACAACTTAGTCCTGGAAAGGTCGCTGGATATTATAGTTTTGCCAATGATACTTCTGGGAATTGGAATACAACAAACACGACTCCAGAGGTGTTCAGTACTTTCACCGTAATTTATCCAGAAAACATCACTGATATTCATATCGAGAATGAAACCAACGAACCAACCGGAACAATTCAGCATGGTCACCAGTTCTTTGTGTCTTTCAATGTAACTAATGAAAGAACATCAGACGTTACTAGAAGATATATCGTTGAAGTCTTTAATCCAGAAGGTATTGTCGTACAACCGATTGTTTCATCCAGAACAACTGTTAGTCCTGGTAAAGAAGAAGAGATCGATGTAAGTTATGTAGCTGAAAAAGTAGGAACATACACGGCTAAGGTTTTTATCTGGACAGATTGGGCATCAAGTGGATTTCCCATTGCTTATGGCAAAACAATAAGCTTTAATTCTGTTTGAGTGATGTAAATGAACAAGTTAAAAAAATTTGCAACTTCCTTCATCTTATTTACTATTTTTTTAATCGTTAGTGTCTCTGCTGCATCGATTCAGACTGACAAAGAAAAGTATGACTTTAGAGAAACTGTTTTGATAAATGGAAATGGATTTCTACCAGGACAAGAAGTAGCGATTCAAATTAACAACCCAAACAACGTACTTCTTTTCGTAAGCCAAACAACTCCTGATCAGAACGGCAATTTTACGACTAGCTATTTAATACCCGAATTAGATCCAATATACATAATAGAAGGAACTTATACTTTATACGCCAACTCTCAGTCAGGATCTGCTCAGACAACTTTCAATGTAACGAGCTTATTAGATTTAATACCACCTACATTTTCTGGAAATCAAACCAATGAAACTAAAGCTGGGGAACCGTGTGAATTTAAACTAACATGGGACGATAATAAAGCATTACATCCATACGGTCGATATATCTTTTCCACGAACAACTCTGGAAGATGGGTAAATGCTACATCATACAACTTTACTTCAACCCCTCAGACAGTCTCAAACGTCACGATTTTAAACAACACTGAGACTCTTGTAAAGTGGAAATATTATGCATCAGACAATTCTAACAACTGGACAGAATCTGATACTTACGAAGTCTATGTCGTCACAACTGTTCCATGCGATTTACAAGAAGTCAATATAACTCCTAAATGCTCGGACGGTTCTTCATCAGAATGTGAACCTGAAGAAAAAATAGAAGTTAATGCCACTTATTCAGGTGATTGTCCCAATCCAGCATACATACAAGTGAATGCTAGTGGCACAGATTGTTACATATGTGATCAAGATAGGGATACTTGTGGGGATAATATCTGTAATATGACTGGAATTACAGTGAGTTGTTCAGGTTCGCCTTGTTTAATAAATTGGACTATTCCTTCTATTATTCCCCCAGAATGCCAAAATAAAACCATAAATTCAATTTACTCGTCCTTAAATTCTAATTATCCATGCAAATCAGGCAATGAAAAGAAAGATGAAGTTACACCTACTGGTTCATTTACCTTTTATTTAGTGACCACTACTTCCACTTCAACAACTACAACTTCCACAACAACTGTTATTACTACAACTTACCAGGCCACAACACCTGTAACACAAACAACTACTTCAGGAGAGTTAACCACAACTATATCAAGTGTAGAAGAAAGTGGCTCATTAACTTATTGGATTATCGTAATAGTTATTATTGTCGCAGTCGCAGGACTATTAGTATGGTTTAAATATTTTAGAAGAACTGAAGAATCTGATTTTGAAAGACTAAAAGAAAAGTGGAGTCGAAGATAATTACTGAATTAATTTCCATTCCTTCAACAATTGCTTCTCATCTTCATG
>Ga0172362_10002190_pt1 | contig 16984 bp, 12 predicted proteins | sample LakKivs1_kivu2a2_FD_114534 | JGI IMG/M metagenome (GOLD analysis project Ga0172362, IMG submission 114534) | Sediment microbial communities from Lake Kivu, Rwanda - Sediment s1_kivu2a2 | ecosystem: Environmental > Aquatic > Freshwater > Lake > Sediment | place: Rwanda: Western Province, Lake...
ATAGAAACGCATTGAATTAAATATGAATCTCTTAGGTAAACTACCATTCAGAGTACTACCTGTTAATGTAGAGTACTCGTTCAAAGTCATACCAGTTATCACCTGAAAATACTCAATGTCTATTGGGAATCTTGCATAGGTAGCATCATCTACTAATTGTTGGCTATTGTAAGGTTGTGATGTAAACACTGCGTTTGGGTTACTTGGGTCACTACATGAAACAGTAAAAGTATTACCTACATTATTAATTGTATTACCTGTTATTGAGTTTGTACCGAACAAATTACCTAAAGTATATCCTGTTAAATTTGGGTCAGTACTTAAATTTGGGTCTTGGAATGAGATTATATTACCCGATGAAAATGTTTGTGCATAACCTGGTTTTACAACTAATGCGATTACATTATCGTAGTGAAACGATGAAGGACTATTATTACTATCAAAACCAACTTTTATCTGATTAATACCTCCAAAAAACTTAGCTTTGGTATTAAACAAATTTAATCTTTCTGACATCGTTAAACTTGTTGTAAACGCCGCGTCAGTATCCCATTGGTCGGTATTAGATTGATATGTTGTTTGTTGATTAGGAACTCTACTAGAGGGTACTTGAGGATTTTGTTTAGGTGAACCCGCTAATAATGTTTCAAAAGAATTAAAATCAGTTTCATAATTAAAAGGTAAATTATTAGGAATATCATATCCATCACTTATTTGAAATGGTGTTAAAACTGAAAATCCCCCACTTTCAGAAGCCGATTGGTAACTACCACTAAGACCTTGTTCGTCAGGATTTGTTTCAATCTTTTCACCATCATCACAAGGGCAAAATTCACATGTCGGATAAGAAAGAACGGGTATTTTTATCTTGGTGAATAGAGTTAACATTAATTTAAGTTTATCAATAGTGTCGCCTAAATCACCAAAGTCGGGACATTCAATTGAATCTCCCGCCCCAAAAATTGACGCAATACCTTTAACTAAAAAACATATACCAATTACAATTAAAAAAATTGTGGTAACTAATATTACCACAATAGGGTATAAAACATACATTAAAGCCGCTAATACGTGGAGAACAATTAATAAATTGTATAGAACAGGTCTAAACACAAACATCATTATCGAAAATAAAAGGTAAATGATATCAAACTGTAGATAACCGTCGTTAGTTGGGAATTTATAGTTGTCAGTTTCGCACTCAGAATCTAAAATGTCTTTAACCCCTATAATTCTATAAGCATCGTATCCTTTTCTATATCTTGTAATTAATTGTGAAATAGTATAGACTTTATTATACTGAAACTCATAAAATCTGTCCTCACAATTAATGGCTTCCTGAATCATTTGTTGACCGATGGTGGTTCCAGTATTACCGTAATCATTCCAATCTACGCTAAACGCATATGAGTTTTGAGAATCTATATAATTCTCAATCTGTTGTTGATTAGGAGCGAATGGTGGGTCTGTTGGGTCGATTCTATTTCCATTATTATCAATAGTCCAACCATATTCTTTAATATTAGGAACTAAATAATACCCTCTTTTAACAGGGTCAGCTGTTAAAGATGGTGATTGATTCCATTTAACTTTGAATCTGTATTTTCCTTTCGTAGGTATTCCAACTTCAGGGTCATCAGATAAAACCTGTTCACCAAATTCATTAGTTACTACATAATCCAAATTCATTGGTAAATCAATTAACCAAGTACCGTTTTCATCTATAACCTGACCACCTTGCTCCAAATCAAATTGTTCAAGCAAAGGTCGACCAACGATATCCTTTTGTATTGTTTGTCGTATAGCAAGTATTTCACCAGGGCCAGCAACTAAATCACACAAAGTACCTGCCTTAGGTAATGATTTACAATTTCTTTTTAGAAAACTATCATCATTACTTGATATTAAAGAACCCATAAAAATGGCAGTAGGTCTAATATCAATATTTGCCTCACCACTTAAATCAAAGTCAGTTCTTGTAATACCTAAATTACATATTTCAGGTTGGCCCCATAAAGGTTCAACTTCAATAGTCCTATTTATAGTAACAATTTGAGGTAGTTCTCTAAGGTTTGTCGATGACTTAAACTTGGTGCCCGATACTTGTTTATCGGTTGCAACCCCCATTCTAATTAAGTCTTGTGGTGATAATGAAAACTCACCAATATCAGATAAGTCAACATCAACCACAATGGTTTGGGAACCAACAGGAACACCAAATATCATATAGTCACCACTATCATTTGTTATTGCCGTATACTTAAAATATTTGTCGTAAACTTGTATTAGTGTAGGATTTGTTAGAACGTCTTCTCTTGTAAAAAAAGTACCTGTTGGGTTATGTCCTGAGTGTTGCTGTTTGTATGGTAATAAATTATATCGATACCCGTCTTCATTAACATCACTTAGTGTTTTGTAAGGATATATGTCAGTAACCACAGGATTATCTTCATCAATCGAATCTAAAGGAATAAAAACAGAAACTTTCGCATTTGGTATACCAAATCCGTTATTAACACTAACTCTACCAACAATGACTCCATAGTCGGAGCACATTCTTGTATAAATTTGGCTTTGTAAAATTTTTAGGGAAAGTATTTCAAGATACTCAAACTCTTGGTCAATTAAAATTTTAATTGAGTTGTCAACACCTGGCTTAGTTCTTATTCTGTATGAATTCGACATGATAATCTTTTATGATAAATAGTTTATAACCTATTTTTAAAAGATAAATCATTTTCAGATAAAATAAATTATCAAGAGAAATTAATTGTTTTAAGATTTTTAACCCTAACATTTATATCTTTACCAGGGTATCTAACTTGATATGTTTGATTTGGTTGAGCAAAAATGGTATCGTCAATTAATTCAATTTGTCTTGTTTCATTATTAACATATCTTTGAGATGTTTGTGATGACGAATATTGACCTCCCACTTTATTAAAAAATAACATATCAGATAAAGCTATAACACCATTTTCACTTTGAATTAATCTTCTTAATTCAGATACAAAGACATTTTGACCCATTTGTCTATTCAATGGACTAAAGAATTCTGTTACAATATTAATAATTTGTGAAATTACAGTTCCTTGGTTTTGACTATTATCTAATACAACATCAATAGTAATACCTAAATCTATAACATTTGCAGTTTCAATTGAAATGTAATCATTTATCATTCTATAATTTGATAAATAATTAGCCACATTATTCTTAAGGGTATTTGAAACAATTTCAGTTAGTGACCCAGCTTCGTCATAAGATAACATTTGAATCTTTATCTTATTGTTTTCTTCTGTTATAGCAACTTTAGCAGGGGCCCCAAATTGAGATGGCATTGTTCTAATTAAAGAATCGTAGTCATTAACAGTCACCGCTCTGTTCTGCGCCGAGAAGTTAAATGAAACCAAGTTTCTAACTTCTTCAGTAGTCGGGAAATTAGCACCACCAATTGCCGCGGTTACGTTAGTACAACTCAATGACCTAACAACTGTAGTATTAACAGATTCTGAAGGTCCGTTAACAAAAAATGAAACAGTACCAATTTGTGTTATTACATTAACACCTAAATTTGACGCTGTACCACCACCAATTCTATACTGAACAAAAAGTGTTGAGTTGGCTTTTAATACACTACCAAGTGCAAAGTTGTTTGAGTATTTATTTAAATTTAGTGTATACCCGTTTCTTGCAAATTCTCTTAATTGTTCGTCGGCCGATTGACTACCACCACCAAAAGTCATTTTTAAGAATCCTTCGGGTGTATATTCAGTAATGAACTTATCATTAGTCTCAATATATCTACCAACTTTAATACCAGGCGAGTCTGAAACTTTTGTAGGGTCTTCAATAAAAACTCTACTTTCAGCCAAGGCTTTAACTTCATACCATCTATTATCTAAACCTAAAAACTCTTGTGTTGTAGGTACATTAGCATATTGTGTACCATCTTTAAGTAGTACACTAGTTACCCCTAATACATTTTTTTCAGGTAAAAATATTTCTAAAAATGGTTTTACATCAACAGGTGTTATAACTCTTTTAAAAACTTTAGTTGTACCATTAACAACAGTTTCTCTTTTAACAATAGTATAATTGATTAATTTATTGTTAGCATCAAAATTAGGTATTTTTAATCTGTTAGGAAATCCGTCACCACCGATAGGTGATGCAAAGTCAATGTCATAAACAGTTTCAAAAACTTGACCACCACCATTTACTTGTGAACCTCTTCTTAATATACCACAATATCTAATATCTTCTTTATCACCAAAAGCGGGGACTGTAATTGAAAAATCAACTAAAGCAACCGAAGGTCTCATACCAGGAACTTTTAATCCGTATGTTCTAGCAATATTAAAAATAGATGACCTTTGTTGAGCATATTGTAATACAATTTCCTGAATACTTCTGTCGATGTTAAAATGTAAATTATCAGTAACCGCTGCGTTTAAATCCATCAATACTGAGAATACCGATGCGTCATTGAAGTTATCAATGGTTTCGGGATAATAAGTTCTTGTGAAATTTATTAACTCTGTTCTAATGGATTGGAAATCCCTAGTGGTATAAGATATTTTTTTATTGGCCATATACTATTAAATATTTAATATTATAAAATCTGAAGATTCTAAAGCGGTGTCGGTTATTGTATAGTCAATTTTAACTTTGGCGGTGTGTTCCATTGTACCAATACCAGGAACTCTATAAACACGAGTATCATTATTACTAATATACGTTCCTTTGTCTTCTTCACCATCTGATGCCGCGGTAACACTTATGTTGGTTATTGTTATACCTGGCATATAAGTTTCAACCGCCTGTCTTATTTCTGCAGAAATCTCAGAAAAAGTAGGACCATCTAACGGTTCAAATATATATTCATATAATCTTGTTCCAAAATCAGGTAAAAAATATCTACTACCTTTTCTAGTTAAAATCAAATGAATTAAATCGGTTCTGATTTCTTCGTCGTTAAAATCTGATAAATCAAAATAATTTCCAGTGAAAGAATCTCTAAAGGGAAAATTAATACCGTATGTTTTACCATCTGCCATAATAATAAATATATGTTTGGAATGTTTCTTATAAATACTGATAAAATAAAAATCCCGACTTTTGTCGGGATTGTTTAATTATTTGTTAAGAAGAACACCCAAAACACTCAAATTCAGAATCCGCTGGTTTTTGTGTTAGATTTACTTTAGGTGGTTCAGGTGCAACTTTTGGTTTTTCTATTTTTGAAATATCAACCGCTAAGTGTTTAGCCCCTGTTGAAATTGCCTTAGTCCTAACATAATAACACATAGTCTTTAACCCATTTTTCCAAGAATGGAAGTGTGATGATGTGATTTTTGAAAGTGTTGGATTAGCCATATAAATGTTCATTGATTGGGTTTGGTCAATAAACGGTGCTCTATCCGCCGCCATGTCAATCAATTCTCTTTGTGAGATTTCCCAAATAGTTTTATACTTTAAAATTAAATGTTCAATTCTTTTAACTTTTTTATTGTAATTTTTATCCTCAGGGTCAAGGTAATTATTGAAGTTAATGTTTTGAATTGAACCTTCATTAAGAATAATTTCATTTTTCAAATCTTCACACCAAATTCCAATTTTTTCAAAGTCATTAATTAAGTACTTGTTAACAATCATAATCTCACCGCCAACAACACGACGATTAAATAATGCCGAATGCGCAGGTTCTGTCATTTCAAATGAACCTGTAATCTTAGCTGAAGACGCAACAGGCATCTGAGCGGTAAATAATGAATTACACACACCCCATTTATCAACATCCTTCTTCAACTCACGCCAATTCCAAAATCCTGATAAATCATCATCTTTTAATCCCCACATGTCGAATTGGAATTCTCCTTTAGATATTGGTGAACCTTCAAAGAATTTATAAGGTTGGTATTGTTCAGTTCTACACAATTCATTACTTTCGCTAATAGCCGCATAATAGATAGTTTCGAAGATGTCCTTGTTTAATTGACGAGCCTCTTCTGATGTGAAAATGTAATCCATCAAATAGAATACGTCTGCTAACCCTTGAGTACCAATCGCAATCGCTCTTTGTTCCATACCTCCTTTTCTACCTTTCTCAGTTGAATAGTTATTAATGTCAATAACTTTGTTTAACGCTCTAACAACTTTTCTTGTTTCATCATGTAACAATTTAAAATCAAACTTACCGTCACGGATAAAGTTCTTAAGTACCATAGATGATAATGTACAAATTGCGGTAGTTTCTTCATCCGTATACTGAATAATTTCAGCACAAAGATTAGATTGTTTTACAACTCCAATGTTTTGGTGATTACTTTTTCTGTTTACGTTATCTTTAGCTAATAGATACGGTACACCAGTTTCAACTTGAGATTCAACGATTTTGGTCCAAATAGTTTGGGCTTTAACTTTTTTACCTAACCCTAACTCGACTGCCTTATTATAATTAGACTCGTACTCATCACCATAAGATTCTTGTAGTGGTTTAATACCCGCTTTGATAATGTCGTTAGGGCAAAACAAATACCAATCATCATTTTTTTCAACCGCTCTCATAAAATTATCAGGTAACCATAAAGCGGTAAATAAATCACGAGCTCTCAATTCCTCAGCACCAGTATTCTTTTTAATCTCTAATAAATCAAAAATGTCTTTGTGCCAAGGTTCCAAATAAATAGCCGCACTACCAGGTCTTCTTCCTTGTTGATTAAAAAATCTAAGAGATTCGTTTACTATTTTTAAATATTTTAATAGTCCACCAGCGTATCCACCTGAAGTACTGATTCTACTTTCTTTACTTCTAATGTTAGACATTGAGAGTCCAATACCCGCAGCATCTGAAGAATATGTTGAGATGTCTCTCATTGTATTCAACAACCCTTCTCTAGAGTCTGAATTGTTATAGTGTAAAACACATGACGCTAATTGAGGTACCTTAGTACCAGCGTTAATCATAATTGGTGTTGCGGGTGAGATAAGTTGATTTGATAGTGATTTATAATACTCAACAGCATCATCAAATGTTTTTGTTACCCAAAGAGCTACTCTCATGTACATGTGTTGAGGTCTCTCGATAGAAAATCCTTTTGGTGTCTTTAACAAATACATTTCTTGTAATGAACGCCAAGCAAAATAATCAAAATTATAATCGTTGTCGTGATTTATAACAGAATCAATATTGTCGGACCCATACTTTTCTATAGTTTCAATTAAGATATCATTAATAATACCCTCAGAATATAAAACTTTCATAGTTCTAGAAAAACTATCATCAGTTTCTTTATGGTACGAAGAAATCGCAACTGAGGATGCCAATCTTGAGTAATCGTGATGACTACCCGTATAAGATGCGGCAATCTCATATATTAATTTATCCAACTCTTTTGTGGTTACTAAACCTTCAGTTGGTACTGAAGTGATAACTTTAATAAAAATTTCGTCAGAATTAATACTTAATCCCTTAGAAGCTCTTTTAACCCTATTGTATATTTTTTGAGGATTAAAGGATACTTCTTCCCCATTCCTTTTTTTAATTTTTAGTGACATAATACTTATTTTTTTTAATTAGAAATCATCTGTGAATGAAATTGTTTCATTCAATTTAGCCTTTTGATATTCAACAGTTCTTGATTCAAAGAAATTACCTTTAGTTTCTACAGCGATTTGTTCCATAAATTTAAACGGTTGTTCAACATTGAACTGTTTTTTACAACCTAACTTAACTAACAATCCATCAACAACAAACTCCAAGTATTGTTTCATCAAATTTGAATTCATACCAATCAATGATACAGGTAATGATTCAGTAATAAATTCTTTTTCAATCTCAAGAGCCGACAATAGAATTTCTTTAATTCTTTTTTCTGTAGGTCTTTCTTGTACGTGGTTATTTAACAAATGAATCGCGAAGTCACAATGAAGATTCTCATCTTTAAAAATCAAAGAATTTGCATTACAAAGTCCCTGCATTAAACCTCTTGATTTCAACCAAAAAATTGAACAAAATGACCCTGAAAAGAATATTCCTTCAACCGCCGCAAAAGCCACTAACCTTTCTTGGAAAGAAGCGTTTTTAATCCAGTTTAAAGCCCACTCAGCCTTTTTCTTTACTGCGGGTAACCTCTCAATAGCATTAAAACATTCATCCTTTTCCTTTGGATTTGACACATAAGTGTCTATCAATAACGAATACATTAATGAATGGATGTTTTCCATCATTAATTGAAATCCGTAAAAGAATTTTGCTTCAGGGTATTGAACCTCTTTAAGGAAGTTTTCAGCTAAGTTTTCATTAACGATACCGTCTGATGCTGCAAAGAAAGACAATACATTCTTAACGAAATATTGTTCATTTTCTGAAAGGTTTTCCCAATCTCTAATATCGTTTGTTAAATCAACTTCTTCGGCAGTCCAAAAAGCCGCTTGATGTTGTTTGTAATATTCCCAAATATCATTATGTTCTATTGGGAATATTACAAATCTGTTCGGGTTTTCTATTAATATATTTTCCATTTAATTTAATTATTTTGTTGTTCTCTTTGTTTTCTTTTGTCTAATAAATCTTTGACTCTTTGTCTATTTCTTTCTTCTTGTTGTTCTTCAAGACCTAAAAATGTAACTGAACTTTCAGTATCAATTTCTAACATACCGTTATCAAATTTACAATTTTCAAAAACAACACCATCGTCACCAATTCTTGATTTGGTTATTGCTATTATAGCTAGTTTCATTTCTTTTTGTTGTAAAGATTTTGCCACCGAAATAATAACGTGACCAACTTGTGCCTTTTTAATCGACCCACCCATTTGGTCTGTAGTTACAACATCTGATGATATTGACTGTCTATTACCTTGTGTTGCAGTCCACCCAACAATATCCAATTCGTGACACATAGCTTCAAAAGCCCTCATAACAGACCCTTCTGATTTCCATTCATCACCTAAATTCCTATCAGGAACAACACAATCGATATAGTCTAACAATACCATGTCAATCCTAACACCATCAGCAATCATTTTTCTAATTTGATTTTTAATTTGTAACATACTCATAGTGTCTGATGGTAATTTTTTCAAGATAAGTTTGTTTGGCATGGTACTTTTAATTTCTTGTACCTTAGACATAACTTCATCTTTTTTCAAAGATAACTCATCTGGGTGAATTTTTGTCCATAAGGTGAAATGTTTTCTTTGTATAATTTTTGGATTGTCTTCAAAAAATATTTGAAGTACGTTGTATCCTAAATTAAACGCGTGATTTGAAATTTTAGTCAGTAAAGTTGATTTACCGACACCTGTTGGAGCTAAAACAACACCTATTTCACCTTTAGCCAAACCACCTTTTAATAACCTATCTATACCAGGGATACCCATAGGTATTGGATGTCTATAATCTTCATTTAAAACATCATCTAAATTACTAAAAACATCAGATTGACTATCCTCTCTTTGTCCTACTTGTAAAGCCTCTCTAACTAAACTTTCTAATTTTTCATAATTCTCAAACTCACCACCATCAATAACTTTTTGTGCTTTAGTTATTGCTTTTTGTAGTTCTTGTTGTTTACAAAACTTAAGAGCCTTTTCTTGAACAAAATGATTACCCTCAAATGGGGCGTTTTTAATTTTGTTAATTGTATCAATAACAATTTTAGACGCTAATTCTTGTTGTAATTCAGATTTTGTGATTTGTTCTAAGGTGTCAAACGTTGGAGTATGCTCGTATTTTACGTAGTATTCTTTAACCATTTGAATAATGATTTTAAAATACTTGTTTTCAAAATAATTGGTTTCAATAACATCAATAATTGACCTTGCAAAATCCTTGTCAACTATGATTTGGATTAATAATTGTAGTTGAAAACTACTTCCGAGATATTCAAAATTTTTGTTCGACGCCATACTTTTTCCTTTAATGTATTTGATAAATATTAGACACTAAGAGGAAGTCCCATGTACTCTAATGTTAAATTTTTTGTTGAGAAAATGTCAGTTAATGTCATAAGTAAATTTTTTATGTGTGGGCGTACATCCACGGTATATCTAACCTTTGGTGGGTAGATTTTAGCATTGAACTGCCTATGACAAATTGTCACGTCATTTTGTTTAATATACACGTTAAAATACTCAGGACCGTCTGTAATTGATGTCTCTAAAATCTCAGGATTTACCATAATTTCGTTGATGTGTTCCAACATATAATCACATGTTTTAGTTTTCAACTCGTCTTGAACAATCTCTGAGAATCCGCGAATAAACTCATAAAGTTCTAAAGAATTTTTAGCGTGTGGATTAAATTCCCTAACATTAAAAAATCTCTGAACAATAATGTTGTCATTCACTTTCATCAAAAACTCCAATTTTGTTGCTTCTACTTGCTCTTTCATAATCTATTTTGTTTGTTTAAATTTGCGTTTTTCTTTTCTTGTTAATTTTAAAAATGGTGTTAAAAAATATACCCAATTATCGTCTCCTTTTGGTAAAAATTTAAAGAATCCATCTTCCATCATCATCTTTATAAGATTCTTATATCCTCTACCGTCAGGGTCTAAGGTCTCACGGTAATAAAGTTCGACTAATTCTTTAGCTTCATCTGTAATAAGGGGGTTTGATAAATCAACAATCTTATCATTAATTGTAAAAAATTCTTCACCAAATATACCACTTTTTGTTTTTCCACTTAATAAATTTTGTAAAATTTTGTTTTCCTTATCTTCCTTTAAAAGGCCTTCCGCCTTGGTTAAAATATCGGAAATTGTAACCTTTTGGTCAAGTATTTCAGGAAATAATTTAATAAGTGTTTTTTCACCTAAAAAGTAAATACCATCAATGTTATCGGACTTATCACCAATAAGAATTTTACAAGTTTTAACATTATCGTGTGGTACTTCAATTTCGTGTAGTTTTATAATATCACCGTTTTTATAGAATCTTTTTGAGTTAGGTGAATATATACTAACTTTGTCAGAAATGAGTTGGGTTAAATCTTTGTCTCCCGAAAAAATTGTTTTGTTTTCATTTTCAGATATTTGACAATAATAAGCTATTAAATCATCGGCTTCATTTTTATCAACCAATACCTGCCTTACGAACATTTCTTCAAGATATTGTTTAACCCTCTCTTTCTGTTCGTTAAATGAGTCCTGTTTGAACTCATTCATATCGTTTCTACGATGTTCTTTATATTGTGGATATATTAATTTACGTGAAGAAGAGTTGCTATCACCATCCCAAAATACAACAACTTTATCAAAGTTATATTCGTCAATAAACCTTCTTATAGTGTTAAGGAAATGCCATACACCTCCAACGTGCTTTCCATTGTGATAGAAGTCTCTAACACCATGAAATCCAATCTTAAATAAATTGTTTCCGTCAACAATTAATGTTTTAATCACTATGGTTTATTTATAGTTTACTTACTCTTTTTCTTCTTTCAACTCAAAATCTGCGGATATAACACCTAAAATGTCTTTCCAATAGTCAGCGTATTCTTTTTTGTAAACTTCAATTGAAGCTTTTTCTTCAGACGCTTCTTTACCTGAAATAAACCCGTGTGGTGTTACAATAATTTTTCCGTCCTCATATCCTAACCCATTTATGTGGTTTTTTAATACGGAAATTTTTGTTCTACTTGCGAACTTAACAGTTCTTTTGTCTTTTGTTGCGGTAATCTTGGTTGTACCAGCACCCTTTTGATTTCCAAACAAAAATACTAAAGATGAATTTAACCAAATAGCTTCACCGCCTTTAGCTTTAATCTTAGGTTGTCCAAAAGGATTGTCAGGTAATTCTACCCAAGGTTGATTAACAATAATTAAAGTATTTTCAAATTTAGATTCTGCTTTACGAGAACCTGAAATACGTTGATTAATACCCATACCAATCTTATCCGCCAATACAGACGCATTATGTTGTTTACCACCTTTACCTTCGTAAGTCATCTTACATGGTACTGAACCTACTGAATCCCACAAGAAACAAAGAGAATAATCTAATTCACCCTTTTCTTGAGCATCCAATAAAATATTAATGTAGTCCGTAATTTGTTCAATATAATCAAAATTATTATTGAATATATAAAATCCATCCCAATCAACTTCGCCAGTTTCTTCATCTACCACTTCTTCACATTCAAAACCCATAAGTTTTGCGTGTTCAAAAGACCATTTTTGCTCAGTAATTATGAACACAGGTAGAATACCTTTCTTTTGGGCATCAACCGCTGTTTTAACAAGTGCTGTTGTTTTACCAGTATCTGAGTGACCAAGGAACATATTTAAATGTCCAATTGCGGGACCTGGTAAACCAACGGCATCTAAAAACTCAGGACCCAAATCAAAATATCTTTGGGGTTTGTATTTCGCTGAAGTAGAAAACTTCTTCTTCAGAGAACTGAAATCATTTTTTTTAATCGCCATTGTCTATATATTATAATGTTTTTTTTTAAAAATAATAAAGCTTGGACACATAGTTAGACATTGTGTCCAAGCTTATAGGGTTTTTTTTAGAATGGCATGTCCTCGTCGGGTTCATCATTCACTTGTGGGTCTGAGTATGATTCACCACCCAACATAACTTCACTTTCACTTGAGTCTCCGTAAACATATCCACCTTTTTCAGAGTCCCAACGTGGAGTTTCACCACGAGCAATAGCCTCAAGGTATTCTACGGGTTTCTTAGAATATACATCTTCCCATGTCAATTCATCGGTAATCCAAGAACTACCAACTTCTTTATCGGTATGTACAGGAGATGGGTCATCGTACATAACAGTTTGAATTACTGTATAGGTGGCACCTTTAGGTGTCTTAGCTTTTGTTAATTCAAGAATAATATCACGTCCTGTTTCAGGGTCGGTAATATCACCTTTAGCCCTCCAAATAGGAATAATTTTATCAAGAATACCTTCGTTTTTGTAGTTGTGCTTAAAACGCCAGAATTTTACACCTTCATCTTCGTTATCTCTGTCAATAACTTTAACGATATAAAACTTACGAGATTTATATTGTTTTGCAAGTTCTTTGTCAGATTCTTTACCTGTTGACATTAACTCTTCATGAACTTCGTTCAATGGTGAGCGTTCATTGTCATTTTTTCCTGGGTCGTAAAGTTTAACCCATTTACCATCAACTTGAACTTCGTGAAACCAAACTTCTTTAAAAGGTGAAGAACCATCGGGTGTTGGTAGAATTCTAAGTCTTCGTTGACCTTGTTTCTCGTTATCTTTAAGGATAGCCGCGAAATACTTTTTCATCCTTTCGTCTTGTGACATCTTTGAAGTAGAGGATGAACTACTTTGTGTCGCCTTTTCGTACTGTGCTAGTACCGCATCTAATGAATTTGTCGCCATAATATAAAATTTAAATTGTTTACTAAAATATAAGTGTCCGCCTATTGTTTGTCAACCCCCTAAAAACAAAATAACGGTCCGAAGACCGTTATTTTTATCTTATCTGATTAAAGGATGTTTCTTGTTCGTCATCCCCAAAATTTCTAAATGATTTTTTTATATCAGCATTGGAATAATCTTCAACTTCGTCTTGAGTTAAGATATATTCATCTCTACCTGTTTTTTCAAAATCATCTTGTTTGTCTTCAAAAAAATCACTTAACTTTTGATTGAATGGTCCAGAATCGATAGTTCTTAGTTCGAGTTTTTCTTGAGCTGTTTTTGGTCTCATTTTTTCAACTTTCATTTCTAAGTCATTTAACTTAGTCATAATACTATCCATTTCGCCAAGTTTACTTTCAAGGTCGGTTAAGTGTTTAAATAGATTATTAAAATATTCCTCTTGTTTGTCCTCAACATTTTTTTGGGATTTTACCAAATCAGTAATATCTAATTCTTCTGTTTTTTCTTTTTCTTCACCCACTTTTTCAACATCGGGGTCAGTCTCAACATCAACAGGTTGAGGTTCATCACCAGTAGGTGGTGTTGGTTCACCTGCGGGTGGAGTTGTAGCGTCTGCGGGTGGTGGAGTAACACCAGCGTCAGGTGGAGGGGGTAACGCCCCAGCATCAGGTGGCGGAGGTAACTCAGCTTCTTGTTCAAAAATATAATTATTTATCGATTTATATCTTGAAATTTCATTTAATATTTTTTCATCTATTTTTTTCATGATATTATCCATTTAATAATTGTTTCATCCCTGTTAGAGTTTCAACTTGAATTTTTTTATTTTTATTCATTGTGTTATCAACTCTCTCGATTAATCCATCCCTCATTCTTACAGTGTAACAATCTCCAGTGTCCAAATCACAAACTTGTTTAGTTCCATCACCCAAATCTTTTTCGGTGTGTCTTGTGTTCTTACCTAAGTAATTATCAAGTATTAATTTTACGTCCATAGTTTTTTTATTATAAATATCTTTATTTCTCTAAAATTTTATTGTACCAAGATACTATCATATAATTTTAGAGCTTTTTCAACCTCTAATTCAATGTTTGATTTTTGTGTTTGGTCATATGTTGTGTAAACATTTTCATCTCTAGTTGTAGAAGTATTATTATATATGATTAAGAATTTAGTAATACTTTCTTTAGTTGTTTGATAATCTTTAACCTTATCTTTAAATCTTGCAACTAAGAAGTTAATACTATTTTCTTTACTTTCAAAAGTAGCGTAAGCAATGTTAGATGGCGAACAATAATACTGTTTTTTAAAGTATGTTTCACCAGGATTACCCCAATTCTGTGTTTGATTTGTTTTTGATATCGATATACCACCCAAATTATTTTCAACAGTATTAATTCTTGTACCATCATTTGATTGTAGATATATTGCGGAGAATATTATTTTTCTAAGTTTATCATCCTGAGTACTATTAACTATCGTTTGTTTTATTTCCAAATTGGTATAATTAAACGTTTGTGGTCCTGTTAAAGGAGTGTAATTAATATACTTAGTAAGTAAATTTCCACTACATTCTTCAGGTATCGCGTTATTGTATTTTGTTGATGGTTTATCAATCAATTCGTTATTTACCCCAGCCTTTTGATTAATAACATTAGAATTTGTGTTACTATTTTTTTGTGTAGTTTCTTTTTGTTTTTTAAGTGATTGAGTAATCTTTTCAACTGAACCTTTTAAATTTTTCCTTAAATTTTGTAAATAATTATCTAATTTTGGTAACGAAGCTACAGGCTGTCTAATACCTTCAACAATGGTTTCAAAATTACCAGGTGTTATTGTGTGCCCAACATTTGTAATCATATATGGGCCGCTAAACATTGGAACATATCTCAAATTAAAATACATTGTTGGTTGTATCATGGCATTACCCATCATAGAAACGGTACACCTATAACTTCTGTTTTTATATAAATTATATAATGAAACACTTTGGGTTGATGACGCTCTGTTACCAGCTTGATTAGCCATCTGATTTAGAACTTCTAAAGATTCTGCGGTTGCTTTACCAGCGTCTTGGGATACTTGGAATCCATAGAATATTGATTGGTTTTGTGGTCCTATATCAACACTAAACCCAACAACTTTATTTGATTTATCCCAATCTGTTTTATTTGCTAAATCCTCAACTAACGGGTTATCACTAGCCCTTCTTAATTCAAAAGCATCATTTCGGTATCTGAAGTCAACATTGTTTTTTAAATCTAATTGTTCACTTGGTTTTCCAGCAAAGAAACAAACCATTTTAGCAGAAGAGTTTCTATAATCAACATTTAAGAAAGTACCAAAAAGAGTATTAGCAAATTCTAAAGTACCCTCAGCCTTTGGTACAGGATTTTTAATGGCATCTTGTACGTTATAAAAATTAACATAGGATGGTATATTCATAACAACAAAGTTATTCTCAACTAATATTGTCTGAACAAATGTTAACATACTAGTTTTTGTATTAATATTTGTTAGTCTATTTTTTAATCCTTCAATATCGACTATAACTTTATCACCAATATTTCTACTCGCCCTATCTAATAATAAAACATCTTCAAATAATGTTTTTGTTTTAAAATCATTACCTGAAATCCATTTATCATTTAAAGCTTTAAAAGATTCCCACAATTCTACTTTGGCTTGAACACCGTCAGGTAGTTTTGAATTGATTCTAGCGTCAACAGCATTTCCAACATTAGGTAATTGATTTTGTATTTTAATTATTAAATTATCAATTATTTTGTTTTTTAAATCTAATGTTGATTGAATATAATCATCCATTAAACCAATAAACTTACTTTTATTTAATGTATTGTCTGCCAGTTTTTGAGTGGCGTATAGTTTTATTATTGGTGCAAAATTCTTAATATTGTCAACCGTAAAAGCTACGTTCATGTCAATGAAGAAGTCAGTTATGTATGACCCATTATTATCGTAAACTAACTCAGGTATTTCTGAAAATCCAACATAGGTTTCTAAAGAAACCCACTCTAAAGGATACTGAGCCTTTGATGTCGCTAATGTTGGTCCGCTTGTGGTTGGTAACGCGTTTGGTGTGGATAACTGATACTGTCCCCAAGTATAGGGGTCAGTAATATTATAATTTGAGAATGAATAGAATAATCTTTTATCAAATTGAGATGGGTTACCAAACTTAACTATTAAAGTTTCATTAGTTACAAAATTTTTAATTGTTTCTGTTATTTTTGTAAATTGTTTTTTCTGAGCGTCTTCAACTTTTAACTTACCATCATTACCTGTTATTTTTTCAACTTTTAATAATTCTGTCATTAGGAGTTGAAAGTTTTTAAATATCTTAGATGTTTCACTGTCATTATCTGAAACGTTTTTACTACTATAATCGTATTTTGATTTACAAAAATCTAAAAATTCAGTTTCAAATAAATCTAAAACTTCTTTTTTAAAAACAGAAAACACCTCACTAATTTCTGTATATCCACTAGATGAACCGTTTATTGAAAAGTTTTCTTGTTGTGTTTGTCCTGAAAAAATTTCCTTGAGATATTCTAAAGGTGTTGGTTTTATAACTTTAGATGAGTTAAAGTACCC
>Ga0172362_10002191_pt1 | contig 16979 bp, 6 predicted proteins | sample LakKivs1_kivu2a2_FD_114534 | JGI IMG/M metagenome (GOLD analysis project Ga0172362, IMG submission 114534) | Sediment microbial communities from Lake Kivu, Rwanda - Sediment s1_kivu2a2 | ecosystem: Environmental > Aquatic > Freshwater > Lake > Sediment | place: Rwanda: Western Province, Lake...
AAAATTTAAAAAGACGTTTTCAGCATTAACGCGTCCATAGCCGGACTGGAAATCTGGACCCGTTCCGTATATGGTTAAGTCATCTGCGCCCTGGAATATGGCGGCATTGATATTGTCCACCACTGCCTTGGGTGGCCAGAAGGAGAGGAAGGACGTATCGCCCATAGAGACTTTATAACCCTTTATAAGGGCGGCGACGGCGGCGGCATGGGGCGCGGCGCAGGAGGTTCCGTAGAATGTCCTGAAATACGTTCCCCAAAGAGCACGCCCACTGCTTGTTCCGTCAAAGCATGCGATTTCAGGTTTCAGGCGACCGTCCCAGGTTGGTCCCCAACTGCTGTAATATTCCACCACATTATGCAGTTTGGTGCTGACGTCAATGGCGCCGACGGAGACGACGCCCCCGCCTGCATCGCTGTTGTTCAAAATGCTTCCATTGGCAATAATATAATTATTCTCCAAAATGGTTCCGCCAAGGATGTGTAAATTCATCCGCATGGGGTGATTTACGTCATCGTAAGGATTGGTGAGTCTTGTTTTTCTGGTGATTACAATGCTGACGGTCTGGGGGTCATAGGAATAATTATAAACGCCGCAGCTTTCCTCCGGGTCGCCATCCCCGGATTGGAGGTTTGTGGAGTATGAAAATGGAGATGAAAGATTAAGGGTGTTGGAGTTAAGGATATAGAGGTCGATATCATATCCCGCACTGCCCCACACCTCATCCCACGTCAAAAAGAAATAGGTGGCGCCTCCGGCTGGAATACTTATCTCCATAGTTTCATCATAGAGTGAAAAATTATTTACATTATTGTGCTCGGGGTCATAGAAATATCCCCACCAGTGTTCCTGGGCTTCGTTTCCCACGGAGGTATAATATGCCACACCATTTGTGACCTGTCGTGTGGAACCAAGGGAGACTTCACTCGTCCCGTCGTAAGGTCCAGCGTCAAAAAAGGCGATGTTATCCACAATCACATCGCACCCCTGCCCCCTGAGCCAATCCTTACTCATATTCATTTCAAGGTCTGTGTCGAAGTTGGAGAAATAGAGGAGGGCATCGGGGACGATGTCATGGATGATTTCGAGCATGGCGGTTCCTTCCTCGTCCGTGGTGCCAGCCCAGTAATTGATGATACCAGTGGGGTCAGCGCCATAGGGCTGACCGGTTGAAGGATTTGTGCGAAAGGACCAGTAGGTAATCCCGCCAAATGCGTTTGGTATATTCACTAAGGATGAGGAGGTGGGGAGGTCTCCGAGTTCGGATGATTTGTCGGCGAGGTTGATGGCTGTTGAGATAACGCCGACCCTGATGTCCTTGCCTGTGACATTTGTGCCGATGAACTCGGGGCGGTTGACGAATCTGTCAATACCCAGGGCTGTGTATCCCTCTGTGGTGACCGAGCCGACGTGTTTCACGGGATAGTGCGGGAGGCGGATGAATTTCACCTGCGGCAGACTCTCAAGCGTAGTAATCTGGTCAAGGGAGAGCCATGACTGCACAATATTGCGTTGTTGGCTGAGCACGTTGGTGGAGACTCCCAGATTACGCAATATTTCGAGTGTGTCGCGGTTGAGGTTATAGCACTGGACATAGCACTGGATGCGGTCGGCGGAGTCAAAGTGGAATCCCACCGGTTTTCCCTTCAGCATCAATTTAGAATACTCCGTCTTTTGAGACTTGGTGGAGATTTTGAGAAAATTCATGGCTTGCTGGAGGTCGGAGGCGATTTTCGGGTGGGGATTGGCGGCGGCAACATAGGCAGAAGGGAAGACCACCTGTTTATCTGCGTAAGTGGCAGAGACTCCGCCCCAGAACAGAAATGCACCCAGTGCCAGTATCATGATACCGGTTCGAGCACGACAATTCATAGAAGTCTCCTTCAGCATAGATTCTGCAGACATTATCCGCCTGATGCGGAATTGATTCACCGACTTATTTCATCTCAAAGTTCCGAATCTCTTTTCTCCATTTGCGACTCAGAACTCTAATTATACAATTGCCAGCCCGGACCCGTTGCCGAACCCTTGTTTGGCGTAGGCGGCTTTGGCAGGGCGTCTGTTGTGACGCAGAAAATGCCTGCCTTACTAATGCCCCTCTGTCCATTTGGATTCGTGATGGAAATCGTGCGTGCACCCACTGTTGCATTACCGGCGATGTTGATGGTCACCTCTAAGGTTGTGGGGCTGAGCACAGTGGGCTCGCCCACTATAGAAATTCCCTGACCGAAATCAAGACTGCATCCCTGTTCAAAGTTGGCGCCGCTGATTCGGACGGTGATGCTTGATGTGCCCTGTTTTGCGCTGTACGGATAGACCGTTGAGATGATAGGATTGCCGGGAGTTCTTATCTTCTGCACTGCTCGTGAGTTGAATCCATCACCAATGAGGCGGTTTATGAAGACATAGTTATAGCCGCCTATGAGCGGGAATACATTCGTAGAACCCAGATTGCATACGAACATGTCTAAGTCACCGTCGCCATCAATGTCGGCGAGTTTGACGCCGCGGCTGTTGTTGTTGGTGTCATAGCCGCCGCCGTAAAATTTGACAGATATGGGGTTGGGGACTTCGTATGAGGCGTCAACGAAATGCCCGGTTCCATCGTTCAGGAGGAGCTGGATGGAGCGCTCTGTGGAGAGTGCCTGCTTAGCCACAACGATGTCAATGTCGCCGTCAAGGTCGATATCACCGACGTCAACGCCGAAGGCGTCGTTAATTGCGATGGGGATGCGGGAAAATGTCTCGTCTCTGAACTTTCCGGTGCCGTCATTTTCGAGATAGATGTTCTGTCCGCCACGTACGACGAGGAAGATGTCATAGTGAGGCGTGAACCTCCCATCACCGTTTGTGTCCACCCAGTCAAGGGTACCGTTGTAATTGGAGTCCTCGCCCGTGTCGAGTATCCCATTGCCATTGGTATCTTCTGTCCAATCGCCCTTTTTGTCAAAATCGGTGGCGATGGCGCCCTGGACGTCGGCAATGATAGCCGGCAGGTTGGTAGCAGTGACATCCGTGAATTTGCCGGTTCCATCGCCGAAGAGAAGTCTGCATTGTTGCACAAAAGTGTTGGGGATATTGGAAACAGTGGCGCGGCGGTTGGCGATGAAGATATCGAGATTCCCATCGCCGTTAAAGTCGGCGATAATGGGCTGGATGGAATCATCATACACATTTGCCGGAGTTCCATCAGGATAGAAGACCCACGGTGATGGCGCGACAAAATTGCCGGGCTTGCCATTAGGTCCGGGAAAGCGAGTATTAATGTAGAGGACATTCGGCGCCCCGCCATTTTCATAGCCGTTGGCAACAACGATGTCGATGAGTCCGTCATTATTGACGTCACCAATGGCACATTCTCTGCTGTTTAATCGTGGGTCTGGCATCGTGAAATTCGGCAGATTGGTGGTCGTTACGTCCACGAAGCAACCGTCGCCTTTGGTATTATTGTCAGGAACAGAGTTTATGGAATAGGTATTAGAGTCCATATTCATGAAAAGGCGGCTGCGAGTGCCGGCGCATGAGAGGAACAGGTCGAGGTCACCGTCGTTATCAAAATCAATAAATTTGGCGTCAAATACCGGCTCGTGGCTTTGTGGATTTATGCTTGGTTCAAGAAAAACATCGTCATTATTCTGCAGGACACGTGGGGCTGGGAACTGGGAGCCGGATGGGGTGAAAACATAGACGCCCTGATTGAGTGGTTCGCCACGGTTAATGTAGATAGGTGTATAATCACCAGAAACCGTCTGGATACCGCCATTTGCGACCACAAGGTCGAGTCTGCCATCACCGTTGATGTCCCCGAAGTCGCAGTTCAGGCTGGCACTGCCATATCCCCCCAAATATGGCGGGTTGGCTGTTGCTTCGAAATATGCAGGTAGGAACTGGGCGGTTTTGTCGATGAAGAGAGGGGTGTCCGTATTGTTGGTGAGGTCAGGTGGCGCACTGATAATGCTGTTCCTGAAGAGTTCCTTCTGTTCACCATAGTTGCATACAAAGACATCGGGGTCACTGTCATTGTCAAAGTCCGCCATGACAGCCCAGATTGCCCTGTTAGTTGCGGGGGTTGCTCCAAGGGCGGTTGAGGTCACATCTGTGAAGATGCCAAAGGTATCATTCTGCAGGACCTGGTTAATGGTTGGAGGGGCGATAGTTCCGAGATGCCCGCCGATGGAATCGTTGCAGATGAAGAGGTCGAGGCACCCATCGAGATTAAGGTCACCCGCGCAGATAGCGCGGCGACGCCCCGTGAGGGCAGAAATTGCATCCGGAAAATTTCTGCAGTAACTATATTCCCTGACACCAAGGTCAACATAATCGAGAGCGTGTCCGCAGATTACACCGCTCCATCTATCGCGCTGTGCACCGGGGAATTCGAGCAGTGGCGGGTTAATGGGGTCAAAATAGGTCACCACATCAGTTATACTTACGCTAATCATCTGGCGCCAGCCACTGTTATTGAAGTCCGCCACCACAGCGCCTGAGTTGTATGTCTTTATCTCAGGAATCCAGTCAGGCTCATAAGGTGGAGGTGAAGGAAAAGGATGGGGATAGGTTGATGGATGGCCAATCCAGAGCGGTTCCTGACTTGTAACACGGCTGGTCGTGATAAAGAAGTCATCAATTCCAAAATTTACACATTGGAAGTATCCGTCTGGCAAGCCGTCACCATCTATATCCACATTGTCATAAACCATATCCATGCCGTTATATGGGTAATTAGCATTCTGTGGATATTCACTTCGGTTCACAACGTAGATATCGAGTGCATTGTCGCTGAAGATTGGTGCGAGAACGACCTGATTTGTCATGCTGAAATCCTCTTCGTCCATTGGGCTGAGAGTTAATGGGTGGTTTGGAAGGAGAGGAGGCAAACGGTCTTGCTCATTAGCGGTGTTGCCGCCAAAGAGTCCATCCGAGCCGAGGGTTTCGTCCGTGAAGTAGAATCCCCGCATTAAGGGGTCGCGGTCGTTGAGATGATTAATAAGGATGCGTTCACTGAACGTTAGAATTCCGAGAGGGTAGGGAGGACCTGAAGGAGATGCTGTTTCAGTGCCGTGGGGTGGGTCGATGCCGGTTGTGTGCGCCAAGTCAGTGAAACGGTCCTGACAAGAGAGGACGATATCAATATCGCCATCTGAGTCAATATCCCCAACATCTGAGTGGGTGTAATTGGCCACAACGGAAAAGAGAGGTAGATTGAGGACGCCGGGGAGACGGACAGTGGATTCATCAGCAAAGTATCCCCATTCACCATTATATTCAGTGTTTATCATCAATTGGGGTTCATCGCCATCACCAGGGGTACCGCCTTCGCGGAAGTTACTAAATAAGATATCGAGATGCCCATCACCGTTGAAATCTGCGAGTTTCACATCGTATGACGCTTTATGATTACTGTTATAAGGAATCTTATCATCATCGGTTCCGGGAATGCCATCCGGTCCAAAGGTTTCATCAGTGAAATAGAATCCCCGCTTTGCAGGGTCAGGGTCATTTGTGTGATTAATGTAGATGCGGTTGCAGAGGGAGTCAGGTCCCTGGTCATTGATAACGCCATTGGCGAGGACGATGTCGAGGTCGCCATCATTATCGATGTCGCCTGCGGCGGCGCCGAGACTATAAAGGATGTCCACGGGGAGGCTGCTCCCGCCCTTTTTGGGGGAAGTGTCCTCCAGTTTTGCCACATTGGTATCGCAGGCATCACCGATGCCATTCCCGTTGGAATCCAGCTGGTCAGGGTTGGGGACATCCGGGCAGTTGTCCACGTCATCAGGAATGCCGTCGCCATCGCGGTCTGATGTTGTAGCGGCGGCGCCGCCGGGTGCTGTCCCTGTATTAGTTATGATGTTGATGTTACTGGTGACCTTGTCCGCAATGACGGACACCGGTTCGGATACATAATCGATGTCGTCATATATTGTGGGTGCGGTTGTGCTGGCGGGAACGCCTGATTCTGGAATTCTCGCCGCTCTAAGGAAGCCGTATAGTGTAGACCATGTGACACTTTCACCCTGTGCGAGTGTCTTCATGCCGAAAAAGATGGCGACTGCTGAGTCCTGAGTGAAGGCATTGGTACCGGAGAAGAAGGCGCCGGTGGGTTCATAGTCAAATTGTGTTGTCACAATGGAGGGCCACCAGGCAGTGACAAATTTCCACGGTCTGGTCACGGCAGGACTAATCAGTGTTCCAATAGCCCCAATGGTGGGAAATTCAAGGTGGTCATAGACCTCATATACATTCGGCAGATTGTCGTCTATGTATAACCTTTCATTACGCACCTGTTCCCCATTGATAACAAAGGGTGCATCGTCCCTTGTACCAAGGAGGGTGTCCAGCATGATGCGGACTCCCACGTCCACGGGTTCAGTGCTTATATTTTTGAGGATAAACTGGATTTTCAGGTCATCGGGGTTAGTGTTTGGACCGCCGAAGACAACAATGGAAAGGCTTTCAGTCAGATTGATAGTATTATCGAGTACCCATGTGCCTGTGCTGGTATTGGCGATGTCGTTTATTTCGATGGGTTTTGACACGACGCCAAAGGGTTGCACAAGATTGGTAAAGTCTTCCTTGACGCCTTGTTTCACGATGCGCACGCTGGAGAAAGAAGTGGAGGGCGTGGGATGCCCGAAGAGGAGTGCAGGTCCATTGCGTACGCCTGCTGTGAATTGACCATATTCATTTTCGGCGACTTCGATGTAGTTGCTTGAAAACATGTTATCGCCGGAGACATTGATATCCTGTGCGGTGCCGTCTCCGGGTGTAGGCGGGTTTGCTCCGCCATAAAATTCGGCGGGATAGCTTGGTATCGTGGGGAGGTATTGCTGATATTGGGGCTCGTAACTGCGTGCTGTGGAGGGCTCAATATAGACGGCATAGTCATCGCGGGGCTCGAGTCCGATGAAAAGATAGTCAGAGTTCATAATAGACCCCGGTGCGTTTATGCCATTGGGAACAACAATATTGATGCCTGTGTATGTGCAGTATAGAAGGTCGATGATGCCTCTATCGGAAAAGACGGCGTCAGCACCGATATAGAAATCCTTGCGTGGCAATCCCGCAAAAACAGGGATGTCTGGAATGATGAGGGTTGTCCCTTGACCATAATAGCCGGCTCCATCAACAACACATCCCCTGATGCCGCCCACACCGCCGAATGGACCTGTCTCATTCGGCTGACTGTTGTCCTTGCGGGAGGGGGCGACAGATGAATACTGCATGATTCCCAGCATCTTGTCGGCAAGGTGAAGTTCACGTTTATCCCAGGGACTTGAGGCATACTGTCCGCTGGAAGTCCAATCGCCCATGACGGGTAAGTTGAGCGGGATTGTGCTGATGCCGAGCATCTCGCCAAGGGCTCGCATGAATTCGGATTCAATGTCAGTCCTGCCGAAATAATCTGACTGCTGTTCCGGTGTGAGACTACCCGCGTCTTCGGGAGGCAGATAATATCCAGTGTAGAGTTGATTAAATGCGACATCGCAGTCGAGTATGGTTCCGCCTTCATACTTCTGACGAGGGAGAGAGACGTCCATGATGCCGTCATTATTCAGGTCGAGGTCAATGGCGCCGGTGGTGGGGTTATAAACGACGCCATTTCCAAGATTGGGGAGGTTGGCATAATCCCTGAGGTCGATATCCACCGTGAAATAGAAGCAGTAAACGGCATAAATAACGCCCGTCGGCACAGTTTCGTTCGGTTCCTGAAAGGTTATAAGGTTAAATCGGTCAAAGGCGACCTGAGTGGGACCGAAGGGCAGTGCGGGATTGATGCCTGCAAGGAAATCTGAATAATAGGCAACATCATTAAACTTGAGGGACATGCCTATACCGCCCAGCGATACGCTATTCCATCGCTTGAGACAGCGGTTCAGAGCCAGATAGACATCGTCGTCCAATATATTCTGGAGGTTGTTGGCAGGAAGGAGAATCTGCTCGTAGACGTTGCGATAGAGTGAGACCCTGAGGGGGCTCTCATCCTGCCGCCACTGGAGTTCCTCCGTTCTGAGACTGTCATCACTCGGGTCAAGTGGATTATTGACCACGGGCACAAATATTTTTTTGGCGATTGCAAGTGGGACAATAATGGTGAAGAGAAGATTCAGAATCAGGAGCCTGCGATATTTTTTCATCATTCCTCTCGCTCTCTATGCTGAAGTGAGAAAAACCCGGTTTTCCGGTTATTTCAATTCTTTTCCACCTTCATTTAGAATTTCGGCGAATCTCCGTTATCACCTCTGCCTTAAACTCGCTCAGACCTTTCTGGGATTGGAGGTCAAGTGCGGATAAGGTGTTCTTAGAATATTGGGGTGAGGCGGACTTTGTTTCCGTTTTTTCCCCCATGGATGCCTTTAACCGACCGGCTGTCAGGAGGGGATTTTTTGTTGACAAAGGTTTGGAAAAAGTTGCCGACTTCTCCGCCTTTTTTGACTCTACCTCCTTTGATATCCGCATTTTTTCATATTCAGCCGCCACGGCGCAGAGTTTGTCCATCTCCCTTTTATCGAGTATGCGTGTATTTTGCATGCCGAGACAGATTGCCTTTTCCTCGCCGGTCTTCGGGTCGTTCAGTATGGTGTATTTTCCCTGCGCCCATCCCACAACGCGCATGGAAGTGGCGAGTTTTGACTGTGTATCCGCCATGGCAGACTTTGTTCCGCCCTTTCCTTTCGGTTTTTCCAGAAACAGGATTACCCTTTCCCCTTCAAAAAATCGTGGCTCGCCATCTGCATGCATTGCAATGGGAAGGGGTTGAGTGACATCGCCACCCATCTGGGTCAGAGTAAAAGATGGACCCATGTCGCCCTTCCAGTATTCCTTTGCTTTGACTTGTATTGTAGTTTCAATATGTCTGTCAACCCAGTGGGACTCCATATTTTCCACCTGACCCACGGCAATGACATCCGCCAGTTTGGTCATCTCAGGCATTGTTAGTTTCTGGATGGAGGCGCCGTGTGATGTAAGGGGGATGAGGAGAATCAGGAATTTGAGGATGTGAGAATTTAAGAATTTGAGGATTTGGGAGGTGGAAATATTGGGAATAATTTTTATTATCGTGGAGTTCATGATTCACAATCCTCCTTTGGCGGGCTTTCAGCCTCCAATATTTATTTTCCAAGAATCGTCTGTGAGAAACTCGCATTTCCCTGCAGGCGATAGACATTCCCTGTGCTGATAGTTCCGTTATTTGGGTCGTATTCCTGAATAATGCTGAATGACACAGCAGGCGCCTGGGATGGATAACCGCCTGGATTGCCGGTTTGTGAGACTCCGATGTATCCATCCGGACCCACTGAGAGGAATAGCCATAACTTCACCCCAGCATCCTTCTTGCCCTGGGTCTGACTGGCAAGGACATTAGTCTGCTCCGGGTCGAAATAATCGATAAGGTTCAGTGGCGATGGAACTCGCAAGTCAAAAATATCTTCCGGGACTTTTGTCATGTATGCCATTGGCGTTGTGAGGACTCGCAGGTCGTTCATCTTTGTGGATAGAAGGGGCGCATAAGCCCCACTTTGCCAGTTGGGATTTCTGCGGTAGGGATAGTTGTTGTGGTCTATGGCATAAATTTCAAGCGCCGTGCTCATTGACGCCATGTCCGCCTTGACACGTGAGACCTTGGCGCGAGTTTGCGCCTCGAGGAAGTTTGGCACGGCGATGGAGGAAAGTATGGAGATAATAGCCACGACTATCAACAGTTCAATCAGGGTAAAGGCATCTTTAGAAAACTTATGCAAAATATCACTCCAGATTTTTCAGCGATTATTCGGATACGCTGAAACACTTTACACGTATAAAGATAACTAATTAAAGAAAATTATTACCAGAAATGGGTTTCCGTCAAGTTAAAAATACTCCTCCGCAAGGGGCGGATTGAGACTGTATGAGGTAATTCTGATTCGCAAATCCTCATATTTTGCAGTTTTCGTTGAGATTGATATTGACAGGCGAACAATATGCAGGGTTATAAGTGAAATTGTTATAAAAAAAGGAGGTAAAGTGATGGTGAAAAAATGTTTGTTCGTTCTTTTTATGGTACTTCTTTGCCCTGGATTTGCATTTGCGGATCAGACGGAGAATTTCCCGAATGGCGACAGGTCAACGGCGAATGGACCCATCGCCTTTAATGAAAAGCTGACCGGCGGTCTGCCCGGGGGTTGGCTTTATGAATCCGTGCCTGACCTGGACTACTGGAGTTTCACAGGGACAAGCGGAAATAGTTATACCTTTACCGGCGTTGCCAAGTATACGCTGATGGAATCTCTTTACATTGGTCTTGATATTGAGAACTCAGTTGGAACTATCTTGAAATCCGAGTCGGCGAGTTCACCAAACCAGACAGTTGTTTCGAATTGGACATGTAGCTCAACCGGTACATACTACCTTGTTGTTTGGGAGGCAACGGGTTATCAGAACACTACGGCATATTATGAAATCACGTGCGAGATGACTTCCGGCGTGGGGGATTTGAATCTTTATTAACAAGGACTCAATACGAGTTTTGCGAGTTTCTGGCGGGTCGCTTACGCTCCATAGCTTCAGCGACGGAGCGTTAAAAAAACCCGCTTTTTTTTACATTGATTTCATCCTTCTTCCCGTTTAAAGCTTTCCTGATAAAAAGTTACAAGAGAAATTCAGGTGGGTATAATTTTATGGAAGAGGCGTCTATCAGAAAGACGGTTCTTGTCAGTGTTGAAGAAAATGAGATACGTGTGGCATATCTGGAGAATCAGCAGCTTGTGGATTTGTTTATAGAGAAGATAGATGACTTAAGTTTAGTGGGGAATATTTACAAGGGCGTTGTGGAGGACGTGGTGCCCGGTCTGCAGGCGGCATTTATAGACATTGGTCAGGAACGGCGGGCATTTCTCCATTATGACGATATTCTTGCGGATGCACTGAAGGTCGGCAGGAAGGAGAAGAAGGGGTCGGGGCGACAAGGCGTCACTCCCGCGAGAAAGCAGAGGGCATCATCGGGTGAGAAGTTGGACAGGGCACGCCCGTTGAATAAAGGGCAGACAATCCTTGTTCAGGTGGTAAAGGATGAAATCGGTGGGAAGGGACCGCGCGTGACCACCAACATCTCGCTTCCGGGGCGCTATCTTGTGTTTCTCCCTTACCCGTCGCAGAGGGGTGGCATTTCCCGCAAGATTGAGGATGAAAAGGAGCGCCAGCGCCTGAGGAGGATTCTTGGCGAGATAAAAAGCACTCGACAGAGCTACATTATCCGCACAGCAGGGATGGGGACTCATGATGATGCCATCAAGGGCGATATAGGTAATCTCAAGGGCACCTGGGGAGGCATTCTCCGGAAATATCGCCAGAAGGGGGCGCCGCTCCTGCTCTTCAATGACCATGACATCCTTTACAGGATAGTGCGGGACAACATCACGGAAGATGTGAGTGAGATTATAACGAATGATGAGAGGGCTTATAAAGACCTGCGCCGGATTTTGAGGCACATGATACCATCGCTTGAAGGGAGGTTGAATCTCTTCAGCCAGCCCGTGAACCTGTTCCAGCATTATGACGTTGAGAAGAAGATACAGCGTGCATGTCAGCGCAAGATATGGCTCAAGAGCGGCGGGTATGTGGTCTTTGATGAAACGGAGGCGCTCACGGCGATAGATGTCAACAGCGGGCGTTTTGTTGGGAAAAAGGACCAGGAGAAGAATACCCTGAAGACAAACCTTGAGGCGGCAAAGGTTATTGCCCGGGAGTTGCGCCTACGTGATATCGGCGGCATCATCGTAATCGATTTTATAGATATGAGTGAAAAGGGGAATCGCGAGGCAGTGGAGCAGGAGTTTCTGCGGCAGACAAGGCAGGACAAGGCGAAAATCTCCACCATACCGATTTCAGAATTCGGTCTTTTGCAGGCGACGCGGAAACGGGTGCGCATGAGTCTCTGGCACCAGATTTATGAAAGGTGTCCTTACTGTGGCGGTTCTGGACGGGTGCTTGCGCCTGACCAGATATGGCGGGAGATGAAATATTCAATTCTCAATCTGCTCCAGAAGACCCCCAGACCACTTGAAATCACGGTTGTTCTCCACTCTCATACCAAGAATTACATTCAGGAGAAGTTCGCAACCACGCTTAAAGATTTTAAAAAACGCTATAAAGTTCCAATCACACTCCTATCGAGTGAAGATTTGCATGTTGAAGATTTTCAGGTGAGATATATCCACCCTGACCGCGCCGAGGTGAGAATCAAGGAGGATATGCGAAGGGGGAATGAGTATGATGGGAACGAATTGCCGTTGGAAAACGGATGAGGAGCGATTGATGAGGAATAAAGACCGCTGGACGAGGTAGCCCATAATGGCTTCGGAATTTGTCCATCTCCATCTGCATAGCGAGTATAGTTTGCTTGATGGTGCCTGCCGATTTGAACCGCTGTTTAAAAGACTTCAGCAGTTCGGCATGAAGGCAGTTGCCCTGACAGACCATGGGAATCTGTTCGGGGCGATTGATTTTTACAAAAAGGCTTTAGAAGCGGGGATAAAGCCCATAATCGGCTGTGAGTTTTACATATCACCGGGTCCGCGGACGGAGCGGAATTCACAGGAGAGAAAGTCGTCCAACCACATTGTCCTTCTATCCACCAGTTTCGAGGGATATTTGAACCTTGCAAAGTTGTCCTCCATTGCCTACCTTGAGGGTTTTTATTACAAGCCACGGATTGACATGGAGACCCTTGAGAAATATTCCCGCGACATCATTGCCTTTTCCTCGTGCATAAAGGGGAGCATTCCCGAGCTTCTTCTTGAGGGTAAGCCCAAAAGGGCGGCTGACGTTCTTGACCAGTATCTTGCCATTTTCGGGAAGGAGAATTTTTATATTGAGATTATGGACCAGGGTTTGCCGGAGCAGAGGAAGGTGAATCCCGCACTTGTGCGGCTGGCGAAAAAGGCTGAAGTGGGGCTCGTGGCAACCAATGATTGTCATTACTTGAATCGTGAGGACGCCGAAATCCAGGATGTCCTGCTTTGTATAGGGACGGGCAAGACGCTCAGGGAGGAACAGCGCCTCCGTTTTCATTCCAATGAGTTTTATGTCAAATCGCAGGATGAGATGGTGGATTTGTTCCGGGATTTGCCGGAGGCGGTGCAGAATACCCTCACAATTGCCGAGAGGTGTAATTCGGAAATCCGTTTCAAGCAGAAACTCCTGCCACATTACAAACCTCCTGACGGTCTCAGTGAGGGGGAATATCTGCGGAATCTTGTGATGGAGGGATTGAAGGAACGTTACAATGTGCTGACGAACGAGATTTCTGAGCGTGCGAAGATGGAACTGGGTGTTATCCACAGTATGGGGCTTGATTCATACTTTCTCATTGTGTGGGACTTTGTTAGATATGCGAGGGAGAATGGCGTGGGTGTGGGACCCGGACGCGGTTCTGCGGCGGGAAGCATTGTGGCATACGCCCTGCGTATAACGGATATTGACCCACTTGAATATGGTCTCATTTTTGAGCGTTTTCTGAATGTGGGGCGCGTTTCTCTACCGGACATTGACATCGATTTTGACGATGTCAACCGTGACAAGGTTATCGCATACGTAAGGGAGAAATACGGTGCCTCAAACGTTGCCCAGATTATCACATTCGGGACTCTCAAGGCGAGAAACGCCGTGCGGGATGTTGGACGCGTCCTTGAAATCCCTTTAAGTCTTGTTGACCGCATCGCAAGGATGATTGCTGATAACGCATCTATTGATGCCGCTCTTGCCAATGTTGAGGAACTCCGCGAACTCTACCAGAAAGATCCGCAGTTACAGAAACTCCTCACATACGCCCATGCAGTCGAGGGGATGGTGCGTCACGCCTCCACCCATGCCGCAGGAGTTGTGATTGCGGACACTGACCTCTCGGATATCATCCCCGTTTATAAAACCCCGAACACGGATGACGTCGCCACGCAATACACGATGGACCAGGTGGTGGAGATTGGTCTTCTGAAGATGGATTTCCTTGGGCTTAAAAACCTTTCTGTCATACAGGATGCAGTTGACCGTTTGAAAAAGACTCGGGGGATTGAGGTGAGATGGGAGGATGTCCCGCTTGATGACGCCGTCACATATGACCTTCTGTGCTCTGGCGAGACGGCGGGTGTGTTTCAGCTGGAATCCTCCGGCATGCGCGACATAGTAAATCGCCTTGCCCCGCGCAACCTCCTTGAAATCGCCGCCCTTCTTGCGCTCTACCGCCCCGGACCTCTCCAGAGCGGTATGGTGGAGGATTTTATTGCCCGCAAGCGCGGTAAGAGGGGGATTGTGTATGAGCATGAGATGCTGGAACCGATACTGAAGGAAACCTACGGGGTTATCCTGTATCAGGAGCAGGTGATGCAGATTGCGCGTGAGATGGCGGGTTACACTCTCGGGGAGGCGGACATCCTCCGTCATGCCATCGGGAAGAAGAAAGATGAGATAATGAATGAGCTGAAGGAGGCATTTATTGAGCGCGCTGTAAAGCGGGGGGTTGACCGTCACATTGCCGAGAAGACCATAAACCTCATTGTTTATTTTGCCGGATATGGATTCAACAAGAGCCATAGCGCCGCCTACGCCCTTATAACCTATCGCACTGCCTATCTCAAGGCGCATTATCCGGTGGAATACATGTCTGCCGTGCTCACAAGTGAAATCAAGTCTAATGAAAATATTGCCAAATACATCGGCGTTTGCAAGAACATGGGGATTCAGATACTCCCGCCGGACGTGAATGAATCCTATACCACGTTCACGGCTGTTGGGGATAAGATACGCTTCGGGCTTGCAGGCATCAAGAACGTGGGCGAGGCGGCTGTGAACCAGATAATAACGGAGAGGAATAAAAACGGTTCCTTCAAAAACCTTCAGGATTTTGTCATGCGCGTGCCTTATGGAGTATTGAATACCCGTCTTGTGGAAGCCCTCATAAAATCCGGCGCCTTTGACTCAACAGGACACCACCGCGCACAACTCATGCAGGTCATGCCCGAAGTCCTTGAAATGGCAAGTCATTACCAGCGGGAAAAGAATTCTCCCCAGATATCCCTCTTCGAAGACCATGCGGGGATGTCCTACCGCACAGTTCCGTTGCCTCCAATTTCCCCCTGGCCGGAGATGGAAATGCTCCAGTATGAAAAGCAATACCTTGGGTTTTATGTGACCAGCCACCCCTTGAATTCCTATGAGGTGGATGCCCGTTCTCTCAGCAATGCAGATACAAGCGTCCTGAAGGAGACGATTGCGCGCCATGGAGAAAGCATCAGAGCAAGGCGAGGCAGGGAGAATGTGTGCCTGCTCGGGATTGTCAATAGTGTGACGCCCAGACTGGATAAAAACGGCAATACTTATGCCAATGTGATGCTGGAAGATTTTCAGGGGAGCGTGCGCCTTCTATTTTTTAACAGGGCTTATGAGCAGTATCGCACTCTTCTTGAAGTGGACAGGGCGATTTTTGTCCGTGGGAAGCTCTCGCAGACGCGGAATGAGCCGGAAATCATTGTGGATGAGGTGTACACGGCGGCTGATGCGCGCAAAAAACTGGTCCGAGCTGTGGAGATTGAACTAGCACCGGCAAGCGCCACGGTGGAGAATCTTGAGAGGATTAAGGAACTCATCAGGAGGCACAAGGGAGAGCGCCCTGTTCGGATTGTCCTTCATAAACCAGGCGTCGGGAGATTCCGCATGGACCCGGGTAGACATGCAGGCGTTGCCGCCTCTGATGAGTTTGTCCGGGATGTCCAGACACTGCCATTTCACGCCATTCTGACGTTTATCACGAAAAGTTGAGAGAGAAGATATTCTCTTTGCCGGACGCTGGCACTTTAACGGAGCGGGCAGGGGCAATTTTTATTATTTGATGGGAGAGATACTGGCGATATATCCGCGATGAGTCCCGGCTTGGTCAATGCGCACAAGGGAAATATTGCATTGGAATCTTGCGTCTTTGGGTGTCTTCAGGTATATATCACGGCGGTCAACACCTTTTTTCATGATGGTATCTCTAACGGAGGATTTATATTTTTCAAAATCTTTAGCAGTGGGGAAGAATTTTTTGAAAGGGATATTTTCAAGACCGGGGAGTGTTTTTTCCGGGTCGAGGATTTCCCCTGCCGCATCGTTAGCCCGGTCAATTTTCCATTCTGAATTGAGCGTGCAAATGCCATGAGGCGCAGATAGCAGAATTGCCTGATTAAACCCTTCCTGGTATTGCAGTCTTTCGTTTGTATCTTTCATATTTTTTTCGGCGCGTTTCAAATCCGTGATGTCATGAATTGTGACCTGAACGCATGAGACCTTTCCGGCTGAATCGTAGATGGGCTGGATATTGGTCCTGAACCAATGTTCGAGAGTTACAACAATAATGGGGTGGTCTGGAATATTCAAAGCCTTACCGGACTTGATAACTTTCCGGATATTTGTCATGTGTTCGTCGGCAGTGTCCCTGGGTAAGATATCCCACAGGGTTTTGCCCACGAAGTCCTGAGGTTTTCCACCATGTAGGAGTGCGGAGGCACGATTCATCATCAGGATGACGCCATCATTATTAACGATGGTGATGAACGCCTCCACATTTTCCACCACTGTGCGGTATTTTCGTTCCTCCTCGCGGATTTTCGCCTCAGCGGATTTGCGTTCAGAGATGTCGCGGATGAAGACGCAACCGAGTTTCTTATCCCCATACTGGAGGCAGGAGGCATTAATATCAACGGGTATCTGGCGACCATCCTTAGTTGTGTGAATGGATTCAAATGTGATTGCCCCCTGTTTCTCCATGAGTTTCCATCTTTCCCTGTGTATCTCCTTCGTAATGGTGGTGTCGATATCGGATATCTTCATTGAGAGGAGTTCATCGATGGAGTAGCCGAGGATGCGTGAAGCCGCCTCATTTGCATAGAAGAGCCTGCCATCGTTGTCAAACCACATGATAATGTCCCCTGCGCTGTCCATGCAGAAGCGGGAGAGTTGTAGCGCCT
>Ga0172362_10002193_pt1 | contig 16968 bp, 24 predicted proteins | sample LakKivs1_kivu2a2_FD_114534 | JGI IMG/M metagenome (GOLD analysis project Ga0172362, IMG submission 114534) | Sediment microbial communities from Lake Kivu, Rwanda - Sediment s1_kivu2a2 | ecosystem: Environmental > Aquatic > Freshwater > Lake > Sediment | place: Rwanda: Western Province, Lake...
CTCGTCCACGGCCAGGTGCTGGCGGTCGGCGGGACTTCGCAGATGTCCAGGGTGTTCCGCGGCACGCGCGTCATGTCCCTCGACGACGAGTTCCGGCAGTCGTTCGTCCGGTTCCTCGCCGAGAACCCCCTGCTGGACAGGCGGCAGTACGGGCCGATCCTTGACTACATCTGCCACGTGAAGTACGAGCCCACGCAGGTCGTCGACGCGCAGGGCGGGCTCGTGCCGGGCGATCCGCTCCAGCCCAACTTCAGCATGGCCGGCAGGAGCGCCAACGCCCTGATGGAGCAGGTCGAGCGGTGGCACAGGGAACTTGGTAGGTCGAAGCGCACGAAGAGCTCCTTTTGGAGGCACAGCGCCGTGCAGGACTTCAGGCTCGACGAGGGTCAGGGGGACAACCGCAAGACATGGACGGTCGTCGAGCTCACCACCTCCGACCAGCTCTTCGACGAGGGCCGGGCGATGAAGCACTGCGTGGCGTCGTACGCGGGATCCTGCGAGGCCGGGAGGTGCACCATATGGTCCCTGCGGCTCTACGACTCGATGGGCGGGTGGCGGCGCGGGACGCTGGAGGTCGAGAAGAGAAAGATCGTCGAGGCACGCAGCGCCGGCAACCTTCCCCTCGGGCAGCAGGACTGGCGCATCGTGAGGCTCTGGATGCAGAAGAATTCGCTGCAGGCATCGTCGTGGCTGATGGTATAGGTCAGTAGCTCAACGGTAGAGTAGTGGTCTCCAAAACCATTGGTTGGGGGTTCGAGTCCCTCCTGACCTGCCACAGAATAACGCGCTCATTCTCCTGCCAAAGACATGCAGGAGGAAAGGCCTGTCCTCGTGTTCGAATACGCATACTCGGAGGGCGCCTGGACGGTCGCCTCCGAACAACTTGGGCGCACGGGACTGTACAAAATCTCGGTGTCCAACGGGGTGAAGATCGTCCCGATACCGCTTCTTGTCGACGAGGATCAAATCGAGGAGACGGTCAACAAGCTTCGCAAGGTGCCTGCCGATGTCATAAGGTCTTTCGACCTTTTCTGGTCGGTCGTCGCCGGTGCCGCGTCGCTCACGATGAAGTACCAGAGATAGCCAAGCCGCCGTAGCTCAGTGGTAGAGCACCACCTTGGTAAGGTGGGGGCCACAGGTTCAACCCCTGCCGGCGGCTCCAAAACCTGAGGGGCCATAGCTCAATTGGGAGAGCGGTAGCTTTGCAAGCTACAGGCTGCCGGTTCGACCCCGGCTGGCTCCACCAACTCTACTTATTGTAACGATCGATAAGGACATCAAGCTTTCGCCCGAGACGATCCGAGGACTCGAGTACCCTCTTCTGGTTGTCGACGAGGATTTCGTTGTTCTCATGCAGTATGGAGTATTGGCGCTCGACTATGTCTATCCGTCGCTCAAGATCTCGCCGGCCCTGGGTGTTGTTCGTGACCTCCGTAGAAGTCTTGAATCCCCAAGCGATTATGCCCCCGAAGAGGGTTATCAGCAGGGACACGATGGCCACGATCATCCTCACCGTGCGCTGCCAATAGATCTTCTCGAGGACATACTTCTCGTCGCAGGACTCAACCTGCTTCTGGATGAGCCCCTTTACTTCCTGCTCCTCCATCGATCACTCCGGAGTGCGTTGTGCGCCGCGCATATAGGACAAGGGCGTATGAGGACAGTATCACGGCCGAAGTTTACAAACGGCCTCGTTCCTAGTATATTCAAGGCATGGAGCCTTCGCCGCCCGGGGCAAGATCGATGGTCGAGTCGAGGGAGAGGCTGAAGGCCCTCGAGGCGGAGTTCTTCGGGCGGGCGGCCGCAGGGGACGGCGTGTACCTCAACCTCGGTTGCGGAAGGCGAGTCCTGCAGGGGTTCGTGAACATCGACCGCTACATGGTGACACCATCCATGCTCAAGGCCGACATCTACAGGCTCCCGTTGAGGGAGGGCGTGGCGGACGGCCTCTTCTCGGCCCACTCCCTGGAGCACCTCCCCATACGGCGCGCGGCGCTGGCGCTGCGGGATTGGCACAGGGTCATGAGGCCCGGTGGCACGCTGCTCCTCAGCATGCCGGACATCGAGATAATCATGTCAACCCTCCTGCTGAAGGACCTCAACCCGAGGGCGCACAGATGGTTCATGTACACGCTCTTCGGGTACCAAGCCGACATGGAGTGCGGCGAGGGCGTGGAGGATCCTCCGGTCGACCCGGGGCAGTTCCACTGCTCGGGGTACTCCAAGAGGACCATGGCGGAGGAGCTCGAGGGCATCGGGTTCAGGATACAGGAGATCGAGAACTACGAGGGCTACGGCACGCCGGGCCTTTACGTGGTGGCGACCAAGTAGTATTTTGTGTTTCAGGTAACGCCCGGGTGGCGGAATCGCAGACGCGGTAGATTTAAGATCTACTGAGGGAGACCTCGTGGGGGTTCAACTCCCCCTCTGGGCACCAAGCAGGAAGGCAGCATGCGAGTCGTGGAACTCTTCTCCGGCGTGGGCCTCTCGTCCTGGGGCATGAAGCAGGCGGGGGCGGAGGTCGTCGGCGCCTGCGAGATCGACCCGCAGTTCGTGAAGGCCTACAACGCGCAGAAGTTCTTGAACCCCGTGGCCGTGTGCACCGACGTCGACAAGTACGAGATACCGGAGTGCGATCTTCTCAGCGGTGGCCCCGTCTGCAAGGCGTTCTCGCCGGGCGCCAATCGTTTCGGGACGAGGGGCAAGGATGACGTCCGCAACACGTTCCCGCACTTCTTCCGCGCGCTCGACCGATCCTCACCAAAGTACGTCCTCGTGGAGAACAGCTACGGTTTGGCTCGATTCAAGGACTATTTGTCCGGAATCGTCGAAGATTTGAAGCACCGAGGCTACACGATGGACTGTGGGGAGATCGACTGCTATGACTACGGAGTCCCACAGCACCGACGGAGGGTTGTGATGCTCGGTTCGAAAGGTGCTTCGTGGTGCGTATCGAAGCCACCGGTGCGCACCGGACCGATGACCGTAGGCGACTGCTTGAAACCGTCGCCATCCGGGGACAAGATGGGTGCCTACAGGCCCATGACGGACTCGGAACAGTCATATTGGCTGCGCGATCCGAAGAGGTGCAAACGCCATCCTCCCCTGCGTCACGACAGGGTAGCAGGAACCGTGGTCAGCAACTACAAACGTGGAGTGCCGTACGGGGTGCTCATGGTGCCGGACGGCACATACCGCATGTGCCTGCCGCGGCTCGCGGCCCGCCTGCAGGGCCTCCCGGACGAATACGACGTCAATGTGCTCTCGAAGACGAAGATGCTTGAGGGTATAGGAAACGGATTTCCTCCCCCCGTGGTAGCCCATCTCGTGGGGGAACTAATGAAGGCGGCCTGAAAGGGCCAACATCCAAAAGGAGCGGCGATGTACGGAGTGATTGACGCGAAGGGCGGCACCGAGAACGTCGAGAGGATGCTGAGGCGGTTCAAGAGGGTCGCGGAGTCGGCGGGGATCCTCTCCGAACTGAAGAAGAGACGGTCGTACGAGAAGCCCAGCGAGAAGAAGCGCCGCAAACTCAAAGACGCACTCAGGAGGGCGAAGCTCGAAAGGATGCCACAGAGGAAAAGGCGCCGCAAGGAGAAGCGGGAGGATCGCCAAGATAGGTTTGACTACTGACACTGCCGATGTAGCTCAGTTGATAGAGCATTCGATTTGTAATCGAAGGGTCGGGAGTTTGAGTCTCCCCATCGGCTCCAGAGAAGAAAGGGAGAAATGGTCAAGGGTACGTTGGTGCTGAAAAGCGACATAGGCCTCCATGCGAGACCATCGGTGAGGATAACCGAGATAGCGCGGGCCAATGCCGCAACTACGATCACGGTCGAGAACCCGGAGACGGGGATGAAGGCGGACGCGAAGAGCCTTTTAAGTCTCCTGTCCTTGGCCGTGGAGGGCGGGAAGTCGCTCAATCTCGTGGTGCAGGGCGGGGACGAGGAGTCGGTCTACAGGGCGATAGCCGACGTCATTGAGAACTTCACGGTGGATTGATGACAACGTACCGGAAGATATCAAGGCTTCGGCGGTACGTCGACATCGATCCGCACGCGCTCAAGCAGTTCCTGGCGAGGATAGACGGCTCCCTGCCACCTGCGGAGGTGGAGCAGAGGCTCATCAATGCATATCTCCGCGGAAGCCAACTCCACATCTCCAAGATTCAGCGGATGAAGCAGTCTTTCAAGTATTGGGAAAGCGCTGCCTGCTACAGGTACGGCGACCTCGTCGTTGTCGTACGCGAAAGCGGCCCGCGATTCGAGGAGTGCAAAAAGACGATCTTGACATGCTATAGGTACAGGAACTCGAAGTTTGACCCGGGGGTGTTCGATTGAGCGAGGGTGTTGGAATGGCAGACAAGCGAGACTTAGGATCTCGTGCCGAAAGGCGTACGGGTTCGATGCCCGTCCCTCGCAATTCGACAGGACACAAAGGATGATCGAGGCGATCGGATGGGCCGGCAGTCTCCTTGCCATAATGGGCGCGTGCCTAAACGCGCGCTGCCTCCGTGTTGGGTTCATTTTCTACATCGCCTCTAATATCATCTTGATGTCCGTGGGATGGTGGAAGGGCGAGTTGTACAACGTCTGCCTTTTTGCGACGTTTCTCCTGATAGCAAGTTACGGGTACGTGAGGTGGGGCAGAAGGAGACCGTGGTGACATAGACGACCGGGAGGCCCTATGGCCGAGCAAGTGGCGCCGCCGGACAAAGTCGAGGTCAAGGACGTGGAGCGGCAAGTCGACCAAAAGATCGACGAAGTCATGCACAAGATACGCGCTATACGTTTCTGCGTCGAGTGCATGAAGCATAGCGCCGAGGAGAAGGCGTGATGGAGGGATGGCAGAGCTTGGATTATCGCGCCGGTCCTGAAAACCGGAGAAGGGGCAACTCTTCCACAGGTTCGAATCCTGTTCCCTCCACCAATCAAAGTGTGGTCACATGTCAAATGACATAGACAAAGTTCTTGCGGAGGCCAGCCTCAAGTCGAAGTTCGGCGGGGCGGTCGAGGAGTTCGTCGACCTTCTCGGGGTCGTTGGCGAGTACATTGACGCGGAGGAGAGGGTCGTGGACTCCCAAGGCGGGTTCACCGAGGACGAGATAGACGCCATGGACAAGGTGGTGGCCGACCTCATGCAGTTGGAACGTGACTTGAGGGAGATACACAAGATGGTGAAAGGTGGGTTAGGATAATTGGTAATCCAACGGTCTCGAACACCGTCGCCCTTCACCGGGCTTGGGAGTTCAAATCTCTCACCCACCGCCAAATCAGGATACCCACATGCCAGACGACGTAAGTAAATTCTCCGAATTGTGCTTGGTTGTGCACAAGGCACTCAAAAACGACGGATACGGTGTGACGGGTGCTGGCGCTGTCAATTGGGCAGTCCTTATCGCTGCAAAGGGAGAAAAAATCAAAGATTTTGGGGTGACAGGCATAGACGGCGTGCGGACCTACTTCGAAGAAATTGCCGAGTCTCATAGGGGGTCACCAGGTGATGTTGGCTATGGCAATGCAGCGTGGGCAGAAGACAGAGTCCGAGTGGGTATGGAGGCTGTAAACGATTTCATGGACGCAGCGACATGCCCCATGGAAAAGTTGCCAACATACATCGGGAGCAAAAAGATTACCGAGTACATTGCTATGACAAGATTCAGGCATGGGATTTAAGGAGAGGTGACCGAGCGGTCTAAGGTGCACGCCTGGAAAGCGTGTGTACCGAAAGGTACCCTGGGTCCGAATCCCAGCCTCTCCGCCAGAAAGGATGAGAAAATGGCAGCAAAGAAGGACAAGCGCGTCAAGATCGTGATTGACATCGAGGAGTCTACCTTGTGGTGGCTTTTCAACGAGGCGCACAAGCGGGACATCACGCTGAACCAAATGGTGGAGCTCATCCTCAAGAGGTACATCGACAAGTTGGAGAAGGAATGCCGACACCGATCCGCATAGGATTCGCCGGCGTCCCCGGCTCGGGCAAGACGAGCACCGCCAGGGCGCTCGCCGGCCTTTGCGGCACGGAGACCGGCTGGATGAAGCGCGTCGAACTCGTCCATGAGTACGCCCGTGCGCACATCGCCGAGTATGGTCCCATAGAGACACTCGCCGACCAATACACCGTGTCGATGCGACAGGTCGAGTGGGAGGATCGGGCCGTGCTTGCGACGGTGGACGCAATGGTGACCGACAGCCCCGTGCACCTCGGTTGGCTCTACGCGATGCAGATGAGCCACGAGACCAAGAAGGACGCAATGTACGCCTCCGACCTGTTCGCGCGGCTCTGCGACCTGAACGTTCCTCGGCGATACGACATCGTGTTCCACCTGCCCCCTGTGATGGAGGCCGTCGACGACAACGTGCGCAGTTCGGAGCAGTTGGACGAGAGGTGGCGCAAAGAGGCTGACGATCTGATACCGTTTGTCTTCAAGCTTTTCCCGCCCAAGCAGTTCATCGTGGTCAAGTCGGTGGCGCTCATCGAGCGGGTCACCGAATGCATCGGGCACCTCAAAAGCCTGCGGCATGAATGACCTTGAAAAATGCGGTCTACAAAAGTATATTATTCTGTGTGGCACGCAAACAACCCAGTCTGGGAGGTGTCCATGAGGATTCGCAGACGTTTCGCATTGGCAGGGGTTTTTTTTACTGTAGGGCCCAAGACGAAAGGAGGTCGCCATGGGGTCTGAGGTGGTGGTGCTCAACGGGAGCGGGCAGTATTGGGGCGACAGGACTCTTCACGATGTCATCCGGCTGCACGCAAATGACAAGATCACGACGCTCATGGCGGACGAGTCGCGGGTCATCCGCGCTGGCACGAACAGCAGCGGCTCGGTCTCCTGCATGGAGTACCCGTTGATCGTGATGCTCAAGACGTTCTTCGGCTGCTCCTGCCCGGTCATCGAGCTGGAGTACTCGGAAGACCTTGTCTACGAGCGCGACGGGAACCGCTGCCAATACTGGCACCATGACCACTTCGGACGCCGGTTCGTGTACACGTGCACCAAGGAGGACCGGACCATCGACCACATCATCCCGAAGTGCCGCGGAGGGGAGAAGAAGAGCTTCCTCAACTGCGTGTGCGCCTGCCAGGAGTGCAACATCAAGCGCAAGGGCAGGCTGACGCCGAAGGAGGCCGGCCTGCAGCTCATCCGCACGCCGTACGACCCCCAGAAGAGGATCGGCGGCTGGGCGAGGGTGGCGTTCAACTTCAACCCCGAGGTGACCGCGCACGTGGCGTACAAGCGCTACCTCGAGTCGTTGGTGGCGTGAGGAGGAAGCCATGGCCACGGCCATCTATGCGTTGAGTGCGGATCCGATAACGTACGGGCACATCGACATCGTGAGGCGGGCGCTGCGCGTCTTCAACCATGTCGTCGTGGCCGTCGGCAACAACCCGGCGAAGAGGTACACCTTCTCATTGGACGAGCGCGTGGCACTCGCCAAGAGGGCCCTCACGGGCTTCAGCGTCGAGGTCGTGCCGTTCGAGGGCCTGCTCGTGGACTTCACGTACAGCCTCGGCGTGCGCACGATCGTCCGGGGCGTGCGCAACGGGGACGACTTCGCGTTCGAGCAAGCCATGCACGACATCAACTACGGGCAGAGGCTCGGCATCGACACGTTTTTGGTCATAGCCGACCAAAAGCTGTCGCACGTGAGCTCAAGCGCCGTGAAGGAACTGCAGTCCCACTCGGCGAAGGAGATCCTCGACTACGTGCCCATGGCCGTCAAGCAGGCGCTCGAAGAGAGGATCCTCAAACAGGTGCGCGTGGCCGTGACCGGGGAGATCGGCGCCGGCAAGTCCATGCTCGTCAAAAAGTACGAGGAGTACTATGGCAGAGTCCACAGCGTCCCTCGGAAGTCCGGCGATCGCCTGGTTTTCGTGTACGACGCCGACATGGACGTCATAGCGCGGAAAATTCTCACGTCGGACACCGCCCCGGTGTGCGTGGAGGTGCGCCGCGCGATATCCTCGCAGATCGATGTCCCGATGCAGGGGGGCGTGCTCGACGTCAAGGCCCTCTCCTCGGCTATATTCCAATCCTCCGTCAAGCGCCTTGCCTACAACGAGATCATGATGGAGCCCATCCTCTATGTCCTGCGGCGGGACTATTTCCAGCGTGACAACAGCATCATCCTCGTCGGCGGGGCGCTCCTGCCGGACTGCGGCGGGCTGCACATCACGAACAACAACGTCATCCTCGTGACGGCCGACAAGGAGATCCGTAGGGCCCGCCTCAAAAGGAGGGGGTACAGCGACGAGGAGACGGATCGTCGCATGGCGTCGCAGTTCGGGTCGGTCGAGAAGGCAAACCTGATCAACAGGGCAATCGAGAGCAGCAGCCACGGCAGCCTTCTTGTCGTCGAGAACAACGAGGAAGGCATCCCCGACACCGTCATGGAGACCATGGACAAATGGGTACACGATCTGCCCTCCTACTTCGCTTGGTAGCGCTCTACGGCCGGCTGCCGAGGCGCCCGACCCCCTCCCGGATATCGCCGGAAAGCATTGCCGCAGGTTTGTTTGCGCTCTACAGCTTGGAGCACAGGCGCTACCACAACATGATGCACGTCGAGGAATGCTTGGAGGAACTCGATTGGTCCCTTTATCAGTGCACCGATCCGATCGCCTGCGAGATGGCGGTCTGGTACCATGACGTCGTCTACGAGCCTACCAGCGACCAGAACGAGCGCTTGAGCGCCAACAAGGCACTCTTCGACTGCCTGCGGCTTGGCGTGACGGATGAGGTATTCAAGGACGCGGTCGTTCGCCTCATCCTTGGCACCAAGCACTCCTCGGAGGCCAAGGGCGACGCGGCCACTGTGGCGGACATAGACCTCTCCATACTCGGCAAGCCGTGGGAGAGGTTCTCGGAGTACGAGCGCCAGATACGCGAGGAGTACTCGCACGTGCCGGACAGGGACTTCGCCGCGGGGCGGACGGCAATCCTCGACGGCTTCTTGCGGAGGCCGAGCATATATTGGACCACCCATTTCCGGGAGAGGTACGAGAAGCCGGCGCGCGCGAACATCGCCCTTTCCATCAGGAAGCTCGGGGCGGCCCATGCTTGAACAGTACACGGGCTATGAGGTCGGCAAGGACGCGCTCGAGCCGGGCCTGAAGAAGGAGCGTGTACGGCTGAAGGCGAGGCGTCTGGAGGGGCTTCCGGACGAGACCGTGGATGACATCCTGCGGGAGGCGGAGCGCAATGACGACAAGGGATGAGTTCCAAGAGGCCGTCCACGCGCGGGACAAAGGTCAGTGCGTCTGCTGCACGTGCCCCGGCACAGACGTGCACCATATCCTCGACAGGAGCCTGTGGCCCGACGGCGGGTACCACACCGACAACGGCGTGCTGCTGTGCTCCAAATGCCATTTCTGGGCCGAGCTGACAGCCTTCACGTGCGGAAGGATCCGCGACAAGGCTGGCATCAAGTCCAGGGTGCTTCCCCCGGGTTTCGACGAGGATAACGAGTACGACCATTGGGGGAACGTCCTCGAGCCCAACGGCGTGCGCTATCCCGGCCCGCTCTTCTACAAGGAGAACGTCCAGAAAGTCCTCAAAGAGGGCATGGCACTCGGGGACTTCACGTGGGACATCAAGTACCCGCGCACGTACCACTTCACGTACTCCCCGAACGTGCAGAACGACGACAGGATGCACAAGGACGACCGTCTCTTCGACGGGCAGGCAGTCGTGGCCACGGAGAAGATGGACGGCGAGTGCACCACTATGACGCGGGATAGGGTCTTCGCCCGGTCGGTGAACTCCAGCCCGCACGAAAGCAGGGATTGGGTACACCGCCTGCACGGCCAGATCCGACAGGACATACCCCCGCTGTGGCGCGTGTGCGGCGAGAACCTCTACGCTGAACACAGCATTCACTACTCCAGACTGCCCTCCTACTTCCTCGTCTTCTCTGTGTGGGACGAGACAAACCGCTGCCTCTCGTGGGACGACACCGAGGAGTGGTCCCAGTTGTTGGGCTTGGAGACCGTACCCGTATTCTACAAGGGGATTTGGGACAGGGCGGCGATGGAGAAGGCGTTCGAGGAGCACTGCAAGGCCTGCGCCGACCCTGTCGAGGGATACGTCGTGCGGGCAGCCGCCGACTTCCGGTACGAGGCGTTTTGTCGCAGCACGGCGAAGTCGGTTCGCCAGAATCATGTACAGACAAGCGAACATTGGCTGGAGAAGGCCGTGGTGCCGAACGGCCTGCGAAAGAAGGCGGCATAGCATGCGGACGATCATCATGACAGTTGGAATTCCGGGGAGTGGCAAGTCGACGTGGGCCAAGGAGGAGATGCGCAGGAACCCCCACCGTTACAAACGGGTCAACAAGGACATCCTCCGCGCCATGTTGGACGGGGAGCAGTGGTCGGAGTCCCGGGAGCGCTTCATGCTCGACATCCGGGATTACGCCGCCCAAAAGGCACTTCTCAAGGGATACGACGTCATCGTGGACGACACGAATTTCAGCGGCAAGCATTGGGACTCCATGTGCCACATCGCGCGCAGGGTGGGCGACGTCATGGTCGTGGAGAAGTTCTTCGACATCAGCCTCGACGAGGCTCTGAGGCGCAACGCCGCAAGGCCGGAGAAGGTGCCGGAGGGCGTCATCACGCAAATGTACGATAAGCACGTGAGGAACCGCCACATCGAGTGCCGGTCGGAGTACTTCGAGAAGAAGCGCTACCAAGCGCCGACGGATCTCCCCGGGGTGCCGAAGGCCATCATGGTCGACATAGATGGCACTCTCGCCCTCTCCGAGGATCGCAACGTGTACGACGGGAGCCTGCTTGCCGGCGACACACCGTATGCCCACGTCGTCACGCTGGTGAAGCTCCTCCTTGGCGCCGGGCACTGCCTCGTGCTCATGTCCGGCAGGGAGGACAGGTGGCGGCAGGACACGATGCAGTGGATCGACCAGATAGCCGGCCTCCCGTCGGACGGTCCGTTCTTCATGAGGACCACGGGCGACGTCAGGCCGGACAACATCGTCAAAAGGGAACTCTACGAGGCGAACGTCGCCGGCAAGTACGACGTCCGCTACGTCATCGATGATCGTCCGTCGGTCTGCCACATGTGGAGAGATTGCGGCCTCGTCGTGCTCCAATTGGACGACCGCCCCTTCTAGCGCGGGCCTCCTAATACACTTTGCATAGGGACACCCTGTCCCTATGTCCATGCCAGGCAGGGCATCCTCCGTCGTCGCCAAGTATTTGGTGGCCGCCGCGCACCCCTTCAAGCCGGCGCCAATCAAGGACGCCCCGCGCTACGGCTACAACTCGTATGGCGTGAAATGGCGACCGCTGGCCGAGATCAAGCAGTACGAGGTCGTGGAACGCGGCAACGAGTGGTTCGACGACACCGGGCTCGACTTGCACAAGACGACTGCGATTTGGGTGACCGAGGATCCGCGCGATGCGGTGCTCTATGACCTTTCATCCGACTTCCGGAACATCGTGGACGACTTCTACAAGGGCGGCAAACTTCCTGCTGCTGTCCCCGAGGAGTACGTGGATAGCATGACCCCGGAGGAATACTCCGAGAGCAGGAGGAGGTTCCTCAACGCCCCGAGAGAGGTCACACGCGTGCCCCTCGCCGGAGCGCTCCCGGCAATCGAGGACCAGGAGGCTTTCGGGAAGGCGTACCTCTTCATCAATCCGATCCCGGCAGGCGGTGGAGCTTGATCGACACCATCTACCACCTCTGCCTGTACGCCTACCTCCGCGGGGAGCGTTCCAAGGCGTCCATGTACTTCGATCTCCTGAAGGACGAGTTCAAGCACTCCGGCAGGAGGGACTCCCTGTCGGAGGGGCAGTACCGCACGCTCAAGGACGTTCGCCACGCCCTGGAAACCGGATCCGTCCCCAACAAGGTGTGGGCGGACGACGTGGGGCAGGCACCATCCCCGCCCGGCTCGCCGAACGCCAAGCAGCAGGGCGAGCTTGTCCGGAGGCTGCACACGGAGTGCCTGGGAGATTTGAGGGCCGCCCTCGGACAGGACGTGTACCTCCAAAACATCGAACATCCCTGTCCGCCCTATGGAGCGGTGGACATGCTCTACATGTCGGACAACACGGCATACCCGGTCGAGGTCAAGAGGAAGACGGGCGAGCACGACATCATAGGCCAGATACTGAAGTACGCCCTCCACATGAGGCTGCGGCTCCACTACCACCTGTACGACCGCGTGCGGCCGGTGACGATATGCTCCGGGTACGACCCGCATGTGCTCCGCGAGCTGAAGGCGAACGGGGTGGAAACTTTGGTATATTCCGAGGCGGACGGCAAGATGAGGGTGAGGGCGGCATGACGAGCACGATGAAAGTGGTCCTCTCGTTCCTGCAAAGGGAGGCCGTGGCAACGGTCACCGAGGATCGCAAGTCCAAGACCGACATGTCGACGCAGACGAGGGCCGTCGAGAAGCTCCTCAAGGACGTCGTCACGACCATGCTCCCCGAGTACAACGGCAAGGTCTACGCCGTCGGCGGCTACGTCCGCGACAAGCTGCTCGGCACCCACCCCAAGGACATCGACATCGTCGTCGACGTCCCCGAGGACGACATGGCCGCTGCGGAGACCTTCGCCAAGAGGATGGCCGAAAAGATCGGCGTCACGTCCCCCAACAACCCGACCCTCCTCAAGAAGGACTACGGCATCTACGGCCTCGCCCTGCTGCACCCGCGCGAGCAGGACAGGCCGTTCGTCTACGACGGCGTCGACGTCTCCGGATACGTCCTTGAGCTGACGCCGCCACGCCTCGAGGGACCGTACACCCAAAAGCGCGAGCCGGAGTACGTGCGTTACGCCACGCTCAAGGAAGACGCCCAGAGGCGCGACCTCACCGTCAACGCCATCTACATGGACGTCGCCTCGGGCGAGTACAAGGACTTCGTCGGCGGCATGCGCGACCTCCAAGACAAGGTGCTCAAACCGCCCGCCCACCCCGGGGGCGCGGAGCAGATCTACCGCGAAGATCCCTTGAGGATATTCCGCATCATCCGCTTCAAAGGCAAGCTTCCCGGATTCAAGATCGACCAGCGCACCGAGGAGCTCCTCAAGCGCTTTGCCAAGAGTGACGAGGGGCGCACCTACATAGATCAGAAGGTCTCCAAGGAGAGGATCCGCGAGGAACTGGACAAGATCCTCGTGCACCCGGACGGGAACGTGGCCGCCGAGGGTCTCGACCTCATGAGGGACATGGGGGTGCTTGATTTTGTGTCCCCCACGCTCTCGAAGATGCTCGACGTCCGGCACGATGCGGTCAGGAAATGGCACCACGGCGAGGATGTGTGGGAGCACACATTGGAGGTTCTCAAGAAGACGCCTGCCTCCCGCAAGGCCCGTTTGGCCGCCCTTTTCCATGACATCGGAAAAATCGTCACAGAGAAGAAAACCGTCGACAAGGAAGGACGTCCCGTTGTCATGTTCCCGCAGCATGCGGAGTACGGCGTGAGCATGGCGAAGCAAATCATGCGCGAATTGAAGTATCCGCTTGAGGACATCGACTCCGTTGCTAAATTAGTGCATTCGCACATGGCGCTTGCCACCGAACCCAAAACCAAAGAGGAGGGGCTCCGCACGCTCCGGTCGTTCCTGCAGTACATGTACGACGATCTTGAGGACGCGCTCGCGCTCATAGAAGCCGACCAGTCAAAGGACGACACGGAAAAAGCGCGCTTGGACAAGATCAAGAGGGACATCATGGCCCTCAAGAACGATGATATACGGAAGGGGCTGCTTGCGCCTTTCGGGGGCACTTACCGCTATGTCGACCCCATGTCCGGCGAAGAAATCATGAAGGAGTTCGCGGAGGTCACGGAGGGTCCCCTTGTCGGAGAACTCAAGGCCCGCCTGAAAAGGATGCTCATGGAGGGCCGCTTCGACGACATGGACGCGCGGCAGCGCGCCGAGGAGGCCCGCAGGATATTGGGCGGCATGGCCTCGAAGAAAGGCTGGGAGAAGATGCTCAAGCAGAAGGTCGACTCGGACATCGCCAGGAAGGCGAAGTCCCGGCAGGAGGACAAGGAAAAGGGCCTCCCGCCGAGGGCCCCAAAGCTTGAGGACCTCTAGCCCGCTGCCCCGGGCTTTTTCACGAACACATCGTCGGACGGCTGCGGCGCCGGCTTCTTGAGCCTCTGCCTCTCGGCAGGTGACAGGAACGGGTCATCCGGCATTGGCTCGAGGGGCGCACGCCCGGCCTTGGATTGTGCGGCCCTGGACAACGTTGCGTCCCACTGCTGGCGTAGCGCAGGGCTTGTGTCACCTCCGGCCTTCCTTCGGGCCAAATCATAGAGAACCGGTCCGTACTCCCTGCCCCAATAAGATACGAACGATTGTTGGGCGATTTGCGGAGGCGTCCTTGCCGCATACTGTCCGGCGAAGTTAAGTTCTTCCATGTTCTCGTGTTGCGTCGCTTTTGCGTGCTGCGTCATGAGATCCATCGTGTTGCTGATGACATCGATCTCGCACGCCTCCATGAGGAGGCCCTTCTCCTCGAGGACGTCGGCTATGCGGTCAAGGCTGGCTGTCAAGTCGAACATTTTAGTCTCCTATTCCCCGATGCCCTCGGGCATCTGTGACTTTAGAACGTCCTCTTCGGTCACCCCGTATTGGTACACGTCGCGCATCCTCTCAAGGATGTCGCGTGGCACGTTCTTTCCTATGTCGGCCCTCTCCTTGGACTTCTGCATCTGCTCGATGAAGTCCACGTTCCAACGCCCCCGCTCGTCCTTGAGGCTCGGCGACCAGTCGGGCTCCCGGAACTCCACGGAGTACCCGTGCCTCCTGGCGGCGAGCACGTAGGGTTTCATCTCCCATGCCTGCGTGTTCGTGTTGTCCACTATGACAACGGGATCGCCACGGGTCATGGCTTTTTCGGCCCTCGCCTGGTTCCACCGGTGGGCCTCGGGGAGCATCTCCCGGTTGTGCTCGTACCTCCCGCCCTTCATGAAGAAATCATCGGAGGACAGTGCCTTCACGTCGTGCTCGCGCTCGAGGGCCCGCGCCACGGTCGACTTGCCCGTGCCGCTTATCCCCCGCAGGATGATGAGCCTCTTGGCGCCGGCCCCGAACTTCGCCATCGCGGCGCCAGCGGCCCCGTCCGTGCCGAGCACCTTGAGAGGCTTGGAGAAGGCCACGGTCACGGAGGTCAGTCGACGCAGTTCGTCAGCGGTCAGATCCGGCAGCAGCGCGCGCACGGTGTCCTTCATGTCCTGGGCGGCCTGCGAGTCCGACCGCTCTGCCATGTAGACCTTGCCCTCCTGCGTCGCGAGGAACCCCTCAGCCTCCGCCGGCGACTTGAACCCGAGCGTGCGTGCGTAGGCCCTGAACACCTTCGCGTTGAGCGGGCTGTCCGATGACTTCTGGGTGCTCACGATGTCGGCTATCACATCCTCGTCCGGCACGGCAGCGGACCATTCCGGCTTCGCCGCCACTACCGCAGGCTCCGACTTCGCGCGGGACGCGACCTGCCTCGCGTAGTCCTCCGCGACCTTCCTGTCGGTTGACGCGTACACCAAGCTGGGGTCGGATGGATGCCCCCCGAACGGGCCGCCCGACCATTGGGACTTGCCGACCTGACCGCCAGGCTTCAGAAGCCCTTCCCGCCGGGCTTGCTCGGCAATTCCGCGCGTTGTGCCGTGGTAGACGACGTCCGGGCCTGCGGCCGCCGCAGCGGCCTTCTTGCTCCTGTACCCGTATGGCTTCCAGAATGGGTTGTGCTCCTCGTTGCCCTTGCGGAAGAAGTTCGCTATCTGGTGGTAGTCCTCCGTAAGTCCTTGTATCCGCTGCATTTCCTCGCTTCCGAGCTCCTTGAACATCTTCGCTAGGGCCACGTTCTCAAGGAGCTGGTCCTCGTCGTCCACGCCCACGATCGCCGTGGAGACCGGCAGGCTCAGGCAGTAGTACAGCGCGTCCCGCATGTTGTTAAGGTTCCAAGCGTTGAATATCCTTCCGAGCGACACTACCTTCATGCAGATGACGCCAAGGCCAGCTTTGACCGCCTCCGGCAGGACTCCCTTGATGAAGCTGTGAGGGCTGTGCACGTCGGCGGCGTTCATGGCGAGGAGAACCGTGTCGATGCCTCCCTCCTTGACGATGGCGGCCAACGGGGCCGGATCGTAGTGTCCGGTGACGCCTATGTTCCTCGCCAAGCCCTGTTCCTTGGCTTCGCGGAGGGCCCTCAATGCGCCATCCTTTGCGAGTACCATCTTGACCTCGTCCATGTGGTCGATGCGGTGCATCTGCCAGACATCCACGTGGTCTGTCTTCAGGGCCTTCAAGGAGGCCTCCAAGAGCCGCAGGGAGCCGTCTCGCGTCCTGTCCTTGGTCTTGGTGGCCAGGACGATGCCGGCCCTCCTAGCCCCCAATGCGGAGCCCAGGCGGGCCTCACTGGGGCCGTATTCCGGGGCGGTGTCGAAGTAGTTGATGCCGAGATCGAGAGCCCTTTGGATGACTTTCTCGGCCTTTCTGTCGTGCTCTTTGCCCTTGAGGCCTACGAGGGCCCCACATCCGAGGCCGAGGATGGTCACCTCCAACCCAGTCTTCCCGAGGGGCCTCTTGGGGAGGGTCCCGGACGTCTCTGCGGCAAGGCGGCGCAGGCATGATGACAATCTGTCGCGCGCCATCTAAGCCTTCCCCTTTTCCGAGAAGAACATGTCGATGATACGTCCGTTGGGCAGTTGCAGTTCGAAGGTCTCCATCTCGTACGTGAATTCTCCGGTTGCATGGAGTTTTTTCTCCAGCGCGTGCCAAAGGCCCTCGAAATCGAACTCTCCCTCCGGATCCACGGGATCCATCAAGATGTCCAAGTCATGATCCGACCGGCCCTTTTTGGCGACCGACCCGACTATTTTGGGTTGCTTATAGCCGTACCTCGGCCAGAGATCCTTTAAGCCGGCAAGCAGTCTTTCCGCGCTCTCGTGCGTCCATGCCGGAGTTTTTCCGGCCATGCCGTCCAAATA
>Ga0172362_10002195_pt1 | contig 16963 bp, 12 predicted proteins | sample LakKivs1_kivu2a2_FD_114534 | JGI IMG/M metagenome (GOLD analysis project Ga0172362, IMG submission 114534) | Sediment microbial communities from Lake Kivu, Rwanda - Sediment s1_kivu2a2 | ecosystem: Environmental > Aquatic > Freshwater > Lake > Sediment | place: Rwanda: Western Province, Lake...
ATTCCGAAGCTGCGATTCGATCATCGAGGAATTGTCGGCGTTGGTCGAGAAGTATGATCTGCGCGTGCTCAACTTCATGGACGACCTGTTCTGCATGAAGAGGGCCCGCGTGCTGGAGTTCTGCCGCCGGTTCCGCGCTCGGCTGCCGAACCACGTGGGGTACTCGATCCAGACCCACCTGCAGCACCTGGATCAGGACGTGATTGAGGCTTTGTGGAAATCGCGCTGCGTCCGCGTCGTGGTCGGGGTCGAGAGCGGATCGCGGCGCATCCTGAAGCTGTTCCACCGCAACGCCGAACCCGACGCGATGCGGCAGAAGCTGTTGCTTCTGCACGAGGCCCGTTTCCCCCTGGGGACCTGGACGCTGAACATGCTGGGCAACCCCACGGAGACGCTGGAGGAGATGCTGGAGACGCTGGCGCTGAACGCTCAGAGCCTGGCGGAGCGGGTGAAGATCAACATCATGGCGCCCTATCCCCAGAGCACGCTGTATGACTTCTGTGTCGCGAAGGACCTGTTCACCCATTCCCCGGATACCGTTCGCTTCGCGGACCGGAGCGTCACCAAGCTGAAGTTCCCCGATAGGGAACTGGCCTTCCTGGAGAAGCTGTTTGACGTGGGACACTGGTACCTCAATATGCTGGCGCCGCTGGGCGTTGCCGACGTGTATCGCCCCCTGATCGCAGAGGTGGAACATATCGGACCGGGACGATGGGACGAGGTCCGAGAGCACTACCTGAAAGTGGACCGGGAGATTTCCGCGCTGCTGGCGAAGAAGTCCCTGCGCTACTACACCGCGGTCCTGAAGGGGAAGGTGACGACGAACGTGTTCGGGCTCAATGACGTGTGCTCCACCTGGACCGGCGCGACGAGGGAGTCCCGGCGCCCGCGACACCGAACGGTTCATCCGAAGACGAACGCGAAGCACGCATCCGAATGCCTGGCAGACTGAAGGGAAACGCCGCCGATATGGATAGATACAAGATTGACGGTCACAAGCTGAATTACCACGTGAAACGCGTATCGGACTGGCTCGACGGCCAGACCGTCTACCCCATCTACATGGAGGTGAGCCCGTCGGGCGCGTGCAATCACCGGTGCACGTTCTGTGCCCAGGATTTTATGGGGTATCAGCCTCGTTTCCTCAAGACGGACGTGGTCAAGGAACGTCTCACGGAGATGGGCCGCCTGGGCCTCAAGAGCATCATGTACGCCGGGGAGGGGGAGCCCTTCCTCCACAAGGACATGGCGGAGCTGATCCTGCACACGAAGCACGCGGGCATCGACGTGGCTCTCACCACGAACGGCTCGTTGATGACCCGGAGCATCTCGGTGAAGATCCTCGACGCGGTGGAGTGGATCAAGGTGAGCTGCAACGCGGGGACGCCCGAGACGTATGCGAAGATCCATCGCACGAAGGCGGATCAGTTCGCGACGGTCCTGCGCAACTTGGAGGACGCGACGGCTCTGCGCGCGAAGCAGGGGAGCCACTGCACGTTGGGAATCCAGATCGTGCTGCTGCCGGACAACTGCGAGGAGGTGGAGACGCTGGTTCGGCTGTCCCGGGACATCGGCCTGGACTACGTGGTAGTGAAACCCTACTCCCACCACCCGAAGAGCCGGACGGAGATCTACAAGGACATCCGGTACAAGCAGTACGAGGGCTTGGCCGAAACGCTGGAAACGTACAACACGGACACGTTCGAGGTCGTTGTCCGCCTCCAGACGATGAACCGCTGGGACGAGCAGTCCAAGTCCTACCAGCGCTGCTATGCCCTCTCGTTCTGGTCTCATCTCGATGCGGGCGGGAACGTCTGGGGTTGCAGCAACTACCTGGGCGACGACCAGTTCTGCTACGGCAACATCTACGAGAAGACCTTTGCCGAGATCTGGGAGGGCGAACGACGCCGGCAGTGCATGCAGTGGGTCGAGAACGAGCTCGATTCCTCGGCCTGCCGGGTCAACTGCCGGATGGACAAGATCAACCGGTACCTGTGGGAGCTGAAGCACCCGCCGGCCCACGTGAATTTCATCTGAGGAAGACAGGATGATGCAGAACGAGACCGCCCGTTCACCCGATTTCGACGCCCTGGACCGCACCGCGCGGGAGCTCCGGTGTCGTCTCGTGGAGATGTCTCACCGGGCACAGACGGCGCACCTGGCGGGCGCTTTGTCCTGCGTCGATATTCTCACGGTGGCTTACGCGCACGTTCTTCGCATCGACCCGAGGCGGCCCCAGGCCCCGGACCGGGACCGTCTGATCTTCAGCAAAGGACACGCGATCAGCGCCTTGTACGCGGTCCTGGCGAAGTGCGGCTTCTTTCCCGAGGAGGACCTGGCGTCGTACAACGAAGAAGGAGGGGACCTTCCGGAGCATCCGTCCCCGGGCTGCGTGCCCGGCCTGGAGTGGGCGACCGGCTCGCTCGGCCATGGACTGGGCGTGGGCCTCGGCATGGCCCTGGCCGCCCGCCTGCAGCGCCGCCCATCCCGGATCATGGTCCTCGTCGGCGACGGGGAATGCCAGGAGGGGTCCATCTGGGAGGCGGTCTTGCTCGCGCCCCGTCTGAAGTTGAATCCTCTCCTGCTGATTGTGGATTTCAATCGGTGGCAGGCCACGGGACGGTCAAACGAGATCATGGCCATGGAGCCTCTCGGAGAGAAATTCGAGCAGTTCGGCTGGCGTGCGGAGGAGGTGGACGGCCATGACCTCAGGGCCCTTTACGCGGCTCTGTCGGACTGGCGCAGCGACGATCCTCGTCCGCGCGTCCTTGTGGCCCATACGGTGAAGGGCCACGGCGTCAGTTTCATGGCCGACGACAACAATTGGCATTATCGGTCCCCGTCGGAGCAGGACGTGTGCCGGGCACGTGACGAGCTCCTCGGGACCCTCGCGGGGAAGCTATGAGAAATGCCTTTGCCCAGGAGATTCTCGCCCTCGCCCACACTGACCCCCGAGTAGTGGTCCTCAGTGCGGATATCGGCAACCGCCTCTTTGACGCGTTCAAGGCCGAGCACCCGGATCGTTTTGTCAACACCGGTGCGGCGGAGGCCAACACCATCAGTATGGCCGCCGGCCTGGCATCGTGCGGATTTCGTCCGGTGTGTTACACGATTGCCCCGTTCATCACGTATCGCTGCTACGAGCAGATCCGCGTCGATGTCTGCTACCCTCAGATGCCGGTGACGATCGTCGGCACCGGCTCGGGCCTTTCGTACGCCTCCCTGGGGGCAACCCACCATTCCTGTGAGGACCTGGCGGTGATGCGTGTCCTGCCCGAGATGCAGGTAGCGGCGCCCGCGGATGCCAACGATGTTCGGTCGTGCCTGCGAGCGGCGTTGGCCGGCGATCGGCCTTCGTACGTGCGCATCGGGAAGAAGGGGGAGCCCGAGGTCTTCCCCGTGCCGCCGCCATTTGCATTCGGCCGTTGGGTCACGGTGCGCGACGGGACCGACGTGTGTCTCCTGAGCACCGGGACGGTCTTGCCGGTTGCCCAGGAGGCCGCGGAACAGTTGGCCGAGAGCGGCTGGCAACCCCGTGTGATCCACTGTGCCTCGGTCAAACCCCTCGACGAAGAGATGCTTGCCGATGTCTTTGCCGCATTCGCTCTCGTGGCCACGGTCGAAGAACACTCCCTCGCTGGCGGTTTCGGGTCCGCCGTGGCGGAGTGGGTCGTCGACCACCATGACCGCTCGGCGCGTCTTCTTCGCTTTGGCACGCAGGATCGTTTTCTGCACCGGCTGGGCGGACAGCACTATGCCCGCCGGCAGTTCGGCCTGACGGCCGAGCGAATCTTCCACCAAGTGAAATCGGATCTGGAGAGTCTATAGCCCATGCGGATTGGCCTGGACTTGGACAACACGGTCATCGATTATGGCTCTCTCTTCTACGAGGCAGGCCGGGAGAAGGGGTGGATCCCCGCGGAGTGCGGCCGACGCCATGAGGACGTTCGCGGCACTTTGCAGCAGCAGGGCCGCGATGACCTGTGGGTCATGCTTCAGGGAATCGTCTATGGCCCACGGCTGACGGCGGCGACGCCCTATTCCGGCGTGGCGGCCTTCCTGCGGCGTTGTGAACGCGAGGGAGCGGCGGTCTATATCCTCAGCCATAAGACGGTCCATGCGGCCCAGGGGCCGGCCTGGGACCTGCGCACGGCGGCCACGCAATGGCTCGACCGGAGCGGTCTGACGGGCTGTGGGGATGCCGGATTGAGTCGCGGCCGGGTGTTCTTCTTCAGCAGACGGGAGGAGAAAGTGGACGCGATTCGCCACCACCATCTCGACTGGTTCGTCGATGACCTGCCCGCGGTGTTCCAGGAGCCGGGATTCCCGGCGGGTACCCGTCGAGTTCTGTTCGATCCGCAGCGCCGGCACGATCTCCATCACGAATGGTCCGTCGCCGACTCCTGGTCGGGCGTGGAACGATTGGTTTTTGGCCATGAACAGTAGACTGGATGCCGAGATTCTCCATCGGGTGACCGAGCTGGCCGCAGAGGCGGGCGGCTGCGGACCGGTATCGGTCCAACCGGTGGCCGGGGGCCGGAACAATCGGGTGTTCCACGTGCAGGCAGGCCCTCGGGAGTACATTCTGAAACAGTACTTCGTTTCCGCGGAGGACCCGCGCGACCGATTGCACCACGAGTTCAGCTTCGTGAAGTTTGCCTGGGACCGGGGCATCCGATGTGTGCCGGAGCCCATGGCCCTGGATCAGCGGCACCGGATCGGGCTGTACGAAAGGATCCACGGCCGGGTGGCGTCCTCCCGTCCCGCTTCGGAGGGCGACATCATGCAGGCCGCCGATTTCCTCGGGGCTCTGCACCGGCAGCGGCGCCATCCTGCGGCCGGGCATCTTCCCTGGGCGGCCGAATCGGCCGCGAGCGTGAAAGGGCATATCGACAACGTCCAGCGGCGCATCGACCGGTTGTCCCTGCTTTCCGGCGAGAGCGACCTCGATCGCCAGGCGCGCCAGATCGCGCAGTCGGAACTGCTGCCTCTGTGGTCTCGAGTCCGGACGGTTCTGTACGATGAGCTCATAGGGTCGGGCAGAGGCGACGAAACGCTCGATCGCGAGCAGTTGTGGCTGTCGCCCTCGGATTTCGGCTTCCATAATGCGATGGAGGAACCGGGGGGACGATTGCGGTTCCTTGATTTCGAGTTTGCCGGATGGGACGATCCTGCCAAGCTGCTCTGCGACTTCATCTACCAGCCCGATCAGCCGCTGCCGGCCGACCTCGCGGCGACGTTCCTCCGTGAGATCGCACGATACGACGTTAATCCGGATTCCCTGCGGCGGCGCTTCCGGCTGCTGACGCCGTTGTGTCACGTCAAGTGGGGCTGCATCATTCTCAACGACTTCCTCCCGTTTGGGCAGGTCCGGCAGCAGTTCACGGGTCACGGCTGCTCGCCGGCACGGAAACAAGCGCAGTTGGAGAAGCTCCGGGCCGTCCTCGCCCGGGGTCGGCACGGCCTCGAACGCGGGCAGGAGGCAGGCGACCGGTACGCTGCTCCCGAGCCCAGAGCGTCCTATGTCGTGGGAGGGGCATGATGGGCAGACTGCTTCATCTCGTTACCCCGTTGCATCAGGCCACGCGACGTGACTACCTGGCCCGGATGATGGACGACAAGGTCCATTGCATGGAGAAGGCCAAGGAGTATGGCGCGGACTACTGGGATGGCGACCGTCGCTATGGCTACGGCGGCTACCGATATATCCCGGGCCGGTGGAAGCCGGTGGCGGAGGGCCTCATCCGCGCTTATCAGCTCAAGCCCGGTGACCGGGTGTTGGACGTCGGGTGCGGCAAAGGCTTTCTCCTCTACGAGATGCAGTTGCTCATGCCCGAGCTGGAGCTGGTCGGATTCGACCTCTCGGAGTATGGCCTGTCCCGGCGGCACCCGGATTTCCAGGGCACGCTCTTCCCTCATCGTGCTCAGGACGCGCTGCCGTTTTCCGACAGACACTTCGATCTGACGATCTCTCTCGGCGTTCTGCACAATCTGCGGATCTTCGACCTCCGGACGGCCCTGGCGGAGGTCGGTCGCGTGAGCAGGAACGCGTACGTCATGGTGGAGAGTTACCGCAACGAGCGGGAACTCTTCCACCTGCAGTGCTGGGCGCTGACGGCCGAGTCCTTCTTCACGGACACGGAATGGACCTGGCTCTTCGAGGCTTTCGGTTACACGGGAGACTACGAATTCATCTATTTCCAGTAGTCGTCCTCAGGATACGCGATCATGAAAGTATATACGCCGTTCAAGATCTTCCACTACAAGGAGAAGCTGGACAGCCTGCCGCGGCACAGCGACAAGATTCTCCCTCCCGTGCACGTGCGCGTCAAGCCGACGAACGTCTGCAACCACCGGTGCGCCTACTGCGCCTACCGGATGGAAGGACTGCAACTGGGCAAGGACATGGCGCCGCGCGACAGCCTGCCGCGCGAGAAGATGCTGGAGATCGTGGATGACCTGGCGGCCATGGGGGTCGCCGCCGTGACGTTCAGCGGGGGAGGGGAGCCGTTCTGCTATCCGCACTTAGCCGAGACGGCCCGCCGGCTGGCCGACGGCGGGGTTCAGATCGCGTCGCTGACCAACGGTGGATTGCTCTGCGGCGCGGCGGCCGAGGTGTTCGCCCACATGGGCACCTGGATCCGCATCTCCCTCGACGGATGGGACGGCCCAAGCTATGCCCACTACCGGAACGTCTGCGAACGGGAGTTCGACCGGGTCCTTGGAAACATGGCCGACTTCAAGAAACTGGGGGGGCACTGTTTCCTTGGGGCCTGCTACATCATCGACAAAGACAATGCTCCCCACGTGTACGACATGGCCCGGCGACTCAAGGACCTGGGCGTGGACAGCATCAAGTTCTCCCCCTGCATCATCAGCAATGATGGGACGGAGAACAACCGGTACCACGCCCCCTTCCGGGAGCAGGTCAAGGAGCAGACCGCCCGGGCCCGCGCGGAGTTGGCGGACGATACGTTCGAGGTGTTCGACACGTACCATCGGCTGGAGGAGAAGTTCGCCAAGTCGTATTCCTGGTGCCCCTACCTTCAGGTCGTGCCGGTCATTGCGGCGGACCAGAATGTCTATGCCTGTCGCGACAAGGCGTACAATCTGGAACAGGGCCTCCTCGGCAGCATTCGGGATCGGAGGTTCCGCGACTTCTGGGCGGACGGCAAACAGAAGTTCTTCCGCATCGATCCCTCCCGGCACTGCAATCATCATTGTGTGGTGAACTACCACAATACCCTGATTCATGAATACCTGGACACGGATCCGCACCACATGGCGTTTGCGTAGGGTCCGGTCCCGAGGAGAAAGACCGAGGTCGTCAAGAGGAAAGTTATGGGCTCGTTCAAAGTGACTCTGGTAGTCCCGAACTACCGCTGGGCCAATATCGATGAGAATGCACTATGGCACCTCACGCCGTACAACCTGTGCATGCTGGCCGCCGCGGTCCGCGACCTGTGCGAGGTCCAGGTCCTCGATGCCTACACGGACAACATGACGGAGGAACAGTTGACTGCGGCGTTGCGCGACAGCGATCCGGACCTCGCGGGGGTGACGGTCATGATGGACCAGTGTGCTCCGGCGGGGCACAAGGCGGCCGCACTGGCCAAATCTGTGCTGCCCGACAGGCCGCTGGTCATGGGCGGGGTCTACGTCACGGTGAACCCGGACCGCGCGATGGCGGACCCGCACGTGGATTACGCCGTCGTCGGCGAGGGCGAGTACGTCCTGCGGGACCTCATCCGCTTCCTGCAAGGCCAGGCGCCGAGGCCGGGCAAGGGCCTCTCCTACCGCGAGAAGACCGGGGTTGTGCACACCGGACGCTCGGACTTCATTGAGGATCTCGATGCCTTGCCGTTGCCCGCGTACGATCTGATAGACTTCCCGAAGCATGCCGCCAGCGCTGCCCGCCGGAGTGTGGATGGTCCGCGCCGGCTGCCCTATGCCCGCGTCATTACCTCGCGCGGATGCCCGGTGGGATGTTCCTTCTGCCAGGTGAAGCTGATCATGGGCCGCAAGTTCCGGCCCCGCAGCGCTGCCAGCGTCCTCCGGGAGATCGCCTGGCTCAAGGAGTGCTACGGCATCCAGACGGTGATCTTCGACGACGACAATCTCTTCACGGACCGGCAGCGGGCCGCAGACATCTTCCAGGGCCTGATCGACCGGGACCTGAATCTATCCTGGGTTTCCGGCGGCACCGCGGTATTCCGACTGGACGAGGAGCTGCTGCGACTGATGCGGCGCAGTGGCTGCGAATACATCTGCATCGCCATCGAGTCGGGCACGGAACGCGTGCTCAAACAGGTCATCGGCAAGCCGGTGGACTACGAACACGCCCGGCGCATGGTCGAGCTGGCGCGGTCCCTGGGCATCTACGTGGCTGCGAATTTCATCGTGGGATTCCCCACGGAGACGTGGGACGAGATCCGCGCGACGATCCGTTTCGCCGAGGGGCTGAACGTGAACTACGTCAAGCTGTTCCACGCCATCCCGCTGCGTCACACGAAGTTGTGGGAGCTGTGCGAGCGGGAGAACGCCTTCAAGAAGGGGTTCCGCCCGTCCGACGTCTGCTGGAGCGCGGGGCAGATCGAGTCGAACGCCTTCACGAGTCACGACCTGACGATCCTGCGGGCCTACGAGTGGGACCGCATCAACTTCACGGACCCGGAGAAACGACGGCGGACCGCCGCCATGATGAACGTGGATGAAACCGAGCTCCTGGCGATCCGGCGTAAGACGCTGACCGGCGCCCAGTCCCTGCTGGCCGGTGCCGGCGCCACGTAAGGCGTCGGTCTTCCTGCGGTGCGAGCACCACTGGAAGGGTCATCGCGAATGGTGTGACAGAGAGATTATGTATTCCGAGAAACCGCTTTTGCATCAACGACAGAGGGCCCACGAACCCGGGCGCCTGCGTTCCGTCTCCGTGGACGTGACGTCCGCCTGCAATATGAACTGCCCTCACTGCTACGCCCAGACGTTTCGGCATTCCCCTCCGGTGGACATCAAGGTGCTATGCGCGGCCCTGAAGGAGTTGCACGATCTGGGCGTCTTCCATTGGGTTCTGCAAGGGGGCGAGCCGATCCTCGACCCGCCCCGGCTGGAGGCCGTCCTCCGCGGATGCTATCCCGAGGAGAGCTACATCACCGTGGTGAGCAACGGCTGGGCGATGACGCCGGAGCGAATCCGCTGGCTCCGGGAGCTCCAGGTGGACAAGATCGCCTTCAGCATGGACTCGGGCGTGCCGCAGGAGCATGACATGGGCCGGCGCCCCGGCTCCCATGCTAGGGTCTGTGCGGCCGTGGAGAACGTGCTCGCGGCGGGTCTGCTCTGCTCCGTCTCGATCACCGTCACGCACGAGAACCTCCACACGGAGGGCTTCACGCGCGCCCTGGCATTCGCCTCGGCCCGAGGCATCCGCGTGGACGTCCAGGTGGCCGAGCCCGTGGGCAGGTGGGACGGACAGAAGGAGGTGCTCGTCCGGCCCGAGGACGCCGCCTACCTCAAGAGGCTGCAAAGGGAAACGCCGCGACTTGCGAACGGCCAGTGGGCGGTCCATCGCGACCTCTTCTGCGGGGACCGCGACCATTGTCCCGCCGGCACGGAGTTCATGGCCCTCTCCTCGGATGGGCACGTGCTGCCGTGCAACTTTCTGCAGTATTCGATGGGACGGATCGGGGAGATGCCCATCGGCAAGATGCGCGAGGCCCTGCTGGCCAGCCGATGGTTCGACGGGACCCATCCAGTCTGCATCTGCGGCGAGGACCACGAGTTCATCGATCATCACATCGTGCCCTACAAGGACCGGCCCAAACCGCTGGACGCCTACACCACTTTCCAAATCGATCGCCCGAGGAACGGCCACCCATGAAGACGAGCTTTGATGGATTCAAGAAAACCGGTCTCGATTCGCCGATAGAGCAGCGGATCACCGACCACTGCGCGAAGCATGACATTTCGGCTCTCGATGCGGTGAAGCACTTCCCGGTGCTGGCCCGGCGGCAACTGCTCAAGCGTTTTCTGGCGCACGTCGAGCTGTTCAAGCTGACGCTCGCGATCCCGGGCGACGTGGCCGAGCTGGGCGTGTTCCGCGGCCTGGGTCTGATGACGTGGGCCAATCTGCTGGAAGCCTACTGCATCGGCGACCGTACGAAGATGGTTTACGGGTTCGACAACTGGAAGGGATTCACCGAGCTGTCGCCCGAGGACGGCCGGGACGAGCGCGCGGCGCACAAGACCGTCGGCGGATTCTCGCCCGAATCGTACTATGAGGAGCTGCTCGACGCCATTGCCATCTTCGACGAGGATCGCTTCATTCCCTGGAAGCCGCGGATCAGGCTGATCGTGGGGGACATCGAGGACAGCGTGCCTGAGTTCTGTGAACAGAATCCGGGCGTTCGCTTTTCCCTGGTGCATTTCGACTGCGACCTGTACCGGCCGACGAAGGCGGCGCTGGAGGCCCTGTGGCCGCGCATCCAGCGGGGCGGCGTCGTGCTCTTCGACGAGTATGGAATCCCCGAGTGGCCGGGGGAAACCCAGGCGGTCGATGAGTTGCTGGAGAAGCATCCGGAGGTACGCCTGCGGACCTTCGATTGGACGAACGTTCCCGCGGCCTTTCTGATCAAACCCTGAGAGCCATGAGACCCCCAACCGATTCCAACGCCGGATCTCTCGCCACGGCCCATCGCATCAGCGGCCGGCCATGTGCGAGTGCGAGTCCGTCCATAGTCCGGGCGGAGCGGGCGCCAGGTGCGAACGCCCACCAAGACGGCGTCCTGATCGTCGGTGCGGAAGGGATGATCGGCCGCAGCCTCAGTGATCTCCTGGAGAAGACGGGGCACGTCGTCTGGCGGACCAGCCGGCGGCCGGGATGCACGGGGAATCGGCGTCTCGTGCTCGATCTGGCTGGCGAGCCTGCCCAGTGGGAGCTTCCTGCGGCTCCCATCTCCAAGGCGGTCCTCTGTGCGGCGGAGACCTCCGTGGATCGCTGTCGCAGAAAGTCGTCGCTCAGCGCGCAGGTCAACGTTCAGGGCACGGTCGCCCTGGCCGGCATGCTCGTCGAGAGAGGCGCGTTCGTCGCATTCCCTTCCTCGAATCTGGTCTTCGACGGTGCTCGTCCGCACCGGCGTGAGGATGAAACGGTCTGCCCCTGCACCGAATATGGCCGGCAGAAGGCCCGGGCCGAGCGGGAACTGTCCAAGCTCGGGGAGGCCGTAGCCGTAGTGCGGTTCACGAAGGTGCTCCATCCGCACATACTGCTGTTGCGAGGATGGATCGACGCGCTGGTGGCAGGCCAAACGATTCACCCATTCTCCGATATGGTCATGGCCCCGGTGACACACGTATTTGCGGCGGAGGTCCTGCGTCGCGTCTTGGAGGACCGCTGCTCGGGCATCCTGCATGTGTCGGCAGCCTGCGATGTGTCCTATGCCCAGGTCGCACAACATTTGGCCCGACATCTCCGCGTGGACATGGGATTGGTGGTTCCTGTGTCGTCACGGACCGCCGGTCTGGCTCCCGAGGCGGTCCCGGCCCATACCGCCCTGGACACGACCCGGCTTCGCTCGGTTCTGGGAATGGAGCCGCCGGATGTGTGGGAGGCTATCGACGCCGCCTTTGGGCTTGTGGAGGCGCCGGCATGAAGTGTCATGTGTGCAATTCGCTGTCCATCGCCTCGATCCCCGGCGGCGAGACCCTTAAGCGGGTTACTTCCGACTGTCGTCCCTGGTCGCAGGGCGTGCGTCTGGCCGTCTGTAGATCCTGCGGCACGATCCAGGCGGCTGTCGATCGGCGGTGGCAGGAGGATGTGGACCTCGTCTACGCTTCCTACGCCGTGTACCACCAGGGACAAGGTGCGGAACAGGCGGTGTTCGACCAGGCATCGGGGCAGTCGGCCTTCCGCTCCGCCCGTATCCTGGAGAGGCTGTTGTCCCTGCGGCCCCTTCCCCCGACGGGGCGCCTGCTCGACGTGGGATGCGGCAACGGCGCGTTGCTCCGGACGTTCAGTCGCATGGCGCCTCGGTGGGGTCTGGCCGGCACGGAACTGGACGGCCGGTGCCGGGATCGGGTGGAAGCCATCGCCAATGTCGAGAAGTTGTACACCTGTGCCCTCTCGGACGTGCCGGGTACTTTCGACCTCGTTACGCTTGTCCATGCCCTGGAGCATATTGTGCATCCCCAGGAGTTTCTGGCGGACCTGCGGTACAAACTGGCCCCGGGCGGGTGGCTTGTGGTCGAGGTGCCGGACTTCCGGTCGAACCCGTTCGATCTTCTCGTCGCCGACCACTGCACCCATTTCACCGAGGCGACCCTGACGGCCCTGCTTCTCGCCGCGGGTTATGAACTGGTGCACGTCACCGCCGACTGGGTGCCCAAGGAATTGACCGTGGTCGCTAAGGCTGCTCGGCAGGCTCAGACGCCCGCGCCGGCCGAAGCCCGGTCCGATGCGGCGCTGGTCGAAGATCGTCTTACCTGGCTGAATCACGTGGTCTCCCACGCGGGTCGCCTGGCACGACAAGGCCCGCTGGGTATCCTGGGGACCTCCATCGCGGCCACGTGGCTCTTCCAGGAGTTGAACGCGGAGGTCGCCTTCTTCGTGGACGAGGACCCGCACCGCCGGGGCCGACCCTTCTTAGGGCGTCCCGTCCTCGATCCACGGGACGCGCCGGAGGGAGCGGTCGGATTCATTCCCTTGCCGCCGGGCCTCGCACGGGCGGTGGCGCGACGCCTCCGCAGGCCCGGCGTCGCGTGGCACTGTCCGGCGGAGTTCTCATTGTCGCGAGGAGCGGGCAGCGTCTGTGCTGGAATCGCAGGAGAGGGCAGCGGGTCACGCTAAACGGAAAGGTGGAGCTTATGAGTTTTCTCTCGGATTCGAGCTACAGGGGTTTTCTCGACGAGCACATCCAGAACGTGGACGACGCCACGGTCCGGGAGTGCATCGTGAAGAAGTTCGACGTCTGGTCCCGCCAGTACCGCGCTCATCGGATGGTCGAGCGGATGGCGGAATTGATGGCTGCGGAGACGCACCGGCCGAACCTCCTGTACCTGCGCTGCGAGAGCGACGTGCAACTCCTGGGCCTCCTGGCGCAACAGCATCGATTCGACACCCGCCTGTTCCGTGGCTTTCTGGCGGCGGATGAGCTGTGGAGCCATCTCCAGCCCGAGCGTTTCTCGCCGTTTTCGGTCCACCGGGCCAGCGATTGGCGCGATGCCGAAGACAGCGTCGTATTCACCCTTTCCGACGACCGGCCTTTTCGCGATAACGGACGGGATCGCGGCAATGACTATCTCGAGTGTTTCATCGATTTGCAGCGCTTCGGAGGTATGCAGGAGACCCTGAGCTCCCTCCACGACAGGGTCACCGTGCTGTACCCGTTGTATCGGGAGATCCACACTGTGGCGATCCTGGCCCGGTCGGTCCGGCAGAAGGACGAACGGCTTTACGGCGTCTCCCTGTCGCCGGGCCCGCTTCTGAACGCGGATTTCGACGCCAGCTTCGTGGAGCCGTTCTTCTATCTCTGGCCGCTTATCTTCCGGATCGTCAATCCCCATCTGGTGCATCTGAACGTCGGCTGGGGCATCCAGGCGCTGCCCCTGTCGCCGTTTATCCCGGACCGCCGGCGGACGGTCGTGGACTTCTATGAGGTGCTCTCTTTTTTGCCGGATGTGTTCTTCGAGCGGACGCACAGCAGCGCCGCCGAGGTCCGTGCGGCGGAGGAGCACTACTTCCGGAACTACGACCATATCATTCATCTGTGCTCCGATGAGACCTCGGGCAAGCTGGCGGAGAAGTATGACAACCATGGGTCCATTGTCTCTGTGACCGAATACCTGCAGGAGCCCACCTACTGCGCGCCGCCCCGCAACGACGGCGAAATCCGCCTCGTGTACGGCGGCGCCATGCTCGCCACGGACTCCCCCGACAATTTCTACTATCATCCCTTCCTGAAGGCCGTTCGCTACTTCACCCGGGAAAACCTTCGTCTGTACATCTACAACTCCCCCTATATGGACGGGATGGGAGAGAACAAGGGTCTTCAGAAGGTGATCGAACGGCACGGTCTTGTCAACGTTTGCGCCTGCCCGCCCCTGAAGCTGGAGGACTTTGCCCGCGAAATTGCGACGTACGATTACGGCGTCTTCCTCCTGATGGAAAGGGACATGAACACCGGGGGCCAGTACAACTACTTCATGGCGACGAAGTTCCTGACCTACCTGCGCGCGGGCCTGCCCATCGTCATCGATGCCGACAACCGGTACATGGTCAGCTTGGTCGAGCGGTACCGCATCGGCGTGGTTCTCCAGGAGCGCGATCTCGACCGCGTTCCGCAAGTTCTCAATGCTGCGGACCTGCCAGCGCTGAAGCGAAACGTGGTCGAGGTCCGGGAACGCTTCCACATCGACCGGGCCGGCGACAAGGTCCTGCAGATCTATCGCGAGATCCTGGAACAGGGCAGTCCGCGCGCGATGCGGAGCGTCGCTGCCCGACGGCGCCGTCCGCCGGCCCGAAAACTCGCGTCGCCTGCTGAGGACCGGACGTCCGTGGCCGAGAGCCGGGGGCAGGACGAAGCCTCTTTCGAGGGAATGATCGAAACAATGGCGCGCCAAGAGAATCGGCTCTACTACCGCGACCAGTCCGCCCGGACGATGGCTTCTCTCGCGGGCCTGGCGCGGCAGTCCGGCCCCTCGGTCATCATCGAGTTGGGGACGCTGGGCGGACTCTCCCTGCGGACCTGGATCCGCGCGACGAAAGGGGCCCGGATTTATGCGGTGGACCTCAGTTTCCAGACGCTGCGCGAAACGCTGCAGTTTCTGCCCGCCGACCTGTCCCGCGTGACGCTCCTGGAGCGGGATATTCTCCAGACCGACTTCGCCGGGCTGTGGACGGCGCAGGACCGGGTGATCTTTTTCGTGGATGCGCACGACCTGCCGAACGTGCCGATCATGCAGCACGTGCTCGCGACCGCGGTGCCCTCTCTGCCCGACGGAAGCCTGGTGGCCATCGACGATCTGTGGTTCAGCGAGGAGCGACTGACGCCCGACAACGCGCGGGGTTTTCTTGAGGCCCAGGTGCTCCCTGAGATCGACGAGCTGCAGTGCTTCCACGGGCATTTCGCCCCCTATCATGAGGGCGGCTCGTTCCTGGGCTTCGCCGAGGTCGTCCCGCTGCTCGAATTCGTCAATGAGCACGGCATTCCGCTGAGGCACGATCGGGGGGGCAAGCACGCCTTCTTCGTCTGGAAGAAGGCGTACCTCGCGCAGCACGTCGGACCCGTGGCAGGTTGCGCCCGGTCCGACGGGGTCTATGGCTCGGTGCAGTACCATCCCCTGGAGTCCGTGCCTGTCCATACGTCCCATCGTGAGACGATGAGTCGAAGTGTCGATTTGTACCGGCGGAAGGACTTGCGGGGCGTCGCCGAGCGTCTCTCCCAGGCGTTGGCACAGGACCCGCACGACGCAGGACTGTCCTACGGCCTGGCGGTCTGCCTGGCCCGAGGGGGAATGCTGGCGCAGGCCCGGGACGTTCTGATCCGCAATCTGAACGACGCCAGCCATCCGCGATACAGGCAGTTGTTCGAGGACCTGGTTCGCCGGGTGGGACCGCCTCCACAGCGAGACGAGGGCGCTTGCCCATTGTCGCCGAAACCGGCTGCGTCCGCCGCCGGTGGCTTCACGATCTTCGCGATGCCCAAGGCCTTCACCGGCCACACGGCGATCATTCAGAAGAACGCCATCCGCAGTTGGGCCAGGCTCGAGCCGGCCCCGGAGATCCTGCTGTTCGGGAACGAGCCCGGAATCCGCGCGATGGCGGAGGAAATCGGCGCCCGGCACATCCCCGATGTCGCACGCAACGAGTTCGGCACGCCTCTCGTCGACCAGCTCTTCCGGGCGGCCCAGAACCATGCCTCCCATGAGGTCCTGGCCTATGTCAATGCCGACATGATTCTCTTTCAGGACTTCGTGCACGGGGTCCAGCGAGTGCGGACCCATTTTGCGGATTTCCTTCTGATCGGACAGCGATGGGACCTTCCCCTTCTGGAAGAAATCGATTTCCGCGATCCGCAGTGGCGCCGGGAGCTCCAGCAGCAACTCCAGGAGCACGCCATGCTCCATGCCGAGTGTGGCTTGGATTACCTCGTCTTCCGCACAGGGCTCTGGCCGCACATCCCGCCCTTTGCCATCGGGCGGACCGCCTGGGACAACTGGCTGGTTATGGACCCGCGCAAACGCGGCGTTCCGGTCATTGATGGCACCGACTCCGTCACGGCCGTGCATCAGGAGCACGACTATGGGCATATGGCCGGGGGACGAAGCGAGGCATGGACCGGCGCCGAGGCCGCCCGCAACCGCACGCTGGCGGGGTCGACCGACAATTCCGGACGCACCTCCGGCGCCACGTGGGCGTTGCGCCAGGACGGCACGTTGACGCAGGTGGGATCGCGTCGCGCGTGGTATCTGACCGACACCTACAGGTATCAGCGCCTGACCTGGCTGTTGAAACAGACGGACAGATTGATTGCCGCCGGCAGACGCGAGCTGGCGCTATGCAAGTGCGAGGAAACCATCACTCTCCTCGAAGACTGGCTGGCGCCAAGGCTGAAGGCTCTGCGGTCGTCCCAGACCCCGGAGTACGTGGACGCGGCGGAACGGTACGTGACCGGCTATGCGTCGCTGGGCCAATCCTACATGAAAATGGGATGCCCTGGCAAGGCAGCCGCGGTCCATGCGTGGCTTCTCGAGAATCCCAATGTACGCCTGACGCAGAGACAACGGGATGAGATTCGGCGGGTGAGCGACCGATCAGCCAGCCTCCTGGAGAAGGCGGGCGACGTGCCGCGCCGGCACGTGGCCCAGAGTGGGCAGGAGGCCGGAGCGGGCATGGCCCAGGCGGCAGGTGAGAATCCGGCCGCAACCGAGACATCGCCGGAGACTACTGTGACGGAGGCCCCGGTCGGCGGGC
>Ga0172362_10002196_pt1 | contig 16961 bp, 16 predicted proteins | sample LakKivs1_kivu2a2_FD_114534 | JGI IMG/M metagenome (GOLD analysis project Ga0172362, IMG submission 114534) | Sediment microbial communities from Lake Kivu, Rwanda - Sediment s1_kivu2a2 | ecosystem: Environmental > Aquatic > Freshwater > Lake > Sediment | place: Rwanda: Western Province, Lake...
CCCCTTTACCTTTATATCTTTTGTTATCTCCATCGCGAATTTCAATTGCTTCTGCTTGGCCGGTTGAAGCTCCTGAAGGAACACCGCCTAAGGCCTTAATTCCGTCCCCCAAGGTAACCTCCGCCTCTACGGTGGGGACTCCTTTTGAATCTAAAATTTCTCGGGCAAAAACATCAGTAATTTTCATAAGACCTTAAACATATTTTAACACTTATTTATTAGTGGTGAAAATAAATTTTAAAAAGTAAATTGTTTTCTTTCCCAAATTTTTCTATTTCTTTTTGTTTCTGATTCCAATAGTTACCTTTAGAAGAATAAATCTCTAAAAATTTAGATAAAATATTTGGGTGGTAATTTTTCAGCCATTTTTTGATATTTGGCCATATTGAAGGATAAAGATTTAGATTTTCAAACCAAAATTCATCAACAAAACCTTTAGTTTTGCCGATAATTTCTTGCCAATTAGTAATTTCTGGAAGAATGGGGGAGATAAAAACCGCTGTTTTAATACCTGCCCTTTTTAATATTTTTAAAGCATTGATTCTTCGTTCGATTGAAGGAGCAAATGGTTCGACTTGTTTTCTTATGGAGTCCTCAGAAGCAGATAAGGAGATGGTAGTAATAAGTTTTTTGAACTGTTTCAATAAATCAATGTCTCTGACAATTAAATCCGACTTTGTCAATATCCATAAATCCGGTTGATAAGGAATTAGTTTTTTTAAAATTCCTCGTGTTAGTTTATATTTTCTTTCTAATGGTAGATAGGGATCTGTAGTTGAAGAAAAACCAATCGTTTTCTCTTTAAATTTTCCACTTTTAGGAACTAAGTCCGGGGCATTAATTTTGATATCTAAAAATTCTCCCCAAGGTTCGGGATGATTGGTAAATCTTTTCATAAATCGAGCGTAACAATTATGCGAAACTAAACCATTAGCAATAAATGTCCCTGTTCCGGTGGTGATATCGTACATTTTACGAATTTCGTGAAGGTCAATAATCTCTTTAATCTTAAAACTCCTTTTTACTTGTTTACCCTCTAACACTATTTTCCGTTTAATGGCCGGATTCATCATTTGAAAAAATCTAATGTATTCTTCTAACTCACCGCGAATTCTTACCGCTTTACAATTCGTATTCTTATTAGGTTTGTCATCTACAATATGAAACTTAAAATTTTTTAAAGACTTTCTTATAAACTCCAGAAGGAATGTATCGGTGTTAAGAATTCGGATTGTTGAACTATCGCTACCGCCCCCTCCCTCAGCATCGAAGATACCAGCAGCAAATCCTCTTAAATATTCAGGTTCTGAATTAAATTCTATTAACTTTTTAATCTTTTGATAGCTTTCTTTACTATTTATTCTTATCGCATCAACCTGATTACCATTAGAGATCTCAAACCTAAACCAATTTGTTTTAATTCCGAACTTATCTAAATAATCATATGCCCTAATAATGGCGCTCTTATCATTTAGCGCTAACCTAAATTGATATTGAATATCTTTGTTCCTTCTTCTACCACTGTAATCATATCGCTTTAAAAGGCCGTCTCCTCGAATTATTCCCGATAGATACCCTCTCATATACAAATTAGTTTCTCTTGGCTTCATTATTAATTTACCAATTCCTTGAATAGCATTGTTTTCGGTTAAATATGGTCGTCTTAGTAGACCAGCCATTTTCCCGAGGGTATACTTCCATCCTCGATTAGAAAACCACTTATGATCTGGGGAACATACCACTTCAATTCCTCCCTCTGTAATAATCTTAATAGCCGGTTTTATAGTTTTCCAATGTGCTAATACTTTTGTCACCTCATAGTAATAGTATCCAGTATTTTTGTTTTTTCTAACTCCATATATTTTATCGCCAACTTTAAGATCTCTTAGTAATTTAGTAGTACCGTCATGCATAAGAATCAGGGTTTCCCCATCTAGGCAATAGATACAGCCATGGGTGCAACCAATATATGGGTTAATCACATAATCTGAGCCGGGTAGTCCCGATTTAACAATAATTGATTTTGCTTTAATTTCTCTAATCTTCATATTTTTATGGTTTAGTGTGGAGAATGAGCCAGTTGCCAGGTGCATCTGTGTTAAAACGTAGTGGTAGAGTATTTGACTTTTTAAACTATTTCTCCATAATCCACTTCGATTCCGTCTTTAATCTTTCTATAGAAAATGATTTTGATGTCTATGTGTTCCGGTAATGATGCTTTTACTTCGTATGTCTGGGGTTTTATTGAAATAGGTATATTACCAATGTAACCATCAATTCCTTTTGATTCCTCATCGGGTTCTGATAGGCGATAATCGGTTCCTTTAATTTCTGCACCTTTTTTTAGTATTGCTTCTTGGAATCTTAGTCCCGCAAAGGTTTTAACAATCACTAAATCTTTTACCCATTGTTCAACCATTTCTCGGTCAATCCTATTCAATGATTTTTTAAGTTCTTTTAATTTCTGTAATATCTTTTCAGTTGCAATTTTGAGTGCTTCAGGTTTTTTCTTTAAGTACCATTCTTTCCATTCTGATAGTTTCTTGCCTTCAAACTTCTGAATAAGTTCACTCATTTGACCAACTACCCTTGGTCGTGTTCCTTGCGCATATTGATTGGCTAAATTGATAAGAGGAGCTACATATTTAGGAAATTCTGGTGTTTCTATATCAAGATATTTTTTTATTTCTTTAATACTGATTTTTACTCTCATATTGGAACTCTTTGATTGCTTCTTTATATCTTTAAAAACTCCGTATAATGTATATCTTGTCCATGATAAGAATTGTCAATTTTTGATCCAAATCTTAATTTCTTAGGATCAACCTTTTTATCGAATTTTATAGGGTCTTTAAAAATGTAAGGTAATTTTTGAATTTCTTCTTTAAAATTTATTCTTGGTGTTTCTTGTTTAATTATTTCAAAAGTTACGTCTTGAAAAATGGTGTTTTGTTTGTATCCAACTTTTTCTTTTATGATTGGTAAGAAATCTTCATTTATCTCATATCCAATAGAATTTCTATTTAATTTTTTTGCTGCTAAAGAAGTTGTACCGCTTCCAAGGAATGGGTCAAGAATAGTATCACCAATAAAACTGAACATTTTTATTAGGCGTCTTGGTAGCTCCTCGGGAAACATTGCTAAGTGTTTGTCCTGCTTTTCGCCTGGAAAATTCCAATGGCCTGTAAAATATTGGTTCCATTCTTCTTGGGTTAATTTTGATTGTTTTTTAATCTCATTGTTCACTTTTGGTGGATTCCCATATTTTTTGAAGATTAAAATAAATTCGTAATCTAATTTAAGAATCCCATTTCTTGGGTAAGGGAAGGATCCCATCACCGTTGCCCCTCCGGTCGTGTGGCAGGTAGTAACTTTTTGCCAGATTATAGCACCCATATAATCAAAACCTGAGCTTTCGCAGAACTTAATGATTTCTGTTCTGATTGGAATAACTTTGTATCTTCCGTAATAAACTGAGCGAGCAAACTGGTCCCCTATATTGATACATAAACGGCATCCTTTATGTAAAACCCTATGACATTCATTCCACACTAAATTAAGATTGTTTATATATTCTTCATAAGTATCATTAAACCCAATCTGTCTTCCGTTTCCATAATCTTTTAATTGCCAATATGGAGGGGAAGTAATGATAAGATGGACGGATTCATTAGAAACCTCTTTCATCCATCTTGAGTCTCCAATAATTATCTTGTGAGTTGTTTTCATCATCCTTTCTCTATTGAGTTTGATTTATTTGCATATTATGTGGAGTAGAGTTATATGTATACTGTAATTATAACTGGGTAACACTATAATATCATGGGGAATCATTTAAAACAAAGAAAAAAACTCTTGATTATTTGTGGCCCAACAGCCACCGGAAAGACCGCTTTAGGAATTAATTTGGCTAAAAAATTTGGGGGAGAAATTGTGTCTGCGGATTCAAGACAGGTATACAAGGGAATGGATATTGGGACCGGTAAGGATATTGAAAATGAAAAATTAAAAATTAAAAGTGAAAAATTACAAAGTAAAATTAAAAAAGAAATAAATGAGAGATTTAATATTGGGGTATATGAAATCGGTAACATTCCAGTTTGGCTTTTAGATATAGTTAGTCCAGATTATCGGTTTAGTGTGGCGGATTATGTTGAATGTGCCAATTTGGTTATTAAGGATATTTGGAAAAGAAAAAAGTTACCAATTTTAGTAGGAGGGACGGGATTTTATATTAAGGCGGTAATTGACGGAATTGAGACCTTAGGAGTCAAGCCGGATTGGGAATTGCGGAAGCAATTGAGTAAGTTAGCAATTGAGCAATTAAGGAAAAGATTGAAAGATCTTGATCCTGAACGGAGTCGAAGGATGAATGAAAGTGATAGAAGCAATCCAAGAAGATTAATTCGCGCCATTGAGATTGCCAGGAGCGAAACTTCAACCCCCAATGTTTTAATGTATCGATACATCAAAACAAGTGACATTTTATTAATTGGACTTAAAATTCCTTATAAATTTCTTTATCAAAGAATTGACAAAAGGGTTGAAGAAAGAATTAAATCCGGGGTGGAGAAAGAAATAAGAAAGCTTTTGAATAAAGGTTATAATTTTGAAAATTCTGTTTTAAGGACAACAATTGGCTATCAGGAATGGGAACAATATTATCCTAATTTAAAATGTAAAATTGAAAATTTAAAATTGAAAGAAGAGACTATTAAGAGGTGGAAGTTTGACGAGCATGGGTATGCCAGAAGGCAGATGACATGGTTTAGAAAAGCCCTTCGGCAAGCTCAGGGTGAAAAAAGAAGGGGTTATTGGTTTGATATAATGGATTGTGATTATCAGTTGAAAATAGAAAAATTAGTTAAAGACTGGTATTATAATAATTAATATGACGCCAACTAAAATTGAAATTTCTCACCGAACCATAATTTTTACCATATTGCTCTTGTTGATTTTGTGGTTTCTTTATCAAATTAGACAAATTCTTTTTTTGATTTTTATTTCTTTGCTTTTGACCTTTGTTTTAGAGCCGTTAGTGGAGTTTGTGGAAAAACTGAAAGTCCCCCGCTGGCTGGCAACGTTATTAATTTATATTTTCTTTATTTTAACTTTCGGGATATTACTTGGGGGAATGATTCCTCCCTTGATAGATCAGACCTCAGTTTTGATTTCTTATTTACCTTCGCTTTTTCGGCAAATTGATCTTTTGGGGATCGATCAGAATATAATTAATAATCAACTTTCTCAATTGGGTTCGATTCCAGTTAACTTGGCTAAGTTTCTTTTTGGTATATTTTCCAACATTGCTACAGTTTTGATTTTATTGGTCTTTGCTTTTTATTTTTTGCAAGAAAGAAAAAAAATAGATGAATATTTATCTTCGTTTTTTGTAAAAACAGAAAAAGAAAGAATAAAAATGATAGTTAACAAAATTGAGCAAAGATTAGGAGGATGGGTAAGGGGGGAGATGTTGCTAATGAGCATTGTTGGTTTTCTTTCTTACATTGGTTTTAGATTATTGGGAATTGAGGCAGCTTTGCCGTTAGCCATTATTGCGGGACTTTTAGAAATAATTCCCAATATTGGTCCGACTGTAGCGACGGTTCCCGCGGTTTTAGCTGGTCTAGCAATTTCTCCCTTTCATGCCTTAGGGGCTTTATCTTGGGGTTTTTTAGTTCAACAGGTGGAAAATCATCTTATTGTTCCTAAGGTAATGCAAAAAGCAGCCGGAGTCAATCCGTTGGTAACTTTGATTTCCTTGAGTATTGGCTATAAAGTTGCTGGTTTGGCGGGAACTCTTCTTGCTGTGCCCATTTTTTTAACTTTAGAGGTAATTTTCCCCGAAATTATCCGCTCTAAGTAAGTATTTCTAACTTGTATTTAGGTGTTAAAGTATCAGCGAATTAGTTGAAGAGTTTATCCTTAATCAAAAAACACCAGATTATTTAGCAACGGAGGTAAACGAAACCCTGATACTCTACAATAAAAGGTAATTCGCTCAGTCATATGATATTATATAGCTGATGGCGGAAAGAAGACCCCAGCTTAAGTTTTTAAAAGACCAAGTTGGTTTTGTTTTGGACGGCAGAAAGACTCTTGAACCAAGACCTAGAAGTTCCCGATGGATACAAAGATTGGCTGGGGCTGAGGAAATTGATTTAACTTACGGTCCTCGATTTGCGCCTCCCAAGGTGTTTGCCAGAGCAAAACTGGAGAAGCTTGAACTAAGACCTTTTGAAACCACAACAAAAGAAAACTTAGAGAAAATATCTCGTGGGTGGGAAGACAAAGAACCCGAAGAGTTTATTAGAGTACATAACGAGTGGTATAAGAAAGAACTAGCAAAAGGTTATCCTGTCGTGTGGATTTATTTTAGGGTATTAGAATCGTATGAATAGAGTTACGAAACATCCAAAAGTATCCATAATAATACCGACTTACAATAGGGTTCATAATTCACTTTTTTGCTTCTTCACTAGAAAATTTTGAGTTTATTGATAGAAAATTGGATCTAAATAGGTATGCTAATCTAGAAATGTTTTTGCATATTAATAGAAACAATTATTCCAGTTTCGGCCCAAATATTATGAAGACTGGAAATGTTTATTTTGGGCTTGACATTAGAGATGTAATTGACGAATCGTTCCCATGGGAACAGTTTGTGAAGAAACAACTCCTCGTCTGCTTGCAATCAAAGGAGTACGAAGACAGAATATTGAATCTCAATAGCGGTTTAAAATTGATAAAATACTCAACTAGGGAGCAGCCGATTATCACGCTGGACAGAAGTATTAATGATGAGGTTGTTTTGAACTTAGGAAATGCGGATTTGATAAATGTAGTTTGTGGTTCTTATTTGAGAGACGACATTAAGGAGCGATATAAAATATTAAAGAAATATCTAAATGAGAAAGACAAATAAGCATATACGAACAGCAGTTATCGATGTGGGAACCCTGAAGAGTAAATTCGAGGTAAGGGAGTTCGATAGTTCCCTTGCTTCCGAAGTGGTGTGCCGAGAGAAAGAGCTAACTGTTTTGGGGCGAGATTTAGATAAAACCAACGGAATAATAATTCGCAGAGCAATCGACAACACTATAGCAGTGCTATCTAAATTTAAGGAAAAAATAGAAAATCTCAATGTAGATAAATACCGAGCTGTGACTACAGAGGCAATTCGGCAAGCCAAGAATGCCCAAGAAGTATTGAAAGAAATAAAAGACAGGACAGGGATGCTTTTGGAGGTCTTGAGTCACGATGATGAGGCGAGGATATATTTTAACTCTGTCTCGAAAGACTTTCCTGGAAGGGTCATAGCGGTCTCCGATATAGGCGGTGGGAGTGTCCAGGTAGTCATAGGTAAAGATAATAAGATTTATGAAACCCATCTTTTTAAGACTGGGACTTATTTCATGCAAGAAACCCTCTCAAAGACCCACCATCCCACAAAGAAAGAGTTGGCAAACGCAAAGGCTTATGTGAGGAAAGAAATGCTCTCGCTCTCAAAAGCAAAATATAAACCTGAATTATTGGTCTATGGAACAACAAATATTATCGATTTTTTAAGGGCTATGAACGTAAGCTTTCAGAGACAAAGCGGCACGATTGACCACCCATTTAAAGTGACCTTGAATCAGCTTTATCCGGTTTATGAAAGAATTATTGCGTTTCCTTATGAAGAAAGAATGTCAATGTTCCCCGCAGAGCCGTATTATATGTGGTCTGCCGAAAACGCTCTTATCAACATTTTTCAGATAAGCGAATTTTTAGAAACAAATACAATAGTTCCAAGCAACAATAACATATCCTCCGGAATTTTATATGAGTTGGCAAGGGCAGTTAAATATGGATAAGAGAGTCATCTTGATTACAGGAGTAAGTTCTGGTATCGGAAAGGCATTTGTACGTAAGGCGTTGAGTAGTAGTGGCGATGAGGTTGTTGTCGTAGGAATAGGGAGAAATAATTCAAGAGAATTAAAGGACAAACGATATATCTTTATAAAAACTGATCTATCAAATTTTTCATCTATAAAACACTCTTTTGGTAAATTAAGGGAAAATATTGGCAAGGTAGATGTTTTAATAAACAATGCAGGATTTGCATATAGGGGTACGATAGAAGACCTGTCTCCGGATGAGATAATGGAGCAGTTTGACGTTAATTTGATCGGCCCAATGTATCTGACAAGCTTAGTGCTGCCATTGATGAGGAAACAAAGAAGCGGGCACATTATAAATATCAGTTCGGTAGCGTCAGTCGTGAGCACGCCCACTTTGGGATACTATGCAGCAACTAAAGCCAGTATGGATAAGGTGAGCGAGGTGCTAGAGCAGGAAGTTAAAAAATTCAATATCAAAGTTAGCATCCTTATTCCAGGTGCAGTGAAAACTAATTTCGGTAAACATATAAAGATTCCCAGGAACTACCCCAGAACTCATTATAAAACGCTATACGAAGAGTGGATAAAACGATTCGAATATTTTTTCCACATAAAAAACTCGCCGGAAGATATTGCCAATAGCTTATGGGGATTGATAAAGAAACCTCAAAGAACTAAGTATATAAACATTCGTGACTATATAATGTGTTCGGCTAAAAAGTATTTACCATATAGAATTTTCCATTTCTTTTTTTTGAACTATTTTTACAACTATGAAGGCTAAAAAATTTGGTTTTTTCTTTTCTATCAAGTACATAAAAGATGATATAAAGACATACCGCTTGATATTGGATGTCATGAATAAACTAGGGGTTCAAATGTATAAGTCAGAGCTGATTACTGATTATCCAAATTCTTTAAAAAATCTAAAAAGGGGTGGTAGTTCTTTGGTTGATGGGACTCAAAGGTTGCTTAGATCTGTGGATTTCGCAATTGCATTCTTTAGCGATAAGTCCCGTGTGGTTTTTCTGCAGACCATAATGGCTCTTGAAAACAAAACTCCTGTATTGGCTTTGGTAAGTGAGGATAAATATAACAATTTTCCTGAAACCTTGCTTTCTTATGGAGAGGATTTCGTGCAAGTCAGAAAATATAAAAATGACAATCAAATTGAGGAAGCAATTATTGAGTATGTAGAAGATCTAGAACCACCTAAAAGACGCTTCAATGTTGTATTAAAAACAAAAACCTTAAAGCAAATGGAGCAGCTATCTAGGGAATTGGAGATTACGAAAGCAGAACTCCTTCGTCGATTAGTGGACAAAGAATATAGAAAAATATTTAACTGATATATGAGTAGTTTAGAAAGGATTCGAAGTATCTATGTTTTGGGGTCAACAACACGAGACGAAGTAACTCGTATCCAAACCAGATTTTCTGACAATATTAGTTTAGCAGCAAACCGGAAAATCAATTTCACAACTTCAATTGAATCAGAGTTTAACTGTCTCGGAGGCACTGGAATAAATATTGTGTGCAATCTGAGACAGTTTTGTAACAGAGACATTTATTTGTTTACCGTAACTGGGCAAGACAATGAGGATATTTTTAGACTTTTAGCACAATACAACATAAAATCAGATTTTGTAATTTCCAGGAAAGGCTATAGCACTTCTAAAGCTAAAGGTATTCTTGACCAAGATGAAAATCATATTTGGCTAATAGAAGACTCTGTTACTAAAGGAGTAGACTTTAAAATGCCAAGTTCGGTTGATAGTGAGAGTACGCTTGCATTCCTGGCTCCAATTAGACGGACAGTTTATATGAGATTTGTAGAATGGGCGGCAGATTATGGTATCGATTATGTTTTTGACCCTGGAATGTTGGTTGATTCCCTATCAGAGAAAGATATTGTTAGAGGAATAAAATTAAGTAGATGGTTGATAGCCAATGAAGAAGAAATGTATAAGGTTCTGAATAAGTCGGACTTGACATTAGACGAAATAAGGGCTAAGGGAGTTAATGTCATTGTTACTCGTGGCGCAAAAGGGGTAATTTTTTACGACCGTTTTAATGAATACGAAGTACCAGGATTAATACCTTCAACTATAGCAGATACCAGTGGAGCGGGAGACGCTTGGCGGGCAGCGTTTTGGGGCTCGCTAATTATGGGAAAGAGCCTGGAATACTCGTTAAAGATTGCGAACTCCTGGGCCAGTTTTAGTATAGAGAAATATGGAGTAATTGGCGACTTTCCTAAAATGGAGAGCGTGATCAAAAGAGCTAACTTATGATAACTGAACGAAACTATCCTTGGGGGCAAAACAGTGGCATCGAAAACATTGACTTTAATAAACTACCCGAACTTCTCTACCAAGGAGATTATCAGGTGATCCTTATAGTAGGTCCAAATGGAGTTGGGAAGGGAACTATAGTTGAGGGGCTGGTAGACCGCAATGAAGGTATGGTTCAGGTAAGCAGGACGACTACAAAATCCATTCAAATCATCAATAGCCAATATCATCAAGTTACCGAACATTTTTTCTTTGATGCAATCAACCGAGGTGATTTCATTGAATGGAGTAAGTATGGACAGGGGTACTACGGCACTACGATTCATGATATTACTCAATCTTTAGAAAAAGGTAAGAGGTTGATAATTGACGTCGACTTAGATGGTGGCTTGATTCTGAGAGAGTTTTTTAAAAAACTTGGCGTCGAAGTTTACGATTGCTTTGTATCTCCAATTGGCTATGAAGGGTTAAAAAGAGATGGCGGGATTAAAAATGCGTTGATTGAACTACAGCGCAGATTAGCTGTAAGAGATCGTGAGGACAGTATGGAAGAGTTCGAAGGCAGACTGAGAAACGCTAGACCAACCTTATTGAGAGCCGGAGAGTTTAGTTATTATATTGCAAATTTATCTAACCAAGCTGAAGAAAGTGTTAAAGCAATAGAGAAACTAATTGGTAAGGGGCGCTAATTTTCCATCATCAGAAGACCTGGGTCTTGAATAAGACACTCTACGACCCCCTTTCAAGGAACAGTTCTAGTGAAGGAGAGGCTTGATAATTCCATTTCTGCTGTTGATCGTCTCATGGAAGATCTCCCCCTAGGAAGCCGACTGGTTTGAGCCAAAAATCTTTAGAGGCACCTCGACGGCATAAAAGGTAATTCGTGCTAAAGTATTAACGAATTAGTTGAAGATTTTATCCTTATTCAAAAAACACCAGATTATTTAGCAACGGGGGTAAACGAAACCCTGATACTCTACAAGTCTTGTATTTAGGTTCAAATTTTGCTAAAATATAAGCCAGGAAGTCGGGTAATTAGGCCCGTTGTAGCGCACCACGAGCCGTGTACGAATAGTACTGAAAAGTCGAGTGGGAAGCGAATGACTGGGTCAGGAAAGTCCAGACAGCAGGAAGCAAAGTGTCTAGTGCAAGCTGAGATCTTGTTCGCCGTTTCGGTGGACGAGAGAGTTAGAGCAACAGTGACGATACGGGTGGCGCCGGGTGAAACGACCAAGCGTCTGGGTCTTTGATTTCCAGGGTTTACCCTGAGCGAAGTCGAAGGGCAATCCTCCTTGCTGCAATCTTCGAATGGTCCGTGTCCGATTCAATCGGACTAAGGCTGCTTCCCCGAGGACCAAGGTTTAAGAGCAGTCCGCCTAGCGGACTATGATCACGTTTAACGTGACATAAGATAGATGATTACTTAAACAGAATCTGGCTTACGAGCTTCCTACATAATTCATGAAGTGATTAGAAATCCGGAAGGCTTGGGATTTTCGCGAATTAGCGGGATGTCAAACGTCCCAGCCAGGTTCGACGTGGCGCTATCCCCTTCAGCAGGCTCAGGGTAAACTATCTTGAAACTCCTACTATTTTCTGCTTGTCCTGAGCGAAGTCGAAGGAACGCGCTCGCGAATAAACGCGAATAAAAACAGCGTTTCTTTTGCTTTAATGTAAAATTAACTTATGAGTATTTGGCAGGTAATTATTTTAGCTTTTATTCAGGGAGTTACAGAATTTTTACCAGTTTCTTCTTCTGGTCATTTGGTAATTTTTCAAAAAGCCCTTGGTTTTACCAAACCGCCCGTAGCTTTTGACGTTTTACTCCATTTAGGTAGTGCTTTAGCAATCTTATTTTTTTTAAGAAAAGAAATTTTTAAATTATTAAAAGATTGGCAGAAAAATCTTAATCTTTTCTCTCTTCTTGTAATTAGTTCAATTCCTGCTGGAGTGGTCGGGATTCTTTTCAAAAAGGAGCTTGAATCTACTTTTAACTCCTTAAAGATTCTGGGAATTTCTTACTTGATTACTGCTGTTTTGCTTTTTTCGACCAGTTTCATTAAAGGTAGAAAAGAAAAACGATTCGGGCAAATTACTTTTTCTGATAGTATTATTGTCGGTTTTTTCCAAGCGGCAGCGATTTTACCAGGAGTTTCCCGATCTGGTTCAACTATTATTGGTAGTTTATGGTGCAACCTTTCAACTGAAACCTCATTTATTTTTTCTTTCCTATTGGCCATTCCAGCAATCTTAGGAGCGTCTTTAGTGGAAGTACCCGAAATGTTTCATCAAGATGGGCAATTGGGTTTTGGGGCCATTGGTATGATGATTTCTGTTTTTGTAAGCTATATTGCGTTGGTGATTCTGGAAAAGGTATTGAAGAGCAAAAAACTTTATCTATTTGGTTGGTATTGCTTAATCTTAGCGATTTACATTATTATTCAAATATGAACCCTAAAATTTTGTTTGAGAATAATTCTTCAGGTGAACACCCGACTTCATTAGAGAACTCTAAGGAAGATTCTTCCAAGGAAGGTTCTCCATTCGAAAGGATCTTCTCTTATCCTATTGAAAGATTGATTAAAAAATATGTGAGCTATTTGACCATTAAGCCTACGGGAGAGTTTACTCCTATTCATGTTGATGAAATCGCCTCTAAAATTGCCTTCGTCTATGAAAAAATAAGGAAAATAATTGACTGGAAGGAAGATAATCTCTTGAGGAGAAATGCGATTGAAAGAATTTTAAAAAGAAAACTGATTTCTGAAATTTCCAAACTTGATTTCATTTTTAAAGTGGATATTGATCAGATAGGTGAACCCTTGGTTTTAGAGTTAATAAGAGGGGGTCATTTGCCCAATGATAAGATTCCTCAGGAGAAGGTAGTCGAGGTTCAAAGAATAATCAATAAATATTTTAATATTTTAAAAAATGCTCCTTTTTCCACCTCAGGTTCTAACTTTGTTTTTAAAAAGAGAATAAACTTTTCTGATTGGATTATTGAGATTGCCGCTTGCGAAATAGAAGAGATTTTATCGCCTCCAGTTAAAGAAAATACCTTAATTGAGACAATGACAGCCATAATGAATGAAAGAATTCGAATTATTCCTGCAGAAGCCCTAAGTGAAGAGGAAAAAATTGAGCAAACTTATATTGCTGTTCATCAAACTTTATTTGATTTAGACGACGGAATTACTACTTATCATCTTTTGAAATACAAGTATCCAAATTGGACGAATCCCCCTCAAGAATTTCTTAAGCAAATAACTAAAGATATCTTTAAAATTTGGAAAGAAATTGAAGACGAACTAAGTCATCCTTTATCTAAAGAATTCTTTAATATTTGCGAGAAAACAGATACCGCTTTTACTCTTTTGAGCGATACTCTTGATTCTCTAAAAAACCAGCCGGAAAAAATTTCCCAGATTATTGCTGACAGGAGTCAATTTAAGGAGCTTATTACAAACTTTTACAATAAAAGGCTACAAACTTTAAAATCCCGTCTTTTTAAATTAGCAATCTTTTCCACTTTATCTGTTTTCGTCGCCAACTGGTTTACCTTTTTTATTGTAGAAATTCCTTTAGCCAAACTTTTTTATGAAGGATTTAATTTTTTTACGGCCGCGGTCGATTTTATTGTTCCAAGTTTAGCAATGTTTATTTTGGTCGCCATTATTAGGCCTCCAGCAAAAAGTAACCAGGAAAAAGTAATTGATTTGGTTTTCAACTTTGTTTATGAAAGCGGAGGAAAAGACATGTTTGAGATAAAGCTGAAAAAGAAAAAAAGACCCTTGACAATCTTTATTGTTAGTCTTTTTTATCTTATTGCTTGTTTTCTTTCATTTGGAGTGGTGGCCGGAGTATTTTACAAGGCTGGATTACCAATAACCTCAGTAGTTTTTGATACTCTGACAATAGCGATTAATGTTTTTGCCGCCCTAATTATTAGAAATAAGGCAAAAGAGATTACGGTTGAGGAGAAAACTACTTTTTGGGAATTCTTGTTAGATATCCTTTTTTTACCAGTGGCCCAAGTTGGGTCTTGGCTGGGGAATAAATGGAGAGAATATAATGTGGTAGCAGTATTTTTTAATGTTGTAATTGAAATGCCTTTTGTGACTCTTATTGAGTTTGTTGAAGACTGGCGAAATTTTTTGAAAGAAAAAAAGGCAGAAATCCATTAAATGATTTATGGCAAGCGAGGAAAGAGAAACGAGGAAGTTTCCTGAGATTTATTCTGAACAAGTAGCGACCGCCATTAATCATTTTTTGGGAATAGAACAGGAGGGTACTCTTCCTTTTAAAAATCTTCCTCCAAGAATTGATTTGAAAGAATTTTGCCGAGTAGTTTTACCTATTTTGGAGGAACATCCGGCAGACAGGGAGATAGCTGTTGGTTGGAATTTAAATGAAGGGCAATTAAGGGTTACCGAAGTGGTTGAAGGAATAACACGTTCGGAGCTTCAAGAGGAAGATTTTGAGAATGAATATGAAAGAAGATTTATGTTAGGAAGTGTCGAAATAGGAATACATCCTTTAACTTTTCATTCTCATATAGTTGAGCCGACCTTTTCTCTTCCAATCGGCAGAAAAGAAAGAGTTTTAGCAACAACTCCTGCATCTTGTTATGGCGATTTAATCTTTTTAGTTTTAGATCCCCAAGCTTATGTAGATATTATTGTTGATACTAATTTAAAAGGAGAAAATATTTTAGGCAGGGTGTTGGTTAGTTTTAAAACAGCAAATTCCTGGAGAATTACCGAAGAAAATTTTTGGCATTATGGAAAGAAACTCTTCTTTGGACCATTTAAATCTGAGCTGACAGGAACCTGGCGTTATCATGATTTTAGGGTTTGTCGCAAGCCTTTTATGGTTGGAGCAAGGCCTTTGGCGATGATTGAAAGGCTTCAGCAAGACGAACTTTGGAGTAATTATACTGGTTTAGGTATTTATCGGGGTTTGCTTTTAACAGATCCGGAAAAAGCTTCATTTGCCGTCAGGTGGGATCTTTTCTATCAAAGGTTAATGGCGATGAGGAAAAAGATAAGAGGGATTACTAATGCGAAATCTTAATAAATTCAGTAGACCTTTTAATGAATTCCTAAAGGACAATATTATTGGCTTTTCTTGTCTCTTCCATCTTTCTGGAGTATTCTTGAAGTATGCTTGCTCGAATTTTTTCAGGAGCTACAGTTGGTTTAGAGTCTGTTCCTATTGAGGTTGAAGTTGATATTGCTTCAAGTGGCTTACCTTCTTTTACCATCGTGGGATTGCCTGATAAAGCAGTAGAAGAAGCGAAAGAAAGAGTAAGATCAGCCATTAAAAATTCTGGTTGCGATTTTCCGGCCAGAAAAATAACGGTTAATTTGGCACCGGCAGATTTGCCTAAGGTTGGTCCTTCTTTTGATTTGCCAATTGCCTTGGGGATTTTAGTGGCTTCGGGTCAAATAGTCATTGATTTGAAGGGGTGCTTAGCTTTAGGTGAACTTTCTTTAGATGGTTCTTTAAGGCATACTAATGGAATTTTGGCAATGGCTTTATTAGCGAAACAAAAGAAGTTTGGGAAAATATTTTTACCCCAAATTAATGCCAAGGAAGCAGCTATTATTAGAGGTATTGAGATTTTTCCAGTCTCTTCTTTATTAGACCTATTTAAGCATTTGAACGGAATTCAGAATATATTGCCTCAAAGACATCTTTCTTTTAATGAAGTAACCAGCAAGGTTGATTATGAGTTTGATTTTTGTGACATTGCCGGTCAAGAACAAGCAAAAAGAGCCATGGAAATTGTGGCCGCTGGCGGACACAATATTTTTTTAAGGGGAATTCCTGGGGCTGGGAAGACAATGATTGCTCGGGCTTTGCCAGGAATTTTGCCAGATTTAACAGAAAACGAAGCCTTAGAAGTGACCAAGATTTATTCCATCACTGGGAATTTACCTGCGGGTGAAGCGGTGATTAAACATCGACCTTTCAGAAGCCCTCATCATACTACCAGTAGAATTGGTTTAATTGGTGGAGGAGCTCATCCGACACCTGGAGAAATTTCTTTAGCCCACCGGGGTGTTTTGTTTTTGGACGAATTCCCGGAATTTCCTCGGCATGTTTTGGAATCAATAAGACAGCCAATGGAGGATGGGGTAGTGACAGTTTCTCGGGCAGCCGGAACTTTGACCTTCCCGGCTAAGTTTATTTTAGTGGCCGCCTCCAATCCTTGCCCTTGTGGATTTTATGGTGACCCAAATAAGAAATGCCGTTGTTTACCAGGACAAATTTTACGCTATCAAAAAAGAATTTCTGGGCCAATTATTGACCGGATTGATTTGCATATTGAGCTTCCAGCAGTGAAAGTGGAGAAACTTACAGGTGATGGAGTGCGAATAGTGACAGAGACTTCGAAGAAGATTAAAGAAAGAGTACAAAAAGCTAGAGACTTACAAACTAAAAGGTTTAAAGAAACAAAACTTACCTGTAATGCGGAAATGATGACTAAAGAAGTTAAAGAATTTTGTCCGCTTTCCCAAGAATGTTTAGATTTGCTGCGACAGGCAGTTTCCAAGTTTCAGCTTTCCGCCAGATCATATTACCGAATGATTAAAGTAGCTCGCACTATTGCTGACTTGAATGGGGAAAGAGAAATCTCGGTTTCCTATATAGCCGAAGCTTTGCAATATAGACCAAAAATGGAGGATACCTAAATGGTCAAAGGCTGTGATCTAAGCGAAGTTTTTCAAAGAATTTCTTTATGTGATACCTTACAAAGAGAAGGAAGACAATCTGCAGG
>Ga0172362_10002197_pt1 | contig 16960 bp, 12 predicted proteins | sample LakKivs1_kivu2a2_FD_114534 | JGI IMG/M metagenome (GOLD analysis project Ga0172362, IMG submission 114534) | Sediment microbial communities from Lake Kivu, Rwanda - Sediment s1_kivu2a2 | ecosystem: Environmental > Aquatic > Freshwater > Lake > Sediment | place: Rwanda: Western Province, Lake...
AATTATTTCAGAAGGCAACGACGTGATAAAAAATGTAATTTATGGTATTATGATCGTGGGATCAAATAACATCATACAGGATAACACACTTCTGTATAACAATAAAGATGGGATGTACCTCAGCGCTGACAACGATAACACGATTTCAAACAACCTTATAGGGTACAATACCAGAACAGGGATTCGGTTATACAACTCCACAGCCGATGAGATTTACTCAAACGAAATCTACAACAACGAAGAATATGGGGCGTACCTCGATTTCTTCACCATACGAAACTACTTCTACAATAATTTTTTCCACGATAATACAAAAAATGCTCTTGATAAAAGCCTTGGCACGAATCATTGGAATATTGGAATAACTCCTGGAACAAATATCGTGGGAGGAGACAACATCTCAGGGAACTACTGGGACGATTATGACGAGCCAAGCGAAGGGGCGTTTGACAACGATAGGAATGATATTGCAGATACTCCCTATACCATTTACACCGTCAACAAAGACAACGGCCCTCTTCTGGATGTTGATCCACCTGTCCTAGGAGATCCCTCTGAATCTCCACACAGTCAAACCTTAGGACAATACACCTCCTTTTCTATCACGGTCACCGATAATCTAGAATTACGGGACATCACCGTTAATGTCACCAATCCCCACGGTAATCATAGTTATTTTTCAATACTTGGTAACAAAACAGGGGACACCTACACCGGAGGAAAACGATTCTCACCTATTGGAAATTACACGTACTACATAGCAGCACGCGATGCAAGAAATTGGAATCAATCAACCGAGGGTAACTTTTCCATTCATCAAGGAGAACCACCAACCATAACTGATAATTCACCCAAAACAGGTTCGCCCTCAAGCATCTTCTCCTTTAACGTGACCGTTACCGCAGGAGAAACCACTCCCTCAGACCTACGGGTGTACGTGAACTGGAAACATGCAAGCAAAAGTGGAAACTACTCGATGGTGAACACCTTCAGAGATTTCTTTGTAAAAAATGTTACCCTTGATCATAGTGTTGATAATTTAACGTACTACATTTTTGCAGCCGATGAGTGGGGCAATCAAAAGGCAACTGAGACAGTCATTGTTAAAATTATTGATAGCCATGCTCCGACCATTCTTGTGGACCAGCATGGTCCCACCTTTAAAGACCTACCAAATAGTTACACCTTTTCTGCGACGGTCATTGATGATTGCGCGGTCGCCGATGTGTCAATCGAATATTGGTACAATGGTAGTACCAAAATGACTACCGATATGGATTATATTACCACGAATTATTTTAGAAAAGTCATTGTGCCACAAGGGACACCAGACCGGGTGTATTGTGTCATTTATGCAAACGACACTGCAGGGAATATTAACCATACAAAGAACCCGCATGCATCCCCTGGCGGACCTTACACAGGAGTAGTACTCGAACGTATTAGATTCAACGGAACTGGTTGTTATGATCTCGATGGAAATATCACCCGCTATCTCTGGAATTTTGGTGATGGAACAACTGGTGATAATAGCACACCAACACATACCTACCTTTCCAGTGGATACTACACTGCCACACTCACTGTCACCGACAATGATGGTAGACAAGGAAACAGTAGCGCACGAGTTCATATCTTATCCTTGACTCCCCATTGGATACCGCAAAGTAAGCTCACCTGGATTAACCAACGCTACAATCTCTCCCTCAGCGAACAATTCTATTGTTATGATTCAGATGGGGACGGTATCAACGACAGTTTCCTTGACCCGAATGATGTAATAACCGCTGTTCATAATGAACTGGTTATCATCAATAATGGGTATTGCTTTTTACTCTCCATCGGAGACGATTTAATCCCAGAATTTTTCTGGGATACAACCACCGATGACATCATTCCTATTACCCATACCGTCGGTATTGTGAACACCATTGAGGTGGATACCGACACAGAACAAGCAACCATGAATATTACAGTCGATAAGGCAACATGGATTTACATTGACGTGGACGACCCATATCCGAATTCAACAGTCACCACCACCACAGTAGATAAGACTATTTCATCAGATCTCATCTGGAGGATTGGAGGGAAGATTTACGTGCTTGATGATCCAGAACAGGAATACTTGTTCGTGTTTGATCATATTTTCCCAGCACTCGAGGCCGTCATCCATCCCGAAGAAGGAGGCGTCATTGAAGAGAACAACCCAACGATTACAATCACTTATAATGTCCCTGTTGAAATTGTGTATGTTTCCTTCGGTGACCTTATTATTGACCCGGATGAACTCCTTACCAGTGACGATATCGCGTTTACGTACACGCCACCAGGCGATCTTGAAAACGGTACGTACCCGTTTGAAATTCATGCGCAAGCATTACAGGGAAGTGGGTATCTATCCTCATCAACCATGTTTTTCTTTTTCAGATACATCTTCCCGCCAGAAAAAAGTTTCCTAGAGAAAAACGCCCTTTGGATCTTTTTCATTGGTTTGGTCATCGGTCTGGTAGCATTAGTCCTCTTTTTAAAAGTAAAACATATCACAGTCGATGGGTTTATTTATATTAAGAACAGAAAAACAATCCCCTTCTTCAAACCGATTGTGCTTGGACCGATGAGTGTTCGTATCAAGGAGCAAGGACTCAGTAAAGCAGAATTTTATGTGGATGGAAAACTTAAAGACACAATCGATTCAACACCGTGCGTCTGGCAATGGAACGAGAAAGCACTCATGAAACATACCTTAGAAACCAAGGTGTACGATGAAACCGGGAGAAGCGCGTCTAGTGGAGCAATGGAATTTTACATCTTCAATCCCATCACCATGAAAGAAAAAGAATAAACCATTTATTCTTGTTGGACGACGACTTCTTTTTTCTTTTCCCCTTCTTTATCATTCAGATACTTAATCCCCATCTCAGTAAGCTCGATTTCATTATATGAGACATACTGAAGCATCTCGCTCTTGAGTAAGTGACGTATCATTGATTCAAACTCGTCTTTTGAAATATGGAGCAACACGACCGCGGTTTCCGCGTCAATATCCCTGGAATACAGCATCTTCAGCAGTTCAGTTTCTTTATCCCCGATATGAATCTCTTCCTTGTAGTTCTCTGGTATTTCCTCTTCTTCTCCGGAGAGATTCGTCACATAGTTTTCAATAATGGTTTCAATGTTAAGACGATCAAGAATCCTGCCATCTTTATTGTACAAGACACAAACTCGTTGCCCTGGATCATATTCCCAGGATGCCACATTCTTCCAGGTGTAACCGAGTAAGCTCACATCACCAGTCGGTTTTTTTGACTCACCAGTTCCTGCTGATGCTGTCTGTTTTTTTCGTTTCTGCTGACGATGGAGGTACCGCTGTTCAGTCTGCAGCAAGGCGAGGTCAACGCCAAAGTTCTTCATCTCGTTGATAATTTCTTCACCAGCGGTTTCTTTGAGTTCTTTGATGAAAAACAACCCTGTTTTTCCTACTAAATCCATGTATACGATACGGATAATTGCTTCGATGGCTTGCCCAATTTCTTTTTGATCAACAGTATCGATTTCAGAGGAAACATCAATTACATTCCCTGATGAAAAATCACCTTCTGCAATGTACACATATTTGAGGAAATCATAATTTTGTTCCATGGTTTTGACAATAGCACCGATGACTGTTGCTGCAAACCCTTCTGTAGTCCGCCTGCTTGCGACAGAGAAGATGGCGCGAAAAACGTTTCCAAGGACCTCAGAGTTTTTCAGGTTTGGCATGTGTCCTCACTCCACCTCTTTGACAGAACTGTCAGGGATGGTTTCTTCTTTTTTTGAAAAATCAACGGTCATTTTATAGATGTAGGGAAGTTCAATGATGAATTTACTTCCTTTCCCCACCTCACTTTCCGCACAAATCCGTCCGTTATGTTTTCGAACGATTTCTTTACAGATGAAAAGTCCAAGACCGGTCCCTTCGTTATTTCGATCATCCCCGGTGTACGCTTGATAGAATTTAGTGAAGATTTTTTTCAGCTCGTCTTTTGAGATACCAATACCGGTATCAGCGACCGTGATCAGAATATGGTTCTCTTTCTTTTCTGCTGAAATGGTAATTGAACCGTAGTCAGTAAATTTCAAGGCGTTCCCTAACAAATTTTTTAAGACCTGTGATAACCGGTTACGGTCACCAAGGATGTTAGGTAGTTTTTTCTCTATGTTCACGTTGAATTCAAGTCCTTTGTTAGTCACAATCGGTCGCATGTCCTCAGCAATCTCTGATAAATAGGTGAACGGATCGATTTTTTCCATCTCAAAACGCATAGTATCGCTGTCGAGACGAGAAACATCTAAAATATCGTTGACAAGTTTCAACAATCGTTCTGCGTTACGTAAACCGATTTTCGCCCAGTTCTTGATTTTATCGTTACTATCGGTATCATGTAAAATAAGATCAAGGTACCCTTTGATAGGGGTGACGGGGGAACGGAGTTCATGGGCTACAATGTTCATAAATTCAGTTTTGAGACGCTCTGATTTCTTGAGTTCTTCTTCAACCTCACGGCGTTGGGTGATGTCTCGAGCAGTGCAGACGACACCAGTGAACTCGACACCTTTTTTTAATGGGGCGATGTTCACTTCGATAGGAATGATTGCTTCGTCGTTTGAGACAAGCTCTAGTTCAATATTTTCGATTTTCTCGTTTTTCTTGCGCACCTCAATAAAGATCTGTTGGAAGAAATAGACGGATTCATCCATTAAATAATTCCTGAAGGGTGTAGCAAGGATCTTGCTTTTGCGACGCCCACACAGTTTTTCAAATGAAGGATTCACATAGGTGAGACGACCTAAGGCATCTGTGGTAAACACTCCATCTGCTGATGTTTCAGCAAGCACCCTGTATTTTTCCTCGGATTTCACCAGCTCGTTCCACACTTTTTTTCGTTCTGTAATATCTTCGACATTTCCAACGATAGCGGTAGCCTGGTTTTTTTCATCGAAAATCGCTGAACAGGTATCACTCATCCACCGGTAACCGAGTGTCCGATGTTTTATCCGGTATTCAACTGATTGTATGCGCTCAAATTTTTCTGAGAACGTACTTACCTTTGTGTAATGTGCGAGTAATTTTTCCAGATCATCTGGATGAATCAAGGTTTTTACTTTTTCAAAACCAAAGGTTGCGATTTCTTCAGATGTATAACCGGTGATTGATAATGATGAAGGGCTGACGTATTCATAGGTCTGTGCATTCAAATTCAGCTGATAAATCATGTCAAGAGAATTATCCAGAACAACACGGAATTTCTTTTCACTCACACTTAAGGCTTTCACCGTTCTTTTATATTTGGTGATATCAACAAACGATCCCATCAAACAAATCGGTTTTTTAAACTCATCACTAATCATATTAGCAGAAAGCTGAACTTGGAACGTGGAACGGTCTTTTCGTAAACCGGTGAGCTCTCCAACCCATTCTCCTTTGGTGAACAGAATATCCATGACCTCTGCGTATTTTCCTTTAATTTTCCAGAAATTAATCATCGGTTTTCCTAGGATATCTTGTTCTTTTTCATACCCCCACATATCCAAAAATGATTTATTGACATAGGAGAGGTTCCCATCAAGATCAGCAAGTGCTATAGCATTAATAGAGGAGGTAATAGCGCTATCTTTGATGCGCATGTCCTCTTCCATCTTTTTTCGTTCAGTGATATCAGTGATAACAATAAGATTAGCGATGACGTCTTGAGCGTCGGTTTTGATATGACACGCTCTCACTAACCCTATCCTTTGTTTTCCCTGTTTGTTGACGAATTCAATTTCGTAGGGTGGAATATCTTTGCTCAGCATGAGTTCAGAGAGGTGTTGCTTCACTTTTTCTTTTATATGTTGAGGAAATATTGGTAGGTACATCAGATTTTTTCCAATCAGATCCTTTGGTTGAAAACCTAGCCACTCGCGAGTCTGATTGTTAATATTGATAATAGTCCCTTTGTTGTCTACTAAAGCAATGCTTTCCGGGAAGACATCAAAAATCGTTTTGTACATTGCTTCGTTTGTTTCCACGTCATAGGATTCTTTTACACATTCTTTTTTTGGCTCAGGAATAAGAATCGTACCAGTAGGAGACTCTGTGAATTGCTCCTTGGGTTTTTTTTCTTGATCACAGACCTTGTAGGAGGCACTACGTAGCTTCCCTAATCGTTCTTCTTCTCGAAGCTCCTTAATTATGTCTGGTTCATCATTCATTTTTTTCCTTTTCTCCACAGTGAGTAGTTGGGTTGTTGCATCCCAGGTGTTGCATCCCTTTTAACAGATATGAAATACAGTATTCTAAATAAATAGTTTAGCTTTTTAAGATTTTATCGACTCGTGAAAGCAGTGTTTCTTTATCAAACGGCTTCATGATATAATCAGCGAGTCCTTCATCGAGGAGCACTTGTTTTCGTTTTTCAGATACCTCCAGGACACTCATGAAAGCGACTTTGATGCTCTTGTCTTTCTTTTTAATACGGTTGAAGACGTCCCAACCGCTCATCCCTGGCATCATGATATCAAGAAGGACTAAATCGACTTTTTCTTTCTCTAGTTTACGGAGCGCGTCCTCACCACTGTAGCATGGTACGACTGAATAACCACCAAGTTCTAAAACGGTTCGTGTTAAATCAACGATATCAGGTTCATTATCAACGACCATGATTTTTTTCATTGTCTGTTCTCCTCATCCTTCTTTGTAGAGAAATGTTACTATAAGAACGTATCGTTCTCTCTTTTTTAAACGTACTCATTTTCTGCACGCTTGTATTTCGAAAAAAGAAAAGTATAAATTCCTTTAAGCCATATATTCCTGTCGTTAGAAAGGGATTGGTATGCCAAAGAATGATAATATATTTGTGAAACTACAGATTGAAAAAGATTCACAGACAAAAGCCTTGGGTCTCACGATTCGTTTTGATAAAAACTCACCAAACTTCACTGCGGATCAAGAGGGGATCTGTTGGATTCCTACCTGGGAGGAAATCGAATTTATCGTTGATGCCTTCGGTATGCTGCAACATCCGAAAACTCAACCAATGAAAACCTACGAGCGTGAAGCCCCAGAACCACCATCGACGTATACATCAGAAAAAACAGAAATGCCACCGCATCATTCGTATGAAGCAAGAATAGCTGTTGCACCAGAAACCAATGAAACCGTGGTGGAACCACCATCGGAGTACACACCAAAACAACGAGACAACGCAGAAAAAATATTTGTGCAAGCGGATGAACGAACCATCGACGAGGCACTGAAACGACGGAAGACCAGTGAAGACGATTATGTCACCAATCCCAGCGATCGGACTGTTCTAGACCGAATGCTCAAACAAAAGAAGAAAAAAGAATAACTCTTGTTTTACAGTTTTATTTTTTCTGAAATCTTCATAGATGAGCACGTCTTTTTCATTATGTTATCCACAGAAGATCGATAGGATTGCAAGGGCCGTATATCATCCTTATAGAGGACCTGATATTTTGAGATCAATGAAGGATAGTCTTGGCTCAGAAGGTTGGTGAAACATTGTTTTTGATCACCTTTCAGCTCAAGATATTGGTGAAGAACATACGACCCTTTTGCTTGATGCACTGCTTTGACAATCTCACCTAATTCAGAATCGTTGACATAGGGTATGATAGGGATAATCGCTGCTCCAGTCCGTATCTTTTCTTTCGAAAGTCTTTCAATGGTTCGAAGCCGATCCTTTGGCGACGGAGCATGGCGTTCAAACAAACGGGCGAGAGGTTGTTGAAGTGTGACGAGACTGACGGTGACATAGCTTTTTAGGGAAGCGAGAAGCTCAATGTCCCTGAGAACCAACGGTGATTTTGTGAGAATATGGCAGGGAAACCCATGGTTTTTTATGACTTGAAGAATCTGGTGGGTGATGGTATAGGTTTTTTCTGCTGGTTGATAGGGATCATGAACTGAACCAATGATGACCACCCCTTTTTTTACTGATGATAACTCACGATCCAGTATGTCTGCTGCGTTCGTTTTCACATACACGGTTGTTTCAAACGATGAGTCACAATACCCGCAACCAAATTCACAGTTTTGATACGGGTCCACACAATACTCACCCTTGAACAGCGTATCTTTTTTTACAATGGTTTTGAGAACAGTATCACAACGAAGTAACCGATAGTCCATGTTACATTTCCTGTGGTGCAGTGATTCCTAACAACTCAAGAGCATTATGAAGAACGATGCGTGTCGCATCGACCAACATTAGCCGTGCATGACGAAGAGCAATATCTTGCTCTGGTAAGACAGGACAATCCCGGTAGAACATGTTGAAGTTCGATGCAGTCTCAAAGACGTACCCAGCAATCAGATGGGGGCGACACCCGTGACATGCTTCATGTATCACCAGGGGGAATCGTGCGAGCTGCTTGATAAGGATTTGTTCTGAGGGATGCGTAAGAACCGATGGATCAGCAGCATGGAATTTTTCCTTTGTTTTTGAGAGGATACCACAGGTACGGGCATGCGCATATTGGATGAAGGGGACAGCATTGCCTTCGAAGTTAAGAGCCTCTTCCCATTTGAAGACGATATCTTTCTCTGGCTGCACCTTGATAATGTTGTAACGTAACGATCCGATGCCGACGATCTCTGCGATCGCTTTCATCTGCGTTTCCGTGAGCTCATCGCCTCTGCGTTTTTTTACTTCCTCGTAGGCGCGTTCGATGCACTCATCCATTAAATCATCAAGATACACCACACGCCCTCGTCTCGTTGACATTTTCCCACCAGGGAGTGAGACAAAGGCGTAGAAGACCACCTGAGGGATGGTTTTGGTTTTCAAGAGCTGTAATGCTATTTCCACTTGTTTGGATTCAAGTTTATGGTCCTCACCGAGCACGTTCACCAGGAGGTCTGCTTGTTGTGCTTTCCATTGATGGTACGCGATATCCCGCGTTGCATACAGGGTGGTTCCATCGTTTCTCAGGAAGAAGAACTTCGTATTTCTCCCTTGAATGCCAAAGGATTCAAGATCAAGGAAATAAGCTCCTTCTTCCTCCCGGCAATACTCGGTTTTTTTTAAGGAGTGAACCACTTTTTCTACGCTTTTATCATACACAAATGTTGACTCAGGGATATAGGTGTCAAGGGTGATGTGAATACGGGCAAGGCTTTGCTTGATTCCTTCGAGAACAGGGGTGTACGCCTGATGGATGAGCGTGATGGTTTCATGGTCTCCGTGTTCAGAGTGTTTCACCATGTCACCTATTGCGGTTGCGACCTGGTCATCCTGTTCCATCATTTCATGGGCTGCCTGGTAGTAGCCGACCTTCTGATGATCTGCTTTTGTACGGTCAGGTTTCTGAATTTTTTTTTCATCGATGTTCTGAACTCCCCAGGCAAGGATAGCGACCTGTTTTCCCATGTCATCAAGGTAGAACTGTGATTCGACGGTGTATCCCGCTGCTTTGAAGATGCGCACTAGGGTATCACCGATGATTGGATTTCTCGCTCGCCCCACATGCAGTGGTCCGTTCGGGTTTGCTGAAGTATGTTCGATAATCACTTTTTTGTTTTTCTTTGCTAAATGACCGTACGTCTCTTTTTTCTCAAGGACTGCATGAAGGGTTTCTTTGGCGACAGTGGTGTGATTCACAAAAAAATTCACATATGCGCCTTTCGCCTCAACTTTATAGATCCAGGTGCTTGGTGGTATTTGTCGTGCGATTTCTTGAGCGATAATAGCTGGTGCTTTTTTTAAAAGTGAAGCGAGGTTGAAACAAGGAAACGCGAAATCACCCATCTGCTCAGGTGGGATTTCGAGACGTAGTTCCTCCTTGACAGTAGGCAGTGTCTTGTGAAGTGCTGCTATGATTTCGTTTTTCGCTTTTTCTAACGGATACATCATTAAAGGTGTGAACTCGTACACCTTTTAAAGTGTTTTTGTCTTAAATTTTTTTCTTACAGTAAATTTCTTCTCTATCAGTATATTTATTGAAATATTATAATAATAATATGTCCTATAGATAGATTTTTATACTAACGATTGTTAATTCTTTCTTAGGGGAATATATGAAGAGATCAAACAATAAAAAATTCGTTGTATTGAAAGCTAGTTTTGTTACCATCATCATGCTTCTTACCACTGGTTCTGTATTCGCAGCTGGTGGTCAGACATCAAACATCACTCAGACCTATTTTTTCGAGCAACCGACTATTACCCAAACAAGGATCAACAATGATGTGTACGATCATATACTTATGACAGATGCTACTGGAACTGGTGAGACGGGAGAACCCAATCTCCCACGCTATGGGGTCACCTTGTTAGTACCACAAGGTTCTCAGGTGACTGCTATCATGGTCACACCAGGCCGACAGATCTCACTTGGATCAGGGTACCATGTTGATCCCGTACTTCAACCGGTGGAACTTTCTGAAACAGCTGTGAGCACCTCCAAACCTTCCCTTCAAACAGATATTTATGCTTCTGATTCCCTGTTTCCATCCACACTCTACAGCGAGATAGGAACCTACTCATTCCGTGGTTACGACCTCCTGGTCCTGTCGTTAAACCCTGTCCAATACCGGCCATTATCAGGAGAACTGTTGTACTCGCCTGAGATCACCGTTACCATCCAAACCACCCCAACCGGATTCACCAATCCATTGTACCGTGGGACAGAGCAGGATCAAATCGAGGTTGCCTATAAAGTCGATAACCCAGCACTCATCCAGTCGTACATACATCCTCATCCCATTAATGCAGCGACTGCATACGATCTCCTCATCCTCACCACTGAAGAATTACAAAGTGGTTTTGAACCATTGAAAACAGCCCATGATGCGCAAGGATTATTAACAGAGATTAAGACGTTAAACGATATTTCATCAATACCAAGTCAGGTGACTGCTGAAGATGTCCGCGATTTCATCCGTGAGGAGTATGTCAACAGTGGGATCAGCTACGTCCTCATCGGTGGAGACGATGATATTGTTCCTGCAAAACAACTCTGGGTCCAGGCATGGCAAGGGGGAGACTCCGATGACATGCCAACAGATCTGTACTACTCCTGCCTTGATGGAACCTACAATTTTGATGAAGACGACCGCTGGGGAGAACCCACTGATGGAGACGCCGGAAAGGACGTTGATCTTGTTGCTGAAGTCTACCTTGGAAGAGCTTGTGTAGGAACATCCAGCGAAGTAACAAACTTTGTTCAAAAAACACTCACGTACATGAATATCGGTGGGTACAGCGATGGCCCAGCACTCTTCGTCGGAGAACTCCTCTGGGGACCACCAGATTATGAGGAATACACCTGGGGTGATGACTCCATGGAAGAGATAATCAACGGTTCAACGACAAGTGGTCATAATACCAAAGGATTCTCTTCCACCGTCTATGATGTCGATCGTCTCTATGATCAGCTTTGGGGTTATCCACCAGGATGGCCAAAATCAGCGATTATGCAGAAAATCAACGCAGGTGTTCGTTTTATCAACCATCTTGGTCACGCAGGTACTGGGTACGACTTGCGTATGGTGAATGATGATGTCGAAAGCCTCACCAACACCATGCTACCCTTCATTTACTCCCAAGGGTGTTACTCCGGTTCGTTTGATCTAGGTGATTGTATCGCAGAAGCTTTCACCGTGAAAACCACCCATGGCGCGTTTGCAGGTATTTGGAACGCACGCTATGGCTGGGGAACACCTGGCAGCACGGATGGTCCTTCACAATATTACCATCGTGAATTCTGGGATGCTGTCTTCAAAGAAAATATCACAAGCATCGGAAAAGCAAATCAGGATTCCCGTGAAGATTCGATCTCAAAAATAAAAGGCTCCTGCATGAGATGGTGTTACTACCAAATCAACCTGTTCGGTGATCCTTCACTTACTATTTTTACACCAGTGAATAACGCTCCAGCGAAACCAGCCACACCAACTGGGGAAAGCAAGGGGAAAATCGGTGTTGAATACACCTTCACGAGTTCAGCAACAGACTCCGATGGAGACAAACTGTACTTCAAATGGAGTTTCGGTGATGGAACCTTCAGTACCTGGCTAGGTCCTTTTACTTCTAGTGATGAAGTCAGCACACAGCACAACTGGTCGAAACGTGGAACCTACAACGTCAAAGTCATGGTACGAGATGAACATCGCGCGGAAAGTGAATGGTCAGATCCCATGCCCATACGCATGCCGGTTGACCCAGACTTTCCGTTCCTCAGACTCATCATGCAGTTCCTGGAGAACCATTTCCCACGCTTGTATGATCTCCTCACTCAAGTTATCATAAATTAAAAGAGGAGCCTCTCTCTTTTTTTTCTTTCTTTTTTTTTAAAAAGAGGAAAGGAGAAGTTAACCGATATACCGGATATCCTCTGGTTTTTCTTTTGAAAGCGACTCCATCTCGTTGAGCTGCTGAGCGATATATTCGATTTCCCGTGCTTTTTCTTCCAGACGAGAGAGATCGATTTCTAGGTTAGCGAGTTTCATAAGGACTTTTAAAACTGCTTTCGCACTCTTCGGATCCACCAGATAGCCTGGTGTTTCTCCCATGAAGCACGCACCTGAAAAACCACGTAGCTTCCCGAGGCCGAGGAGTAGTCCGCTGGCACCAATGATACCACCGCCTGGTTCATTTTTCTTGAAAATCGCACCAAATTTCTTGATGGTTTTCACGAGATGCGCATCGGTCGTGGCAAACAAGACTTTTGGTTCTTTGATCTCATAACCAAGACCGTACCCACCAAGGGTGTACATCTGGGTGACACCAAGGTCTTTGACCACATCTAAAATAGCCTGAGCAAGCTCATATTGACCTTGGGAAGAAAGCGCTTGATAATCCCCTGTTAGAAGAACGATATCTCGTTGGTTTCTGCGTTTTGCCTTCCAATAGTAAAACTCATTATTAACCAGTTTAATCGTCCCATCAGGGTTAATGAACACTTGCGGGGGAAAGTCTTTGCAGTACACCTCAGCAAATTTTTTTGCTTTTAAAACTTCAATGAGGTGCTCGACAGCAAGTTTCCCAACATTGCCAATACCGGGGAGTCCTTCAATGAAAATCGGGTGTTTCAGTTTTGGGACCTTATTCACATATTGAATTGTTACGAGGTTCATACTCATCCATTCTTTACTTGTTTTTTTAATTCCCTGCGGTATCTCCCATAATGATCTTGGGGGGAAAAACGCGCTGGTTTATGTGTTATCGTTGGTGTTTTACAGTGTTTGCACATAGGTTGAAGCGTATAGTTTTTACAAGTCGGGCAGTAGAGGATTTGTAACATTACTCCTCTCGTTCTCGTTTAAACTCACATTCACCTTTATGTTTGGTAATAACTTCTGTGACCTTCTCCAATGCTTTTTTCATCTGGTCTTCTGCGACCTTGTAATCAGGGGCTTTCACTTTGATCATGTAGCGGGGGGCACCAATGTATTTGATATCAATGGTCACATCATCATACTCGCTTTTCTCTGCTCCCATGAGTGCTTCCTTGATATAGGTGATGCCATCAGGTGTCCAGCAGGTGAGAGAGATCATGCCTTTGATTTCAACAAAAGGAACCGTGATGTTGTCTTTTGCGATGGTTTCAAATTTCTTGAGCCATTCACCGGAGAAACCATCGTTTTTCAAGGTGTTGCTATCGTACGCGCTTTCTTCAAAAGCTGCATACAAGGACCCGTATTTTTTTGTTAAGGCTTCCCCGAATTCCTCATAGGCTTGTTCTATTGTTTTCCCCAGGTTTTTTGCCACCATTTCCAAGAGCTTGGTTGCTTTCTGGTTGTTCTTCCATTCCTGGATTTTCTCCCGGCGTTGATGCTCGTTCACCTTTTTTAAAGAAAGATCAATGTGTTTCTTCTGGGCATCGACGGCAAGGACTTTACAGACGACTTTTTGTTTTTCACGAACAAAATTACGTATCCGCTTGACCCAACCAGTAGCGATCTCTGATATATGGATGAACCCTTCTCGGTTCGGGTATTCATCAAGAGAAACAAAGGCACCAAAATTCTGTACTTTTGTAACGGTCCCTACAACGAGCTCTCCTTCGTCAGGGTACTCCTTTTTCAGCATGCAGATGAACCTTATTCAATTGTTTCTAAAATCGTTCCTTTTATTTTTGCTTTCCCGCCATTCGGGGTCGCAAGCTTATTCCCACAGATATGACACAGAACCGTGGTGCTTGCTTTATCAAAAAGAACCTGTTCATTCTCACAATCATTACAACGGACTTTGATGAATTTACTTTTTGGTTGCGCCATCTAGTTATTCCCCCTCTATTTCGAATTTTTTTGATCGAATACTGGGTGGTTGATGCATCTTTTTACAGACCGTGCAGGTGAAACGGGTTGCGATACGTCTGCTGGTTTTCTCTCGTCCCTCTGGTTTTGGTCTGGGGAACCCTCCGTACCCTGAGGTTGCGCGTCTGAAACGTCGTTGCCCACGTTTTAACTCGCTTGCTTTTCGTTTTTTCATCTTGTCGACTTCGTGTAGTGTGTGTTTTTTGCAGTAGGGACAGTATCGTTTAATCTTCCGAGGAATCTTCATATAAACCACAGTTCGATTGGTACCGTAAGTAAGAAAGGTATATAAAAATGTAGGGTGCCTTATTTCACCTGTTTGACGACACCTTTTTTGATGAGCGGTTCACTGGTTTCTGGGGGTAAAGAAAGTACGTCTTCTTTACGTAATGAATAGGTTTTTTCATCGGTTCCCACGAACTCAGGGGTATCATGGACGACCCGGACGATAGGGTTGCTATTTGCTGGTGGTAGTACCGGTTCTGATGGTTCAGGGTTGGGTGGTGTTTCATGCTGTTCTTTTCCAGTTGGTTGCTGTTCAAAGAGCTCTTTACGCATCCCTGAAATTTGGTGGACCAACGCATCGTAGAGTTTTTTTTCTACCTCAAGCATGTTGGTCAGATCAGGTGTTCCCCCGCGTACGGTTGCAAGGGCAGCTTGGACGATTTTTTTCTCGCGAAGCTCGTAAATGCTCGTAGCCATCTTTTTTGTATTCTGGATTTCATCGGTGAATAACTTAAGTTTCGTAGGATTTTTTTCACTAACCACAGCTTGTTCCTGATTTTTTATGTACGTGGCAAGATCAGGGTAAAAACTAGGATGGAGCTTCGTCAGTGTCGAGGAGGTTTGCTCTCCCTGCTGAATCTTTCGTAGCATCTTATAGTTGATATCGTTTTCATGCTCCATGTGCGTCATATTCTCCTTTCTATCATTCTCTTATTGTAATCCTGCTCCACCTATGTGAAAGAGTGCTTTTTTTCCTTCTGGTTGCGATCGATGTTTCATGATGGTTGCTTCTCGTTCTCCGATTCCTTTTCGTTCTAATTTAAGGATAGTTTTCGCCATATGCTCGGTGTCACGATTGGTGAAGGGTTTTACTTCACCGTTTTTATCGGTGTACACCTGTTCAGTCAGAATCACACAAATTTTTTTTTCTCGTGCTGCGAGCTGTAAGTCTGTGACCTGTCTGGTGAAAGAACGAATAGCACCATCACGATCCTCTTCTTGATTCAACCGATACAGCATCGTAATCGTGTCCACGACAATGAGTCCGATATCTTTTGCTGCGATCGCATCCTGGGTCATCTTCTCTTGGGAGTCAAATGAGGTTGGACTAAAGAATAGAATGTTCTGGAGGACTTTCTGATAATCCTGATCAACACAGATCTGCCTGATCCTTTCTACAGAGACGCCCTCAGCGTCAATATAAGCGACTTTTTTACCTTCAGCGATACATTCCCGCGCTGCTTGGAGACAGAGGTTGGTTTTCCCTGACCCAGCCTCTCCATAAATTTTTGTTATAATTCCTCGTTCAATGCCTCCCCCAAGGAGATCATCGAGAGGCTTACAGCCAATCTTTAATGAACTCATGACACAAGAAGTGAGGCTTCAACACCATAAAAGGTTTTGCTCACACGAAAAAATTTAGGCTGAAATCTCATCGAACACGTACTGCTCCCATTCGCGTCTCCCAAGGACAATCTCAAGCTCCACAGGGGTTAGAATAGGTTTCTTGTATTGTTGGTAATCATCGATTGCAATCCTGGGGCAGGCGGTTGAGACATAACAATCAAGATCAGAAAAACCTTGTAAGGACAATGGTGAGAAATCATCGAGTGTGATGAGTATTGATTTTCTCCCAGCATCATCAAGCATTTTTTTAAGTTCTTTAGCGAGTTTCACACGCTGTTGGCCGTATTTTTCGCCAATGAGTATACCGAAGCGTCGAGCGCTTTTCGCTGCGACTATTGCACCGTAACGGAGTCGTAACATGTTATTTTTTAAATCCTCAACCTCTTGTTTCTTCACGGTATTCGTATACGGGTCTGCTGCTATCACCGGTTTTTTCGTGCTGAGGTATAACCCAACGGGGTGAAACATGCCACTACCTAGGAACAGGAACGAGTCGACCTCCTCCATTATCTTGGTGGCCGCTGAAAAATTACAACCAAGGATTTGCCCTTTCATTGCTATCCGATCATCACCTTGGGGGATGGTGACTTGGAGACCATGATTCTTCAGCACGGTTTCTGCTTTTTCAAGCATGAGCAAGTGTTGGGCAGTAGTAACTAAACCAATACGTTTCCCTACCAGTGAAGGTATTGCTTTTTCCACGACTTTGTCGACCTCATGGGTTGAAAACGCATTGACGTACATCGTGGGAATCCAGAAATTCTCCACCCCAGGTATCTCGGTATGCCCGATATGAACCACGAAGTCAACATCCATGTTTTTCAACTGATAATTCACGACATCACACGCACCATAACAAGGATCAGCAGAGACAAGCACCATGGCACCTGTTTCTTTTTCAAGTAACTCGACGATCGGGAAAATCTGTTGTTTCAAACCTTCTGGTATTTGCACTGCTACGGTTTTGTACTGTTGTTGTTTGATTAATGCTGCTGCTGCCTCAATATCGATACTATATCCTGC
>Ga0172362_10002198_pt1 | contig 16958 bp, 9 predicted proteins | sample LakKivs1_kivu2a2_FD_114534 | JGI IMG/M metagenome (GOLD analysis project Ga0172362, IMG submission 114534) | Sediment microbial communities from Lake Kivu, Rwanda - Sediment s1_kivu2a2 | ecosystem: Environmental > Aquatic > Freshwater > Lake > Sediment | place: Rwanda: Western Province, Lake...
GATGGTGACCACGCTGTATCAGGTCTTACTTGGGCGAATCAATTTGTCAACCCAAACTATCTGACAGACGTAGATTTCAGAGTGAGGTCTTCCTGCAATCTCACAAATGCCGGCCTCGGCCCGGTAGGATCCAATGTTCCCTCAACATGCATGGGTAGTGCTTTGCGCCACGGAAGCCAAACAACCATCGGACCCTACCACTACACCGGTTACAAGAGCAGATTTTCCCCCACGGGATTAGGGACGCAGAGCGGACTGTAGCTCAAGAATGCTTGAATCTGCTGTAATTGTCTATTGATACTCCCCCTCTTACACATGTAGTGTGCCTTTCGAGGCTCCGTAGGGGGTTTTGATGCCATTTCCTGTCAGGCCCATCATTGGTGCACAGGCCATAACGAACGCGATGCTCATCCTTAACTATCACAAATGGAACACACGAGCGCTCCACGTTCAATAAACTTGGCTACCGGGGGTTACGACCCCCGGTACTCTCGTCCTGTCAGTATGCTGATTGCCACAGGAGGATTCAACGGAGACCCAGGTACAACCACGGTAGCAACCTCAACATAGACATATAGGTAGCATGGACACAACCCTTGGACAACAGCGTATAGGCGAACAGAGATTCGACTCGGGCATCGAGTACGAGAAGCAACTCCTGCGCCTTACCCGTGCAATCGAGGATCGCCTTCTCGGAAATCTTGCCAGCAACTATCCCAAGGACCGCAATACAAACCTTGCCGAGTTCTTCCGGATGGCTGCCAAAGAGTTTGCACGTCTGCAGATGTCTAGCTCCCGTGTCAACGAGGACAAGTATCACGAGCAGACTCAAACGGAGTATCTGTGGCAGGTACTCGGCGATACATTGTTTCTCGGTGACCGAGCGATCAACGAGAACCTGTCTGACGTGAAATACCGTGAATTCTTGATACGTGTAAGGAACGCGTACTACGGAGGCTCAAGGCCAGCGAATATCGAATCCGCCGTGTCTGACATCCTCGGGCTACCTGTCACCTTACGACAACTCTACTTGGAGGCCCGTAAGGAAGGGTCGTTCTATGGACTCAAGGACACGCACAGGATGTTTTTTGACATCCTCATGGATGGTGTGGACTCAACGTCCACCATTGGCCTAATCCTTGCCGACCTCAAGTTCTTTATAGACATTCTCAAGCCCGCCCACGTACAGTACGATACTCGACTGATATGGACAGATGAGGCACGAATACGAGGGCAGTCCTGCACCTCAAGCTACAATTTCGGAGGATGCAGTGGTACGTCTTATGGCATCGACCGTATTCATATGGTCACACGCCTCGCTACGCAAGTGTACCTCATGGATGGTGGTACCCCGCCTACCGATTCCACCGCAGGTACCGTGCAGTCAGCGGACACGGATGCCAAAGTCATAACCTTGGTGGATGGCAGACTGCTGGTGTACGATAATTCCACTGTGTTCTATCGTAGGACAGGTACCGAGGACGAGTCAATCAGCCCAGACATACTTGCTCCTGGAGACGTACTGGCCTACTTCGCTACCATCGACTCCGCCGAGTCGTCTATAGTCATAGATTCAACATGGGGTTTCACCGGAGTCGTGTCTTCGGTGGACGAGATATCAGAAGTCATACACCTCACTGGCGGTCAGTCCATATCGTATGGTGACAGCATCCTGGCTTACACAAGGGATGGGGCTGGAGAGTATCGTATTGATATCTCTGACCTTACCGTTGGGAGGGAGGTTGCTTTCCGGGGTACAGAGTACGTTGAGAAGCAGTTTCAGTTCTACAGTACTCCAACGCAGGTGACCGCGAATCCGTCCAAGCAATACGACCCGGATGTTATCGCACGACCTTTCTTCCAAGAGAATGTCGTCAAGAATCTTGAGTATCCTCCGGGAATGACCGGTGGCCCGAATCTCGTAGTCATCGATGGTGTGGCTACTGTGGTTGAGGTAGACCCGCGGTTCTATGCCCGGGACGGGGAAACTCGGTATCGTGAACGGAAGACGGATAGGTATAGTCTCTCCATCGATGGAGATTACACCGCGCAGTTCTCGGTCAACGACCCATCACGTACGCTCACAAAATCAGAATCTGAGACTGCCTTCATCAGCATGGGTTACACGGGCATCTTGGATCCGACCGTTGAGTATGCCATAACGGTTACGCATACGGGTAACCTCACAGAAGATGGTGCAGACTCAGAAGTGGCTGCGATAGGCGACACCACGCAAATGTGCGAACGTGAAGCATCGTGCCATTTGGCCCCGTACTATGAGGATTTGCGGAAGTATTGGACATGGCCTGATCTGCAGTTGACTTCTGGATTCTTTATTGTCACGATGGACTTCCCGGAGATCCCGGGGGTAACGGGAACGATGGACATACCTGCGTGGTTCCAGGTGTCGTCCGAACCGGACGAGTACTCTGCGCCGTTACTGCCGATGCTTGGGAGTTCCGGTGAACCGGCGACTGCTTCAGATGTTATTGTGTACGTTAACGGTTTGAGGGTGGATGATGCGGTAGCATACATTGACCCGTGGTCAGGCATAGTCGGTTTGAACTTCATTCCACCTTTTGATGTGACACTCAGGATAGACTATTGGTACAGCGCCCGTTATCCAGCGCCTCAGACGTACATGGTGGAGATAGCTTCTCCGACCTCCCCGACCCCGGGTGACATGTTGGCAAAGATGTCCGTCATATCGACCACGGGCATCGTGAACAGGTTGACGTGGCCTTTCCCGGTCACCGACTCGTCTTTGTATGGAGATGACCGAGATTATCAAGTAAACAAATTCCCTATGCTCAATGAGCGTGGGGAGCTGGCAGGAGTGAATGATGTCACAGTTTCTGTGGGAACAAACGTCGTATCAGGCACCGCGGAGTTGGTGGGTTACACGGACGGAGATACCATCCTCGGAGCCATGGGAGCAGATTGGTCATCCGTGGTGAATGGAGATACAATTGTTCTTGCAGTCGAGAACTACCTCGACAATACCATCGTCACAACCGTGCTGTCAGTCGATTCCGGAGCAGGGACACTCGTCATCTCGGGAGAAATCCCACCTCTCGCCCCTACCTATGCATACAGGATTATAAGGTTCTCTGAAGTGGATGATGCTGTTACCGCAGTGCGTCCCCTTTTGGGTCATGTCAGGGTCAACTTCATAGCGCCACTTGGGGTGATAGTCAAATTCGACTACCACTACACGGCGGAGCGCCGTGAGTATTTGATGGTGCCAGATGCTTCGGGAGACACAGGTATCGATGGTTACGGTGCCTCTCAGTACACTTCTGACACATACTACGGCTCACGTCACGGCTACGGCATGGTGGTTGACTATGCCTTCACGGGTCCGGAGATACCGCAGTGGCCGTTCGATAGACTTTTGAAGTACGGGTATCGTTACAGGGCATTCGACCTCACGACATCATCCGTGTTGAACTCCGAGACTTTGACCATGAACGGGTACACCGTGCCGTCAGAGCGCGGTTCGTTCAAGGGCCTTGGGAATAACCTCAACAACGCACGTGTGGCCTTCAGCCCAGAGTATCTCACTGACACCTCAAAGAACGTGGTACTCAACGACCTGTACCTCCACAACGACCTGGAGCCGTACACGCAACTTAACCCGGGTGTGCCATTCTTTGTGCAGAGCCAGACTGATGATGGGCATCACAAGATACAGTCGGTAGCTGACGAGCATCCGAGCTACGACCCTGAGTATCCTGGCGGCAGGGACTTGCCCGGGATGTTCACGATCGTAAACCCGGATGAGTCCGGCATCATCGACCGCAACGGCGTATGTGATGTGCTGGAGAATGGCCACGTCACCCTCTACTCTGACTTGAAAAAGGTGCGTACCGACAATGGTGGTTATGATGCCCACCTTGCTACCATAACCGATACCGGAAATAGTCTGCCGTTCAAGACGATGATGATTGAACGCTACTATCCGAACAGGGAACAACGGGTCAACGACTACCTTGACTACATCAACCAAGTGCCCTCGGAGTATCGCACGGGTACGTTGACTTTCATGCGTAAGTCAGACATAGCCAAGAGTGACGATACTAACCTGCTTGGTCTGCGCGCCGGCGATGTCCTCTTGGTGAAGGATGTGCCTTTCGAACGCTTCAATCAGTCAACCCAAGAGTATGAGACGATCTTGGACGAGCTGGAGTACGTTGTCATGGAAGTTGTGGATGTGCAGACCTTGCGCATCAACCGTCCATTCCAAGGACCTAAGGGTTCGTATGAGTATGAATTGACAAGGACTTACGTATACAATGCCGATGTCAGGCTTGTTGAAGTAGCCCGTTACCTGAACCTTGGAGACACAGGGTTCGGTTACGGTCTGACGGGCACGGGTCTCACGGGTATCAACTTCCGTGACCCAGACCCTGATCCGTACCCATCCAACCCGGACAATCCGAACATCAGGCACCCATCTGCCTTCTACTATCCCATTACGGGTATCCTTGTGGATGGTGTGGAGTGCCTAACTAATAGGACACTCGGGGTGACGGGTGATGTCATGACTTCAGATATCATAGACGCGGATGGCAACTCGCTTGGGTTCTCGGGGTATGCCAGCGGGTTCACAGGCCCGAGCGGTGCTTTGAACCTTGGCATCACGGGGCCTGTGGAGTATGCGAACCCGCGCACCGAAGACGACTACGATGTCTACAAGGTGCCTGGTGGGTACACGGGTAACTTCTTCTCGTACAGCGAGGCAGAGTACCGGGTGCAGTGGAGGAACTGGGATCAGGGGTTAATCATAGCGAATTTGGGTCTTACGGGGGCTGGTGAGACGGGAACTCTTGCCGGGTTTACGGGTATCGTTATTATCCAGATATAGAACCATGTAGGCCGAGAGCTTAATACACTACTAATAGTTCTTCCTTATAGAGTGCCTACATCCACACTGCTTCGATAAGGATCTGAGATGCCGTCATTCATCGAGAAGTTGAATAAGGCTGTCGCGGGGTCGTTGCGATATGCAGCCTCCATGGTTATGAAGGAAGAGGCCCCACATCTTCACGGGGAACTAATCCTGAAGGCTTATGAAGGCGGTAAGCTTGTCCACGAGTATCGCCAAAGTAACATCATCGTCAACATCTGTTCGGTGCTCATAGCCCGACTTTTGAAAGACAACGCCGAACCGCAGTCAGGGATATCCTACCTTGCAGTTGGCAGTGGTAATCCAAGTTGGGACATGTTCGACCCTCCCGCACCAATCACTTCGCAGACTCTACTCGAAAACGAATACTACCGCAAAGAGATTGACCTTTCCACCTTCGTGCACCCCGAAACGGGCGAGCCGACCACAACCAAGACGAACATCGTTGACTATGTAGTGACGTTCGGTGAGGCCGAGGCGGTGGGACCGATGGTGGAATTGTCACTCTTTGGTGGTGATGCTACCGCCGCAATGAACACTGGCACCATGGTAAACTGGCGTACTATCCCGGTAATCAATAAGACTGCGACCATGACGTTGACGGTCATCTTCAGGATAACCGCATAATGAAGCATATTATACGAAGGCTTGCGGCATCCGGGTTGGAAGTTAAGGCCCGTATGAAGATCGGTTGTGACTGCGTCGATGTGGTAGACGATGGATCCCACCGGATACTCTTGAACGGGTATGATACTGTAAGCTGCGGTGATTCAGTCGATGACGCAGCCGTTGCCGAGTTCTTAGCGGACATGCTCGGGAAGATGATCAAGTCTGGACGCGGTAAGGCTGTAGTAATGTTGGGTGGAGGTTCAGACGGTATTATGCGGCAGGTGTCTGGTCTTCTGAACAAGTCTCTTGGGAAAGGGACTGCCGCCCTCCAAAAGCTGCAGGATGATGACTTGGCCGTAGCCCCTGCAGATCACAAGGTGGAGCAGACGATAAATCCTGAGGCTGTGGCACGTAATGCCGAGATACTTGCCTCCAAGGTGTCCAAGTTGGCCGCATCCATAGGTGACGGGTATGATGCAGCGTTGATGATGACCCGCAAGAAAATAGTGGCGAGCATGTGGGGGGCCGACAAGATTCAGGCCGTACTTGACAGAACCAAGGCTCGTCTTGAAGATCGTACGTTACCATGGTCAAGAGTGGCGGTTTCAGTGAATATGCTGGCGAAGTCTGCTGACCGTCTTTGCCGCAAGATAGGGTCGAAGGAGTCTGGTGACAGGGGTCTGGTCGCCAACGTGCTCATACCGAGTATCACCGATGGGTACGTTACCTTGAAGGCGGCATCGGAGTCGGCGGCAGTATCCTTCCAACCTCTTGTGCATATAGACTCGATCTGCAAGACAAATACTACCTATCCTTCGACGTGGTTTTTCGACCAAGATATCATTGACAGAATTGCTGGAAGTTACGACAGTGTGCTTGGGTTCCTCATGCAGGTGCCGACGATGGAGGCTAAAGTAGTTGACCCTCTATCGTCCGTGCGCATGCACATTATGGACACGGTGAGATAAGGATAGCAGATGTCAGACTATTTTGGCACGAAACAGACGAGAGTCATAGACGTTGACGGCAGGTCGCTGGATAATGTCGTGTTACTGACGAGCCGTCCTCCGTTGACCTCCGAGTGGAATCTCATCAACCAGATATCCAACGAGAAGGTCCAGGACACCGCGCGTCTGGTTACCCCGTCTGGGTGGACCCGCGTGGGAAACGTTTCCTCAACGATATCCGAGTCTGATGCCCAGTCTGGAGATGTGCTCACATCGGTGTCATACGACCCAGACACATTTAAGTTGATTTCGAAGAACGGGTGTGTGGCCGTAGTGAACGGTTGGCGTTTGCTTGTACAGGGGTGGAATTCTCCGGATGATAACAACATCGTAGAACTTGATGTTGCTGGTGGTCAGCGGTACGATTTCGTGTTTCTTGAGGTGTGGCGCAAGCTGGTAGCCTACAATGAGTCCCTTTATCCGTATGGCAACGTGTCAAAGACCCCGTACACGGACAACGAGATTTTGTGGCCTGCGGTTGGTACTGAGACGTCTATGCGTGTTCAGGTTCAGTACCGCATAAGGTCAGAATCGATTTCGTCTGTATTGGCTGGCAACAGTGACGTGTTTTCGGATGTGGCGATACACCCTATAGGTGGTCGTGCCGGTGGAGAGTACACATTCAATAACTTTGTCAGATGCGACCCTGATGATGTGGGTTTGTACCGAGCTGGTGACGGATCCGAAGACAGCCAGTCCAACCTGGCAACGGTGGACGGGTACGTGTATGCCATCCCGATGTTTGTTGTGAGCCGCAGGATACCTTCAAGTTCGGTGTTTTCGCCAACGACTATCAATTCTGGATACACCACTGCCTCTCGCGCTACGGACGGTTACGTCACAGATAGACCGGACGGCAGGGTGATCGACAGGGTATATGCTGAAGATGTGGTGGACTTCAGGCACCAGATAGTAACGAATACGTCAGACGTGAAGGACATCGTTGATAGAACAGTATCCAGGCTGGTTGCTGGTACGTTGACCACTGCGTTGAAGATGGGGTTTGATGAGGATGGACAGCAGAGTTCCGCCGTGAGCGGTGGTTCGTTGCTAACGAAGGCCGAGCGTATCAACAGTACGGGGATGGACAACATCCCGAATATGGGTACAGGAGATGAGTTCCGCCGTGCGTTCTGCAACGCATCCATGACCAATGACCATTGCGTGATAGAGATTGATTTCAATGGTTCCGGTCAGTGGGTTGCGGGAACTATCTCTATGTCGACCATCATCTCAAAGTCGTACGGTAGCGTCGGCTCTGTTGAGGGTGTGTACTCAACTGATTTGGGGGCCTTGGTTACCGATGTAGCCTTCAGCACTTCGTCTGTCATCATCGGGTCTGGTAGCAACCTTATCGGGCAGTCCTGCAATCTGTATCTTGAGTTCTCATTCGAGTACGATTCGTCAGACTCTGGATTCAAGGATGTCCCACGTACGATGCTAGAAGCATCTAAAGGGTCATTCACGCCTATATCACTTGGTAGCGAGGTCCCTGTCAGGTTCAACAACACGGGTGCGTTACTGAATTTTAGTCAACCCATTATATACGGAGACTCCACCCCAGAAGACTATGTGTTTTGCAAAGGTGGGAATTACACCGAGAACTACAACTTCGGTCATGACCTTGTCGTGTACCGCACAATGTTGGGGGCTACGGTCAACATAGCACTTACCAGCGGTGTCTTGAATGGGTACTACATTTTGGGCGTGAAGCGCGTGCGTGTCAAGTCTGGCCTTACGTACGGTAATCCGGTGTTGTTTACTGTGACCAGAACCGTAACGGTCGGTCCGCCGTATGTCATTAACAACTACATAGTCACCCCAACAGCATCTGCTGGTTCGGATGTGGAAATCACACTCATCACCGGTAGCAAGGTGCCTGATGATGTCGGAAGCGCATACGACCTCGCTGGTAGCATGAAGTTCTTTGAGGTCAATCGCCAAGGCCGCGGAGTGGTGGACACGTACGAAATGATAGACGTGGTCGCGACTGAGGATTCTCCGGGCGAGTATACGGTTGACACGACAACCATTGGAAAACCCATCATCGCCATAGGGACGAAGACTTTCACATCAGGGTCGTTTGAGGTTGGAGAACCCATCGCGTTCAAGCACAGTGATGGCACGTTCGTACCTATCACGACGGCATCCCCGAATGCCTCCCTCCCAGTGTTGTCCGAGTCTGCTTACGATGTGGATTGGCTACCTACGAGGATAGTGCTGACAAGCAGTACCGTGGGAGCATCTAAGATACGCGTCCCTGTGCTTGTCCACGCGGCTCCTACGGCCTCTGAGACCCCGTACACGTTATTCTACTCGATGGCCCCATATCAGGGCATCCTTTCAGCTACAACGTCCTACAAGGGCAAGGTGGTTGCCGAGGACACGTCCTTTGTGACCAGTCTCGGTTCAGGGGCTATCATCAATTACCTGTACGAGGAAGGCACAGCCAGTTTCCAGCAAGGAAGCCGGACGGTGACGGGTTCTTCCACCGAGTGGTCCTTGTATGCCAAGGCTGGGGACTTCATAGCCGCGTTGCCGTCAAGGTTGTTCTACCGCATCCGTGAGGTCACGGATGATGATACGATAGTGTTGGCAGAACCGTTTTCGGAATCAGACGAACCGTCATCTGCGTACAATATCGTTCGGTACGACAGCCCCTTGTTTGGCATCTCGAACGTGGTGGATAGACTTCCGTCTTACTACGTGTCGGATAGCACCAGCACGTACGCAGTGGACAACTTGTGCATTTCTGAAGGCTTGGTGAACGCGCTCTATGCCAGCCCTCTCCTGAATGTGTCCCCTGTGACGAAGATGCACGACCCGATGGCCTCTGTGGCAAACGACTTCATCGTCGGTGACCAAACGAAGACCAACATACGCGGACGGTACGACTTCAGACTGTCAGGGTCGGGGTCGCCTGCGTTCCGTTTGAGTGACACTCCAAGGGCGCACATAGCGTATCCGGAGCTGTTGACTCCGACCGCAGGTAGGCATAAGGTGTACCAGTTCTATCTGTTCGCAAGGTCGTCTGTCGTTCCCGGTACTAAGGAAGTTACAGGAAGATTGTACCTCATGGTGGTGAGTGGTGAATCATGTACCGGGATAGTGAGCCGTCTGTCCACGTACACGGATCGTGATACGGTAGATTTGTTCGAGTTGGTCGGTCGTCCAGTGGTTAGAGCACCGTAAGGAGTGTGCCATGGTATCGATATACGGAGTCCTTGAGAAGTGGGCCGCGAAGCAGGAGCAGGCCCCAAAGCAGGAAGCCCCCGAGACGGCGGAGAACGGTGCACCTTCTGTGCAGACGCGCCGCTACTATTTCTACGAGGCTCCCCCAGAGAATTCCATCAAATTCACGGCTCTGAACCAGATCCTGTCGAAGGAATCTCCTGAGAAGGAAGCGACCATTAAGAAGCTTGAGGGTGGGAACACCGGGCCGAAATTCGCTGATTACTTCGTGTGGAAGGCAGTGGCCATACGTACGAACAAGTATGACCCTTCAGGCCGTACTTTCGTCACCTACATCAGCAAGTTGAATCCGTTCGGTGGCAAAGTTCAGGGTAGCGAGACTATAGCACCGCAAGACGCAGCAGTCACACCGGAGACGGTTGAGAAGGACTTCCTGTTCTTTGATGACAAGGCTGGCAACAGTAGCATCATCAACGTGGATAAGACGGGTGAGTCGTTATATATCGACCGTGATGCTCCACAGGATGCCGCCGCGCTCATCTCCAAGAACGTGGTGCCGGCGGGCAACAAGCAGCCGTATGAGGAATTCGTGAAGAAGTTTGACGAATACCGCGTATGGATACCAAACATGCGACAGCTCATGCTACCGGACTTCGAGAAGCCCACGCATGACAACCTCAAGTCTGGTTATGGACATTACGTGGGTGGCGAACAGGCCTTCAAGGAAAACGTGGCCCCGTACGTAAAAGAAGAGGGTGCTGAAGACGAGGAACCTTCCCTCAAGAACAAGTTGGAGGAGGGCAAGGATAAAGCCCCCGCATTTAGGCCTGGTACGAAGCCTGTGGCACCTACAGAGGGCGAGATGGTCGACTCAGGTGATAGCGCCCTGAAAGACGCCTACAACCTCAGAGAGGCTGCGAGAAGGGTTCTGGCGATTATTACTTCGGCCCCATCCACGTCTACATCTACTTCGACTTCTACCATTACGGGTCAAAAGAAACCGAACGTTCCAATATCTCCTGACTCCAAAACGAATCAACAATCGGCTAAAATGCTTCAAGATCTTGCCAAAATGCAAGAGAAGATGAAGCAGACAGAGCAGACCGTTATGCGTCAGATGGGGACCCAAACGGTACCTTAATGTTATACTTTTTTGAAGCAGTTTCAGGTTTTTAGTTTACAATCAGGTAGCCAGATAGTATATTGAGGTAGAGTTAATAGTTTTCAGGAAACGCTATACCATTTTTGGAACTGTATGACGACCTCATTCGCGTCGAAGCCATCAAACTTCGATTTCTTGAAACAACTACGCGCAAGTAAAACGGCGACTCTTAAACCGTGCGCTATGCTCAAGCCTGGGGTATCCCTTAGGTACTACCAGGTAGTCGGGTGCCTCCACCTCCTCTGTCTCGCTCGCATGGTACTCGGTGATGCTGTGGGCTTGGGTAAGACCTTACAGGTCATAGCCGCCTACGCCTACATGCTCCTCAAGGATCCGATGATGAAGCTTCTCGTCGTGACTCCCAAGTCAGCCATGTTTCAGTGGGCGCAGGAGTTCGATAAGTTCACTACGGGTATCTCCGTCCACGTCCTTCTTGACAAGTATGCCGTGAGTAAGGATGGTATGACCTACGGTAGCGTGGACGAATTGAAGGCTTCAGGCAAACCGTACAGGACTTTGGCCAACTTCGAAGCCCGCAAAGCGCAGTACGACCACGTACAGGCGCAGGTGTTCATCACTGGATACTTCAGCGTGCAGGAGGACTACGAGTTCCTCATCGCCAACCGTGGTCTGAAGTTTGCTGTGGCGTTTGACGAAATACAAGCCTGCAAGAACGACCGTACCAAGACTCACTTCGGGGCGGAAAAGATAGCGCAGTCCGCGACACGCGTTTACGGGATGAGTGCCACTCTCATAAAGAATCGCCTTGAAGAAGCCTACAATATCTATAAGCTGGTCGTCCCGGGCCTGTTTGGGAGTAAGCAGAAGTTCTACCAACAGTACACGATACGCAAGAAGAAGTCAATATTCAGGAAGGGTAAGAAGCGATATTTCAACGAGATAGTAGGGTACGTAAACCTTGACGACTTCAGAGACAAGATAGACCCATACTTCCTTATACGCCGCACGCGTGAAGTGGCCGCTGAACTCCCCCGTTTGATATCCAAGCGTGTCGATATTGAGATGTTCCCCGAGCAACACAATCTCTACAAGATGGCTCTCTCCGGAGAATTGTACCGCAAGGTGATTAAGCAGCGGTACTTCGAATTTAAGGAAAAGTTTGATGCCAATCCGACCCCGACCGAAAAGGAACGGGAGACGATGACCAAGTTGGCAACTCAATATGACGTGTCTATGACCGCCATGGGGTTGCAGGATAGCAAGATAGCAGCCCTTACATTCTGTCAGCTTGTCTCCAATGGGCCGGCGTGGATACGTGAGGAGGGAGACAGCGCCAAAGAGGCCGAGTTCAAACGCCTCTTTGATGATGAACTACGGGACGATAAGGTCATAGTCTTTACGCGTTTCAAATCTGGCATCGTGCGCCTTCAAGGTATCCTTGATGCCCTTGAGATTAAGCACGTTAAGATAGACGGTGACATGGGGGCTAAAGAGCGTCTTGACGCGCAGAACGCGTTCCAGGATGTTTCTCAAGGCATATCGGTTATGTTCATCACTGCGGCAGGATCTGCGGCCATAAACTTGCAGTCGGCGAACGTCATTTTGTTCTACGACACACCTTGGTCGTACGGAGACTTGTACCAGACTATAGGACGCGCCCAGCGCATCGGAAGCATCTACGAACACATCTGTCTTATCCATATGGTGTGCCGCGGTACCATAGACGAGCATGTCATCAAGATTCTTGATGGCAAGAAGCACCTTATCAACGATGTCATGGGTGATATAGCTGAAGGTGCCATCGAGTTCAAGAACGAGGCTATGTTTAGCGGCACGGCTTCTGAAGACGAAGTAGACGAGTTGTTCTCATCCGTGTTCGGGTGAGGCGGCAGGAGAGATAACATGGCTGAAGAACAGCGGTGTCCGTATTGCGGTGGCAGGGGTATGAAGGTCATACTTCAAAAGGAATCGCTCGTAGACGGCCGTCCCATGGCCAGTGAGACATCGACCCCATGCATTTGCACTCTGAACACCTTCGTGTCGTCCAAGCACAAGCGCCTAACAGGAGTACCGGACGTTACGGGCAAGGACGCGATCGAAGTGGCGAAGAAGCTTCCGTTCACGGATGCTGTGTTCTACGGGTCGGAGAACATGTTTCTGTATGTGGTGAAGTGTTTCATCGTCATTCACTTCCCGTTCAACCGAAGATTCTCGGTACTTACAGGGGCTGACATCGCCGAAAAGTATGCCATGGCGCAACCCAATGGTGTCATCCCAACGGTAGATCTTCTCACCGATCTTGACTTGGCAGCCATCTTGTGTGTCGCGCGTGTGAACAATAAGGCCATAGGTCCGGGTACACAGGAAGTCATAGCCAATCGTACTCGTTGTCGCAAGCCGACATGGGTATATGCACCCGACAATTCCGCTCTGCAGTCGAGCAAAGAGCTTGCACCGGATGAGAGCCACGGATCGGGAATGGATTTGGTGGCATCGTGGCCCGAGTGGCAGCTATCAAAATTGTTCCAAGGACTTGATTTTGTAGGGCGCACTGCCAAGAACTCTTCCCGTAAAGCGGCGCAGTTGATGGCAGCCAATCTCTAGGAGACATCAATGGTAGAACTCGAAACCGTATTCAGATCGATAATAAACTTCCGGGACTCCAAGGGAAATCTTACGGTACCCCAAGAGGATCTCGTCCGTAATTTCCGATCCCTTCAGCAGGTGGTGCCAGAGCAACCGGACGATAAAGCGTTCAAGGTACTGTATCACTTCATCCTCAACTACGTGCGCGATTGTGACGCAGCCAGCCCCGAGTTGCCGTCCTTTGAATTCATCAAGACGCACTTTGAGACTGTGGAGGGCAATGAGACGGTACTCTCCATCCTTGAGCGCATCAGGGTGCAACAGCCGTACGTGGGGCAGGACTACAAGAGCATTCTCAGACAGTACAACGATGATCAACGCGTAGTGACCTTGGAGAAGGTCCTCTCCAACGTGAACAAGATAGCGTCTACGGGGATGGAGTTCAAGGACGGCAAGGTCAAGCGCATTCTTAAAGGTGTGGTCGAGGGTATCAATTACTTCGCGCGCGAGACGAAGAATCTTCTGCGTGACTTGACAGGTGTTAAGATTGAGTCCCAGATAGTAAGTGCTGAGGATGCACGTGAGGTGCAGGAAGAGTACCAAAGGATCAAGAAGGATCCGACGGAAGCCCTTGGTATCTATACGGGGTTGTCCCACATGGATTCCCACCTCAAGGGGCTTAAGAACACCGAGTTGATGTTGGTGGCGGCGTGGACGGGTCACTGCAAGACAACTTTCTGTTTGAACATGGCTTACCGTGCCTTGTACTCTGGTTGGAACACATTGTTTACGACACTTGAAATGAGCTTCCCCGAGATACGCCGGGCCATGTACGTCCTGCATAGCTGCAACCAGCGCAGATTCCGAGAGAAGTACCCAGAATACGCCGATGTGATAGGCAAGATAACCTTCAACAATGTTACGTACGGTGAACTGTCCTCGAAGGAAGAAGAGTTTTTTACCATAGTATGTAAGGATTTTGAGGAGTCTCCAGACTTCGGGCGTTTCACGATTTGGCAGCCGCCGCAGTCGCACGTCACGGTGGGGGACATAGACTTCAAAGCACGGCAGGTGCAACAGGAATACCAAGCGACCGGGCGTGACTTAGAGTTCATAGTTATCGACTACATCACGCTCCTGTCTGTCGACAAGGATTCAAGGTCGCGTGATACCAATGAGAATCTCAACGTGATTATCAAGGGACTCAAGCGCGAGTGCCTCACCTTCAACAACGGTAAAGGCGTACGCATGTTGTCACCTTTCCAAGTAAACCGTGAGGGGTACAAGGAAGCCAGGGCTAATGAGGGTGTTTACTTCCCGACGTGTCTGTCAAACGCACATGAAGCGGAGCGTTCTGCAGACGTGGTGATTACCGCATACATGAGTGACGATGACCGCAAGAACGGCCTCATCAAGTTCTGCAACCTCAAGAACCGCCGTGACAGGTTCTTCGACCCGTTCCAGGCGTGCATCGACCTCCAGACCAAGTACATCTATGACTTCAGCGGTGATGCGAGTCGTGACCCGATTCGCAATATGGAACTTGTGTTGAGCAAAACATGAAAGACATTGAGGCACTCAAAAAACGGATATTGGAGCATGTCACACTTTGTGATATGCTTGTTGCTGCCGACAGGATATCTGGTTCACTGTCTGAAGAGCAGTATTCGTGTGCGTTTCATGGTCGAGACTTGAAGAAGAGCGCACGGTACTACAAGGATACGGATTCATCTTATTGTTGGACGTGCAAGCGGCGGTGGGACCTGTTCTCGTTTGTGCAGCAACAAGAGGCGATGACTTTCGGGCAGGCGGTCAGTCACTTGGTAAAGGTCTACAACGTCCCTACGAAGGACTTGCCAGATGCGTTGGAAGAGGCACAGAAGAGCAGGATAGAGGCCCCGAGGGTCAAGATCAGCAATTCAAAGGTGACGCTTGAGACTCTATCGGGGGCTATACGTAAGCTACGGGGGTCGATACCCGATGAAAGGTATGAACGGATGGTGTTTGCGTTCATGCTACTCAGGTACGCCACTCCGGAAGAGAAGAAGGCTGAAGGGGCGGAAGGTCTTAGGGCAGGGATACTGAAAGTACTCAAGGAGGTTCAAGGTGGCTGATAACAACATACAGATGGTCAGCGAGATGCTGACAGACTTTGTTGAGGACAAGGTCAAGGGACTCATCGAGAAGAAGGAGTGGATGGAGAAGTGTACCTTCACGATGGTGAAGTCTCGTGAGCAATTCACCGAAGTCGTAGACAGGTTGATAGCGAAGGGGTTGTGTTCACTCGACCTTGAAACCACCTCCCTCAGCACAAGGATACTACCGTCCGGAGAGAGTGCCGCGAGACTCGTCGGGGTCTGCCTGTCAGAGTCGTCTTACGTGGGATGGTACACGCCTGTGGGACACGAGGATAAAGAGTTCAATATATCCTACGATTTTGTGGTGCGTGAACTGGCCAGACTTGTCAAGAATTGCCGATGCATCTTCCACAACTTCAAATACGATGGGCAGGTTCTCCACAATCATGGTATAGAGATAACCGATGATACGATGATAGAGGACACGTTTCTCATGGCTGGTGTGGTGGACGCGTCCGTGAAGGAACGTGGTCTCAAGAGTTTGGCGGAATCACGTTTGAACCGCCCCATGATCGACATCAATAAGCTCATGGTGAAGTCCGGCAAGCAGAAGATAGTGAAGTTCGACATGGTGCCGCCGCAGATAGCATTGTACTACGGCGTAAGCGATGCACTGAATACTTTTGGCATATATGAGCTGTTCAAGAAGGAATTGGATGCGCAGGACCCAGACAAGAAACAAGGTCCGTGGGCCGTGTATGAGCGCATTGAGAAGCGATGCCTGTTCCCCGTCATGATGATGGAACGGTCGCTGTGCCGTATCGATGTGGAACACTTCAAGAGGACCCGTGAAAGACTCGTCTCCAAACAAGAGGCAACTCTTAAGGCCATCTTCTCTTTGGCAGGCCGTGAGTTTGATGTCAACAGCCCCAAGCAGTTGGGAGTTCTTCTCTTCGAGGAAATGAAGATCAAGTATCCCGAGAAGGAGAAGACAGCCTCTGGTCAATACATCACGGACGAGGGCACGTTGGAGAAAATATCTGACGTACCTATTGTCGGGTTGATATTGGATTATCGGTCGCTGGTGAAGACGATTGGCACGTACATTGACAATTTCCTTACGAACGCTGATGAGGAAGGACTTGTCAAATTCCAGCTTAACCAATTGCAGGCTGACACCGGAAGATTCTCGGCGAGCGGTGGCAAGGGTTTGAAGATCGATGGGTACTGCGGCGTGAACTGCCAGAACATACCCAACTCCAATGAGGACGACCCCGAAGCCCCGGACATCCGCAAAGGTATCATCGCGCGGCCTGGATATAAGATTGTATCGATTGACTACAGCGGTGAGGAACTTCGTATCGCGGCGAACTTCTCCCGTGAGCCGAAGTGGCTTGAGGAGTTCCTACATGGTACGGGTGACCTACACACCATGACTGCAAGGATTATTCACA
>Ga0172362_10002200_pt1 | contig 16951 bp, 17 predicted proteins | sample LakKivs1_kivu2a2_FD_114534 | JGI IMG/M metagenome (GOLD analysis project Ga0172362, IMG submission 114534) | Sediment microbial communities from Lake Kivu, Rwanda - Sediment s1_kivu2a2 | ecosystem: Environmental > Aquatic > Freshwater > Lake > Sediment | place: Rwanda: Western Province, Lake...
CGGGGGGGGGGGGCAGCGGTTAGACTACTGACCAAACTGTGTCGGGAACGTTTCCCTACTGGTCCATCTGGGAAATCCCGGTTTAGAGTGACCGCCGGCGAGCCGCCAGTGCATTTTCGTTTGGTCCGGCTGGCTCCCAGTTGGGTAGTGGGTCAGTCTGAAATCACTTTTCGCCGCGACGTAATGCAACGCCACGACTCGGCCTATACTGGCCGGCATGAGCGAGCACCCCCCGCATGATCCACGTGCAGGAATGACCACCAACGAGCGACTTTTCGATGCGGGCGTCATTGATGCCTGGAATACCGCCGCCGTTGCCCGCGACCGCGTTGCAATGATCGCTCAACTTCAGGTCGCCGGCTTGAGCGAACTGGACGCATCCGAGATCGTTGACCAGATCCTTGACAATCCGACCATGTACGGATTTTAGTTGCCTGCTTGAATCTTCAATTTCAGTCTGACCCACTACCCGACAGTGGCAAATATTGACAAATATTGGGCGGTCGGGCTATTCTTGCCTCAGGAGGCAAATGACTTATGGGTAGCACGCTGAACCTCTCTTTGACCGATGAACTTCGCGCATTTGTGAATGAAAACTGCGGCGACGGAACTCTCTACGCCACTCCCAGCGAATTCGTCCGCGATCTGTTGCGACACCGCAAGCATCAGGTGGAAGCGGAGAAAGCTCGGGCCTCGATTATCGCGGGGTACCAGGATGCGATCGAAGGCCGTTTGGTGGAGTATGAGGGTGACCTGACTGCGTTGCTCAAGAAGCCGCTCAAGTGACTGCGGCACGCAAGGTCAAGCTGACGCACGAGGCGCTGCGGGCGCTGCAAGAGATTCAGCGCCGTTCCATTGCGGAGTGGGGCGCCCGGACGGCAAAGCGGTATATGGCAGACTTGCAGGCGGCGCTCGACCGAATTGCAATGAATCCCGGTTTGCCTGTCGTTTACCGTGACCTTCACGACGAATTGACGTTCTATCGCGTGAACCGGCACCCGTTTGTGTGCGATATCGCTGACGATTCCATTGTCATTGTCGCAGTCTTACATTCGAGCATGGACCTGGCCGCCAGACTCACTGAGCTCTTGCCCTCTTTGTCGGCTGAAATCCACATTCTGCACAATCAGTTTCGTGGAACTGGGCAAGCGAGAAAGCGGCGAAATTAGCGAAAGCCGTCCTGTCGGCAACTGCGCCCGTTGCCAATCCGGTCCAAGCGACTTATCGTTTAAATGCAGGCGGATGTGCGGTTGGTTGCCGGCAGCTTGGATCGCTCGCCTGGCCGATTCCAGTTTACCGTCTCTGGGAGTTTCGCGATGTCTCGTCTGGTTCGCACGACCGTGTGGGGTCTCTTGGCCGCTTCTCTCATGCTGCCGGGCGCGACCGGTGTCCTGGCCCAGGAAGGAGAATCGGCCGAGCGGGCCAAGCTTTACGAGGAACTGGGCCGCGAATCCACGACGCTTACGCATCAAAGCAATGTCCTGAAAACCGTGGCCCGGCTTGTGCGTCCGACGGTCGTGCACATCGAAGCCGACAAGGTTGAGCGTGGCAATGCCCTCTCTCGCGACAGTCATGTCGAAGAGGCCGGCAGCGGCTATATCGCCGACATTGGCGGGCGGCCTTACGTGCTGACCAATCGTCACGTGATCAAGAATGCCGCGAACGATGCCATCAACATTCGTCTGGCCGACGGCCGCGTGCTGCATCCTACCCGAGTTTGGAGCGATCCGGCCACCGACATTGCCGTCATGGAGGTCGAGGCCAAGAATCTGGTACCCGTGCGGTTCGGTGACAGTAATCGAATCGAGATTGGCGATTTCGTACTCGCGGTCGGCAGTCCCTTCGGCCTGAGCCACTCGATTACGTTCGGGATCATCAGCGCCACGGGACGCCGCGACCTGATCCTATCGGAAGATGTGAGGTTTCAGGACTTCCTGCAAACCGATGCCGCGATCAACCCCGGCAATAGCGGCGGCCCGCTGATTAACCTGCGCGGCGAAGTGATCGGCATGAACACGGCGATCGCCTCGAGTTCGGGGCACAACGAGGGGATCGGTTTTTCAATTCCCGTGAACATGGTCAAGTTCGTCGCCACGCAGCTCGTCCAGAACAACAGCGTGACCCGGGCTCAACTTGGCGTGCAGCTCGACCACAAATTCGATCCGGGCCTGGGCATCAACGTCGGTCTGAAGCGTTCGCAGGGCGCCAAGGTCTCGAAGATATTTCCGGGCTCGGCCGCCGAAGTCGCCAAGATTCAAATGGGCGACGTGATTCTTGAGTTTGCCGGCATCCCGGTGGATAACGACGACCACCTGGTGAACCTGGTCGGTATGACCGAGGCCAACCGCGAAGTGCCAGTCACGGTGCTACGTGGCGCGCAGCCGCTTGAGCTCAAAGTGAAGCTGGGGACAGCCGCTGAATCGGACCGCCTGGTGCCAAAGAAGTAGGCAGCGCCCCCGGCGTTGCGACTTAGTCGGCGGCAGCCCGGACTACGCTGGCGCCGGTTCGGGCTTCTTCTCGTCGGCTGGCGGGTGATGCGGGGCCGGCTTCGGAGCGAAGATCAGCACGGTCACGGCTCCTGCCACGACCACGATCAAACCAGCGAAGAAAAATGGATGCAGGTCGCCCCACTGGCCGGCCTGGGTCACGCTGACGAAGGTGTTCACGACCGGCGCTCCGCCAAACACGAGCGGCATCACAAAGATCGGCTTGCCGCCGAAGTTGAAGGCCATGATGATGCCCAGCGCGCCGATCGCGCCCGCGGCTCCTCCCGCCAGACTCCAGACCGTGCCCGTGAAAGTGAATCGCCCGGGCTCTTCCCATTGGACCAGGATCAGGCAGGGAATGATCACGGCCATCAGGAAGTAAGAGATGCCCACGCAGATGAACGGTCGCAAGCGGCTGCCGGCCATGGCCATCTGGCCGCGATGCAACGTCGGACCGTAGACGCCCCAGGAAAGGGCGGTCATCGCCGTAAACAGCGTGACCATCCCCCAGCGTTGGGCTTGGGATTCATTGGCTCCCATGGCCCGCTTCTGCGGCGTTGCGCCGCCGGCGGGGGCTTCCGCTGCCGACGCTTCGGTCGCATGCGCCGCCGCGGGCGCAGGACCGTGCTGCGGCCGAAAGATGAGCACCGTTGCAGCGCCCACGATTACCAGAATCAAGCCGGAGATAAATACCGGGTTGATCTGCTTAAACGACTTGCTCCAGTACATCGTGAGGAATGTATTCACGACCGGTGCTCCGCCGAACACCAGCGGCATCACGAAGACCGGACTGCCGCGGAAAGCGAGCGCCAGGATGATCCCCAGCGCACCTAGTGCACCCGCGGCTCCCGCGGCGAGGCTCCAGATGATGCCGGTGGAGCTCCAGTGGCCGACTTCCCCCTTGAGTCGCAACGTAACGATCGGGGCGAGGACCGCGATCAGGAAGTACGCGATGCCAACGCAGATGAACGGCTTCAGCGAGCTGCCTTCCATGCCGGCCCGGCCCACGGCGAGCACCGGGCCGTAGACGCCCCAGCAGAACATGGCGACAAAGATCGAGAGCAGCAGGGCGGCGAGGCCTTTCATGGCGGCGAATGCTCCGGGAGAGGGGCGAACCAATGGCAGGCGACCATTATCCGCTAGCCGGGCAATGCACGCTAGGGGAAGATTGGCCGTGCGTTTTAGTGAACCTTACCGCCGGCGAGTTGGACCTGCTCGCAAATGAAGTGCTGCATTTCGGCCGGAATGCCTGAGAGAGGCAGGGTGACAAACTGTGCCTTCGAAAACATCACGAGCCAAAACTCGGGGAAACGCCAGAGTTCGGTCACGGCGTGCCACTTCAGCGTTGAGCTACCGAGGTCCGAGGTGACGGTGAACAGCTCGCGGTTCACCGAGAGCGTCGCACTTGGCGACTTCAGCCTGCGAAAACGTCCGAGCGTGTGGCGGTAGTGCGTCACGAAAATCGCGATGACCAGCAGAGTCCCGAGGATGACGACGGCGGCCAGTACGACCAGGTACCAGTTCATGCCGTACAGGCTGGCGCCAATTGCGATCAGGGCAGTCATCGCAAGGAGCACCAGTGGAAATGCGGTACCGACGGTCCGGCGCTAAAATGCAAACACCACCCGGCGCATGAGCGGTTCGGTGTAGTGCAGCGTCGTGGCGAAATCAGCCGGCGCGAATTCTGGCATTCGAGGAATTATGCCAGCTGCGGAGCCGCGTTGCGACCGTGGCGATTAATTCCAGCTCGAGAACATCCGCCGATAGATCCGCGGAACTTGCGTCCGGGCGACGGCATCTTCATACGCCCGGCGATAGACTTCCTGCTGCCAGGCGGTGGCAACGGCGACGTGCAGGGGACAGACGACGAAGCCGGCCGGTGGCATCGGAGCCTGCGCGGCGGGTTGCGGCATCGGCTGCGAGGGAGGCAGGAAGTCGTCCATGCGGTTCAGATAGCGCGTGATGCGGTTGGCGGACATTACTTTGTAAGACTCCTTCGCCGACTATCGGCCGACAGCAGCAAGCACCTGTGATGTTTCGCGACCGCTCGTTCCAATTCCACCGCCATGCGGCGATTCGCGTGGGCGAGGCGACAAGCTGCTGTCAGCAAGGCCATGCTCGATGGTTACCTTCACGATCATGTTTATCGACTAATGCATGCTGTCACGCCGCACGGGATGCCATGCATTACGTTTGTTTTCGCCGCGTTCGCGCCCTACACGCGGATTCGGCGGTAGACTCTTCCGCGCCGGAAGATTCTGCGTAAACCGACATTGCGAATGCTTAAGGCGAATGCTTATATTCGCCACCAGCACGGCGTCGACCCGCTCGAGCGGGAGACTTCTGAGAGCTTTCTACTGTTCTCGACGCGCGGGTGACTGGATAACCAGAGCTACGCGGGAATCATCCCGAGCACCCGGTTGTGGCCCTCTTGGGCGGAGCGTTTCCGCCGCCTCACGGTTCGCCGCGAGACCGACCACGGGCAGCAACTGGTGTTCTGGTCAGCGAAAGGATTTTTGCTATGAGCACTGCGATTCTGGAACGGACTTACTTTGGCGCAACGACGCACTCAGCCAGCGCGCCGGCGCCTACGGCAGGCAACTACTGCGTGGTGCCGCGCTGCACACTGAAGGTCGAAAAGTGCGCCGGCGGCATGAAGATCAACTGCGTGTGCGATGACGAGGTTTCGTGTCTGACGCTACAGAACTTGTGCAAGGCACTGTGCGACGGATTGTGCAGTTGCTGTTGCACCTGGAACGGAATGGCCGTTTGCATGTGCAATTTGTGCTGCGGCACGTGCACCTGCGAGCCGACCCAAAACGGCGTGTGCATCACCTGCCAGAGCGGTGACAAGGCCTGCTGCGACATGATTCAGGCATGCTGCGACTGCCTGGCGAAGTGTCTCGCTTCGGGTTGCTGCTGCTATGTGTCGTTCCAAGGCACTCCGGTTTGCTGCGGCTCCTGCTAATTGACGCAGCGCCCAACCAGGGCGGACGGATGCAAAATAAGACCCCGGCGGGAACTCTCTATCCCGCCGGGGTCTGTTATTTCGCTGTGGCTTCCTGCTGGGCGTCTTCAGCAACGTCCTGCTTCGCATCCGCTTCCAAACGCGTGCAAGGGATATCGAGCCCGTTCTGATGAATTACCATCTTCGTGAACTTGCCCGAGTCGTCAGCTTCGAAGTCGAACTTGGCATCCACTGGCCGGCAAAAGAAATTCGTCTCGCTAGTGGGATAGATTCCAATTCGCGGTTGACCGGTGAGCTGCACGAAGAGTTGATCGTCTTTGCTGGTAACATCGACCACGACGACCGGGCTCATCCGGTACTTGCCCACCAGGGGCTCAAGTTTCTCGGCAGGGAGCTTCATCGTCTTGGGGAGGGAAAAGGGCTTCACGTCGTCGCCACCCAGCAACTTCAGCAGGCGAAAACCAAGTTGCGTCACGTAGTCGCTTGACGAGCTGCCAAGCACCACGACGCCGATCTTCTTTTCCGGTTGCATGCCGATGAACGAGCTGTAGCCACCCGTACCACCGTTGTGCCAGATAATCTTATTGGCCCGTTGAAGTTGCCAGCCGAGGCCGACGTCGCCGCCGTCGTTCTCGGGGTTTTGGAAATGGATCTGCTGGGAGAGGGCGATTGCCTTATCGAGTTTCGAGTGTTTGAGACCCAGGTTGGCCGCGACGTACTTGAGCATGTCGCCGCTGGTCGAGCGAATCGCGCCAGCGCCGGCGAGCGTGGGGATGTCCCAGTTCTTGGCCGGCTGCCCATCGCTGTCGTGTCCTTGAGCGAGCCGCGCAAGGTCGTCTTCGTCGAGCGTGATTCGAGTCTGTGTCATCTCCAGCGGACCGGTGATCACTTTCTCCATGAGCGATTCGTAGTCGTAGCCGCTCTTGAGCTGCAGAATATGACCGAGCAGCCCCATGCCCAGATTGCTGTACTCTGACTTCTCGCCGGGCTTGCGCTGCAGCTTGTGCCGCATCAGGAACTGCCCCATCTGGGCAACTGTGTAATCGGCGTAGGGATTCTCGGGATCTTTGGGCGTGAAGTTCGAGGGCATCCGCGGCAAGCCCGAGCTATGTGTCGCGAGGTCGACCAGAGTGATCGGCCGCTCCTTGTTGACAGGGACCATCAGCGTCATGGCCAGATGTTGCTGGGCTTTGTCATCGAGCTTCACCGCGCCGTCTTCGACCATCTGGGCCAGGATGATGCCGGTAAAGGTCTTGGTGATCGAGCCGATTTCGAACACGGTCTCTGGCGTGGGGGGCGCGGTGTTCGAATCCGAGATTGCGCCGTAGCCCAGCGTTTGCTCGCCCTTATCACTTACGAAACCGATCGCCAGACCTTTGATCCAGCCACCGTCAACAAGGGGTCCCGCGATCTCGTCGACCTTGGACTGGGGAATGAGCTCTTCGGCGTGAACCGCAGGAGCCATCACCAAGAGCACAACGCACCACCACGTTCGCACGTTCCGCAGGCAACTCATCGATTGGCTCCTCGTTGATAGCTTACTTGGCAACCCTGTTAGCTCATCTTCCTCACGATCCAGTCGCCCCAGTCGGCCGAAAGCTGCGAGATCGCGAACACCAGCCGCGCCTTGCCGGGCACAACTAGTTCTGCCTCGCGCCGCCCACAGGCCTTCACGATCCGCTCGGCCAACCAGTCCGGCTGAATCAGTTTAACCTTCGCGCCACCGCCGGGCTTGCGGGCGCTTTCCGGAATGTTCGCGGTCCTGTCGCTGGAATAGGTTCGCGGTTCGTCGCGGGCTATTGGCCCTGGCGAAACCAAAAGCACGTGCAATCCCTCGGGACCAAGCTCCAGCCGTAGCTGAGCCGAGTAAGCGCTGACGGCGAACTTCGTGGCCGAGTAGGCGCCCATGTAGCGGGCGGCGGTCTTGCCGGCGAGCGACCCAATGTTCACCAGCGAGCCGTGCGTCGCGAGCAAGTGTGGCATCGCGGCCCGCGTGCAACGCACCAGGGCCGTGAAGTTCAGGTCCATCAGCGCGGCAAAATCTTCGGCTGTCGTGTCGATGACCGCGCCCCGGGCTGAACTGCCTGCGTTGTTCACGAGAACGTCGATTGCGCCGAAGGTTGCAACTGTGCGGGCGATCATCTGCTCGACGTCGGCCTGTTTTTGAATGTCGGCCTGAACTGCGAGGACTTCGCCGCCGAGCGACCGGAGTGCGGTTGCTGCGGTTTCGAGCTTATCGGCCGACCGTGCAGCGATGGCGACGCGCGCTCCTGCGCGGCAAAACGCTCGGGCAATGGCAAGTCCGAGGCCGCTGGAGCCGCCCGTGATGAGAACCGCCTTGTTGGTCCAGTGAGACATGCGAGCTGAACTTCGTGCGAATGACAACGCTGGGAAGAAAGAAACCCAGGGAACGGATTCCCTGGGCTTCGTGAAAGTTTCAATTGACTCCGTGATGAACTGGCTACCCGACGGTGTAGGGCGAGCGCTGCGCGCGCGTGAGCATGGCGGTCGCTTCGCTGTCGCCGACAAAGTCCTCCTTCGCGGGATCCCAGGTGAGCTTGCGGCCGAGGCGAATCGAGATATTGCCAAGATGACAGGCGCTGACCGAGCGATGCTGGCTTTCGACGTCCGAGATCGGCCACTTGCCGTGCATCCAGGCTTCGAAGAAGTTGCCCATGTGGTCACCGTAATGAGCGGTGTTGCCTTTGTACAGCTCCTTCACCTGCTCCATGATCTTGTCCTTGAGTGCTGGATCGGCGTCCTGTTCTTCGATCGGTTTGCCGGTCAGCCGGCCGCGATTCACATAGATGCGGCCCTCGGTACCCTCGATCAACAGGCCCTCGTCGCCAGGCGGCTGAGCGCGCATCAGCACTTTGACGCCATCGGGATATTCGTAGTCGACCGAGACGAGCTTTGGCGTGTTGTAGCCGCCGGGGAACGTGGGCAGTGCGGTTTTGGTGCCATCGATGGTAGTGGGACCGGAGTTTTCGATGTTCATCACCCAATGGGCGATGTCCATGTGGTGAGCACCCCAGTCGGTGGCGATGCCGCCCGAGTATTCGTACCACCAGCGGAATTGGTAGTGGCAGCGCTCAGGGCAGTAGTCGGCCTGCGGCGCCTGACCCAGCCACATGTCCCAATTCAACCCATCCGGCACGGGCTGCGTCTGAAACGGCCCGCCTTCGGCCGTCGAGAGCGGCAGGCTGACGGTGATGGTATGCAGCTTACCAAGCCGACCGCTACGAGCCGTGGCGACGGCGCGGCCGAAGAGCGCATACTGATCGCCGCGCTGCTGCGTGCCGACTTGCATGACTTTGCCGGTACGTTTGACCGCTTCGACCAACTTCTTGCCTTCGTCAATCGTGAGTGTGAGCGGCTTTTCACAATACACATGCTTGCCGGCATCGAGCGCGGCAAGCGCGATGATCGTGTGCCAGTGATCGGGGGTGCCGATCGTCACGGCTTCAATGTCCTTTCGATCGAGCAGTTTGCGATAGTCTTCAAAGATCTCTGCATCCTTGAAGTGTTCGTTCTTGGCTCGCTCAGCATGCTGACGCTGGACGTCGCACACGGCCACGACGTCGCCATACTTGCTCGCACGGCGGGCGATGCCGGTTCCCTGACCGCCGGTGCCAATGGCGCCAACGAGTGGACGATTGTTCTTCGATTCGTCGCCGCGAGCGCGAAGCGTGCTCCAGAACGGATTGGCGGCGAGCGCCATGGCGCCGGCCGAAGTCTGAACAAATGCCCGTCGGGTGAACTGCTTACTCATCGCGATTGGTACTTCGCTTGCCCCTAAAAAAGAAGAACGTTGCGAGAGCAAGTTTAACCGCCCCACGCAGCCGCTGCCAATCGGCCGGGGAGGCTTGGTTCCGCCCGCTACTTTTTCGGGGAAAGTGGCTCAAACTTCGTAACTTCCCAGTGCGTCTCGAAATCCGCCCCCAGCACCACCCGGTCATATTTGCGGGGATAACCGTACGTCGGGTCGAACTCGGCCCTTTGAATCACCTCGGAGGCCCCCGAGGCGTTAAACGATTGGGCTGGCGACTCGGCCATCTCAAGTTCCTCGGCGATTGTGTCCATCATGCCGGGGACGGTCCAGTAGTACCAGGTGCGCTCCTGGCGAGGGACCACACCGTCGCGCTCCATCTTCGTGGCCTGGCCATCGCGAACCTCGACGTGAATCTTGCCGGGCCGATTGCCTGCGAGCGCCAGGTCGAGGTTATAGTCCGTCAGTCCGCTGGCGTTCCAGCGATCGGCGGCAGCTTCGTATTCGGCCCGTGTGAGCAGCGGGGTGGTATTGCGATTGAGAAAGGCATAAGTGAGCAAACCTGCGGCAACCGCCATGGCCCCGAGGAGCGTGCCCATGATCAAGGCCGCTGGGCGAAAGCGGCTGGGCGTGATGGAAGCGCCGTCGTAGCTGTCATGCGATTGTTCGTGTTCCGTATTGGTCATACTCGCCGAATCTTTCCTGGCACACCTGTTCTTGCGACACTTCGCGCGTCATGCGACTGGCCAAATCTTATCGCGCGCGGTAGGCTGTGGCCAAGCGAGGCTCCAGGCGGGACCGATTAAAACGTTCGAATTGTCAGCTACCTGGAGGACGCAACGCGCATGGCCGATGCCGCACGCCTGAAGAAACGCGCTCGCACGAAGATCGTCGCCACGGTTGGCCCCGCCTGCCGCACTCCTGAAAAGCTGGCTGAGCTGGTGATTGCCGGTGTTGACGTGTTCCGGCTGAACATGGCTCACGCCAATCGCGATGAGCACGCCGAATCGCTGGAGATGATTCGGGCCGTCAGCCGCCAGTTGCGTCAACCGATTGCCGTGCTGGCCGACCTGGCGGGCCCCAAGATTCGCCTCGGCGAACTGCCCGATGGATTGCTCGAATGCGAAAGCGGCGCCGAGTTTCGCTTCATTCGCGGCGAGGTTTCTCACGATGCGCACGATCTGGTTACGACCTACGAACCGCTGGTTGACGAACTGGCCGTGGGCGACACCGTGATGCTGGCCGACGGCACGGTGGGCATGAAAGTCGTGGAGAAGGGCCCCGACTTTGCTCGCTGCACGGTCACCCAGCCCGGTACGATCCGCAGCCGCCAGGGCTTGAACCTGCCCGGCGTGAAGCTCAGCGCGCCGGCAATGGACGACGACGATCGCAAGAACGCCGTCTGGGCGGCTGAAAACCAGATCGACTTCGTGAGCCTCAGCTTTGTCCGAGCCGCCAGCGACGTGCGTGAACTGAAAGAGTTGCTGCGCAAGCGAGGCTCGGCGGCGCGGGTAATCGCCAAGATCGAAAAGCCCGAGGCGCTGGATCACCTGGACGAGATCGTGGCCGAGTCGGACGCGATCATGGTCGCTCGCGGCGATTTGGGGGTCGAGATCGACGTCGCCCAGATGCCGGTCGTGCAAAAGAGGATCGTGCTGGCCTGCACCGTTCATCAGAAGCCCTCGATCATCGCCACGCAGATGCTCGACAGCATGCAGAACTCGCCGCGCCCTACCCGGGCGGAAGTGACCGACGTGGCGAACGCGATTTTGGATGGCGGTGACGCCTGTATGCTGAGCGGCGAAACGGCGATCGGCAAGTATCCCAAGCAAGCCGTCGAGATGATGAACCGCATCGCCCAGGCAACCGAAGAGCTGTTTCGCGAAAACGCGCCGCGTCCGACTGGCGAGTTCCATGCCGAGGGTCTGCATCCGATCACCGCGGCAGTCGTCTACGGGGCAGGGCACATGGCGGCCGACCTGGACGCAAAGCTGGTGGCCGTGGTCACGCACTCGGGCGCGACGGCGCTCGCGCTCAGCAAGCAGCGAAGCTACGTGCACACCGTCGGCATCAGCGACAGCCCACGCACGCTGCGGCAGATGTGCCTGTTCTGGGGAGTCATTCCGCTCAGCGACGTCACGGTTGACGGATCGGGCACGACCATCGATGCCGTTACCGAGTGGGGCTGCGCGAACGGCGTGCTCTTGAAAGGCGACTATGTCGTGCTCATCGGCGGACTGGGCCTCCACGTTGGCTCGCACAACCAAGTGATCGTGCATCGCGTGGAATGAGTCCGTTCCGATGCCTATCGACGACCGAAAAGTCTCAACAGCAAGTAGCTGCAGCCGCTGTTGACGGCGAACCCGGCAAGCAGGAGCAATTGCACGGCTGCGAATAGCGACCCTAATTCGGCACTGAGCAGGGAGGCGCAGCCGCTGCAGCAAAACATGACGGATAGACAAGCAATGGCGAGTGGTCCCGTTGAGCTGTACATCGGTTCTCTCCCGGACCAGACGTCGGCAGACACGTCGCGTCCGCAAACCTAACCGCATTGCTCAGCAGAGCTTAACCTACTTCTTCAAGTGCTCGTCGAAGAACTCCCACATGTCGGTATGCTCCTGCTGCCGATAGTGGCCGGTGAAGCCGTGTTTCTGGTCTTTGTAGAGATTCAGTGTGTGAGGCGCGCCGGCCGCCTTCATCGCTGCATCGAGCTTCGTCGCCTGGTCGACGGGCACAATCGGATCCAAGTCGCCTTGCAGCGTGAGCACCGGCGGATCGTCGCTGGAGACGTATGTCAGCGGACTCGCGGCCTTGTAGGTCTCGGCCGCTTCGTCGGGCGTACCGTTCAGAAACAGACGAAACAGCCAGTGCAGGGTGCTTTTCTTTTGTGCGGAAGCCATCTCCGTCGGACCAAAGACATTCACCACGGCCTGCACCCGGCTTGATTGTTCGGGATTGCCGCCATCGCCTTCGAGTTTCGCGTCCGCATCGGTCAGCCCCAACATTAACGAGAGATGTCCGCCCGCCGAAGCTCCCGTCGCGCCGATTCGATCGGGATCGATGTGATACCTGGCGGCATTCGCCCGCAGCCAGCGAACGGCAGCTTTCACGTCGTGGACCTGGGCCGGAAAAGTCGGAGTCGCGGTCGCGGTGTCCTTCTGCTTGGCGTCGAACTTCATCAGCCGGTAGCTGACCGTGGCGGCAAAGTACCCGCGCTTGGCAGCCTCTTCGATCGAATTGCGATAGTTGCCGCGATCGCCGAGATACCAGCCGCCGCCGTGAATGAACACGATCGCCGGGAAGGGGCCATCGCCGGCGGGCCGCGCGAGATCGAGCTTGAGTTCCTGGCCGTCTGGGCTGCTGTAGACGAGGCCCTCTTCAAGAATGACCTTCGGTGCGGCGGCGGCCGGCGCTTCGGCCGTGGCAGCGTCCTGCGCGGCGGCCATTCCGCGCGAAACAACGACCAGGCATACAGACAAGGCGAAAGAAGACATCCACGGTGCGATGCGGTTCACGGTCGGGTTCCTCGTGATTGGCTCGGAGTTAATGCTGATCGGTTTGCCGACAATCTAGCAGGCGTGTCGCGATGGCCCAAATCGTTTCAGGTCCGATCGGCCGGCGGAACCGCGCGGCGACCGGCAACCGCGGGATCGACCTTGGCCCGGACCGTGCGGCGGTCGAGCTTGAGCTTTCGCGCCGTGGCTTCGTAACTGCCTGTGTCCTGAAACACCAGCGTGCAGTAGCGCCGCAGCAGTTCGTCGGCGGTAAGCTCGCCCGCGAGTATGGCACCGGCCAACGCATCGTGTCGATCGGTCGAGGTCGGGTGGCCGGGACTTTGATGCCGATACGCCTTGCGAATCAGGACGTTTCGCAGGCATTGTTCGAGCTCGCGGACATTGCCCGGCCAGGCGTAGGAGCGCCCAAGATTCTGCTCGATCCAGGCGACGACCTCTGTGGCCAGTTCTTCCGACTCGGCTCCGACGGCGCGCTGCGCGAGGTGCGCCACCAGGTGCGATAGCTCTTCGGCATTATCGCAAATCCGCTCGGCGAGCGATGGCAGTTGCACGATGTCACTACAGAGTCGGTAGTAAAAGTCGTGGCGAAAGCGACCGGCCTGCATTTCTTCGGCCAGGTCGCGATTGGTCGCGGCGATGATCTTGCCGCGAAACTTCTGCGGCGCCGTTTCGCCCAACCGCACGAACTCGCGCGACTGCAGCACGCGCAACAACTTCACCTGGATGCTGACATCAACTTCGCCGATCTCGTCCAAGAACACGGTGCCCAGCGGCGGGCAGACCTCGAGCCAGCCTTGCCGGTCGGCGATCGCCCCGGTGAACGAGCCACGCTTGTGACCGAACAATTCGGATTCGATCAACGTGGGGCTGAGCGCCGAGAGATTCACGGGATAGAAAGTGCCGGCGAAGTCTTCGCGAAACTGCCCCTTCACTTCATCGAACGGAATATAGCGAGACAGGCCGATCGCCTGGGCCACGAGTTCCTTACCCGTGCCCGAAGGCCCGGTGACCAGCGTCGTGAAGTCGGCCATCCGGGCGTACAGCACGCGTCGATAACGCCGCATGTCATGCGTGAAGATCGATTCCCAGACCGACGCTCGCAGTTTCACGGCCGGCTGCGATACACCCAGGATCAGGCGGAAGATGTTGTCGAACGCCCGGCGGATCTGAAAGAAACCGGCGAACAGATGCGGCGTGGCTTCGGAGAGTGGAACGCGACGGTCGCCGAACGACACGTATCGCTCGATGCTTTCGGCGAGTTGCTTGTAGAGCGAAGCCGATTGCGTACGGCTGGACTTGTTTGACCCGGCGTGAATCAACTCGTCGAACGCTGTGCGATGCCGATGGTAGATCGTCGTTAGCAGCAGGTCTTCGTACAGCGCAAGCTCATCGCGCCCAGGTAGCGCGCGCTGGCGAGCGATGCGCTCGCATGTTTGTTCCAGCAGCGTCTCGCTGCGCGCGAGCAACCGTGCCAGGTTCGGATGGTTGTGCTCCCCCTCGTAGCGCACGTTCCAGTCGGCCTTGTCAGCAACGAACTCGCCCGCCAGCGCCTGCCGCTCGAACTCGATCCGCTGCGGCGTGAAGGGATTGGCGTGCGCGAGCCCGCCGATCGCTTCGACAAACGCGCGCTCTGCGGCAGTAAACAGGGGCATTCTGTTCCCTCGCTCTTCCACTCAGACACCAGACAAGAAATGTACACCGACCATACATGCAATGCACACGTCCGTTTGTCGCCAGGACTCGCCGTTGCGTCACAGAAACACCGCAACCATCGACGCTCAAGTCACTTACACAAAAGCTACAGGTCTCGGCACGGAACGTGAATTAGGCGTCCGCCGCGTAACGTTCACACCAAGATTCTTTCTGTTGAGGAGACCACTGATGCAGGACTCGAGATTCACCACCCGCAGGAGGCTTTGGGCGGCGGCCGCCGTGCTCGCCGCCGTGTGCGCCACATTCATTCCGCGCTCGGTCCATGCTGCCGGGCTGCTCATCGCGGATGGCGGCCAGGGCGGCGTCCTGGAGATCAAACAACAAGACGTCCGCGTCACGATCAACAACGGTGTGGCCGTTACCGAGATCGAACAAGTGTTCGTCAATAAAGAGAACCGCATCGTCGAGGCGCTGTATACCTTTCCGGTGCCGAAGGACGCTTCGGTGTCGAACTTCAGCATGTGGATTGCCGGCAAGGAGATGATCGGCGAAGTCGTCGAGAAGCAGCGCGCCCGCCAAATCTATGAGAGCTACAAGCAGGTACGGCGCGATCCGGGTCTGCTGGAGCAGGTCGACTACAAGCGATTCGAGATGCGGATTTTTCCGATCGCGGCCGGCGCCGAACAGCGCGTGCGGATCACGTACTACCAGGAACTCGACTTCGATCACGATCGGGCGAGCTACGTCTACCCGCTCGACACCGTGACGCAAGCCAAGGCAGATCAGCGTACGACCGGGCGGTTCAGCTTCGCGATCGACGTGAAGAGCGAAGTGCCAATCACGGAGCTCAAGAGCCCGTCGCACGCCGATCAATTTGTCGTGGTAAAGCACGCAAACCCGAACTACTGGCAGGCGAGCTACGAAACGGACGGGGGCGACCTCAGCCGCGACCTGGTGATTGACTATACGGTGGAACGTCCACGAACCGGCATCGACCTGATCACGTCCAAGAGCGCTGACGAGGACGGCTATTTCCAGCTCACGCTCACGGCCGGCCAAGAACTGGAAGCGCAGTCCGGCGGCAGCGACTACGTCTTCGTGGTCGACGTCTCCGGCAGCATGCGACTCGACGGAAAGCTCGCGCTATCGCGGGATGCAGTCAATGCTTTCGTGCAATCGCTTGGCGAGAACGACCGCTTCGAAGTGATCGCCTTCAACATCGCGGCCGACCCGCTGTTCAACGCTCCGACGCCGGTTACGCCCGAGGCCAAGACCCGGGCAGGAGACTTCCTGAAGTCCCAGAAAGCAATGGGGGGAACGATCCTCAACCCGGCAATCGAAGCCGCTTATCGCTACCGCGAGGCCGATCGGCAATTGAACGTCGTGGTGCTGTCCGACGGCATGACCGAACAGAGCGAACAGCGACAGTTGCTGGAGCTCATCGGTCGTCGGCCCGAGGGCGTGAGCGTGTTCTGCGTCGGAATCGGCAACGAGGTGAATCGTCCGCTGCTGGGCCAGTTGGCACAAGAGACGGGCGGACTGGCGGCGTTTCTTTCGAGCAGTGCCAACTTCGAGCAGGAAGCGCAGGCATTTCGCCGCAAGCTCACGCGACCCGCAGCCACTAACGTGCGGATCGCAATCGAAGGCGCCGAGGTCTACGATGTCGAGCCGGCCGTGCTGCCCAACTTGTTCCACGGTCAACCCGTGCGAATGTATGGCCGCTACAAACAGAGCGGCGATGCGAAGGTCTTAGTGAAAGCCGAGGTGCTCGGCAGCCCGCTCGAACAATCGCTGCCGGTGACCCTGCCGGCCACGGACGACGCGAATCCCGAGATCGAGCGGATGTGGGCACTGCACCGCGTGTCACGACTGTTGGGCGAGGATCGCAAGCTGGGGTCGACCGAGCAGGTTGGCGAGATCGTGCGGCTGTGCGAGGCCTATTCGATCGTCAGCCCATTCGCTTCGTTCATCGTGCTGGAGAACGACGCGGAGTACCAGCGCTGGAAGATCGAGCGCCGCAACGCGACTCGCATCCAGCGCGATCGGGCCGCACAAGCCGCCGTTCGCGAGCGACTGGAACTGCTGCGTCGCGAAACGGCGCAGCAGGTCGGACCGCAGCGGAACTCTGAGGTTGCCCACAATTCGTCGCAAGTGGACCAGTCGAACCGGAATGCGACCGATCTGCAGCCGCAGATTCAACCCGCTGGGGAGTCCCTCGCTCCGCAACCGGGTGATCTCTCGGTGAACATCTCGCCTGACAGCGGACGGTCGGGCGGTTCTGGTGGCGGAGCCATCGATCCCATCACCGCACTCGCCGCAGCGGGAATGGCCGCAATCGGCTGGGCCGCGCGGAAGCGAAGGAAGTCGATCGCGTAGGTGTGTTTCGGGTCGCAGCGAGCGTGGGCGGTTCCCAGGTGACCGTCCACGCCGCTGCAGTTTCATCCGGGATTTCCCAGATGGACCAGTAGGGAAACGTTCCCGACACAGTTTGGTCAGTAGTCTAACCGCTGCCCCCCCTCCCCGTGTCTAGCGCGTCGCGATTTTTTGACATTTTTTTCCC
>Ga0172362_10002202_pt1 | contig 16950 bp, 6 predicted proteins | sample LakKivs1_kivu2a2_FD_114534 | JGI IMG/M metagenome (GOLD analysis project Ga0172362, IMG submission 114534) | Sediment microbial communities from Lake Kivu, Rwanda - Sediment s1_kivu2a2 | ecosystem: Environmental > Aquatic > Freshwater > Lake > Sediment | place: Rwanda: Western Province, Lake...
ACTCCCGGCCGGCGGGTCATTCCCGGCCGGTGGGTCATTCCCGGGCGGTGGGTCATTGCCGGCCGGCGGGTCATTCCCGGCCGGTGGGTCATTGCCGGCCCGCGGGTCGTTCCCGGCCGGCGGGTCATTCCCGGCCGGGGAGTCGGCTGCTCTTCGCCTCGCCCACGGGCTCAACCAGCTCGGCCGCGGCGAAGCAGCCCAGGCAGCGCGGCGCCCAGCCGTGCCCGACGGACACGCGCAAGAGCTGTTGTGGTGTCTGCCCCAACCCCCAGTGGCGGCCGGTGGAACCGGACCGGAGTCAAACATCACGTCCCCACAACTCCCGAATTCGATTGCGATGTTTCCCGCAACATCAGTGCATGTATGAATCCCACTTGAACGGTTCTTCCGGGTCAGGGGGAGGGTTCGTGAAGAGGGGGCGGACCCTGATGCCATAGGGCGGGATGTCAATGATGCGGGTCGCAAGACCCTCTGCAACGACCAGCAGAACTGTCTGTCCATCCAGAGACGGTATTGCGGATAATCTCTTCTCCGACCCATTTGGCAAGACGGCCAAATCGGTCGTGCGCAGATCGAGTGACTCTACTCTAGGGCATTTCGGGAGGTTCACCCAAGGTTTTGTCGCGCCAAGGTCACGGATCACCTGAACCTGACACCCGCCCCCCAAGAGGAGCAAGACGAGATCGTTCCAGACGCGCGTCTTCTTGGCCAACTTATACGCAGCCCCAAATGTCAGCCGTCTATGTTTGGCGATTTGGTCAAGAACATCCTGGAAGTGTGCCCTGTGTCGCGCGAGGCCCCGTTCGCTGACCTGAAGGGCTTCTCGCCCTGCCCGCACGGAGGCACCGCGAAGCGGGCGCGTCACAACCTCCAAACGCCGGTCTATGTCGTCCATTCCCGCGTGAAGTGAGGCTGATGCGTAGTACCACGGTTTGATGACAGCCCCGTGTCTCTCCAGCCAGAACACGGATACGTCGGTCGATCCTGCCCCAACATCAAACGTCATGAAATGGCCTGGCCGTGTGTCAGGCCTATTGATGAACTCGGTGATCGCGGCCTGAGTTTCCGGTACGACGTACGCCGGAGATTTCTCGATAGGCAGGGTGCCGCCCCTGCGCACTTCGTCAAGAGCCTTCCTTGCATCAAGAAACGGCCAAGACTGGCGAGCAATCTTGCAGAGTTTCAGGGACCATTGAGCAAGCTCGGCGTACCGTGCACTCAGTTCAGTGTCCCGCCGGGCGCTATCGACAACCAGTCTCCTCGCGTCCGCCAGGGAGGCACGCTCCGCCGCTTGGTAATAGTGTGCGAGGTGGTCAAGGGGTGCCGCCATATTCAGGTACCCGGCGAATGCTTTCTGTGGACCGAGACGCCGTGAGAGTACCGTCCACACCTGCCTTAAGATGACACCCAGGTACAGCGATGAAAGCTCCACAGCCGAGAATTCATGCTCGCGCACCCGGAAGCACCCTGGCTTCTCCACGCTGATGAAAGGGGAGTGATAGCTGCCCCAGCCACCCGCCATGCACGGGATGGCCATCTTGATCGAACGTATCACTTGCCCTTGGGGCAGCGCTTCCGCAGCTTCGCCGAAAATGAACCCGTCGTCTGTGACCCCAACGGTCGTGGGAAGGCAGAGTGTTCCGGGGGCGGGTCCGGTTGCCGGAAAGACCACTGCCAGCCGTCTCCCGCGGCCGCCGTCGTAGTCCTCCAGGTTCAGGATGCACTTGGTGGTACACGTCCCGAAGTCAAGTCCGGCCGTGACCTTCAGTTCACGCGGGCGCAATGACACCACCGGCACTGGCGCCGCGGGTTTCTTAACACCCGATCCCCCAAACGCGCGACGCATCCGATCGAGCAAGCCCATCGTCCCGCTCCTTACCTTTTACCCGGTGTCACCCTGACCCAACCGGCCCCTTCGATCCGGTAGCTTACATCCACGCCCTTGCGATCGCCAAGCTCGACCTTCCGGTACTCAAAATCCCCTTGGAGTTTACGCAGTTGCCCCTCGATTGCCGGTATGATTCGTCGGTTCCCGCCAGGGGCCGTTGCCGCCGCCAGCATCTTCTCGCGGCGCTCCCGTTTCACCTGGTAGGATGCCTCCAACGCACGCATCTGGCGCAAGACAACGACCTGGGCCTCCTGATTTCTCCTTTCCCTGTAAGCCGCTACATGCTGCGAAACTCGCTCGTCCAACCAAGTGAAGAGGTCGCCGATCTCCCGCTCGGTCAAGGTTGGCGCGTCCTCCTCGCATCTCTCCCCGTCAATGACCATGTCATGCAGCAGTCTTTCGCAAGCCTCCGTGTCCTCCTCTGGTAGGATGTCGGGGAGGTGCAGCAGTTCCATGCGAAGGTGCCGACCGGTAAACGCCCCATGCTCATCAACAGAAACCAAGCCATAGAAGTACAAGCCGGGTCGAACGGCCGTGGAAGCAGCCTTCACCAGGTTGGCCCGGTGGATGTTCTGCTCGACATCTGCGCACGCATCTACGATCAACCTGACCAAAGGGTGATGTGCGTGGATCATCTCCGCATCGGGACTGCCCAACGCGGAGGACGGATCGAAAGCCAGTTTGAGCCGTTCCCGACGAAGCAGGTGCACCAGCCGTTGGCCTTCCTGGTCCGTTCGCACGACCCGCGACGATACAAACGCTCGGAATTCGGGACAGGGGCGGAGGTATCGCGGGCCGGCCTGCCCCGGCTGCAGGCGATTCCCTTTCTGATCGTGCAGTGCACTAGCGGGAAATCTGCTGGAAAGGAACTCCCCTACGAAGATCTCAAGCTCCCTCCCAGACAGATATCGCCCTAGCGTTCGTATCTTCTCGATCTTCTGCTGCACGATTTCATCGTGGCCGATGAGTTCTGCGCTTTTCTCCTCCAAGGTGCGCAGAAGCGAGCGCTCTTGGATGACGGCTTGCGCACTTCGCTCGACTCTCTCTTCCTTCTCCTCAGGGGACAGACCCGGATCGAAGAGGTCTCTGGTCAACTCTCTGATGACCCGACCGAGGATCGGTTCAAGGTCGCCTATGGATTCCTCGAAGATGCGGATTCGCTGATATAAGCGCCGAAGGATAACTTCCTCTATGGTCCCAGCGCTTACAAGATTGTGTATCACCACCTTCTCGGATTTCTGACCAAACCGGTCTATTCGCCCTATGCGCTGCTCGACGACCATGGGATTCCATGGCAGGTCCCAGTTGACGATGGTGTCGCAGAACTGGAAATCCAGCCCTTCGCTTCCTACCTGGCTGGACAGCATGACTTTGACCGTTGGATCGTCGCGGAATTGCGTTATTCTGCGAACACGTTCATCTTGCTCCGGGTCATCCGGGTTGCTCCGCACGTCTCCGTCGATCCGAACGGCACGAAGCCCCTCTTGGTTCAATCGCTCCTCCAAGTATCGCAGGCTTCTCTTATAAAAGGCGAAAACGATCACCTTCCCGCGAGCGCCCAATGTCTCCTTAAGGGATCGGTACTTCGTATCTTCAGAACGAAGGCGGTCGAGCGACACGCACGCGATCAGCCGGGCAAATGCGGGGTCGGATAGCAAGGAGTAGAATCCTGCGCCCTCTTCCTGGTTCTCGTCGTCGCTGATGAAATCGGACTCCTCGATATCCCATGCCTGGATGCTCTCCCTTGCGTCGTCTTCACCGTTGGGTGGTGCGACGGTTTCCTGATAGTGTTTCACGGCGGCATAGAGGCTGCTCGCGACCTGCCGCTGAAAGCCGCTTAGGACAAAACGAGCTACCGTGCTACCGTGCTGTTCCGTGTACCGTTTCGCGATGAAATTGATGATCTGGTCGTATACCTGCTGCTCATAGTCGGACATCTTCCGGACAACCGACCAGGCCCGGCGAAGGGGGGAACAGGTTGGAACGTCCCTTTTCCGCGTTCGCGTCAATACATCCCCGAGCAGGTTCAGCCCGGAGAGTTTCTCCTGTGCGTCGACGAGCAACTCGATATTATTGGCGGTCTCCGGCGCCGCGAGGCTATCCAGCACCACATGATAGTATGGGTCCTCGGTGATCCGTCGCCCGAGGGCATCGCAACGGAGGCGCTCGAGTTCCTTGCGCGCTTCGGCTAAGGCATCAGGAGTTCCCTTGCGCACGAGCGATTCCGCTCGCACAACATGTCGGTTGGCGTTGAGGAGACCGGCAAAGGCGGCTTCGACGTCGAACCTTTCCGGGAGCAGCAGATTCATCAAGTTGAACAGGTCTGAACTGCCCGTGTGGACAGGGGTGGCACTGAGAAACACGACCGCATCGCTGTTGTCCACGAGGGCTCTGGCCGCACCAAACGTGCGCGTCTCTCTGTTGCGGCAATGGTGCACCTCGTCCAGGATCACCAAATCCAGGGCCGGGGGCCGTTCATCCAGAAGGGCCCGGACCCGGCGAGTGCGGATTGTCTCATACGATACGATTCCGAAGAGTCTTTGCTCTGTCGGTCCAAGTGCGGTGGTACTAAGGAACGTCCTCCGAAACGCGGTTGCATCAAAGATCTCAAATGTCTCTCCGAACCTCTGGTAGAGCTCGTCCTTCCACTTGGCCCGGAGTACAGCCGAGCAGACAACGAGGACCCGCTCCAGTTCTTGGCGTGCGCGCTCCTCCTGGAGGATGTACGCCGCTTCGATGGTTTTCCCTAGCCCGACTTCGTCGGCAATAAGAATCCGCCGGAAGGGCGAATTGAGATACTTAAGCAGGGGCTTATACTGGTGCGGCATGAACTCTGTGCGGCTTGCCTGATAGCTGTAGATCGTGTCCCTGACCGGCCTGTTGATCTTCGTATACGTCACCATCCGCGCCAAGCTGGTGTGATCGCCGAATGCCCGCGCGATGAAAAGGTCCCTGGGGTCGCTGCCTTCTGGCGCTGGTCGGAGATCCTCCTCCGCGACGTTTTCTGTGCCCTTCGTCGAGCTCCAAAAGACCTTGTGGAACTTCTGTCCTCTGCGCTCCGTGGGTCCATCAATGACAACCCCAACGTCGCTCGCATTGGACCGGCGCGCAACTCGTTCTCCCGTCTTGAAGGCCATGTCCGTCTCGCAACTGTGTGGCGGGTTGAGCGGGTCTCGCGCGCGCCACGAGCGCCATTCTACTTCGACCGCCGTCATCAGTCAAACAGTTTACCCACAGTCGGCGGGGGCGGGGGGCGCAGCCCCCCCTGGTCCGTTTGGCGGCTACTTTGTCCGGAGGACCGTTTCCGGCGCCAGCCAGCGCCCGCCCCAGGTGAGGACAGTGGCCCGGTCTTCCGGCGTGTTGCGGACCGTGCCGAAAGCGTAGGCGAACAACCACCGCCAAGAGCTTTGAGGACATGACATTTGACTCTTGGGCTTACGCTCCTTTGCTGCCGGCTTCGGGCCGCGTGTGGACGGGAGGAGACATCGTGCCTATCCGGGGACGGCATACGGTTTGTCCTTCGCCTTTCTCGGCCGCTGCGCTGGGATCTCCCGGTGGGCAGGCGGCAGCCCGGGATCGCCACTACCTGCCGCGTGAAGGCCCCGTCGCCCGGCGGCCCGGCTGTCCGTGCGCTTCCGGGCGCGTCTGAATGGTAGCGACGCGGCCAGGCGGCGGCAAGGGTAAAGTGCCGCCTTTGCGAACCGGTTGCGTTGTGCCAGTCTGCCGCAGGCAGATCCAGGCCGCGAAACGAACGTCAACCCGGGCTTCGCGGCCTGGATAGGCCGCGCTACCACGGAGCCGTCGGCGTTTCGCGGGCACAACGCAACCGGCCCCCGCCTTGGCTGCCCGCTGAAGACGCCCCGGCAGGCGGCCGGGGGGCCATGGGCGGACAGGGATCCCCATCCTCCTCGGCGCGACGGACACCGCGCCGGTCGCGTGGCGCGCGAGATTGGGCAGCTTACTGGCATTTTCTCGGCCCCGGAGCCGCGAACGGCCCCTCGGAGGTGTCCGGACACCCCCGGCCGGAGATCGCCCCGCAAATCGGCGTTTCGCGCCCGCCTCGGCATCCAAACGCCCCCCCGGCTCGCCCCACCGGCGCCTCGCGGCCGGCGCCGGCGCACGGCCGGCCGGCGCCAGGGCCGCAAACGCCCCCTCGGACGTGTCCGGACGCCCCCCTGCGTACGAGCCCCCCGGCCCCCTGCCGCCCCTACGGCGCGGCCTTGAGCTGCTCGATCCGCTCCGCCAGCCAGGGGATGTTCGGGTCGGCGCGGCGGGCCTGCTCCAGGTGCTCGACGGCCTCGCGACGCCGCCCGCCCGCCTCGCACAGCCGCGACAGCAGCACGTGCCCCTGCGGGCAGCGGGGGAAACGCTGCAGGTAGCGGCCGAGAAACGCCTCCAGCTCGCCCGCCAGCTCGCCGACGGGCAGGACGCGCCGGGCGATGAGCAGCCAGTCGTCGCGCTGCCGCGGGCTGGCGTGCAGGGCCGCCCGCAGGTGCGCCAGGCCCTCGGCGTCCTTGCCCTGCTGCCGCAGGACCTGCCCCAGCCAGAGCTGCGCCAAGGCGCTGTCGCCCTGAATCGCCACCGCTTCGCGAAGGGACTTCTCCGCCTCGGCAAGCCGCGAGCGGCTGGCCAGCAGCAGGCCCAGAAGCAGCCGCACCTCCACGTCGCTCGGGCGGCAGGCGAGCGCCCGGCGGTAGTGCTCGGCGGCCTCGTCGGCCCGGCCGGTGGAGCGGAAATGCTCGGCCGCGTGGCAGTGGGCCTCGTAGAGCGTGGCGCCATCGGCCTTCGCGGCCGCAAGACGCTCGAACAGCTCGGCGAACTGCCGGTCGGCCTCGTCGCGCCGGCCGAGCGACGACAGCGCCGCGGCCAGGCGCAGTCGGCTGGCGGCGTCGGCGGGGTTTTTCGCCAGTGCTTTGCCGAACAGCTCGACGGCGGCGGCGGGCTTGCCGGTCAGCAGCAGCACCTGGCCCTGGCGGCGGTAGTTGTGGTAATCGAGGAACGCCTCTCGGATGACCAGCCGCGTGGACGGCGGGGCGTTGAGGAACTCGGGGATGTTGCACGCCCGGCCGGTCTCCATGGCGCGCTCCAGCAGCACGGGCGGGCTGTCGCGGCCGGCGGCGTCCACGTGCGTCAGGCAGAGCTGCGTGTACGGGCCGCGCAGCTTCGTGGCGAAGACCAGCCAGCGCCCGTTGGGCGACCAGCAGTGCCAGGAGTTCATCCGCCCGGTGTTGCATGTCATTCGCCGGGGCACGCGTGAGACGGGCGTTGCGTCCGCGTCGTGCGTGTCGGCGTCCAGCGGCATGATGTACAGTTCGCTGTCGGGCTGGAGGAGCATGAAGTTGGCGGCCTGGCAGAAGGCCAGCCATTTGCCGTCGGGCGAGACGCGGGGGAAGTAGTTGCTCTTTCCGTTGCTCGAGGCGCCGTTGATCGGCTCGGCGTGGCCGCCGGCGCCGCCGTTGAACGGCACGCGCCAGATGTCGAAGCGGAAGGGGCGTTTGCCGTCGATGAACTGCGCGGCCAGGTGCGGCGTGATCACCTCGTCGCGCTGGTCGGGCGTTTCGTGCAGGTCGGCGGCCTTGGCGCGGCAGAAGTACACCCACCTGCCGTCGGGCGACCAGGAGGCGTTGCTCTGGACGAAGTTCGGGTCGTCGGCCCCGCCCAGCGCCCCGAACCGCCGCGTTTGCCGGTCGTACCAGCCCAGCACGCCGCGGATGGGGAAGAAAAGCTGCGAGTAGGCCAGCCCCGGGCGCGGCACGAACACCGAGCGGTCCTTGACGGTGCTCAGCACCCAGCGCCCGTCGGGGCTGAGGCGCGACAGCAGGCCGAACGTCGCCCGCCCGTCGCCGCGACCAAAGTCGCTCCACGTGATGATGTCGCGCGGCGACAGGACCGTCTCGGCGGCCAGGTCCACGATCGCGTAGGAGCCCTTGTCGTTGGCGTAGTCGACGTCCATGCCGAGCGTGCGCCCGGCCGCGTCGAACGAGTGGCAGTTGCCGCAGACGGGCAGCCCCTGCAGCACGGGCGGGGTCGCCGCGGCGGCGCCCACGTCCAGCAGGTGCCAGCGGATCGTGTCGGGGTTCTGCACCGCGTAGAGGAACGGCAGCGGCACGGAGCGGTACAGGATCGGCGCGCCGACCGGGTCGGCGCTGACGGTGAAGCGCACCGCCGCCGATGCGACGACGCGCGGGCGACCGTCCGGCGACGGCTCGCAGCCGACGACGGCCACCTCCACCTCGCCGCAGGCGCCGGCGGCCTTCATCTTCCGCCAGAGCCGCTCGTCGGGGCGCCAGCGCGTTGCCTCGGCCGGGCCGATCCACGGCTGGGCCTCGCCGCCCAGCGTGACGCAAACGGCCCAGTGTTCGGCGCGGGCGTCGGCGCAGCGCCACTCCAGCAGCGGCGCCGGCAGCTCGGGCGGGAAGATGGTTCCCGCCAGCGGGCAGGTGAACTCGGCCCCGCCGACGCGGCGGCCGGACTGCTCCCATGCCGCCACGGCCCGCCGCGGCGATGGGGCAGGGCGCGCGGTCGAGCGGCAAGATCCGCCGCACAGCGCGGCGGCGACCCAGGCGGCCAGCATCGCCGCCCTCGGTCCCCAGCCGGCATGTGAAGTCGCTGCGCGCACGGTCACATGGTACAACATTCGCGGGCGCCGAAGATGCCGCCGCGGGGCATGTTCGGCAGCCGAACGGAGGGACACGGGTGCTTCGCGCGCCAGGGACACGGCCGATGCCGACAACCGCAGCGGGCAAATCCGGCGACACGTCGCGGCTGGGGCGCACGCTGGCGGCCGCGGCGGTCGGCCTGGCCGGGTGCCTCGTCATCTGGGTGCTGGCGCCGTACTTCAACTACATCATCGCGGCCCCGGCCGTCAGCGACGACTACATGCCCATCGGCGCGCTGTTCCTGATCCTGCTTCTGGTGGCGGGCGTCAATCCGCTCCTGCGCTGGCTGCGCCCGCGGCTGGCGCTGGGAACGTCGCAGCTCGCCGTCGCCTGCGGGATGATGCTGGTGGCCTCGGTGGTGCCGGGCCAGGGGCTGCTGCGGATGCTGCCGTACTCGCTGGCGAACGTGCCGCTGACGGTGCGGGAGGACAAGGCGCTGGCCGAGGCGTACGAGAAGGCCCATCTGCCGGCGGCGCTGTTTCCCGACCGTCTCGGCTACGAGGCGCCGGCGGCGGCGTCGGAGCAGTTCATGGCGGAGCTGCCGCCGGGACGTTCGGTGCCCTGGCGGGCGTGGGTCGGGCCGCTGCTGAGCTGGGGGGCGCTGCTGGGCTGCTCGTGGCTGATGATGATGGGCCTGTCGCTGATCGTCCTGCCGCAGTGGCAGCGCAACGAGCGCCTGCCGTTCCCGCTGCTGACGGTGCAGCAGTCGCTCATCGCCGAGCCGGACGAGGGCCGGCTGCTGCCGCCGCTGTTCCGCTCGGGGGCGTTTCTCATCGCGGCCGGGGCGGTCTTCCTGCTGCACCTGCTGGAGGGGCTGAACGCCTACTGGCCGCACTCCGTGCCGGCCATTCCGGTAAGCTGGGACGTCACGCGCCTGTTCCGCGAGGGCCTCTGGCGGCAGGTGCCGGCGTGGATCGGCTCGGCGCGGGTGTACTTCATCTTCATCGGCGTGGCGTACTTCATGCCGAGCCGCACGAGCTTTTCGATCTGGTTTTTCGTGCTGTTCTACGCCGCGTACCGCGCGGTGGGCAGGAGCTACTTCGAGCCGTTCGACGACTGGAACCTGTTCGCCAGCCAGCGGACCGGCGCTATGGTGGTGCTGGCCGGGACGATCCTGTGGCTGGGCCGGCAGCACTGGGCGAGGGTGTTCGGCGCGCTGTTCCGCCGCGGCGGCGACGAACAGGCCCGCGCCGACCGCCGCGCGGGCGTGATGTTCCTGGCCGGCTGCGCGGGGATGTGGGCCTGGCTCGCCTGGGCGGGCGTGCACGCGGGGTGGGCGGCGTTCTTCGTGGCCTTCGGCTTCATGGTCACGCTGCTGATCACACGCCTGGTGGCCGAGACGGGCATGCCCTTCGCCCGCATCGACTGCAAGTACCGCACGAGCTTCATCTACCTGGCGCCGATGAAGTGGCTCGGCCCGGCGACGCTGTTCTTCTCGACGGTGGCGGCGGTGCTGTTTCCGCTGGCCTCGCGCGTCAGCGCCGGCCCGCTGGCCACGCACGCCCTGAGCCTGGACGAGCGGTCGTCGCCGTCGCGGCGGAGCTGGCTGGCGCTGGGCTTCGTGCCGCTGCTGCTGATCGGGTTGATCGTCTGCGGCGGTGCGCTGCTGTACTTCAACTACCACCACGGCGCGACGCTGGACGGGCGCGACAGCCCCGTCAACAGTTGGGGCGCCGAGCGGTTCAACCAGGCCAACACCGACCTGCTCGCCTGGCGCGACGGGCGGCAGATCGGAGCGCCCTTCAACAGCCCCGGGCACATCGCCTTCGGCGCCGCACTGGCCGCCGCGCTGTACTGGGCATGCCTGACCTGGCCCAAGTGGCCGCTGCATCCCATCGGCCTGCTGCTGGCCAACACCTGGTACGGCAACCGCGCGTGGGCCAGCATGTTCCTCGGCTGGATGGCCAAGGGGCTGATCGTCCGCTACGGCGGCGCCAGGCTGTACCGCGCGGCCCGGCCGGTGTTCCTCGGCCTGATCGTCGGCGAGGTCGCCTCGGGGGTGTTCTGGGCGCTGGAGCCGGCCGTGCGCGTGGCGCTGCACCTGCCGTACAAGTCGATCTACGTCGCGCCGCTGTGAGAACGCCGAACGTGACGAGGAATCCGGACATGCCGGCGGGGAGGAGAATTGACGATTGTCGATTGGCGATTGTCGATTGCCCTAAGCGCAGCCGGTTGCCTCTCGGCCTCGTCGGCGCGGCGGGGATGCTTCTGGTCGCCGCAGCCGCGGCCGCGGCGCCGCCGGCGAGCGATGACGAAGCCTTCGTCCGGGCCGTGCGCGCCGACACGGCCAGGCTCTGCGCCTACCCCAGCCGCGTGGTCGGCACCGACGGCCACGACCGCGCCATCGCCGGACTGCTGGCGGACCTCCGTGCGGTGGCGGGCGCGCGGGTCTGGACGCACCGCTTCCCCGTCGTCGTCCCGCGGACGATCGAGGCGGCGCTGACGGTCACCGACGGCCAGCCGGCGGGCATCCAGCGCGTCTGGCCGCTCTGGCCGGCGGGCGTGCGGCTGAACACCACGCCCCCCGGCGGCATCGACGGGCGGCTGGTGTACGCCGGCCAGGGCCGGCCCGAGCAGCTTCCCGTGCGCGACCTGGACGGGCAGATCGCGGTGATGGAGCTGACCGGCGGGCAGCGCTGGAAGGACGTGTGGAACTGCGGCGCGCGGGCGATCATCCTGCTGGGCTCGCCGTCCGTGCAGCAGCGCCACGCCCGCAGCCACCTGTCGCCCCTGCCGCTGTCCGCGCCGCGCTTCTACGTGCCCGACGGACCGCTGGCCGAGGCGCTCCGCTCCGGCAGCGCCAGGGCCGGGCACCTGTACGCCCGGGCCGAGTGGCGCACCGCCCGGGCCACCGACATCTGGGCGCTGCTGCCGCCGGCGCGGGCCGGCGCCGCGGCGCGGCGGGCGCTGGCCGTCGGCGTCCAGGCCGATGCCATGAGCGTCGTGCCGGACCTGGCGTGCGGCGCCGACGCGGCCGTCGACGCCGCCTTCGCGCTGAACCTGGTGCGGCGGTTGGCTGCCCGGCGCCCGGCCCGGCCGCTGCTGGTGGCCTTCTTCGACGCCTACGCCTTCGCCCGGCTCGGCGTGCGCGAGATGCTCCTGTCGCTGGCGGTCACCGACGAGGAGACCCGCGACGCGCGCGCCGCCGAGGCCGAGCGCATCGAGCAGTACGCCCGGCACGAGCGGCTCGCGGCCGCTTTGGACCGCCTGCCCGCGCCGGCGGGCGAGATGCACCGCTCGGCGTATCGGGCGCTGCACGGGTACGTGAAGGACGAGGCCGCGCGGCAGATCGTCGCCATCGAGACGGAGCTGCACCCCAAGCGTCTGCGCCTGTGCGCCGCCGGCGGGGATGAGGCGCGGCACCTGCGCGACGAAGTGGCCGCCCTGGCCGCGCGGCGCGCCGAACTGTTCGCCGCGCAGCAGCATCTGCTGACGGGCGCGCCGGCTTCGCCCGCCGATACCGCGCTGGCCGAGACGCTCCGGGCGGCCGCACGCCGCCGCATCGCCGCACAGCTCGCCGAGGCCCGCGAATCGCTGGCCGTCATCGCCGCGCGGGCCGCGCTGCGCCGCGAGCTCCTGGCCGCACTGGGCGACCCGCCCGGCGCGCGCCGGCCGGTCGAGTTCCTCCTCGCCGTCGACCTGTCCGACGCGGGCGTCGCGGCCGGACCAATGTCCTACTGCCGCTTCGCCCTCAGCGAGGAGACCACCAACGGCATGGCGTTGCGCCGCTGGCTGAGCCAGGTCGCCGGCCAGGAGGCGGCGTCGCTCTGGCCGGGCGCGATGGGGCGCGCGGTGGACCTGCGCCCACTGCGGGGCCTGGAGAAGGGCGACTCGTACACGGTGGGCGAGACGGCCACGATGACCTCGGCGGCGGCGAGCTTCGGCACGCCCGCGGCCACGTGGGCCACGCTGGACGCGCCGCGCCGTCGCGTGGACACGCCGCGCGACGTGCCGGGCGAGCTGGACTGGGGACGCCTGGGCCCGCAGGTGGCCGCCACGCGCCGGCTGATCGAGCGCATGACGGCGCGGACGGACTTCGCCGCCGGCCCGGGCGCCGCGCCCAAGTGGCGCCGCGTCGAAGGTTACGTCGTGGACCGCTCGCCGGGCGAGCCGGTCCCGCGGCTGCCGATGGAAGGCTATCTGACGTGCCTGCTATACGGCTCGGCGGGGGGAGGCCAGGCGCGGCTGAACAGCCCGCCCATGCCGCTGGTCGGGGGGGTGCGGCGCGAACGGTTCGCCCGGACCGGCGCCGACGGGCGGTTCGTCTTCGACGGCCTGCCCGTCTACGATCGCGCCTCGCAGCCGTGCACGCAGGTGTTCCTCCAGTCGTACAAGCTGGCCGCCGACGGGCGGATCGTCCGCGCGCTGGACCTTCGGAAGGTGGGCAAGGGCTCGCAGGTGAACTGGGACCTGCGGCAGGGCGGCGGCGAGCCGCTGCGCGGCGTGGCGTTCACCTGCCGGGAGCTCAGCGCCGTGGGGCTGTTCGACCCGCGTTTCCTCCTGCCGCTGCCGATGGGCACGCTGTTCGACGCGGGGCGCGGCACCGAGCCGCAGCGGCTCAACTTCACGCTCGCCGACGGCGAGATGGCCGCCCAGGTGGAACCCGGCACGCGATGGTTCCTGGCCCTTCGGGCCGGCGCCACGCGCAACCGCGCCGCCCTGCTGAATCTCGCCGGCGGCGACGAGACCGCCCGCGCCGCCGACGAGATGATCCGCGGCTTTCCGGCCGAGCGGGGCTTCCACGGCGACCCCCTGCGCCAGGCCGCAGGCGACATGTTCCGCCTCGACCGCCGCCGGCTCGACAACTACCGCCGCGCCGGCATCGCCTCCGCGGCCGTCGAGGACCTCCAGCGGCGGACGGGCCGGCTGCTGGCCGCCGCCTCCGACGCCACGGCCGCCAACGACGGCGCCGGCGCCGCCCGCGCCGCCACGGGGGCACTGGCCAACGAGGTCCGCGTCTACCAGGCCGTCGGCGACCTGGCCAACGACACCATCCGCGGGGCGATATTCCTGCTGCTGATGATGGTGCCCTTCGCCTTCGCCATGGAGCGCCTGCTGATCGCCACCCCGCACATCTACCGCCAGATCGCCGCCATGCTCGCCATCTTCGCCGCCATGACCGCCCTGCTGTGGAGCTTCCACCCCGCCTTCCGCATCGGCAGCCAGCCGCTCATGATCATCATGGCCTTCGGCATCCTGTCCATCAGCGCGCTGGTCATCGTGGCCATCTACGGGCGGTTCGAATCGTCCCTCCAGGAGCTGCGCAGCGGACGGGCCGAGTCGGCGGCCGCGCAGACCTCGCGATTCGGCGTGCTCGTCACGGCCGTGCACATGGGCATCGCCAACATGCGCAAGCGCCGCTTGCGCACGGCGCTGACGGCCTCGGCCGTGGCGCTCATCACGTTCTGCCTGATGTGCTTCACGTCCACGGGCACCTACACCGGGCAGCGGCAGTACGCCCTCGCCGGCAGGGCACCCTATACCGGCGTGCTGATCCGCCAGCCCGGCCGCCGGCCGATGTCCGAGCAGGCCCGCCTGCGCCTGGCCAACGTGCTGGCGGGGCGCGGCAGCGTCTGCGAGCGCACCTGGTGGGTCCACGGCGACGAGCCGCGCTGGCGCCTGCACGTCCGCGACGCCGAAAGCGGCAGGCAGGTGGCGCTCCAGGCGGCGATCGGACTGACGGCGGGCGAAGGCGAGCTGACCGGCCTGGCCGAGGTGCTGCGCGACTGGCCGGCCTTCGCCCGCGGCGGCGGATGCTACCTGCCCCGCGACGCGGCCGAGCAGATCGGCGCCGCCCCCGGCCGCAGCGTCATCGTCGCCGGCGCCGAGCTGAAGGTCATCGCCACGTTCGACCCGGCCGCCCTCGACCGCCGCGCACGCGACATGGACGGCGAGCCGCTGCTGCCGGTGGACGTCTCGGCCATCACCGCCGAGCAGCGGAAGCTGCTGAACCGCTCGGAGATGGACGTGCTGGCCGGCGAGATCGACGCCGGCGCCGTCCAGGAAGGCCCGGAGCTGCCGGCGCTGTCCAGCCGGTCGGTGGTCGTCGTGCCGCCGGATGTGCTGGCCGGGCTGCCGCGGGCGGCCCTGCGCAGCGTCGCCGTCGGCACGGCCACCCCGCGGCAGGCCGGCGAGCTGGCCGAGGAGCTGACGCGGCGATTCGCCTTCCCCATCTACTACAGCTCGCCCGGCGGCGGCGTCCGCGCGGCCGTGTCCGTGCCGCTGCTGGCGGCGCCCGGCAAGGGCCTGCTCATTCCGCTGGTCATCGGCGGGCTGATCGTGCTGAACACCATGCTCAGCGCCATCGCCGAGCGCCGGCGCGACGTGTACGTCTACACGTCGCTGGGTCTGGCGCCGCTGCACGTGGCGGCGATGTTCCTGGCCGAGGCGGCCACCTACGGGCTGATGGGCTCGGTGTTCGGCTACGTGGGCGGGCAGGCCGCCGCCACGGCGCTGAGCGGCCTGGGCTGGCTGGGCGGGCTGACGCTGAACTACTCCGGCACGCACGCCGTGGCGGTGATGCTGATGGTGCTGGGCGTGGTGATGCTGTCGTCGACGGTGCCGGCGTACCTGGCCGGGCGCCTGGCGGCCCCCGCCAGCCGGCGCACGTGGAAGGTGCCCGCGCCGCGGGGCGAGACGATCCGCGACGCCCTGCCGTTCACCGCAACCGCCGCCAGCGCGCCGGGCGTGCTGATGTTCCTTCACGAGTACCTCGACGCCCACCGCGAGGGCAGCATCGGGCACTTCAGCGCCGGCGAGCTGCGCGCCTTCCGCGACGGCGGCGGCCAGGGCGTCGGAGTCAGCGCCACCGTCTGGCTGGCGCCCTACGACCTGGGCGTCCGCCAGGACGTGCGGCTGACCATCGCCCCCGCCGCCGGCGGCCAGGACGTCTGGGACATCCGCCTGGAGCTGACCCGCGGCTCGGGACGAATGCGCAACTGGCGAAGCCTCAACCGCACGTTCATCGGCGACCTGCGCAGGCAGCTTCTCGGCTGGCGAAAGCTCAAACCCAGGCGCATCGTCGACTACATTGCCCGCGGCCGGAGGCTGCTGACCGGCGACTAGGCAGGCCGGCGGCGCGTGGCATCTTCGGCACCAAGGTCTTGACAAATGCGGATTTGAGCGCATACTGAGGGGGACTGGAATCGCCTTTGCAGGGCAGGGCGCTGACGGCATTCGCCCGGTGCGTTCGGGACGCTTCAGGCGGATGCCGCCAGGGGCCCTGCCGAGCAGCCGCGGGCGAGCGGAACTCCCGCCGCGCACGCCGTGCGGGGGCGGGAAACGCCGCCGATGCCGGCGGCACGGGACCGGCAAGTTGGACGAGCCGCTTCTGGATCGCTGTCAGCAGATCATCGGCTACCAGTTCCGCGACTTGTCGCTTCTGGAGCAGGCGCTGACGCACGCCTCGGTGGCCGCCAACCGCCTGGCCAGCAACGAGCGGCTGGAGTTCCTCGGCGACGCCGTGCTGGGGCTGGTGGTCTGCCAGGAGCTGTACGAGCGGCACGCCGACCTGCTGGAGGGGGAGATGACGAAGATCAAGTCGACGGTGGTCTCGCGGCGCACGTGCGCGGAGGTGGTGGAGGAGGCGAGCCTGGCCGGCGTGGTGATCCTGGGCAAGGGCATGCCTTCGGCGGAGAAGCTGCCGCCGTCGGTGATGGCGGGGGTCTTCGAGTCCATCGTGGCGGCGGTGTACCTGGACGGCGGCCTGGGCCCGGCCCGGGCGTGCATCCTGCAATGGATGGTCCCGCACATCGAGGAGGCCCTGGCCACGGAGCACCAGCGGAACTACAAGTCGCTGCTCCAACAGCACGCCCAGCGACGCTGGGGCCAGACGCCCGAGTACCACCTGCTGGACGAGAAGGGCCCCGACCACAGCAAGTGCTTCGAGGTGTCGGTGTCGCTGCGCGGACGGCACTACCCCAGCGCCTGGGGCATGAACAAGAAGGAGGCCGAGCAGGCCGCCGCGCTCAACGCCCTGCGCGAGCTGGACCTCCTGGGCAAGGAAGGGCCGCCCGCAACCGACGCCGGCGAGCAGGACGAAAACCGGGACGCCCCGGCCTGAGAGTCTGTGAAGGGATGAGCGCATCTCGGAGCTTGTGAAGGAACCGGCGCCGGCAGTGCTGCCCGCGGGTAAGGTCTCCTGCTCACGCAAACGGCCGCGTGAGCATGGCACCCGGGAGGGGCGTGAGCATGGCACCCGGGAGGGGGCTCGCGCGTGGCGCGGGAGGTATTTCCTCGCGCGGGGTGCCATGCTCATCGTCGGCCGCGGAGCGGCCGCGTGAGCATGTCCGGCGAACGCGGCAAGACATGCTCACGCAAACGGCCGCGTGAGCATGTCCGGCGAACGCGGCAAGACATGCTCACGCAAACGGCCGCGTGAGCATGGCACCCGGGAGAGGCGTG
>Ga0172362_10002204_pt1 | contig 16948 bp, 19 predicted proteins | sample LakKivs1_kivu2a2_FD_114534 | JGI IMG/M metagenome (GOLD analysis project Ga0172362, IMG submission 114534) | Sediment microbial communities from Lake Kivu, Rwanda - Sediment s1_kivu2a2 | ecosystem: Environmental > Aquatic > Freshwater > Lake > Sediment | place: Rwanda: Western Province, Lake...
GCGAGCGCGCTCGACAGCCGCTCCTGCAGCGCAAACGCCCCGTCGGCTCGCTCGGCGGCGAGGAGCATGGTCACCGGCTGGCGCTTCCGGATCACCCATGCCACGCAGGCTGCAGCCGCGACGGCGCCGGCGATCGCAAGGGGCGTTGTGCCGACGTAGAAGAAGCGGCGGGCCAGGATCAGAATGGCGGCGGCGATGGCGAGGTAGAACAGCAGCCGGATTGCCGACGAAGCGGCGCTGAGGAGGACCAGCCGCTTCCTGATGGTCCTGATGTGCGTTTCGAATGCTGTCATGGCGGTTCCTTCCGTGCAGCGCGGGGCAGCCCCGCTATCATCACTATATCACCGCCGGTGCCGGAAGTCAATAGCTCAACTGAGGAGTTGCATGCGGATAGCAGCACTGGCGGCTCGCGCGGCGACGCGGCGGGCGCCCGTGGCGCGCCTCACGACATCGCCGGTTCCAGCTCGCGTTCCTGGCGGCGGATTTCGGAGGCTTCCATGAGGCCGTACTTGAAGGCCTTGGTGTGGAGGCTCTTGCGGCTGATCTGGCCCATCCTCGAGGCGGCGGAAATGTTGTAGCTGCAGCGTTCGAGGAGGGCTTGGAGGTATTCCCTCTCCCAGGCGTCGCGGGCCTCGTAGAAGGGGACGTCGGTGAGGCGCGTGCGCCGCGGGGCGCGGGCGACCTTCTCGTTGAGTGTGGGGAAGTCTTCGAGGGTGGTCACGCGCCGTGCGTCGCGAGGCAGCGAGCTGTCGGTCATGAAACACGAGCAGATGGCGGCGACGATCATGTTCTGCAGCTCGCGGACGTTGCCGGGCCACGAGTAGCGCATCAGCTTCTGCATCACTTCGGGGTCCACGTCGACGTTGCTGAGGCCCATCTCGCGGCAAGCGATCTCGAGGAAGTGGCAGGCGAGCAGGGGGACGTCGTTGATGCGGTCGCGCAGCGGCGGCAGCCGCAGGGTGATGGCGTTGAGCCGGAACAGGAGGTCTTCGCGGAAGGCCTTGGTGCGGACCGCCTGGAGGAGGTTGGCGTTGGTCGCCGAGACGATCCTGATGTCCACGCCCACGTCGTGCGTGGAGCCCAGCGGCCGGATCCTGCGCTCCTGGATGACGCGCAGCAGCTTGACCTGCACGGCGGGGTGGATCTCCCCGATCTCATCGAGGAACAGCGTGCCGCCGTTGGCCTGGAAGAAGTAGCCCTTGTGGCTGGTGATGGCTCCGGTGAAGGCGCCCTTCTCGTAGCCGAACAGCTCGCTCTCGAGGAGCGTTTCGGGGATGGCCGCACAGTTGATGTCGACGCACGGCTGGTCCCTCCGCGGGCTCTGGGCGTGGATGGCCTTGGCCACCAGCTCCTTGCCGGTGCCGCTCTCGCCCTGGATGAGCACGGGGGCGTCGATCTTCGACATCTTCGTGATGAGGTCGAAGATCTTGAGCATTTCGGGGTCCTGCGAGACCATTCCTTCGAATTCCATGGCTGTGCTCCCGTTGTATCGTCGCGGGGCGGTGCCGCCCCGAGTGATCCCCTACTGGATGCCCGTCAGCAGCGCCTTCGAGTTCTCTATCTCCTGGTCGACCATTGAGAGGAACTCCCCGATGTTCCACTTCCGGGCGTTGAGCCAGTTGCTGAGTTCGGGCCCGATCGTCACTCTCTCGTAGCTGCCGCTGCAGCGGTAGCTCTTGGCCTTGCACAGGCAGTTGGCGAACTGCAGCACCCCGACGAGCTGATCCGCCTGGCAGGCGGAGACGTTGTGGTGCAGGAGGATTTCCTTCCTGAGGTCCTCGGGGAAGCGCCACCGCTCCGCGAGCCACGCCCCGATCTCGCCGTGCGTGGTGTTGAGCAGCTCCTTCTCGACGGCGTCGAAGGAGCGCTGGCTGTTGCGGCACGTGGCGATGATCTGCGTCATGTGCGGCCCCGCGTAGCACGCCAGCACCAGCTTGCCGATGTCGTGCAGCAGCCCCAGGTCGAAGGCAGCCTCGGGGTCCACGCCGTTGCACTTCTTCCCGATGCTCTTGCAGAGGCACGCGGCCAGCAGCGAGTGCTTCCAGAAGCGCTCCTGGTTGAACGACGGGCAGGTGGCGAGGCCGCGGAACGCCGCCGGGAGTGAGATGCTGAGGGCGATGCTGCGGATCACCTTGAAGCCGAGCAGCGCCACCGCCTGCTGCACCGTGGCATCTTTCGTGGTGAGGCCGTAGTAGGCGGAGTTGACCAGGCGGAGGATGCGGGCCGCCGTGGCGGGGTCGCGCCTGATCGCGTCGCCCACCTGCGAGGCCGAGCTGCCAGGGTCGTCCACCATCAGGGTGATCTGCCGGGCGAGCTGCGGCATGGTGGGCAGGCTCACGATCTTCTCGATGATGCCTTGCAGATCGGGCTTTCCGATGTCGTTGGGAAACAGTGTCTGCGTCATAGCTCCTCCTGCGGAAAAACGGTTACACGGGGTCCGGGGGCTCTAGTAGAGCCCCGGGAAGAACCGGTAGTGCACACGCCCCAGGTACTTCAGATAAACCTCGTCCCTCCTGAGCAGCCGCTCCTCGGCAGACGCCCGGACGTTGAGCCCCAGCAGGATGCAGAGGCAGATCGCGAAGTTCGGGAGGGTGAAGCTGCCGACCATGAAACCGATGTAGAACAGCATCTCGCCGGTGTAGAGCGGATGGCGCACGTAGGCGTAGAGGCCGTGCGTCTTGATCCCCCGGTTGGCCGGGATGAGGCCGAAGCTGCGGCCGAGATTGCCCAGGCTGAAGAGAATGATGGCGACGCCCACGCCCTGCAGCGCCCGCGCGATAGCCACGCGCACGATCTCGCTCTCGGGCACCACCCGCAGCGAGAACGACAGCAGGATCGTCGCCGCGGTGATCATCCAGTCCTTCGGGTTCTCGCTCGTGGCCACCGAGCTGCGCCGCAGCACGAACAGGACCGCAAACAGCGTGTTCACGAAGAACAGCAGCAGTGCCACCACCGAATGCGTGCGGCTCCAGGTGATCCACGTGGACGCGGCGAAGATCGCCCACATCAGCGCGAGCACCGGGTTCACCAGGTTGCTCGCGGCCACCAGGAGCAGACGTTTGGTCCGGGCGTCCATTTCAGCCCCCCATCCCCTTGCCCAGCGCCTTGATGATCTGGATGATGGCCGGCCCCAGCACCGCCACGAACAACGCCGGGAAGATGAAGAACACCAGCGGGAACAGCAGCTTCACCGCCGTTTTGCCCGCCTGCTCCTCCGCGTGCTGCTTGCGTTTCTCGCGGATGGTGTCGGCGTGGACGCGCAAAGACTTCGCGATGCTCGTGCCGAACTTGTCGCTCTGGATCAGCTTGGCGACCAGCGACTGGATCTCCTTGACGCCGGTGCGCTCGGAAAGGTGGCGCAGCGCGTCCTGCCGCGGCTGCCCCGCCTGCACCTCGAGGTGCACCAGGCGCAGCTCCTGGGCGAGGTCGGCGCACGCCGCGCTCATCTTCTCGCTGATCTTGAGGAGTGCAGCGTCGAGCCCCAGGCCCGACTCCACGCACACCACCATCAGGTCGAGGCAGTCGGGCAGTTCGGCACGCAGCCGCTCGCGGCGCTGCTTCACGCGGCGCGCCAGCCAGAAGCCCGGCAGCCGCAGCCCCAGCACCACCAGCACCCCCATGATCAGGACCGTCGTGGCCGGGGCGACCTCGAGCACCGAGCGGCAGACCAGGAACAGCAGCGGCAGCCCGGCGGCGACCGCGATCTTCGCACCGGCGAATATGGCCATCGGCCGCGAACCATAGTAGCCGGCACTCTGCATGTCCTGCCGCAGCTTGTACTGGTTGCGCGAACCGGAGAACAGCTTTCCGAGCGGCTCGAGGAAGCCGCTCGCCAGCGACTTGACCCCGGCGTGCGGCTTGACGATGCTGCCCGAAGGCACCCGCCCCAGCATGCGGCTGCTGCGCTGGCGGCCCTCGAACGACCGCGCCAGAAAACTGGCGATCGCGAGGAAGGCAAGCGTGCTCGCCACGAAGATGACGATCTGTACTGCCGCGCTCATGTCACACCTTGATCTTCACGATCTTGTTGATCCACACGAAGCCCAGGATTTGCATTCCCACCGACAGCCCCAGCAGCAGCTTGCCCGTCGGCGAGGTGAACAGCAGCCCCATGTAGTCGCGGTTGAGGATGGTCAGCAGCACGCCCAGCCCGATCGGCATCAGGCCGATGATGTAGCCCGACAGCCGCCCCTGCGCGGTGAGCGCCCTGATGTGGCCCAGGATTTTGAATCGCTGCCGGATGGTCCGGCCGAGGTTGTCGAGCACCTCCGCGAGGTTGCCGCCCGTCTCCCGCTGAATGTTCACGGCCGTCACGAAGAAGTCCATGTCCATCGTGCCCACGCGCTCGGCGAGGTGCAGCAGGGCGTCGCTCATGCTCACGCCGTAGTTCTGCTCCTCGAACGTCGCGCGGAACTCCGACGCGATCGGGTCGGGCATCTCGTCGGCCACCGTCTGCAGCCCCGTGGCGAAGGCCTGCCCCGCCCGCAGCGTGCTCGTGAGCAGCTCCAGCGCGTCGGGGAACTGCTCCGTGAGCAGCTTGATGCGCCGCCGCAACTTCATCTTGACGTAGAAGAACGGCACGACCGCCAGCACGCCGCCCGCGGCCACCGCCGCAGGGATGCTGCGGTTGACGGCGAAGGTGACGCCGCCGCCGATGGCCGCCATCGCCGCCGACAGCACGATGAACACCCCCGGCTGGATGCCGCACTTGCTGCGCTCCAGCAGCGTGGCCAGGTCGTACACCTTGCCCACCGACACGAGCTTGCGCTTGAAGCCCTTCTGCTGCTGGATGATGTCCTTCTTGAGGATCGATGAGGGCACGTCGGCGGAACCGGCCTTGTCCGCGCCGATGCCCAGCCTGCGGCGGGCGCGCTCGCGCGGCGAGTTCTTCGAGCCGCCGAAGAGCAGGAACAGCGCGATGAAGCCCAGCGTCGCCGCCGCGAAGACGATGATGAGGAGCCCGGATGGCATAGCTCAACTCCGCGTATGCGGCCTCCGCACCCGGTGCGGCGGCCGCGCCCTTACTTCTCGAACAGGTCGGCCGGGAGCGTGATGCCCGCGGCCAGGATGCGGTCGCAGGTCTTGGGCCTGATCCCCGTGGCGGCGAGGCTGCCGAGCACCTTGCCGTCGCTGCCGATGCCCATCTTCTCGAACTGGAAAATCTCCTGCATCACGATCGTGTCGCCCTCCATGTTGAGCACCTCGGAGACGGCCACAACTTTGCGGCTGCCGTCGGAGAGGCGCGACGCCTGGATGATGAGGTCGACGGCCGAGCTGATCTGCTGGCGCATCGCCTTGTCGGGCAGGTCCACGCCGGCCATCGCGATCATCGTCTCGAGGCGCGCGAGGGCGTCGCGCGGCGAGTTCGCGTGCAGCGTGGCGATCGAGCCGTCGTGGCCGGTGTTCATCGCCTGGAGCATGTCGAGCGCTTCGCCCGCGCGCACCTCGCCCACGATGATGCGGTCGGGCCGCATACGCAGGCAGTTGCGCACGAGGTCGCGCTGCGTGACCTCGCCGTGGCCCTCCACGTTGCATGGGCGCGTCTCGAGGCGCACCACGTGCTCCTGCTGGAGCTGCAGCTCGGCCGAGTCTTCAATCGTCACGATCCGCTCGTCGGCCGGGATGAAGCCCGACAGGCAGTTCAGCAGCGTCGTTTTTCCGGAGCCGGTTCCGCCCGAGACGATGACGTTGAGGCGGGCGATGACCGCCCCGCGGAAGAACTCGGCCATGGCGGGCGTGAGGGCGCCGAAGCGGATGAGGTCCTCCATGGAGAGGGCCTTCTTGCCGAATTTCCTGATCGAGAGCGCCGGGCCGTCGATGGCCAGCGGGGGGATGATGGCGTTCACGCGGGAGCCGTCGGCGAGGCGGGCGTCGACCATCGGGGACGACTCGTCGATGCGGCGGCCGACGTGCGACACGATGCGGTCGATGATGTGCATCAGGTGCGTGTCGTCCTTGAACTGCACGAAGGTGCGTTCGAGCTTGCCGCGGCGCTCCACGTAGGTCTGCTTCGCGCCGTTCACGAGGATATCGGAGATCGTGTCGTCCTTGATCAGCGGCTCGAGCGGGCCGAGCCCGAGGATTTCGTCGAGGATTTGCTCGATGAGCTTGTCGCGCTCCACGCGGCGCAGCACAGCCCCCTCGAGCGAGAGGAGGTCGTCCACGGCCAGGCCCACCTGGGCCTGCAGTTCGTCGCGGCCGGTCGTCTCGAGCTTCGTGAGATCGAGGGCATCCAGCAGCTTGCGGTGGATGCGCGTCTTCATCTCCTCGAAGGCGTCGTCGGCGGGGGCGAACGAAACCGACTGCGGCTCGGGCTGCTTGGGCTGCGGCTTCTCCGGCCGCTCCGGGGCAACGCCCGCCGGCGTCGGTCTGGAATCAGTCTGGAGGCGTTTTGTCCACGACATCTGCTACTTCCCCATGATCCCGGTGAGTTTCCTGAACCATCCGCCCTGCCGCACGCCGCCCTGCTGCTCGCCCGTGAGGCTGACGGCAAGCTCGGCGATGGCGGCGGCAACGCCCGACTTCTCGCCCGCCTCCGCGATGGGCATCCCCGCGTCGACGGCGCCCATGACCGTCGTGAACTCGTTGGGCAGGAAGGCCGCGACCGGCATCCCGAACGCCTGCTGCAGCTCCTTGCGGCCGGCCCCCACGTTCCTGTCGAGGCGGTTGATGACCAGCACGATCTTCTCCGGATCGTAGCTGAGCTTATCGAACACCTTCATGCAGCGCTGCGCGCTCTTCACCGAGGGCACCAGCGTGTCGCAGACGAGGAGGATCTTCTCCGACATGTCGAACGCCATGAGGTTCAGCTCGTCGAAGCTGCAGGCAGTGTCGACGATGACGAAGTCGTACTTCGACTGCAGTGCCGACAGCAGCGCCTCGATCTGCTCGGGCCGGAGCTGCTCGGCGTCGGCCAGGTCCTCGGGTGCCGCGATCACCGACAGCCCCGACGCGTGCTTGCACGGGATACGCACCAGCACCTCGTCTTCCACCACGCCGTCCTTCTGCACGCAGTCCACCAGCGTGTGGCGCGGCTGGAGGTCGAGGAACGCGGCGACGTTCCCGAACTGGAGGTTGAGGTCGAGGATGATCACCGACGCCCCCTCGATCCTGCTGAGCTGGTAGGCGAGGTTGGTGGCGAGCATCGTCTTGCCGCAGCCGCCCTTGCCGCTGAAGACGGTGAAGATGCGGCCGTCGTCGCCGGCGGCCTGGATCAGGCCCTTCTTGCGGCTGACGTTGCGGACGGCCTCGATGATGCTCTGCCCGCTGAGGGGTATCGTGAGGAATTCGTCTACCCCCGCCCGCATGGCCTCGAGCAGCAGTTGCGCCGAGGTCCGCTCGGCCAGCCCGATGACGGCGACGCGCGTGGCGCGGTCGGTGAAGCTCTTGAGGGCCTGCAGCGACTTCGCCGGCTCGCGGTCGATGCCAAAGAACACGATGGCCGGGTGTTCGGCGGCCAGGCCGTCGGCCAGCTCGGCCGGCTCGTCGACCTCCTGCACCTCGGGTCCGGGCGTGTCGATCCTGGCCGCCTGGCGGATGGCGCGGGCCGAGTCTTCGTCCGCGTTGACGATGGCGATCTTGATCTTCTTGATCATTGGCGGCCGCCCGGCGGGGCAGTGCTGAAGCCGGCCGTTGCGCGCGCGGCCGCCCCCGGGCCTCGGGCACCGGGCGCACCTGTCCCGTGCTACCTCCCGTATCTTCGAAAATGCACGTTATCTGTACCCGAATTTTCGGTTCTGCATGCCGAAAGTTAAGTCTAAAGCGCTCATCTCGATGCCCGACCAGACGAGTTGGACGGCACCCATCGTGCACGCGGAGACCAACGTGCCCCACGGGCCGAGGCTGGTGTGGGCCCCGTAGGCCGCGCACAGGATGAAGGTGACCATCACCATGCACAGCCGGCTCCAGTTGCGGGCGAAGGCCAGCTCGTAGATCAGCGTCCCGATCAGGGCCACCATCGCCGCGGGGGCCACGCCCGGCACGTTGCAGCCGGCGTCGAACACCGCATTGAAGGCGCAGATCGCCAGCGCCGGCAAGGCCACCAGGAAGCCCGTGCGGAAGCGCCGGCAGTCGCTCCGCGACTTCACGACCAGCCCCGCGATGATCAGCCACGTGAGGAACACCACGCCCGCGGTCATGCTTCCGGCGGCGTTGGCCGCGCTCACCTCGGTGAACCACGGCTCGATGAGGAACACATACGCAAGCCTCGGCGCGGCCCCTGCGGGGTTCGCGTGGAGCTGGACCAGGGCGAACACCGCCAGGCAGATTGCCGCGCACAAGGCGACCAGCGAGCTGAGCCTTGTTTTACTCATTTTCATCTTCGGTCGTCTCCTTGTTCACGTCACCCGCAGCGGCATGGTCGCCGGCATCCTTCTCGGCGGCAATCTGCATCGCTTGCCGGCAGAAGTTCGACTGCGGATACCGCTCTTTCAGCCTCTTGAGGTACTCGTCCGCCTTCTCCCTGTTTCCGTTCTGCAGCCAGGTCCGGAAGAGCTGGAAGTCCGTCCGGGCGCGCTTCTCGCCGTCGTTCGCCCTAAGCTTGAGCTGCGAGACGATGTCGCTGATCTTCTCGCCCTGGTACTCCACCTCGCCGAACTCCGTCATGATCTCCCCGGTCTTCGTGCGGCACTCCTCGAACAGCCCCTCCACGAGGCAGCTCTTCGCGTCGTTCACGGCCGTCTCGATGCTCTTGAGCCGCTGCTCCTCCTCGATCCGGGCCTTGATGGTGCGGACCTTCCCGACCGCCGCGAGGGCGAGCTTCTGGTCGGGGAACCGCTCGCTGATCTCGTTGTAGAGCTCGATGGCCTCGTCGACCAGCCCCTTGGCCTCGAGGGTGTTGGCCTTGTTGAAGAGCGTCTCGGCGACCGACTCGGGCTTGGGCTCATCGGCCTTGGGAGCCGGCTCCTGCTTCACGGGCTTCTCCGGCTCCTTCCTCTCCGGGAGGAAGCTGATCGGCGAGAAGCCGGCCGTGTGGGAGGCCTCCGTGTCCTTCTCGCCGCGCGCCATCAGTTGGATCTTCCCCCGGCTCGTCGCGAGGGCCAGCATCTCGGCCTGCTCGGGCATAAGCAGCAGCGTCACCACTTCTTCAGAACCGGGGGTGGACGCAGCTTCCTTGTCCTTCTCTTTATCCGAGTTCTCCGCCGGGCGGTTGCCAACCGAGAGCACCTTGATGCTCTGGAGGATGATCTTGCTGATGGGCTCGTGGCCGCGCTCGGTGATCACCATGATCACGTCCACGAAGGAGCCGGCCTCGATCAGCCCGGCCTTCACCGAGCGGTCGACCTGGATGGCCATCGCGCGGTATCCCGGCGGGATGTGGCCGGCGATGGCCCCGGCGAGGGGCGAGTCGGAGAGGCTGCTCTTGTGGATCGGCTCGCCGGCCGTCACGCTGGTGGAGATGAACTTGTCCACCGCCTCCTCGAAGTCCTTGGCGAACGTGGCGGGGGCCTTGCCCGCCGGCCACGACATCGGCTTGAGGTGCTCCTTCGTGAGCTGCGTGCCCGGCTTGAGGTCCACCGCGGCGGTCAGCACCGTGGCGCCGCAGTCGGTCCCCTTGCTGTGCTGTTCGAGGTAACGCGCGGCGGCGCTCGTCGCAAGCATGCCGAGAATCGCCGCGATCAGCAGGAGAAGTATGGGCTTGCGTCTGGACATGGTAGCCTCCTTGGCAATGACATCGTGATGGCATCTACTCGTGCCGCATCACGGTCGTGTGCGAAAGTGTCATCGAACTCCCCAGGCCCGGGATGATCGAGCCCGTGAGGATCGGCAGCGTGTATTGCACGGTGACCGAGGTGGGCGAGCCGCTGGACACGGTCGGGCCGACGTTGGTCATCGTGACGGTGCAGGTGTCGTCGAGGCCGGCGCTCGCCATGTAGGAGGTCACCGTGTTCTGGACGTCGCTGCTGGTGCTCGACGGCAGCACGCCCGTCCTCGCCCCCTCGCGGGAGGCGTTGGTGATCGACTGCTGCGCCATGAAGATCCGCCCGAACTCGATGATGCCCATCACCAGCAGCAGCAGGACGGGCAGCACGAGGGCGAACTCGACGACCGACTGGCCTCTGCGTTTCGCGTTGCTTCTGTTCGTAATCATCTGATCCACGCTCCTGCGGCACTCAGCAGAACCCCCGCCGCCAGGGGCAGACCATATGGGACATGCAGGCGCCGCTCGCCGGCGTCCGCTGGAAATTCGTGTACAGGCGCGGCTCGCCGCGCAGCCAGGGCACCGCACGCCAGCAGGCTGCCGACGACCGCCGCCGCGAGAAACGCGCATAGCACCTGGAACGGCCCCAGCATGCTTCCCGCCGCCGCGAGCAGCTTGAGGTCGCCCAGGCCCATACCCCCCATCGCGCAGGGGATGATCAGCAGGCCGGCGCCCGTCAGCAACCCGAAGGACCACGGCGCAAGGCCGGCCGCGCCCGACGCGGCGACGTGCGCCGCGAGCGCGAGGACTGCGGCGCCGAAGGTGACCGCGTTGGGTATCCGCCGCTCGCGCAGATCGTGAACGGCCGCGGCGACGATACACGCGATGAACAGGATTCTGAAGAGATCCACCATCTTGTCAGCCTTGTGCAGTCAGCCTTCAGACGGCTGAAGGCTGACGGAGCCGGGCGGGGGCGTCAGAGACTCGCCACCACGTCCACGATGTCGTCAAACTGTGCCGCGAGGTCGGAGCCGAAGACCCCGAGGGCGGCCACGACGGCCACCGAAGACAGCGCGAGGATCAGGGCATACTCGACGACCCCCTGGCCGCTGTCGTCGCTGAGGCGCCGGGCCAGCCCGCGGAGGCGGTTGCCAAGCGATGCTTTTGTTTTCACGGCTGGTTCCTCCACCTTGTCTGAAGACAGGGCCGGCTCTACCCGGGGGAGCTTTGGGCAAAGCCGGCCCTTGTGTCACCCCACCAAGGGGGTTTTACAGCGCAGCGACAATGCTGTCAAAGGTGTCGCCGATGCCGCCCGCCAGCGTACCGAGGCCGGCAACCAGGGCGATAGCCACGAGGGCGATGATCAGGGCATACTCGACGAGGCTCTGGCCCTCGTCCTTGCGGAAAAGCTTCATCAGTTTCTTCATTTCGTTTCTCCTCTCAGATGATCCGTTGCCGTTGCATGCCGCCGTCCATGCGGCGGCCCGAAACCCGCTGCTCACAGGGCGGCCACGATGCCGTCGAATGTGTCGCCGATGCCGCCCGCCAGCGTGCCAAGGCCGGCAACCAGGGCGATAGCCACGAGGGCGATGATCAGGGCATACTCGACGAGGCTCTGGCCTTCTTCTTTCTTCAGCATTCTCATCAGCTTTTTCATCTTGTGCTCCTTTCCAGATGAACTATCCAGTTCCACCCAGACCGCCGCACGGGCGGTCATCCTGTCAGAGGGACGCGACGATGCCGTCGAAGGTGTCGCCCACGCCGCCCGCCAGCGTGCCGAGGCCCGCCACGAGGGCGATGGCCACGAGCGCGATGATGAGGGCGTACTCGACCAGGCTCTGGCCGTCTTCGCGCGTGAACAGCTTCTTCACCAATGTCTTCATCTTCTGCTCCTTTCAGGCTTGCCAGCCTCTGCCTGCCCCGGTCCGGGCGAGCGATGCCTTCGCCGGGGCTCCCGTTCTTCAGGTTGTCAAGAACCGCTGTCGCAGCTTGTCGCTCTTACGCCGGGGGGATAGTGCAAAGGGAGTGCCAATCCCGCCGGTTTTTTGCGGCCAGGCCGCCGCCTTCGTGTCGCAACTCCTTGCGGCTCAATCAGAATCGCGGCCCTGAAAAAAGCGCTGAACTTCTCGGCGGCACTGTCCCGGCCCTGTGCGGTGCCGGCTCTGCTGGGCAGTTCGCCGCGCCCGCCGCAGATGGTGTTGGTGGGAGGTCAGGCCGCCCGCCGGCTCGCCCCCGGCGTGGCGTAAGTTATGGTACTGCAGCGGTTTACGCCTCGGTGAAGAGGGTCTGGACTTGCACGAGCCGCCGAGCATGGCCCCGCGAATTTCACCGGAAAACCGCTTGTGCGTCGAAGTGCCCAGGTGGGCAGTTCAGCACGTGCGTTCGAGGCGGCCCTGCCCGGCGCGGCGGAGCCGCCGGACTTCTGGTTTCTGATGCGTAAGCGCTTGCGCGGCAACGTTGCGCGTGAGTCAGGCCTTCGTCTTTGCCGGATTCTCATGATGTATGTGAGGGCCCGCCGGAGCGTTTGGAATGGAATTTGCAGATGGTATTGGCGGGGAGATGGAGAACCCCCAGAAAGAGGTGCGTATGAGAGAAGCGAGATCATTTGTGGATGCGGTCGACACAGGCTCCGCGGCGGTGGGGATCGCCGAGATGGTCCCGGCGCCGGGGGCTCTGTCGCGCCTGTCGGCCCGGAGCGCGAGCAGCCTGCAGGACGAGGGCGTGCTGGAGGCTTTCGAGCTGCTGGCCGTGCCGTTCCAGGACGCGGCCGGGCGGTTCTGGGAGAAGGCGGCCGCCTTCTGGCTGATCAGCGCGTTCGGCCTGGCCAGCGGCGTGGTGGTGGCGGCCACGGGCTATGCCGCGCCCGGGGCGCTCTTATCGTGCGGCCTGGCGTGGGGGATCTTGGCGAGCATGGCGAGCTTCGAGGTCGACGCCGTCGAGGGCCGCAACTGGAGGTACGTCCGCCGGCTCAGCTCGGCCACGGTCTTCGCGGTCGCGGCCGGGGCGCTGCTGCTGGGCGCCGCCTACGTGCTGATGTTCCTGCCGTCGATGGTGATGATCACGACTGCGGCGGTGTTGTGCTGCTTCGTGACGTTCTGTGCGGCGGCCTACCTGATGCCGATGGCGGCCGGGGGCGAGCCGATCGCGGCGGGGGCGGCCTTCGTGGCGGCAAACTGGCACCGCGCGGCCGGCACGATGCTCCTCGCCTTCGTATACATGACGTTTGCGGTGCCCGCGGCCGCGGTGGCGGCGTTCTCGCCGGAGCGGGCCGAGGGCAAGCTGCGGCGGCTGTGCCTCAAGCCGTCGTGGATGTGGCTGCTGCCGCTGGCCGACGCGATCGGCAAGACGGTGTTCATCACGAAAAGCTTCCAGCCGGCCGCCCGCTGCGGCATGGGCGGCGTGGTGTCGCTGGTGGCCCGCCGCTTCCAGATCTTCGTGGTCGCGTTGCCCGCGACGGTGCTTGGGATGTGGTACGCGCTGCTCGTGACGGCGGCGCGCATCCTCACCAGGCTTGGTTCGGATACTGACCTCACCCAGGGAAAGGAGTGATCGCCGTGCTGTGCAGAGCAATCCGGCAGTGGTGGCTGAAGCGCCTCATCCGCAACGCCCAGCATCACCTCGACGCCGAGCGCTGGGACCAGGCGGCCGAGCTTGCCGCCGAGGCCGCGAAGATCGCGCCCGACAGCATCCACGCGTGGATGGTGCTCGGGATGGCGAACTTCCGCCAGCAGGACTGCGATTCCGCCGTCGAATGCTTCATGAATATCCTCAAGGTGCAGCCAGACAACATGGAAGCGAGGAGCCACCTGGCGATGACCTACGCCCGGGCGAAGCGCTGGGACAAGGCCGCCGAGATCGTCGAGGGCCTCGCAGAGAAGGACCCCGACCGCGTGGAGCCCGCGAGCGCCCTCAAGATCATGAAGGCCCGCATGCAGGAGGCCCCGCCGGCGGCCGAGCCCGCCCCCCCCGCACGCGCCCCGCAGGCCGCCCCGCCCAACGCCAAGAGCGTGAACGACCTCGTGCGCCAGGGCGACTGGCCGGGGCTCAAGGCCGCGGCCGAGAGCGCGCTCGCGACCAACCCCGCAAACGCCGGGGCGCTGCTCCAGCTCGGCATGGCCCTTTACCGCACCGGCAAGGGCGACGACGCCCTCAAGGCATACGACCGCGCCCTCGCCGTGCTCAAGCGCGAGTCCGACAAGGCCGTCGTCAACTTCAACCGGTCGACCGTCCTGATGCAGCTCAACCGCTGGGAAGACGCCTGCAAGGGCTTCGAGGGCTTGGGCACCCTCCCCGCCGAGCACCGCGGCAAGCTGCGGATGGAGGCCGTGCTCTACAACCTCGCCTTCTGCTACCGACAGCGCAAGATGATCAAGATGGCCCGGGCGACCTACGAGAAGCTCGACCTGGTCAACCCGTCCTACAAGGACGTGGCGCAGTGCCTCCAGCGGCTGCGCGTGCCCCTCGCCGCGAAGCTCAGCGACGCGGACGACGACGCCGGCACCATCGCCTGCGAGAACTGCCGCAAGAAGCTGCCGCTGGGCGCCACCTTCTGCCCGGCGTGCGGCTGGGCGGCGGATGCCGACCAGCAGGTGATCATGAACGCAGAGGCGTGAAAGCTCATTCTGCACGCGAAAAGCAGGTGAAAAGCGAGGCGCGAGCGGCCGACAATATACTGTATCTGCACATACGCCGCAGCACCGCCAGGCGTCGCCGCGCCCGGGCCGCATGAGGCCCGGCTGCCGCGGCCGCCGCGTCGACGGATCCCGGGGGACGTCCGATGGTTTTCACCGTCGAGATTCACGAGGCAGACCAGAGACTGTTTCAGGCGCCCAAGCCGAACTCGTCCTCCCGGCGCAAGGAGCGGGCCGAGCCGGCCAAGCAGACGCCCGCCGAAGAGACCGAGACCTGGCGGCAGCGCAGCGAGGAGTCGGCCAGGCAGTACCAGGAACTCCTCAAGAGCTACACGCAGCTCAAGGCCAGCCTCAAGGAAGAGGCCGAGTGGCACCGGCGCTGCACCAAGCTGCTCAACAGCATCCTGCGCAACTACCAGGACCTCGGGCTGTCGCTCCAGGCCGCCCGCGCGAGCGGCGTCGCCGACCCGGCCGTGGCGGCGCTGATGGGCGGCATCGAGCAGATGCTCAACAACCAGCTCCAGCAGCTCCACGCGCAGGGCCTGCTCGACGCGATCGAGCCGCAGCCGTCGGAGCTGTTCGCTCCGGCCCTGCACGAATCGATCGGCACGGTCGCCAGCAACCTCGCCGCGGGGCTGATCGCGGAAGTCGACTCCATCGGCTACGCCTGCGCGGGCCGCACCGTCAAGAAGGCAAAGGTCTTCCTTGCAGCTCCGCCCGAGCGGGGCACGTGAACGCACACGAGGGAACACCATGGAATGCAAGGTGGGCATCGACCTTGGGACGACCAATTCCGCCGTGGCCTACGTTGACCGCGACGGGGCCCCGGAGATCATCCCGAACGCCGACGGCGAGAACACGACGCCGTCGGTGGTGGCCTTCGAAGACGACTGCGTGCTCGTCGGCCGCGCCGCCCTCGCGCAGGCCGTGATCAGCCCCGAGCGCACCGTCATGGCCATCAAGCGCCACATGGCCGAGCCCGGCTACGTGGCGAAGGTGGGCGAGTCGCTCTACAGCCCCCAGGAAATCTCGGCCATCATCCTCAAGAAGATGAAGCAGGACGCCGAGCAGGCCCTCGGCTGCACCATCGGCGAGGCCGTGGTCACGGCCCCGGCCTACTTCAGCTCGGTGCAGCGGGCCGCCACGCGCGAGGCCGGCGAGATCGCCGGCATCAACGTGAAGCGCATCCTCGACGAGCCCGCCGCCGCCGCCCTCGCCTACAGGCTCAACGAAGAGGACCGCATCAACATCCTCGTCTTCGACTTCGGCGGCGGCACGCTCGACATCTCGGTGCTGCGCGTGGCACGCGGCCGCTTCGCCGTCTTGAGCACCAGCGGCGACAACCTCCTCGGCGGCAAGGACCTCGACGACTGCGTGATGCGCCTGCTGAACTCGATGTTCCAGCAGGCGACGGGCATCAGCCTCTTCGAGTCCGGGGCGGTCGCCGTCGAGCGGCTGCGCGAGGCCTCCGAAGACGCCAAGCGCAAGCTCTCGTTCAAGGAAAAGGTCCGCGTGAGCGTCCCCTTCATCCTCCCGGAGAAGGCCCTCAGCCTCGACCTCGCCGTCACGCGCGAGCAGTTCGAGAGGGTCGCCGGGCCCCTCTTCGAGCGGATGATGGGGCCCCTCAAGGAAGCCCTCGGCTACGCCAAGCTCCAGCCCGGCGACATCGACGAAGTCCTCTTCTCCGGCGGCTCCACGCGCATCCCCAAAGTCCGCCACATGATCAGCGAGGTGTTTGGCAAGCAGCCGCTGGCCAAGATCAACCCCGACGAGTGCGTGGCGCTCGGCGCCGCCATCGCGGCCGCCGAAGGCACCACGAAGGTCACCTTCAAGGCCTCGCGCTCGCTGGGCGTGGAGCTTGCCGACGGCAGCTTCTCGCCCCTCATCGCCCGCGGCAGCACGCTGCCCACCGTCGCCGAAGAGTCATACACCACCTCCTTCGACAGCCAGACGGTGATCAGCTTCCCCATTTACCAGGGCGAGAACCGCCACGCCGACAAGAACACGCTGCTGGGCGAGATCGTGATCGACGGCATCGACCAGGCTCCCTCCGGCTCGGCTCGCGTGAGCGTCAGCTTCGAGATGAGCACCGAGGGCATCATCCGCGCCATCGCCAAGGACGTGACTACCGGCCGCAAGATGGGCATCGTCCTCGAAGGTGCTATCATGTCCGACACCGAGCGGCAGGCCGCGATGGAGCGCATCGACAAACTGGCACAGAAGATAGAGTAGCCCGAGAGACAGGTGTGAAGATGAATGACGTGCAGACTCCTCTTCCCGGAACCTGTGTGCACGGTGAGCCCGCGCCCGGCCAGGCCGTCACGCGCGACGAGGACCTGATGCGCAAGCGCTTCACGGCCGCCGCCATCGACTACGCCCTCGCGTTCGGCGGTTTCGCACTCCTGTTCCCCGTCCACTGGTTCTTCGGGCTGTGCGTGCTCACCCTCTATCTCATACGCGACTGGGGCGAGTGCTACAGCCCGGGCAAGCGGGCCTTCAACCTCGCGGCCGTGGGGCCGACCGGCCGCCCGTGCTCCGTGCACGCGTCGGTCCTACGCAACGTCACGCTGCTGCCGCCGTTCGTAATCGTCGAACTGCTGCTGTTCATGTTCTCGCGCCGCACGGAGCGCCTCGGCGACAGCCTGGCCTCGACGAGGGTGGTCTGGCTCGATGCCGA
>Ga0172362_10002207_pt1 | contig 16931 bp, 14 predicted proteins | sample LakKivs1_kivu2a2_FD_114534 | JGI IMG/M metagenome (GOLD analysis project Ga0172362, IMG submission 114534) | Sediment microbial communities from Lake Kivu, Rwanda - Sediment s1_kivu2a2 | ecosystem: Environmental > Aquatic > Freshwater > Lake > Sediment | place: Rwanda: Western Province, Lake...
AGGCTGGAAGGTGGGGTCGGGGGTTGCGGATGGCCAGGGGGCCACTACAGTTGGGGCCGACCGTGGCCAAGTGATGGCGGTTTCAGGGTCTGGAAGATAAGGGGCCGCGCAGTCGTTTGTAGGGAGGTGTCTGGCTTTCCAGGTAGTGTTGGGTGGTGCGGATGCCGGCGTGGCCCATGAGTTTCTGGATATCGTCGGGCTGGTAACCGGCTTCTTTAAGCCGATGGGCAAAGGCAGCGCGCAGAGTATGGCCGGTGGCACGCTTGGTGATGCCGGCAGCATGGACGGCGGTGGTGATGGCCCTCTGAACGCCGCTGGGGTGCAGGTGATGCCGCTTGACTGTGCGGGTGTGGGGGTCTATAGACAAGTCACGCGAGGGAAACACGTATTGCCATGCCCAGGATTTGTCTGCCGCCGGGTATTTGCGGGCCAGGGCCGGGGGCATGGAGACCGGGACATTGGGGTGAGCGTCGTAGAGGCGGCGTACTCGCCCGAGGTGAGCGCCCAGACGTTGGAGGAAGCGTTCCTCGTCAGGGAGAAAAGTCACCCGATCGCGGTTAGATTTGGTGTCGCGGACGGTGATGAGTAGGCGTAGGGCTTCCAGGAGCCGCAGGCCGCTTCCATACAGGAAGCAGGCAACGAGATAGGGTGCGCTGTTCAGGTGGGTGAGGATGCGCAGGCATTCGTCGTGGCTGAGGTAGGGATTGATTTTTTCTGAGTGATTTAGCAATGCAAACCTTATCTCTGTCCGATTTTGAGCGTCAACAACAAATTGTGCTCCATCTCAATCAACACCAGCGGCTGAGCGTGGCTGAAATCTGTGAGATGTTTTCTGTAAGCGCTGCCACCGCTCGGCGCGATCTGGAAACCTTGCGCGCTCAGGGTAAACTTCAGCGTGTCCGTGGCGGTGCTATTGCCTTGAGCGCTTCCCCGCCTGAACCCCCCCTTCTTCAACGGCAAAACGAGCAGTCCCAAGAGAAACGGCGTATTGGACAGGCTGCTGCAGCCCTGGTGCAGGACGGAGAAGCGATTTTCCTTGGCTCTGGCACAACGGTTCTTGAAGTAGCGCGAGCTCTACGCGAGCGGCGCGGTTTGACGGTGATTACCAATTCCCTGCCGGTGATTAATACCTTTGCTGGGGCAGAAGGCATCACTGTTATTGGGTTGGGCGGCATGTTGCGCGAAAGCGAACTGTCGTTCATCGGCCACATCACCGAGCAGGCTCTCGCCGAAGTGCGGGCTGATAAGGTCATCATCGGAATCCGAGCCATCAGCCTGGATCATGGCCTGACCAATGATTACCTCCCCGAGACAATGACTGATCGCGCCATTCTGAAATGCGGGCGCGAGATCATTGTGGTATCCGATCATACCAAGTTTGGACGTACGGCTCCTGCTCTGGTGGCATCCCTGGAAAACATTCATATCCTGGTCACGGATCACAGAACCCCGCCTGAATTCACCCAGGCCATTCAGGAGCGCGACATTCGGGTGATTGTAGCCTGAATTCTGAGAGTTTGTGGAGGAAAGAGCGGATGAGGCTTCAGGACTTCCATCCTCAATCCAAACTGGTCACCAAGGCCACTCTGATCACAAAGCCGCGTTTCCCAGTCTTTGATGCCCATAATCACCTCGGAGAGCCTTTCGGTGGCGGTTGGGATCAACGTCCCCTCTCCGAACTGCTGGACCTGCTGGACGAAGCCGGCGTCGTTCACTACGTGGACCTTGATGGTGGGTGGGGTGAGGATATCCTCAACGCCCGTCTGAACTTGTTCAAACACCCCGTGCCGGAGCGCTTTCACATCTTTGGCGGCGTGGACTGGAGTCAATGGCCTGCAAAGGGCAACGCTTTTCCCGAATGGGCAGCAAGTAGACTTCGTGTCCAGAAAGAACGCGGCGCGGAGGGGTTGAAAGTTTGGAAGGAGCTCGGACTGCACGTCAGAGACCATACTGGTCAGTTGGTGCATGTGGACGACTCTCGCCTTGACCCGATTTGGCAAACGGCTGGTGAATTGGGTTTGCCGGTAGTGATTCACGTTGCTGACCCCGTGGCTTTCTTTGATCCCGTTGATGAAACCAATGAACGTTGGGAAGAATTACAAGCATACCCGGTATGGGCCTTCACCAGTCCCCCTTCCCGCCATTTCAGCTGCGGGTCGCTCTCTACGCGCGCGGCCGGGGGTGTCGCCGCTCAACCGACCCTGGAGGAGGCAATGCCGTATGTCTCATCTGCTGGATGAGATTGTCCGGGCACAAAAACGGGGCGAGGCGCGCGGCAACCCTTCCATAATGCCCGCTCACTCCTGGGTGCTACGAGCTGCTCTGCGCGGCGAATCCCCCATCCTGATTGAGTCCACTTGCAACCAGGTCAATCAGCTCGGCGGATACACCGGGATGACACCCGCCGACTTCGTCTGTCTGGTACACGACCTGGTAGCCAAGAATGGTTTCCCCGTCGAGAATCTGATCCTCGGCGGCGACCATCTTGGCCCTTCCCCCTGGCAACACCTGCGGGCTGAACAGGCGGTGACGCTGGCGCGAGAAATGGTACGGGCATACGTGCAGGCGGGATACACCAAACTCCACCTGGATGCTAGCATGTCTTTGGGCAACGACGATCCGCAGCGACCGCTGGACCCTGAGATTGTCGCGCAGCGGACGGCCGACCTGGCCCGCGCGGCCGAAAAGGCGGCGGAAGAGGCAGGGAGGCCGGTCCAGGAACTCCGCTATGTCATCGGCACCGACGTCCCGCCGCCAGGCGGCGCGACCGATTCCAAATGCGATGCTCATATAACACCGGTGGAGGATGTCCGGCGGACGATTGAGGTTATCCACGCTGCTTTCCTCGCGATTGGGTTGGAGGCAGCATGGGAGCGGGTCATCGCGGTGGTTGTCCAACCAGGTATTGAATTTGGGGATGATTTCGTGTTGGATTACAATGTTGAAGTAGCACGCGATTTGGCCCATCTCTGTGAGACGATGCCCTTTGTCTACGAGGCTCACTCAACCGATTACCAGAGGCCCCAAAACCTGCGGGCGCTCGTCCGCGATCACTTCGCCATCCTGAAGGTCGGGCCAGCATTGACTTTCACTTTCCGCCAGGCGGTCTTTGCCCTGGCAATGATAGAACAGGAATTATTCCCCCCAGAAGAACGCTCGCGCTTGATTGAGACACTGGAGTCTGCTATGTTGCGCGATTCATCCCACTGGCAGAAGTACTACCAGGGTGATCCGCACGAACTGGCCCTCGCGCGCAAATATAGCATGAGCGACCGCATTCGCTATTACTGGCAGAGGCCGGAAGTCCGGGCAGCACTGAAAAAGTTGCTGGATAACTTAAACCGGAAAGGGTTACCGCTAACACTGGTGCATCAATTTTTACCTGACCTATGGCCGAAGATACGTGCTGGCCAAATCCCTTGTTCAGCCGATACGATAATTTTGGAGCGTATCGGGCAGGTGTTGGAAGACTACGCCTGGGCCTGTGGACTGGATAGTTCTCCTGCCCAGCGTTGGTGACTTAGTGTACAGGCCTTCCTAGATGACGATGAGGGTGCCGAAGTGCACCAGCAACACGACCAGGCGGATTGCATCCTTTGCCAAACGGATATATACTAGTAGTTGGCTCGCAGCTCTGCCCAGCGCATTTACTGCAGTACCCCCGCTGTGACTTGAACGCGGGCCACGATCGCGTTCGTCCGCATCTCATAGCCAATCGTTCCGTAGAAGTAGTGGATGAGCGATGTCCAGGTCATCGTCGAGGCTTGTACTTGTAACAGGACTTGGGTTGGCCGCTCTCATAGTCGGTCTGTTCACTGCGCCAGCACACGCCCAGCCACCTGACCCCTATTTCGTTCACCTCACCGCCGCCGACGGCCTCTCCCACAACATCGTCTATTGCATCCTTCAGGACCGCTACGGATTCATGTGGTTCGGCACCCAGGACGGGCTGAGCCGCTACGACGGCTATGCTTTCACCGTCTACCGTCACCTGCGCTCGGACCCCCGGTCGCTGGTGCACAACACGGTCAATACGCTCTATGAGGACCGCGTCGGGACGCTGTGGGTGGGCACCGTCGGCGGACTGGATAGTTTCACGGGCGACGGACGCTTCGTCCACCATACCGCCATCCCCGCTGAATCGGTCGGCGCAATCTATGAAGATGCCGGTGGCTTCCTCTGGATCGGCACCATCGGCAGCGGTCTGTTCCGCTACGACCCGGCGACCGCGCAGGCGCAGGCCTATCGGCACGACCCGGCCGACCCGTCCAGCCTGAGCGACGACAACGTGCTCGCCCTCTATGAGGACAATGCCGGGACGCTGTGGGTGGGCACGCTGTATGGTGGGCTGAATGCCTTTGACCGCACCACCGGCCGTTTCACCCGCTATATGCACGACCCGGCTGACCAGTACAGCCTGAGCCACAACGAAGTGGCGACGATTTTGGAGGACCGCTCCGGCGTGCTATGGGTCGCCACCGGCACGGCCCACGAGAACAGCGTGGGCGGGCTGGATGCACTGGACCGGACGACCGGGCGATTCACCCATTACCGCTCCGGCGGAGACCGCCGCAGCCTGAGCCACAACCACGTCCAGGCGCTCTACGAGGACTCGACCGGCGCGCTCTGGGTCGGTACGGAGGACGGGCTGAACATCCTGGACCGCGCCGCCGGGCAATTCACCCGCTATGTCCACAATCCCCTGGACGCGCACTCCCTCATCAACAACGACGTCACCTCGATTTACGAAGACCGCTCCGGCATCCTGTGGTTCGCCACCAAGGGCGGGGTCAGTCGCTATGCCCGGGCAAAGGAGCGCTTCCAGCGCTACCGGCACGACCCGCTGGAGCCTAACAGTCTGGGCAGCCCGGCAGTCGGCGCGCTGGCCGAGGACCGCAACGGTGCGCTGTGGATCGGCCTGTACGACGGTGGCCTGGACCGCTTGGACCGCGCCACCGGACGGTTTACCCACTACCGCCACGACCCCGATGACCCTCACAGTCTGAGCCACGATCACGTCACCGCTCTGCGGGTGGACCGCGAGGGGGTGCTGTGGGTGGGCACCAGCGCCGGCCTGGACCGCCTGGACGAGGCGGCTGGGCAGTTTATCCACTACGTCCACGACCCGAACGACCCCCACGGTCTGGGCCCCGGCGAGGTCAAGGTGATTCTGGAGGACCGCAGCGGCGACCTGTGGATCGGCACAGAGGACCCGGGGGGATTGAGCCACTTTGATCGGCGGAGCGGCACGTTCGTCCGCTACGAGCACGACCCGGCCGACCCGAACGGTTTTCCCTCCACATATGGAGTGCGGGCCATCTACGAGGACTCCAGCGGCGACCTGTGGCTGGGCACGTACAATGGCCTGGTGCGCTTTGACCGGCGCAGCGGCGCGTTCACCCAGTACCGCCACGACGAGGCCGACCCCCACAGCCTGAGCGACAATTTCGTCTGGGCCATCGCCGAGGACCGCGAAGGCGTCCTCTGGGTGGGGACGCACGGAGGACTGAACCGCTTTGACCAGGCCGGCGGGCAGTTCACCGTATACACGGTAGAGGACGGCCTGCCGAACGACGCGGTCGCCGCCATCCTTCCCGACGAGCAGGGCAACCTCTGGCTGGGGACGATGGGCGGGGGACTTTCCCGATTTAACCCGCAGACCGGCGTCTTTCGCAACTATGATACCGGCGACGGCTTGCAGGGAGAGCACTTTGACATTGGCGCCGCCTATTGCAGCTCCAGCGGCGAGATGTTCTTTGGCGGCCTGGACGGTTTCAATGCCTTTTATCCGGCCGAAGTGCGGGATAACCCCTCCGTCCCGCCCGTCGTCCTGACCGCGTTCCGCGTATTTGACCAGGTGATGGAGTTTGAAACGCCCCTGACGGAAGTGCGGGAGATCACGCTCTCGCACCGGGACAACTTTTTCGCCTTCGAGTTCGCCGCGCTGGATTACACCGACCCGCAGAAAAACCGCTACGCTTACAAACTGGAGGGGTTTGACCGGGATTGGGTGGAGTGCGGCGCGCGGCGCTACGCCAGTTACACGAACCTGCCGCCGGGCAAGTACACCTTCCGCGTGAAAGGGGCCAACAACGATGGAGTATGGAACGAGGACGGGCTGGCCGTGCGGGTGGTCATCACCCCGCCCTTCTGGGCGACGTGGTGGTTCCGGGGCCTGGTCGCCGCCATCGTCTGCGCGGTCGGCGGCCTCATCTACCGGGCGCGGGTGCAGAACATCGCCGCGCTGCGGGAGCGGGAGGAGCGCTTCCGCGCCCTGTTCGAGAACGCGCCGCTGGGCGTTTTTGAGGTGGACCTGGCCCAATCCCCGCCGCGCATCCTGCGCGCCAATGAGGCCGCGGCCCGCATCTATGGCCGGACGGCAGAGGAACTGGCTTCTATGCCGCTGGATGGTCTCGTCTCTCCCGGCGCGAAGGCCGACCTGGAGCGGTTGCTGGACGGGCTGCGGGCGGGCGAGACGGTCGCTGTGGAATCCACCCACCGGCTGCAGGACGGCAGCGAATTCCCGGCGCGGGTAAGCGCGGCCCTGCAGCGGGTCTCCCGGCGCGGCCCGACGGCCATCGTCATCGTGGAGGACATCACAGTGGAGAAGGCGTGGCGCTCCGAAGAGGAGGCCATTGCCGAGGAGCGCCGCCGCATCGCCCGCGAGATCCACGACGGGCTGGCGCAAGACCTGGCTGCTCTGCGTCTTCGGGCGCGGCTGTGGCACCGGTTGGTGGACGAAGCCCCCCAGCAGATGCACGCCGAACTGGATGCCCTGCGCGACCTGCTGGGCCGGCACATCCGCGACGTGCGCCGCGCCATCTTTGCCATGCGCCCTGTTGCGCTGGACGAATTGGGCTTCTATCCGGCACTCCGCCAGTTCGCCGCCGATTTCGGAGAGCAGAACCAGATAGACGTGGACTTGCAGTTGGTGGACAAAGCGCGCCTGCCCGCGTTTATGGAGGCCGTGCTATTTCGCATCGTTCAGGAAGCGCTGCACAACGTCGCCAAGCACGCGCGGGCGACAACCGCGTGGGTCACGCTAAGTGTAGAGGCCGGGATGGTGCACCTGACGATCCGCGACGACGGCGTGGGCTTTGATCCGACCATTCTGGAACAGGCTGCCCACAGCGGGCACGTCGGGCTGAAACAGATGCGCGAGCGCGTGGCCGGGCTGAAGGGAACCTTCATCCTGCGCACCGCCCCGGGCCAGGGCACCGAAATCCGCATCTCCTTGCCCGCAGTATGCACAATCCACGAAGAACACGAAGGACACGAAGGATCACCAAGATTTGATAGGAGAAGATACAATGACGGAACTGATCTTGAAGGATGAGGTTTTTGCGATCATCGGGGCCGCGATAGAGGTGCATCGAGAGCTGGGGTCTGGGTTTCTGGAGGCGGTCTACCAGGAGGCACTCGAGATCGAGCTGGCAAGCCGTCAGATTCCTTTTGAGCCTCAGAAGACATTGATGATTGTCTATAAGGGCCGCGCACTCAAGAAAGCGTATGAAGCGGATCTGGTCTGCTACGGACAGATCATCGTCGAGCTGAAGGCGCTTGACCGGCTTTCGGGGAAGGAAGAAGCCCAAATCCTGAATTATTTGAAAGCCACCGGTCTGCGGGTTGGTCTGCTTATCAACTTTGGCAGCCACGGCAGACTGGAATGGAAGAGATTCGTCCGATGACGCCGGGGAATGATCCACGAAGGGCACGAAGGGGATTAGTAAAGTTTTCCGCCTTGTTTTTGGGCTTTCTCCTTGGACTTGTTGTTTTTCGTGCTCTTCGTGTTTCTTCGTGGATACATCGTTGTTTTTGGTGCTCTTCGTGCTTCTTCGTGGATACATCGTTGTTTTTGGTGCTCTTCGTGCTTCTTCGTGGATACATTGTCGTTTTTCGTGCTCTTCGTGTTCCTTCGTGGATACAGGAGGTTATATGTCATCCATTCGTATTATCATCGCCGATGACCATCGTCTCTTTCGTCAGGGCCTGCGCCAGATCTGCGAGACAGTCGGGCATCTGGAAGTCGTAGGCGAGGCTGAGAACGGGCGGGAAGCCGTAGAGATAGCGCAGCAGTTGCAACCAGACGTCGTCCTGATGGACATCAGCATGCCTGTCCTGGACGGCGTGGAGGCCACCCGCCTTATCACAGCCGACAACCCGGCAATCCGGGTGATTATCCTCACGATGTACAAGCAGGACCGCTACGTCTTCGAGGCCATCAAGGCCGGCGCGCGGGGCTATCTGCTCAAGGACGTGGACGAGCAAGAGTTGGTGGACGCCGTGCGGGCGGTACATCGCGGCGAGGCGCTGATTGACCCCGGCCTGGCGACCCGCCTGCTGGAAGAATTCCGCCGCCTCAGCCGGGGGGAGAGTCCGCGGGAAGAAGACCTGACCGATGGAGAGATGCAGGTGCTGCGGCTGGTAGCGCAGGGTCTGGACAACAAGACCATCGCCCAGCGGTTGGGGCTTTCGGAGCGCACCGTTATCAACCGCCTGAGCGAAATCTACCAGAAACTGCACGTCGCCAGCCGCACCCAGGCGGCGCTGGAAGCCCTGCGCCGCGGCTGGGCGACTCTAGAGCAGGAGGAGAAATGACGGGCCCCCTGTATACGGAAAAGCCCTGTCACTGCCGAGGGGTAGTCTTATCCCAGAACATTCCGTGATCTGATTCGCTTTCTTTTTCCTCTCAGCAGTCTCTGCGCTTTCGGCAGTAGAAAAGTACCCCATAGGGGGTACTTTTTTCTTTTCCAGACCGGTACTTTCTCTCCTTGCAAAACGGGGATGGTTTATGAGATACTGAAAAAAACCGGCAACTGGAACGGCCGCGACGGGCGATGACCAGGACGGGGGATTGCCTTGAATGATCCCATTAGGGTGGCTATCGTGGATGACGACTCGTCGTTTCGCCAAGCAGTATGTGGGTGGCTGGATGGTGCAAGCGACGTGGAGATAGTCGGTGAGACGCAGGGGGGTCCGGGAGTGCTCCACTGGCTGGGTGAAGTTCAACCGGAGGTGCTCCTGCTGGACATTGCGGCATTGTCGGCGGCGCAGATGCGGGAAGTGACGGCCCAGGCGAAAGTCATCGTATTGCACCTTCCTGGGCAGGAGCAGCTGGTGCTGACAGCGCTTCGGGCCGGCGCGCTGGGGCATCTGGACAAAGGGAGTGTCCGGCCATCGCAGGCCATCGCCGCCATCAGGGCAGCCCGCAGAGGCACGGCGTTTCTCAGCCCGGCGATGGCGGGACGGATACTGGATGAGGTCATCCAGCATCTCAAGCAGAGAGACGCGCAGTAAAGGTGTCGTATCTATCTACCGCAGAGGCGCAGAGAACGCCGAGAAAAAAACCAGATTCTCTGTGCCCTCTGCGTCTCTGCGGTGGGAAAATAGGCGCATGATTCAAAAGGAGGCAAAGATGTACCGAAAACTGTTGCTGGCATTCATTTTGATGTTTCTGCTTTCGGCCTGTGAGGGGCAAGGGGGGCCAGGCCAACTGGCAGCGGGGCCGCGCATCTGGGTTGACGCGCCATTAAGCGGGGCGGAGGTCCCGCCTGGCACCAGCGTTCAGGTGGTGGCCTATGCCACCGCGCCCGGCGGCGTGCCCCAGATGTCCCTGCTGGTCGGCGGCATGCCGGTGGGGGCGATGGGGGTCAGCCTGGTCAAGGAAGGACTGGTGAAAGGCGAGGGAGTATGGACACCCCCTGGCCCCGGCCGGTACTCGCTTAGCGTCCAGGCCGTCGCCGCCGACGGCGCCTCCGCCGCGTCGGACCCGGTGCTGCTGATCGTGACCGGAGAGAAGCCCGTTGCTGCTGTGCCGCCTGTCACGGTCACCCCCACCGGCCCGCCATCCCCCGTGCTCAAGCTCATGGCCGATTCCACATCCCTCACCGCCGGAAGTTGCACCTTTCTACGCTGGGGAGTGTACAACGTCCAGCCCCAGAGCATCGAGCTAAATGGGCAACCGGTAGCCCTGGAGGGCTCGCAACAGGTCTGCCCCTGCCAGACCACGACCTATGATCTGATTGTCCTGGCGGAAGACAAATACGTGCAAAGCGTGACCATCAACGTTACCGGCGAGTGTGTAACGCCCACGCCCATACCGCCGCCACCCCAACGGGAGATATTTTTCGGGGCCGATCCCTCCACCGTCCCGGCCGGGGGTTGCACCACGCTGTCATGGAAGACGAACCCGAACGTCCAAACCATCACCCTGAACGGTCAACCGGTGGAATGGTATGGCTCTCAGCAAGTCTGCGGCCTATGTGCTCCTCAGACCCATACGCTTGAGATGCTCTGGGCGGACGGTGCCCGTGACGTCCGCACTGTGACCGTCAGCGTCACCGGCTCATGCGTCACGCCGACGCCCACTCTGACCCCTACTCCCTGGGTTCCCACATCCCAGGCGCAGGTGAACTTTTGGGCCGATGCTACCACCGTCGCGGCCGGCTCCTGCACCACCATCCACTGGCAAACGGAGAACGTCCAGGCAGTTTACTTCAACGGACAGGGCGTTGCCGGTGTGGGAAGCCATCAAACCTGTCCCTGCAATGCGGAGACCCATACCCTGGACGTCGTGTTGCAGGATGGTTCCCACGACATCCGCACTTTGACCATCAACATCACCGGCTCCTGCTTCACACCGATGCCGCCGCAGGATAGGACTCCGCCGCCCGCGCCGGTATCCCTCAAACCCGGCAGCACCGATCCGGCTCATCCGCAGGACCTGGGGACGTGCAGTCCGGTCATTCTCCGCTGGGAGCCGGTGACGGATGAAGGAGGCAGCGGCCTTCAGGGTTATATCGTTCAGCTGCAACGGAACAACAACGGGCAGTGGCAAAGAATAGAGCCATACTTCATCATCTACGAGCCCGGTGTGGATGTCACCCAATGGCTGGAAGCTGGTTGGGACTACCGTTGGGGTGTGGAGGCCAGAGACAACGCCGGCAATTACAGCGCCCTCTCCGTCTGGCGGTACTTTGGATGCCCGCTGCATTGAGGAGGTGAAGGATGAAACGCCGAAAGACTCTACTGACTTGCTCTTTGCTGCTGGTTGGCCTTGTTGCTGCCGTGTGCCTGCTCGGTGCCCTCGGCTATCTGGCCTGCCGCCGCATTCTCCCGCCCATCATCCTCGGACGGCGCGATGCGGCCCGGCCAACGGTAGCCATTCTCGCTCCACAGCACGGCGAGCAGGTGACGGTCGCCTCCAACATCGTGGTTCAGGTTGAGGGCCGCGTGCTGACCGGTCAGGTTGTTCTCCTGCAACTCTGGGCGGACGGCGAACTCGTCGGTGCACGAAGCGGCGCAGCGACGCAACTAAACGCCCAGTGGATCTGGCTGCCGCGCACGGCAGGCGATCACACCCTTATCGCCCGCGCCTACAATACGCAGCACGATGCCGGCGTAATCATGGTGCGTGTGGTGGCTGTTGAAGCTGCCGACGCCGACCGCGACGGTGTCCCCGACCAGGCGGATACCTGTTCCGATCGCCCTGGGCTGTTGCAACTGGACGGCTGTCCACCCGGGATGGCCGGTGGTACGCCCTCAGATAATCCCGAGGCTCAGGAAATCGCCGACGCCTGGGTAGGTCCAGGTGAAGAAGCCACGGAGGAGGCAGTGGCTGAGGCTGGTGGCGCCTTGGGTGGAGAATCTGGAGATGCGGATGGTGATGGCGTCGCTGACGCCGACGACCGTTGCCCCGATCAGCCCGGCCCCGCCGACGACCAGGGCTGCCCCCGCACGGTAAGCGGAGGCGGGCCCGGCACGATCCAGGGCAGCCAGGTGCGTCCGCAGATTGATGACTCGGATTTTCCTCCCGGTGAGTTCGCCATTGAGGAGAACTGCAGATTTTGCGACTGGCAGGAGGAACAAGGCGGAACCTACGGCGATGTAGAACTCTCCGGGGTTGGGCTAGAGGTGGAGGTGCTCAGCCTGCGCACCGCCGAGGGCCTGAGCGACGTGGCCTGCTATGCTCGCTTGCAGAGTTCCCAATGGGAGCGCGTGCCCGGCGACCAGGAAGAGTTCTTCGCTCCGCTGGAAGGTGGCTTCTGGAACGTTGCCGACTACCTGGGCAGCGAGCACGGCCGGGGCGTGACGGTGCCCGAGGGAGAGCCCCTGCGGCTGCAGGTGCGCTGCTATGGACGCCTGGGCGATATGCTCACCCCATCACTGCACCTGGGCGAAGTGACCCGCGAACACGGCCCTGCCGACTGGAACGGCCAGACCTTCACCGCCCGTGGTCAGGAAGGAGCCAACTGGTTTGACCTCAGTTACCGCATCTGCGGCATCCCCTGCGAGGAAAACGTCATCCCGCCGCCGTACGATCTACGGCTCATCCGCAACGAGGGATATGTCACTTCTTACACGCTCGCCTGGCGCTGGGACGGCTACCCGGCGGCCATTGATGGTTTCCACATCTATCGCGATGGCAACTATATCGACTTCTCCGATGTTAAGTATACTTTCCTCAGCCAGAGCACGGCCGAGCCGGGCTGCAGCGATGAGTACCGCTTTGAAGTGCGCGCCTACAAAGGGACGCAGGAATCCGCGCCCAGCAATCCGGCTTTCTCACCTGCTCCATTCTCCTGCCGTGACCGCAACGAACTGGAGGTCAGCAACGTGATCCTGCCCACGCCACAGCGCGCCGATCTCGTCGTGGATCTCAATTATTGGTACAACCGCGATCACGGCCGTCAGGTGCACGTGTTCGTCCTGCCGCTGCAGGGAAATAGACCGCCCTGCTGGATGTTCCAGGGGTGTCCCGTGGAATTCCACGACCTCTTCTCCCTTGCCACCGCCACCGTCGAGCCTGGCGCGGGAAACACTCGTGTGCACGTCTACTACGGCGGCGCCGAGCCGATGGTCACCGACGGCCTGCGCCTGGTGATGATGGATGAGGACAACGAGTGGTTCTACATGCGGGACGTGCCGCTGAACGTGCAGTGGTATCCCTCCGGGCCGGACCTGGCGTGGGGCGATGTTGACATCTTTTCCCCTGCCCGCCAGGTGGAAGGCCAGACCATGCGCGACCTCTACTTTCAGGTCGTCAACCGCGGCTACGCCCGCCTGCTCTGGACGCCTTCTCTGAACATCCGCCTCGGCAACGGACAACTGGCCATCCCCACAGAGGATTGGGATGATGTCTGGCTGGCGCCCGGCGGCAGCACCTCCATCGTCTGGTCAGTCCCTGAAGATGTCTGGCTGGCGCTGGCGCCCACCTATGAGGTCACGCTCGACCCGGCCAACGTCATCGCTGAACTGAATGAGGGGAACAACACCTTCAGGGGCTCCACGCAACGCCTGCGGGTAAGGTTTAATGAGGTTTTCACCCATCATCCACTCGAAGAATCTTATTTCTATATTGGCCTGAATGGGCGATTTCAGGTAGGTTACCATGGTCAAAGGCCGCTGGGAGCGCTTGCTTTTCGCGGCGGTGCCCACGATGAGTGGGTAGATAACTGGGGGGAAAATGATCTCTTCTTATGCCATGAGGAAGGGCTGGCGCTTCAGAGCGGTTGGGACTACGATGTCAAGGGACTATTCGATGCCATTAACTCGGAGATACCTTATTGTGTGAACGACTATGCGGTGGATGACTGGTTGCTCACTCGGACGGGAGTGGGAATTGGAAACTGGCCGCGAGTCTATCGCACAGAATGGCCATTCTACCCCTTCGTGCACCCGCCGAATACTCAGCATGAACGGGAAGAATGGTGCCGTCATCTCTCTGAACAGGGGTACGCCCCGGAGGATAATTACATAGACATTCTCGCCAGCCCAAATCAGACGCTGTACGTTGGTGTTCACTTGGATGAACTGGATGTCAAAACGGACTGGTTCGGATGCAGCGACCATTATGACATGATTTGCGAGGGTTCTCAAGACATCCTGCTCGAGCAACTGCAAAACTTGCCGCTGAACCTTGAAATCAGAGGTTCGTATGGCGATGACCACAGTTGTAGTATGCGGGTTACCATCGAAGAGGTGCCGAATCCGTGATGGAACGCGCGGCGAAAGGAAGAAAATGAGGAAACACTACTGCTTTCTCCTTATCATCGTGTGCCTGTCCCTGGCCTGCAACGTTCTAGCAGGCGCCGGGCCCACACCCTCAGCCGCTGCGCCGGGCGGGGGAATCACTGCCCCGCCCCCTTCGCCCGGCGCGGCTCAACTGCCCGCCGGCCCCGACCGCACCTTCTACGTCGCCCCAAACGGCGATAACGCCAACCCCGGCACCCGCGAGCAGCCCTGGGCCACCCCCGGCTACGGCTCCCGCCAACTGGCCCCCGGCGATACCCTGGTCATCCTCGGCGGCCGCTACACCTTGCGCGAGTACGACGCCGACATCATCACCCCGCCCTCCGGCACCGCCGACGCCTGGATCACCATCAAGGGCGAGGACGGCAACCGCCCCGTCCTGGCCGGGCGCGGTAACCTGCTGACCGCCATCAACCTGAGTGGCGTCCAGTACGTCCGCATAGAGAATCTGGAAATCACCCACGACGACACGGCCCAGGGCGAGGCCGCCTGGTTCCGCGAGGGTGTGGAAATCCTCGGCGCCCCCGCCGCCCACATCATCCTGCAGAACCTCACCATCCACCACGTGGACGAGTTCGGGATGAACATCCAGGACGTGGAGGACCTGCAAATCCTCAACTGCCGGATTGAGTACGCTGGCTTTGGCGCGCTGGGCGGCCCCGCCGGGAAGCACGGCGGCTGGCGCAACGTCACTATCCGCGGCAGCTCCCTATCCTGGAGCGGCCACTACTACCAGGGCGGCGACGGCTCGGCCCGTCCCTACGACCGCCCCGACGGCTTTGGCATCGAGCCTGCGCAGGGGCCGATCCTGATAGAGGATACCGTCGCCGAGCACAATTATGGCGACGGGCTGGACTCCAAAGCGGCCAACACCACCATCCGCCGCTGCGTCGTGGCGAACAACTCCTGCGATGGAGTGAAAGTGTGGGCCGACGGCAGCCGGATTGAGAACACCCTCATCTACGGCCGCGGCGACGGCAACCCCGAACCCTCGCCCTGGGCGGCCATCGTCGTTGACCAGGTGGAGCAGGCCAACGCCCGCTTTGAGATCGTCAATGTGACCGTGGACGACTACGTGGGGCAGAACTACCTGATGTACGTCCAGTACGATAACCCCGTGCCGGTGCAGGTGCTGGTGCGCAACAGCATTTTCAGCGGGCGCGGGTCGGAGTGCCCCATCTACGTGGGCGCAGCCAGCACGCTGATCGCCGACCACAATCTCTTCTACCTGCCACAGAACGAGACCGTCCTGACGCGCGGCGAGACGACCTACACCTGTGCGAACATCGCCTCGCTGGGCGCGGGGAACCTGTGCGGCGACCCGCGCTTCGTCCGTCCGGCCTGGGGGGAGGCGGGGGACTATCACCTGCAGGAGGGCAGTCCGGCAGTGGATGCCGGGACCGCCGACGGTGCGTCGACCGTAGACCTGGAGAATCGCCCCCGCAACACCCATCCTGACATCGGGGCATACGAATTCTGGCGTCCGATGTCGCGAATCTACTTGCCGCTGGCTATATCTCTTCCCAGGCTCTTATGAGCACCACTTTCACCTACCAGGGGCAACTCAAGAAAGACAGCAACCCTCTCAACGGCAACTGCGACTTTCAGTCCAGCCTGTGGAATGTCGCCATAAGCGCGTCCTGGAGAAATGCGCAGCTGCTTGGAAGTCCTACCAAGCACTACTACGCCAACGGCCAGTGGGTGGCCACCCGCGTGGACGGCGCCCTCTATTACGTCCACAGAGCGACCTCCCTTCGGCTTCGCTCAAGGCAGGGCTGGGCTCCACCGTGGCCGTCAGCGACGCCGCCGGGCAGGGAGCCTGCCCTGAGCCTGTCGAAGGGTGGGCCGCGTGCAATACGACCCCTATGGGGAGGTCCTCACCAGCACTTTGCCCGTCACGTTGACGGACCGCCTCTTCACCGGCCAGCGACTTGACAGCAGCAGCGGGTTGTATTACTATAACGCTAGGTACTACGACCCAGACCCTTCGGCTTCGCTCAGGGCAAGCCTGGGCCGCTTCATCCAGCCGGATACCCTGGTCCCCGACCCGCTCAACCCCCAGGCGTGGAACCGCTTCTCGTACGTTTACAATAATCCGGTCACGTTTAATGACCCCAGCGGACACGGTGTTCCTGCCATCGTCCTCGTGGCCGCGATTGGATTTCTGGCAGGGGAAATCTACGCCGGAACGCAGGGCTACACGCCGCTGGATAAGGTTGATGACGGGGGGTGGACCGCCTGGCTCACCGCCACCACGGACACCGAAGCGGTGTACTCCGGCGAGCGGGGGCACCTGTACACCTTCCGTGCACGGACTACTGACAGAGCCTGTGCTGAGCCTGCCGAAGCATGAACAACACCGGCTCCTGGGCCGAGGCAAGCACCGTCGTCGTCCAGGTCACGAAATACTACACCTTCGGCGGGAAGCGGGCCTGCCCTGAGTGCAATGGGTGCATTTCACTTTTGGAGCAGATTTTTCACCATAGCTGCCAGGGCTGACCACCGCTACGGATTTGTAGTGGCGTCGGGGCTTGTTAAGAACGTGCTCCTCGCACGTTCATCCGGTGGGAAGGCTGGCCGCGCCAGCCAGGGGGTGTTGCCCCCGACGACGTCGCTCACAAGGGGCGACGCTACTCGCTCGCCCCCAAACCGAAATAAGACCTAATGACCCGGCCTTGCCTTTTACCGGTGGCGAATACGTTGACTTGCCGGATTTGCCGTTTGGATGTATACTATGTATACGGATAATCTGCTTTTACAGAAATTCAGAGAAAAGGAGAGCCAATGGAAGCAACGGTTCAGGTACGACAACGCGGCACGCTGACGTTGCCCGCCGAACTGCGTGAAAAGTACGGCATCGAGCCCGGCGATACCTTTCGCCTGGTGGACCTGGACGGCAT
>Ga0172362_10002209_pt1 | contig 16929 bp, 12 predicted proteins | sample LakKivs1_kivu2a2_FD_114534 | JGI IMG/M metagenome (GOLD analysis project Ga0172362, IMG submission 114534) | Sediment microbial communities from Lake Kivu, Rwanda - Sediment s1_kivu2a2 | ecosystem: Environmental > Aquatic > Freshwater > Lake > Sediment | place: Rwanda: Western Province, Lake...
ACCGCGTGGCCAGTTCAAAGCCGGAAACCGGTTGCGGCTTGGAGTCCGGACCGGGCTCTTCGATGCGATACAAGAACTCGGGCGAGACGAGGATCCGGGCTAGCAACAGCCGCACGGCTTCTTCATGCCCCATCTCCTGATCGCGAAGGCTGGTGTAGAACGCCCGTAGTTCTTCGGCTTCGCCTTGACGCAGCGGGCGACGGTAAGCCCGGCGGGCAAAGTCGACGGCCGCCTCGACCTGAACGGGCTCGAGCTCAATCATTCGCTGGCTGAACTTGCTGGCCCGCTGGGCAATTGCGCCCTTCATCGGCGTGAACTCTTCGACCTTGTCGGGCCGATCTTGCGTAGCGAACTGGAGCAGTTGCTCGAAAGCCGTGGCGAGTTGCAGCGGCTCCTGGGCCACGAAGAACAGCTCGTCCCACAGCCGATTGAGCTCAGCCACCTGTTGTTCATCAAGCATCAATCGCTGCAGGTGGTCGTCTTCGCGATAGAAGAGGTTGAGCGTCACGACTTCGTCGACTGGCACGATCTTTGTGTAACACAAGGCCGCGGGAAACAGGTCACGCATCTCGCTAAATGCGGTTTCGAATCGCTCGCGTGCTGCCCCGCTGTCCCCGACGATCACCGACTGCGCCGGCTGCAGGCCGGAGGGTTCAACATGGGTGGGCAAGACTTGAAGCTGCACGCTCCCCTCGGCCGCGGCCGTTGGATGCAGCATGCCGGCGGTGACAAACTCGCAGCCTTCGACCAACTCGGCCGGCAGCCGCACTTCGACAACGGCCGGTGCTTGCACGCACAGGCTAGCCGGATCGATGGCCGAACCTGCGGGATGTTTGCCGAAGAGTGAGGGATCGAGACCATACTCACTGGAAAGTTTTGCGTCGCTGGCCGAGTCGAGTGCCGCGCGAGCAGCCGAAGCAAAGGGCCCGGTTAGCGACCCGAGTTGCCGCACAAGTAACGCATCGGGCGAGTCCTTAGCCAGATTTGCCGCACCCGTCTGCAGGAGCGATTGCAGCTCGCCGGCCAGGCGTTGCCTGTCCTCGGCATTCGGGGCCGACTGCCAACGGGCCAGCAGCGAACCGGCAGGAATCGCCCACTGCGAGTTCGGTCCATCGGGCTCGCTGTAGAAGTGCCATACTCCAGGGTGGCCGCCGGCATCCGGCGCGGGATTCGCCGCCAGGATGTTCGGCGACACTTCGCGGGCCAGATCCCAGTCGCCCGTCGTGCCCTTGATCGCGAGATTGATCGTCGTCAAGTCGCACGAATGATTCGCCTCGCGCGGTGCAACGATCAGGGCAATGACGTCTCCCTTGCGGACGGCAATGTTTTCGACCGGTCCGATCGGGATCAGCGTGGCGCCAGCCGTGTTGCCACCAGCCAAGAGTTGGCGCGTCGTGCCGCGGCGCAATTCGACGCTCCAGGCCGTGCCATTGCCGCATTCGGGATGAGCGTGCTGCACGATACCGCCGATTTGGAGCGTGTCGTCGACCGGGCTTTGCCAGCCGACGACGACGCGAGTCGTCGGAGCCGGATGCACCGCCACGCTATGTGGCGGCATGTTGCCGGGAATTCGCACATGCTGATCCGAGGAGTTGGCCAGCACGCCAAGCGCGTCCGGTCCATTCCAACCCTGCACGAACTCATAGTCCCCCGCCTTGAGCAGCTTCGCGGTGAGGTGGCCGTCGATGCGGGTTTCGCCAGCGCGGACGCCGAGCGTTTCCAGCCAGGCTGAGAGCAGCGCCGGATCGACTTCGTGCTTCGCGGCGAGAGCCTGGACGGCCGCTTCGTCCAATTGGCCGCTTGCTTCCGCGGCAGCAGCGAGGCACTTGGCCGCGCTTTCGGCAATTCGCTGCTGATGCGCAGCCAGCGCCGCGGTCGCCGCACGAACATCTCGCAGCGGCAGGTCGGGGCGACCCGCAACGACCAGCCGCGGATTCTCCCAGACCACAAAATCGCTGGCGTTGCCGTCGCCGGCATCCGAAGCGGTAAGGTAGAGCGTGATGTCACCGCCGTCGGCTGGTGGTTCGAGTTTGATCCGTACATCCTTGCGCGAAGCGACGGGCGAAACCGGCTCGAGCCAGGCGGTCGGCCCCTGCGTGCCGCCGAGGTGTCGTGTTAGCTGGCCGATGAGGTTCGACTTCCAGAGCGACGATTGCCAGGACTCGACTTGTGCGGCAAGCGCGGCCGACTCTTCTGACTTGGCGCTGCGCCAGCGATTGCGCAAATCGTCGACCAGCACCGAGCGCGGTGCGTCATCGGGCCGCGTAAGCACGCTCCACAGCTGGGCAAGATACTTGGGATTGAGCGAACGCTCGGAGGCAACCTGTTCGATGGACGTTGTTCCGGCCGTAATCGCGTCGCGACTTTCGAGCGTCGCCTTGAAGTATGCTTCCAGCGGAATCCGACCGCCCTGGTTCGTTTCGAGCTTGATGCCCTGCTGGACGACGCTGCCACCGCCGGTAGTGATCGTGTGCCTGGCGTAGAACTCGCGAATCCGAGCGAGCGTGTCGTTGGTCCAATCGCGCCGGCTGGTCGACGGAGAAAACTTCAGCCCATCTGGCAATAGGACTGCATGCGCGGCGACTTCCTTGGCCGCATCGAGATACTTAGTCACCAATCCGGGCGACATCACGAGGGCGGCGCCGGTATTCGTAAAACCTTCGCCGGCAGCGCCATCGACCGGAAATTCGCGCACCGGGTTCAGCGAGTCGACGCCGGTCAGTTCGCGAATCGTGTTGGTGTACTGGGCATTGTTCAAGCGGCGCAGAACGACGGGGCCGGGATCGCCGGCCGTGGCTTTGGCTTCGATAGCGAGGTAGCTGCGGACCCACTCGTCGAGCAGTTTGCGTTCGGCTTCCGTCGGTTGCTCGGAGTCCATCGGCGGCATTTGCTCGCTCTCGAGCATCTCGCGGACTTTCTTCCACACGAGCGGCTGATGACGGACATCGCTGAACTTGGCGAAGGCCGCGAGATTGATCTCGGCCTCGGCGGTCTCGGCATTGTGGCAATCGGTGCACAACCGCGACACTAACGGCAGAATCTGCGGCTCGTACTGCGCTGCGACATGCGAAAAGTCGCCGGGCTCGGCGCAACTCCCCGGCCGCGCAGACCAACCGCCGATCGCAACGGCGATCACACCCAGCAGAAAGACTCGACTCATGCCTCTGGGTAGCCTCATCGCCCTGCTCCGATTCTCTGCCGGTGACTCTCGATGTGCTCGCGCAGTTCCGAAGCAGCGGCACTGACGTCGCCAGCCCGCAAGCGATCGATGATGAACTGGTGACTTTCAATCGCGGCCTTCCACTCGGCCTTCTTCACACTGTCGCGAAATCGCTGGAAGAACACTTGCAACAGGTCGCCGAAGGCCACGATTGGCGCCAGTCCGCTCGATTCCAAGAGCGTCCTGTGGAAACGAATATCCAGATCGATCCAGGTTTGAATCGTGCGAGCCGTGCGAAACTCTTCCACGATGGCCTGAAGCGACTCGGCAATCAACGGGTCCTGCGTCATCCGTTCAGCCACGCGGGCCAGGACCCCCGTTTCGACGATGACGCGCGAATCAATGAGCTGCTGCGATTCAGCCTGTTGCAATGCCGGAAGGAAGGCCAGGTGGTCGGCCATGCGGGCCATGTCGAGCTGACCGACGGCCAGGCCAACGCCCGTTTTCGCTTCGACAATGCCGAGAAACTCGAGGGCCTTCGTGGCTTCGCGAACGCTGAGGCGACTGACGCCAAAGCGAACCGCGAGTTCGCCCTCGGTGGGCAAGCGGTCGCCCAGGCCGAGTCGCTCGGCGGCAATATACTCTTTGATTCGCTCCGCCACTTCATCGCGAATCTTGCGACGCGGAACCGTTTCGAGCTTCATGACGGCATCTTTCTTCTAGGCACTCGGCGGCGGATGCTTGCAATGGCAATCCCTGGCGAATAGATTATCTGACAATCTGACGAGCGTCAATCTTCCGTCAGGTGTTGGCCCGGGCATCTTTTCTTTTCAGCAGACTGCGCACCCGCGCGATCGCGCGCGGTTACGCTCGCCGTGAATTGGTCAGCGGACTCCCTTATGAAATGTCTCGCGCTCGACATCGGCTCTTCGTCGCTGAAGGGCGCCGTGCTGGATGTCGCCCGTCGCGAGATCTCGCACATCGAGAGCCGGCCGTTTCCTGCCGCGATTGAGGGACTGCCGCCTCAGTGGTTCGAGGTTGAGCCAGAGGCGATCGAGGCCGCCGCGCGAGACATTATTACCAGGCTGTTGGCTGAGGCGCCGGATGCCGAGCGGCTCTACTGCTCGGGACAGATGGGAGGCCTGGTGCTCGTCGATGAGCGTGGCCGGGCACTGTCGAATTATCTTTCTTGGCGCGATCAACGTTCGCTTGTGCCAGAGGCGGATGGCCGATCGATGCTGGAGCAGGTGCGCTTCCGACTAGGCGAGGAGCTGTTCGCAGGCATCGGTCGAGAACTACAGCCGGGTTCCACCACCACCCTGCTCGCCTGGCTGAACGCACGCGGCGAGCTTCCCACCGGCGCGACTCCCCTCAGCGTCTGCGATTACGTGATGGGAGCAATCTGCGGCAGCCGGCCACGGATGCACGTCACGCATGCCATCGGGATGCTCGATCTCGATGCGCTCGACTGGCATCACGAAGCGTTCGCGGCGTTGGGGCTCGAGCACGTGCGTTTGCCGCAACTTGTGCGCGATGTGCATTGCGTGGGAAGCTTCGACCACGGCGGGCGGCGCATCGACTGCTATGGCGCCTACGGCGATCAGCAATGCGCGCTCGCCGGCGCGGGCCTGCAAACTGGGGAACTGTCGATCAACATCTCGACCGGCTCGCAAGTCAGCCGGCGAACAAAGACGCTCACTCGGGGCAACTTCCAATCGCGGGCCTACTTCTTTGGCGACCGGTTGCAAACGATCACGCACCTGCCGGCGGGACGTTCGCTCAACGTGCTGGTCGACCTTGTGACCGAGGTGGCGACGGCGGCTGATTCGCCAACAGCCGATCCGTGGAAAATCATCAACCGCCTGACAGGTGAACTAGACGAGAGGTCGCGAGTTTCCACCGATGCCGACTTGCAGGTCGACTTGTCATTTTTTGCCGGACCGCTGGGATCGACAGGCTGCATTGGCAACATCACGACGGAGAACCTTTCCGTCGGCCAGTTATTTGATGCCGCGTTTCGGGCGATGGCCGAGAACTACGACCGCTGCGCTTCGTGGCTGGACCCCGAGCGATCGTGGTCGCGAGTTGTGCTCTCCGGCACGCTGGCTCGCGAGGGCACGCGATTGAGAAGGTATCTTGCCGAGCGATTCTCGGTTCCAATTCGGGAGTCGCGCGACGAAGAAACGCTGCTCGGCCTGCTCGAACTGGCTTCGATGGATTCCCACGACGCTTCCACTCCAGACATTATCTCCAGGGAACCCGATCATGCGGTGTAGATGCGTACCAGTCGTACTGCTCACATACATTTGGATGTTGGGCGCCGTGTGCTGCATGAACGTCACCGCGGCCGCGGAAACTGCGCCGCGATTCGTGGATCACTCACTGCTCGTGGCGACCGAGTATCCCTGCACGTGGCCGACGTATCCGTTCCCACGGTTTCAGATCACGCACCAGCGCGTGATTGGCCCCACGTCGGCATACAACGTGGACGTGCTGTTGATCGACGGCAACACCGGCACGCAGTGGGATGTGCCGCCGCACTCGGTGGCGCGGCCGGAGCTGAAGCGACCCAAGTCGGGGCCTTTCGGACTGGCATACACCGACAAGATCGAAGCCTGGCAGCTTGGCGGCGAAGCGTGTGTGATCGACAGCCGGGAACTGCTCGACTCGGCGCCGCCGGGCGTCAGTCCGCTGGTCACCGGGAAGTTCATCGAGAAGTTCGAGCGTGAGCATCGCCGACTGAAGTTTGGCGATGTCGTTTTGTTCCGCAGCGATTACTCGGACAAGTACTATCAGCCGCTGCCGGCTGGCAGTCGCTTCATTGCCGATGTGCTCGACCGCAAAGCGCCGGGCTATCCCGATCCCGACCCAGCTTGCATGGAGTTGGTAGCCTCGCGCGGGGTGCTCACTGCCGGCACGGACAGCGCGAGCATGGGCCCGCTGCCCGACATGGCCGAGGACACGCACTATGCAGGGCTGAAGCATGGCATGATCTGGACCGAATCGGCGACGAACCTGGGCGCGATCCCGGCCACCGGCGCGTTCTACTGCATGCTTGGTCCGAAGCACGAGAACGGTCCCTATGGCGAGGCACGAGCTTTTTCGATTGTGGGTGGAGACCTGCCCGCGCGGCTGATCGACGCTTGCCGCCACAAGCGGGCGGTCGACTTGTCACCCACGTTGTCGCCGCGCTATCCGCTGACCTCGCCGGGCAGCGGCACGGGGCAGCATCGGCAGACCTATGTGAAGATCGACTTCCTGTACGCCGAGTACCTCGACATGTGGCATCACGCCCATTTGATGGACGCGGCGTGCGGCACGCACCTGGTGCCGCCGGCATATGCGTTACCGCCCGAAGGCACCCATCCCGAGTACTCGCCCGAAGTGCGTGGCTGGCTGGCCGAATATGAGCAGGAGTTCGGCAAGCGGGGCACAAGCAGTATGACTGCGGATCGGGTTCCGCTCGATTGGACGTGCGGCCCGCTACGCGTGATCGATGTTCGCTCGCTGGTGGGAACCACGGATCGAAAGAACTGGCCCGCATCGCCCGAGATTACGCCGGCACTCTTGGAAGCTGCCGAGCGCGAGCACGGGCCGATCAACCCTGGCGATGTCGTGGTATTCCACACTGGGCATCTGGACAAGCACCTGCAGCCTGCGCCGAACGATGCCGGCGTGTGGAGCGATCCGCTGCTGGGCAAAAGCGAAGGCTGGCCGGCGCCTGGCCCTGCGGCGATTGATTATCTGAAGAAGAAAGGTGTGCGCTGCGTGGCGACCGACGCGCCGGACCTGGGCGGCGTCGACGCCCAGCGGGCGCTGGCAACTTATTGGGCGCTTGGCAGCCGCGAGATGGTAGGGATCGAGTTCCTGCACAACGTCAGCAGCGTGCCTGCCCAGGCGGATGCCTACTTCTTGTTCGCGGCGCTGCGCGTGCGCGACTGTCACGGCGGTCCCGGCCGGGCAATTGTCCTGTATTGAATTTGACTGGAGCCCCCGGGCCCGCCACCGATGAACAACAAGATCCCGCCCTGGACGACCGCCGAGCTGCCGGAGCCGAAGGCTCTGCGCTGGCGCAACTGGACCAGTTTCCTGGGGCCGGGCATCGTGATGATGGGCATCCAGATCGGCGGCGGCGAGTGGTTGCTCGGGCCGGCAGTAACGGCCAAGTATGGCGGCGGGCTGATGTGGCTGGCGAGCGTCGCAATTGTGTTGCAAGTGTTTTACAACCTGGAATGCGGCCGCTATGCCCTCTATTGCGGAGAGCCAGTGCTGACGGGATTCATGCGCTGCCAGCCAGGGCCGATGTTTTGGGTCGGCGTGGTGTTCATTCTGAATTCCGCCGCGCTGGTGCCAGGTCTATCGACCCACGGAGCGGCGCTGATCGCATCGCTGATTCTCGACCGGCCTCCGACAGTTGACGATCGCTGGCTGATTACGCCGCTGGCCTATGCCTGCCTGATCGGAGTCACCCTGCCGGTGCTGCTCGGCGGCAAGGTGTACAACGTCTTGCAAACCGTGATGACCGCGAAGGTGATCATCGTACTCACATTCTGTCTCGGTCTGGGGCTGACCACCGTCGCTCCAGCGAACTGGTGGAAGGTGTTCAGCGGCTTTGCAATGTTCGGAAACGTCCCTGTCAGCGACGGCCAAGGCGGCGAGGTGGTCAAGAATGCATTTGCCGAGCGCTGGGATACCGGCGTCTGGCCGCTCGTCTCGACCACCAGCATCGTGGCTCTGGGGGCATTTGCGGGCTATGCCGGTGGTGGCGGCATGGCAAACTCGACGTATTCAAACTTTGTGCGCGAGAAGGGCTGGGGCATGGGCTCGCAAGTCGGCGCGATTCCCAGCGCCTTCGGCGGCCGCAAGGTCACGCTCAGTCATGTGGGAAAGGTGTTCCCGCTGACGCCGGAGAATCTGGCCCGCTGGCGCGGCTGGTGGAAGTACGTGCTGACCGATCAGATCGCGGTGTGGGGGCCCGGATGTTTCATGGGCATGGCGCTACCGGCGTTATTGTCGATGCAGTTCGTCCAGTACTCGACCGTCACCGTTGCACAATCGAGTTATGCCCAGGCATTGATCACCGCCGATGGCCTGCGTCACGCAGGTTTCCATCCGGCGATCGGCAAGGTGCTCTGGATCACGGCGATCTTCACGGGACTGATGGTCATGATGCCAAGTCAGCTAGCGATCGTTGACGACTTCAGCCGCCGCTGGACCGACGCCATCTGGAGCGCCAGCCGCCGGGTGCGCGAGTCGATGAATCCACACCAGGTGAAGTACATTTACTACGCGCTGCTGTCAGCGTATGTGCTGTGGTCGCTACTATGTGCATATTTCTTTTCGGCCGTTCCCAAGTTGATGACCGACTTCATCGCGAACTTCAATAACCTGGCGCTGGGAATCACTTCGTTCCAACTGTTGTGGATCAACCATCGGCTGATCCCCAAGCCGTTGCGTCCGCGCTGGTACAACACATTGGGGGTCGCCGGGTGCGGCGCGTTTTATCTGGGACTGGCCGCGCTGGTCTTCACATTTAAGATCTGGCCGATGATCGTCGGCGAATCGCCCTAGGACTGAGTACCGCAACAATGGATGCCATCACGAAACTTTTCGATCTGTCGGGACGGGTGGCCGTCGTCTCCGGCGCTGCGCAAGGCATGGGGCAAGCAACCGCGCTCGCAGTCGCCCAGGCCGGCGCCGACGTGGTACTGATCGATCGCAATCTGGCCGGGGCGCAGAGCACTGCCGCTGAGATCGAATCTCTGGGCCGCAAAACGCTGTGCACCGCGACCGACGTCTCCAATCCCGAGGCAATCGCCGCTTTATTTCGGCAAGTTGATGAGACGTTCGGCCGCGTGGACTTTCTGGGAAATATCGCGGGTGACGGCCTGCTCGCGCGACCTGAAGAAATTACGATCGCCGAGCTGCAGCAGGTCTTGCAGAACCTGGTGATCGGACGTTTCGCCATGTGCCAGGAGGCCGGCCGGCGAATGCTCGCGCAGGGCCGCGGTTCGATCATGAACATCGGTTCGCTGGCCAGCATCACGGCGCTCGGCCGAGGACACATCGCTTATAGCACGGCCATGGGCGCGGTCGTACAAATGACACGTGAATTGAGCACCGAGTGGAGTCACCGCGGGGTGCGCGTGAACGCAGTGCTCCCCGCGCAGGTGATTAACCCCAGCCTCACAGCCCGGATGCAGCAGGACCCAACGCTGGAAGAGAGATTTCTCAAGGGAATCGCCGCCGGCCGCTTGGGTAAGCCCGCGGATATCATGGGGCTGGCCGTGCTGCTGGCTTCGGACGCCTCGAGTTGGATCACGGGCGCGATCATTCCCCTGGATGGTGGTAACCTTGCCATGAACGCCGGAGCCACCGCCGGTCACTTGCAGGGCATGGTGCAAAGTTTTCGAGCCGAACAGAAATAGAAACAGTGAAAAGTGGATTCGCCATGAGTAGAACGAGCGTGGAGACGTCAGTCGAAAAGCTGTGTCAGCTGTACCGCACGATGCAGATCATTCGTCAGACGGAAGAAGAGCTGGCACGCTGCCACCAGCGCGGGTTGATTCACGGCGCGTGTCACACGTATGTCGGCGAGGAAGCCATCGCTTCGGGCGTGTGCACCCATCTATCACCTGCGGATCGGGTGTTCAGCACGCATCGCGGTCACGGACACGCATGGGCTAAGGGGATGCCGCCGCGCGAGCTCATGGCCGAACTCTTCGGCCGCGCCACGGGCTGCTCGCAAGGCCGCGGCGGAAGTATGCACTTGTTCTCGCCCGAGATTGGCATGATGGGCACGAGCGGCATCGTCGGCCCTTGCATCCTGCAGGCTTGCGGCGGTGGATACGCGGCGAAGCTGCTGCGGACGGGCGCAGTTGCCGTGGCGTTCTTCGGCGACGGCGCTGTGAATAATGGCGCGTTTCACGAAGGGCTGAACATGGCGGCGATCTGGTCGCTGCCGGTCCTGTTCGTCTGCGAGAACAACCAGTTCGCGACCGAGGTGCCATTCTCTTACGCGAGCGCCAACCCAAGCGTGGCGGCCCGCGGCGCCGCGTTCGAGATTCCGTCGTACGAGCTCGACGGAAACGACGTCCTGGAAATCCATCGTGTTGCGGGTGAAGCAATCGCCAGAGCCCGCGCCGGCAAAGGACCGACGCTGCTGGAATGCAAAACGTATCGCACTCGAGCGCATGCCGAGGGAATGCCCGACTTTGGCTATCGCACGAAGGAAGATGTGGCAGCCTGGAAGGAACGCTGCCCGATCATTCGGCTGCGTGAGACGGTGCTCGAGCCCTCGAGCGGCACGGCGCCGGAATCGAACCTGGCCTGGCGCTTTGACGCAATCGATGGCGAAGTGGCCGAGATGGTCAAGGAGGCACGCGAGTTCGCCGAAGCAAGCCCTGTGCCCGAACCTGGCTCAGCCACGACGCACGTGTACGCACAGCCGAAACCTGCCCCGGCGGAACCATCCGCTGCCGGCGAACGCACGATCACGTACGGACAGGCGACGCTCGAAGCACTCGCCGGTGAGATGAAACGCGACGAGCGAATCTTCGTGATGGGCGAAGGGATCGGCAAGCGCGGCGGCAACTTCCTGACGACGAAGGGCCTGTACGACCTGTATGGCGCCGAGCGGCTGTGCGATACGCCGATCTGCGAGCGCGGATTCGTCGGCCTGGCTTGTGGCGCCGCGATGTCGGGCGCGCGGCCGGTGATCGACTTCATGTTCGCCGACTTTGTGCTCGACGGCTTTGCCGAGATCGTGAATCAGATCGCCAAAATGCAGTACATGTCGAGTGGAAGGCTGAAAATGCCCGTCGTGCTACGCGGCTGCATCGGCATCGGCCACTCGGCGGCCACGCACCACTCAGGCAGCTACTACGGAATGTTCGCTCAGGTGCCGGGCTTGAAGGTCGTGGTGCCTTCATCGGCCTACGACGCCAAGGGGCTACTGCTGCGTGCTCTGCGGGGCGACGACCCGGTGCTGTTCCTCGAACATCGCGAGATACTGCAAGTCAAGGATCCCGTGCCGGCGGAAGACTATGAGATTGAGTTCGGTCGGGCTCGCATCGTTCGAGAAGGGGACAGCGTGACTGTGGTGGCCATTGCCCGGATGGTGCATCAGACGCTGGGCGTGTGCGAAGCGCTCGCGCGCGACGGCATCTCGGTCGAGTTGGTCGATCCGCGAACGATCACGCCGCTGGATATGAACACGATTCTGACTTCGGTCAAGAAGACGGGCCGGCTTCTCGTCGTTGACGAACCGCCGGCACATTGCGGCTTCAGCGCCGAGATCGCCGCGCGGGTGGTGGATGAGGGTTTCAATGATCTCGACGCACCGATTCGTCGCGTAAGCGGTGCGTTCTGTCCCACGCCCTATAGCCCCGAGCTCGAAGTGGCGGTCGTTCCACAACCAGCGGAAATTGCCGCAGCTATTCGGTCCTTGATGCAAGAATAGGTTTGCCGAGAGAAGTGCGTTCGCCGCACGAGAGAGTTAAAAACGATGGCTAAAGAAATTCGCGTTCCCCGGCTCGGCTGGTCGATGGAAGAAGGCGTCCTCGTGCGCTGGCTGAAGCAGCCGGGCGAAAAAGTGGCCGAAGAGGAACCGCTGTTCGAACTCGAGGGCGAAAAGGCCGTTCAGGAGATCGGCTCGCTCGACGCGGGCACGTTGTATCTCACGCCAGATTCGCCGGCGATCGGCAGCACCGTGCTCGTCGGCGCGCTGCTGGGTTACTTGCTCGCGCCGGGCGAAGCAGCGCTAACCTCCGAGGCCAGCGGAGACAGCCGTTCCGGGGCGGTGTCGCCGATTAGCGATGCAAAGCCGGTAAAGCCAACGCTGGCGGCTCCGGCCGGCCCAGCCGCCCGGCGTCTGGCGCGGAAGCTTAACAAGCATCCCACTGAAACCGCAGCAGCACCGCGTCCCACGAATGGCGCGATCCACAGCAGCTCACCGCGCCCCGCAGCACGCGATGCGGTCGCGAGCGTGGCCTCACCCCGAGCGCGGCGGGTGGCCGCGGAACTTGGCGTCGATTGGACCCGATTGGCTGGCACGGGCCGCGATGGCCGGGTTCGCGAGGCGGATGTGCGTGCGGCATCTACCGACGTCGAGACGTCCCCTGCCTCGCAGCCAGCCCAAGGAGAGAACGTCCTGACGCCGCGCCGCAAAGCGATCGCCCAGCGATTGCGTCACAGCCGTAGCGCGACCGTTCCGGTGACGCTCACGACGACCGCCGACGTGACGAACCTCGTGGCGCTGCGCGCGCAGTTCAAGTCGGCCGCGGCCGGTGCGGTGCCCGCATACACCGATTTCGTGGCGAGCCTCGTGGCCCGAATGCTTCGGCGGCATCCGCGGCTGGCCGTGCGGTGGAGCAGCGACCAAAGTGAGTTACACGTCGTCGGCGACGACGAGATTCATGTCGGTATCGCCGTCGATACGCCGGATGGGCTGCTGGTGCCGGTCGTGCGTGACATTCTGCGCAAGTCGCTGGTGGCGATCGCTGAAGAAACTCGCGAGTTGGCCAGCAAGGCACGCAGCGGCCGACTGACCGCGGCCGAAATGCAAGCCGCCGTGATCACGGTCTCGAACCTGGGGGGCTATGGCATCGACGCGTTCACACCGGTGATCAACTATCCGGAGATATCGATCCTGGGACTGGGAACCGTGCGCCGCGAGCCGGTCGTGGCAGAGAACGATCAGATCGTGATCCGGGAGCGGATGGTGCTAAGCCTCACCTTCGATCACGCGGCCGTGGACGGCGCGCCGGCGGCTGCCTTCCTGGCGGACATCGCCGCGGCGCTGGCGAACCCGGCGGCGCACCTGCTGGGCGTTTAAACGCCGACACTGGCGGGTCACCAGGCGGAGCGGCGATCCATCCAGCGCATCGCCAACCAGCTAACGTACGCCTGCAGTATACAGACCGCAGCCGGGATGATAACGAAGAGCCGCAGGATCGTCGTGTCCGGCTGCTTCGGCACACCATCAATCGACAACGTCGCTGAAGGCACAGCCGCCAACATCACAAAGCCGACCAGCGCCGAGAGAATCACGGAAAGGGTTGCATGCCAGCGCCGCGAGACGCCGAGCAGCGACCAACGCACCCAGAGAGGGCGTCTTGGCAGCTCATCGACCGAGCTCGGCGACTGGTAGGGGTTTTCCATGCGAAAGTTGTCGGCGCCGGCCAAGATTCACGCCGCTCGTCAACAAAAAAAGCCCGGCCAGAGCCAGGCTTCTTCCAAGTGGAGGATAGGGGACTTGAACCCCTGACCTTCTGGCTGCCAGCCAGACGCTCTCCCAACTGAGCTAATCCCCCGAACAATACGACGCTTGGGAGCGCCGAAGCATCGAAAAGTATCATTCCCCGCGCAGGCTGTCAAGGCAAGCCGACGCCGACTGACGCTAGCCCCCTGCCCTGGCAAAGGGCTCGTTTCGCTCGACAAGTTCGCCACCTTCGCGCAATACTGCCGGCGCGGTATCGGCAGTCAGCCGGCAGCCGAACGCCCACACCCGGGCGAACTCTTCGACGCGCAATTGGGCCTGACCATTCCCCGCTGCCGAGCAAGCATCGAGTTCGATCCAGGACGCGCCGCGGGCACTGAAGCCTGCCAGACCGTTGTCCTGACAAGCAACTCGCTCAAGCCGCGCTTCGCGCACCACGTCGTTTACTGCCACGCCGTCAACGCTGAACCCCCTCACAACCAGATCGCGAATGAGGACATCATGGACGTAATAGAGCGTGATGCCTGTCTGCAAACCGCAGCAGCTTGGCAGGTAGTCCCCAGGCATGCGCCCCGGTTCGACGCGAAACAGAATCTGCCCGCGCCAGAAGCACCACTCGAGCGGCGCAAGCGTGGGCGGATTGGCCGATTCACGCACGGCGGGTCGCTGTCGAGCGGCACGGCCGTCGAGGAAGAGCTGTTGTTGCCCGAGACGAGCAGGTCGGCAGGAAAACACGTCGTCCGAAAGTGGCGACCAAGCGTCATCAGCGATGGGCACCGATCCATCGATGGTTGCGCCATTGCCTTCGATCACAAGCGGCCCGCGCAGCGATCCACCGTGACGGCTACCGATCAAACTCAGGGCCGCGCGATACGGCTGTCCGGTGTTCTGGATCACGATCCGATCGCCCGCCGCGGCCAGGCGCAGCGCCTTGGCGATCGATCGCACGGGGCCGCCGCTCGGGAGCACGGATTGAATCGCGCGCCCGTCGTGCCGATCATCGCCTGCGAAGTTGCTGACGAAGATGTCGCGAGCGCTGGCTCGCGTCGCCAGCCCGGCTGCAAACGCGAGCAGAAGTAAGATTCGAGAAAATCGGCGCATGTGCAAAGCCCGCCAGGATCCGAGTGAGTTGACGTGGTCCGAATCGCAGGCTCCAGTGTAATTGGCCGCACGTCGAAAAGCAGGCCGCAACTTGCTCAGGTTCACGACAATGAAGCGCGATATTCAGGGGCGAATCCTGGAACTTACGATCGGCGACATCACCCATCAGCAGGTCGATGCGATTGTGAACGCGGCCAACAGCGGCCTCGCGGGCGGAGGAGGCGTGGACGGGGCGATTCATCGCCGCGGTGGACCGGCAATCATGGCGGACACCAAGCGACGTTATCCCGATGGCTGTCGCACGGGGTCGGCCGTGATCAGCGTCGCCGGCGATCTGGCGGCGCGGCATGTGATTCACGCCGTTGGTCCGCGCTGGAACGGCGGGCGCCGTGGCGAAGAGGAACTCCTGGCGAGCGCTTACCGCACGTCGCTGGATCTGGCGTCGCAACACAACTACCGCAGCGTGGCGGTTCCGGCCATCTCTTGCGGCATCTATGGTTATCCGGTCGACTTGGCCAGCCGGATTGCCTTGGCCACCACCAAGGTGTTTCTAGAACAAGATCCGAACCTTGAGCTGGTACGCTTCGTGTTATTCGGCGAGGGCATCTTCGGAGCATTCAGCGCGGCGCTCGAAGAACTCGACCAATGAGGACTGCGAATCAAGGTCCGTGCCGCAACAGGATCTGGGCCAGTTTTTCGCCGCAACGAGCCAGGACGTAGGCGCCGATAAAGAAGGTGGCGAACACGGCCGCTGCCGCGGCTTCGTCGGTGGCGTCCTGGGCGGCCAGGAACGCACGGGTGAACAACACCATTCCCACCAGCACCACCAGCACGCACGTGGTCCACAGCAGGAGTTGCGTCGCTCGCAGCACGCCACGCAGCCTGATGCCCTGCGATGGCAAGCGCGGGCTGGCAGGTGCCGGCGTTGTTCGAACTTCCCTGAGCGATTGTTCGTCCACCGGCTTCGGCGTTGCGCTGGGAATGGAAGCCGCCTCTTCGGTAGCGAACAACCCACGCAAATTGACCGCAGTCGTCCACTGTTCCATGCCTTCGCGCCATAGCAAGTCGTCCGGCGAGAGCCGACCGACTTCGGCCAATTGTTTCAGCTCAGCCGCCGAGACCGGCCCAAACTGCTGGTCGTTGCGGGCGTAATACCACTGAACTTCTGCCATGCTTGCTCTCGACACGCGATGACTCTCAAACGCCAGGTCGGCCGAAACGGGGAACGCAGGGGTGCTGCCACACTACTGTAGTGTATCGCGCGCCTGGGGAATCTCCTCGGTGGAATGTGAATTGCCGTTTTTCCCGATCTTGATGCCCTTGGGCGTTAACTCCTCGTCGTTGGCAGCGTCCGGGGGAACGGGTGGAACCACGGTGCTCTCTTCCGGATGGCCGAGAACCTGCACCAGTTGAGCCCCCAGGAACAGGATGATGCTCGCACAGTAAACCCAAAGCATCATGGCGATAAACGAACCAACCACGCCATAGGCGGTGTAGTGCCCACCAACGATGTAACGTGACACGATTTGGGCCCCAATTTGCCAGGCCGCGGCGACGACGATCCCCCCGACAAGCGCTTCGCGCCAGCGCACAAAGACGCGCGGCACCATCTTGAAAACCATCGCCAGGGCCAGGGTGTTCAACGCCAGGCTGAGTGTGATCTGCAACCGCGGCCAAACGAAAGATGCCCAGACCAGATGCTCCTCCGCGGCCCAACTCTCCATCGCGCTGAGCATGACCTGGGCCACAAAGGCAATCAGCACGACGACGCCCAAACCGATCAACGTGAGGAAAGCCTTGAGGCGATTCCAGAGCGCGTTGCTGATGGCTGCCCGGGCGCCGCGTTGATGCGGAGTGACAGCGTGCCACAAGCGGTCGAAAGCCGCCTCGAGCTGTGAGAATACGCCGATCGCGGCAAACAGCAGCAGCAAGCCGGCAAAGATTCCACTGCCAGCGCGCAGTTGAACGCCACTCAGAAGACGATCCACTTCATCGGCCAAAGCTGGCGACATGCTCTTGCCCAGAAAGCCCAACAGCTCTTGTCGCGCACCTTGCGCCCGGTCGGAGAATCGCAGCCCGTAGCCGAGCACTGCCATCAGTACCCAGAGCAGCGGATAAAAGGAGAACGCGGCATAATAGGCCATGGAAGCGGCGAGCAGGTTACCGTCGTTGGCGGTCCAGCGCGTGACCGTCTTTGCGATCACGCTCCACAGTCGCCCCAGCACCCGGAGGAGCGCGCCGAGCAGCGGCGTGCGAGCGGCCAGCTGCTGCAGCGTATTCCAGAGCTCCGCGAGTTGCCTCATGCTGCCAATCCTCGTGCACGTCCGGTGAGCCCGTATCGTAAGCTCGCGCTGCAGGCTGCCTCAGATCAATCCTACGAATCCGCGTAATCGCTACAAGAGAAGCTCGCGGCCGGTTTTGGCTCCCTGCGATCCACGGTCGGCCCACA
>Ga0172362_10002210_pt1 | contig 16927 bp, 15 predicted proteins | sample LakKivs1_kivu2a2_FD_114534 | JGI IMG/M metagenome (GOLD analysis project Ga0172362, IMG submission 114534) | Sediment microbial communities from Lake Kivu, Rwanda - Sediment s1_kivu2a2 | ecosystem: Environmental > Aquatic > Freshwater > Lake > Sediment | place: Rwanda: Western Province, Lake...
GATAAAACAGGGTATTGAGGTGTGAATGATGACCGACCGCACAAAGGCGATAAAAAAACTCTACGAGGATGCTGTCCTTCTCCACAAGATCCACAACGGTGAGAAAATCCGCAAGGACCGTGAGGATGAAATCTGGGAAGACGCAGACTTGATTGAATAATAAAAGATTTTTTTTCTTTTCCCCTTGTTTTTTCCTTATCCTTATGTTTTTATACTCTTTGTTCCTCTTTCTTTCTAACTATGAAACCCTTAGGAGCCCTTGGTATTCTTGTTGTCCTGTTCTTGCTAGTCAGTGGTTGTACGAATCTTCCGGTGCAGCGCTCCTATACGAACCATCAGTATGGGTTCTCCTTGGATCCTCCTGTGGGTTGGTTGGTTGATGAGAATGCTACGGAGGAGGTAGCGGTACGGTTTTCTTCACCAACCAGTGAGAATAAGACGCTCACCGTGTCGCCTCCTTATAACTTGGATGAGGGTCTCGCGCTTAGTATCTATGCTGATCAACTAGAGGAAAACGCTCCCCTCCTGTATGAGGATTTTATAAGGGTGTCCCGTGGTTGGCTGACCATGGAAGGTTTTTCAGGGTACGAGATCGTGTATGTGTACCTGTTCGATAATATGACGTATGAGGCAAGACAGGTGGCGTTGAAACGGTCCCATACCGTGTTTCTCCTGACGTACAGCTCACCGGTTGAGGGGTATGATAGCTCTCTTGCTTCGGTGAATCAGAGTATTGCGTCGTTCACTTTGTAGGTTTTCTCCTGGTGTAACAGGAATGGTTCTTCTTAACTTCTCTGGAACATTTTGACATTTTGTCACGACAGGTATTTAAACAATGACTGATAAAGTATATCATGATAAGAAAGAACAAGGTGGTGGAAAAGAATGGAAACAATGACCGTAACCAAGGACGTAATAATGGCGGGTGCACTTGCAGGATTTATTGGAATGACCCCTCATTTTTTATACTCATAATAATATAGATAGGTAAAAAAAACCTATTGCTAAAAACTGTCATAATTATTTTTAATCGAATAATTTGGGGAGCCAACGTTCTTTATAAATTTTTTCCATTATCCAATAATTTTGTTTTTTAATTGTATTCGGAAATTTTATATCAATCTCTGCTAAAATCTGATTTAGTTCATTCACATTTTTAACTATAAATTCTGGTTCAATATCAGCCCAGCCAATAGCTAGATTTAAACCTTCAAGATATGATTTTCCTTCTAAATATTTAATTATTGAATTTTTTTGACAATGATCTCTCAAATGAATATCGACCTTATAATATTGTAGATCAAAATAAGCTAGATTTATTCTAACACGAAATCCTTGGACCACATTATTTTTTATAAGATTTTGAAGTCTATAATTAATCGTTTGTGATGAACAATCAAGTTTTTCCGCTAGGTCAATGAGTGGTATTCTTGCATTTAATGCAATTTCATTTAAAATTTTATTATCTACTTCATCAATTTTTACTACTGTTTCTCCTGAAATTGCTGTATACATTTTTCTTGTAGATTTGTCATAGTTTTCAGGTAATAAAAAGGACTTTTTATAACATATAGCTTGAGCATATACTGAAACTGTGACTCTAGCAAAAAAATCTTCATAATGATCAAGAATCTTTTCCCAAAATAAATAAAATTCTTGAATATTTTTTACCCACAGAACCGCAACAAGATCGACTTCAGATCTATATGTAGTATTGACTACCCATGTGTTTTCATAATCTTCAAATTGTTTGATTATATCTCTTTTAATAGTCTCATTAACATATTGTAAAGTGATATATATTCTGAAGACGCTATAACCAAGCTTAAACGTATTAATTGGTGTCCAAAAATTTAGTATTATTCCCTCATCTTGCATTTTTTTTATTCGATAGGATACAACATCTTTTTTTAATCCAACTTTTTTCCCGATGTGTGTAAGAGATTGTCGCGCATCACAATCGAGTTCATAGAGGATTTTTCTGTCTTTTAAGTCGATTTTTGCCATTTTAAGCAAAATATACAATTTGTTTTTTCTTTATTAGAGTTACGTAAGAAAATGATGTTTTTTTATATCTTATAAATCTCTGGTAGACACCGTAATTTATGATCTTTTATAGTCCCGAAGTACGTATATTTTTTCATTGCTTTTGGAAATTTACTGGATACTTCATCCATGAGCTGGACCATTGCATCTGAATTCTGAACAATTAATTCAACTTCGATATCAGCATATCCTGCTGATGTATTGATAAAAGTCGAATAAGGTTTGTATTTCAAGTATTCAAATATTTTTTTTCTTTGTGATGGTTCCTTGAGATAGATATCAACCTTAAAATGCTCTAATCCTAGTTTCGAGATATCGACGACAACACGGTACGCTTGAATCACATCTTTTTTCTTAAGATTCTTCATTCGATAATCAATCGTTTGAGATGAACAATGTAGGTTCTTTGCTAGGTCTACTAATGGCATTCGCGCATTTTCAGCAAGTTCATTTAACAAGCGAAAGTCAATCTCATCAATTTCAACAGGTGCTCCACCACCAGTTACTAGTTCGTATTTGTCTTTTTCAGATGTATTGTACTCATCAAGGAGCAAAAATGTCATCGGATAACAGTATGCTTGGAGATAGACAGAAAATATTTTTTCAGCAAAGTAATCACCATATTTTTCATTGGTATCATCCCAAAACTTATAGAATTCAGGGATACTTTTCACCCAAATCACAGCGACTAAATCGTACATTCCTCTTATTGAACCGACAACCCAGGTGTTTTTATAATTGATAAGATGGTTAATGATTTTGTTTTTAATTTCCTGTGTCGCATTTTGAAAAACTATGTAATATCGAAAAACATTATAACCAAGTTTGTATGAGTCTATCTGGGTCCAAAAACCTCGTATAATACCTTCATCCTGCATCCGTTTAATGCGGTACGCAACGACATCTTTTCCAAGGCCGACTTTCTTTCCGATCTGTGCATTCGACTGTCGGCAATTTAAATCAAGTTGATACAAGATTTTTCGATCCTTGAGGTCCAATATCGTCATCTTTTTCCCTTACGATTTAAAATCTGCTTTTGACATTTCCGGAATCATTCTAAGTCTATGGTATTTTTTTGTCATCCAGAAATCTTGTTTTCTTATAGTATCAGGAAATCTCGAATCAATATCATCGATAACTTGCATAATCTGTTCAACATCTTTGACCCAAATTTCCAATTGAATATCACACCAACCTGTAGATTCAACTATGTATTCGACATTAGGAAGTTTTTCAATATAATCAAGGATTTTCTTTTTCTTTGTATAGTCCTTTAAGTAAATATCAATAGTTGAATTCTTCAAACCAATTTTGTCACTATTGATATTTACACGAAGTGCTAAAATAATACCTTTTTCTATAAGATTTTTTATTCTATATTTCACTGTTTGGGATGAACAATTTAATTTTGAAGCTAAATCAATAAGTGATATTCTTGCATTTGTTGATAATTCATTTAAAATTTGATAGTCGATCTCATCGATGTTTATAGTTTTTCCAAATTTTCTTAAAACGAAATATTTCCTATCTGATCCCTGATCAGTTTCAGGTAATAAATATGATTTTTTGAAGCCTATTCCTCCGGTGAGTATCGATATTGTATTTTTTAAAAAATATTTTCCATATTTGTCAAGTGTGTTATTCCAATATGTTTGGAATTTTTGACTATCTCCTACCCACATCATGATGTCAAGATCGATAGGACCTTTCACTGATAGTACTGCCCACGCATCTTTACATTGGGCAAAGTAATCAATAATCTCCTTTTTTATGGCTGTATTCGTATCTTGAAAATTAATGTATAATCTATATACATCATAGCCTAAATTTAATGTATTAATCTCAGTCCAATATCCATTAATTATTCCCGCTTGTTCCATCTGTTTAATACGATAGGTTACTACATCTTTTTTCAAACCAACTTTTTTTCCAACCTGTGTATTAGATTGTCTGCAGTTGAGGTCAAGTTCGTATAAGATTTTTCTGTCTTTCAAATCAATTGTTACCGTTGTCATCACCTTTACGATTTAAAATCTTTTTTTGTCATTTTCGGAAGCCAACGTTCTTTATGAACAATTTGATCTATCCAATATTCATACTTACGAATCGCATCAGGAAATTGTGTTTCTAGTTTTTCCATTAAATGAGAAAGTTCACTGATATTATTACAATATAATTCAAACGATAGATGTGCCCATCTAATGTTCATGACCATAATGTCGTAGACATTTTGATTTTTTTCAATATATTCTAATAATTGTTTCCGTAAGTTTTGATCTCTCAGATATAAATCTACCGCACATACTTGTAAGCCAAGTTTTTGTGGATTGATATTAACACGAAATGCTTGAATGATCCCCTTTTGCATCAAATGTTTCATTCGGTACGTAATCGTTTGCGATGAGCAATGAAGTTTTTTTGCAAGATCAAGAAGTGGAATGCGTGCATTTAATGCAAGTTCATCGAGGATGTGATAATCAATCTCATCGATAGGGACTGGATCTCCTTTACAATTTGTTTCATAGAATTCTCGATTTGATGAAGATTCTACTTCATCAAGAAGATAGGATTTTTTAGTTGATATCACATCAGTAAGTATTGAAATAGTACTCTGCGTAAAATATTTACTATACTGTTGTAGTGTATTTATCCAATATTGATTGAACGCATATACATCTTTTACCCAAAGAACGACATCCAGGTCAACAGGACCTTTAGAAGTAAGCACAGCCCAGACATCCTCATTGTTCACAAAATATTGAATAATTTCTGCCTTTATCTTCCTACTCACATCAATAAGATTAATGTAAATTCTGAACACATAATATCCAAGTTTGTAAGTATTGATAGCGGTCCAATAACAAGAGATGATCCCTTCATCTTCCATCTTTTTAATCCGATAGGAAACCACATCCTTGGACAGTCCAACCTTTTTCCCTATTTGTGCATTTGACTGCCTACAATTAAGATCAAGCTCATACAGAATTTTTCTATCTTTGAGATCTACTGCTTTCAACTTTCCTTCCCCATGAATTTAACAGATTATAATGTATAAGTAAACAAAAGACCTCTATTTTAGAATTTTGAAGCATTTTTCAGGAGTCGGGCTTTATGTTTTCCCACCTGATTAATGATAGTAAGGTGAAAGTAAAAAATATAAGATAATGCCCAAATTTTAAGGACTTCACTCTATAAATCTCGAGGAAAAATACTACGAGGAATGAAATAATGGAGAAAATCATAGAACATGCAATTATAACTTATACCGATGGATTAAGCGAACAGTTCCCTGCTATTTGCATCACAGAGAGAGGTGTCACCATAGGTCGTATACTTAAAAATGAGACAACAGGAAAAGAGGAGTTCACCCCCTATGGTTTCATTAACAAAGGTAGTATTAAACAGATTAAAAGAAATGGCGAAAAAAAGATGTAAACTTAATAGAAAGGTACATTTTTTTCCACTTGCGATTCTTTTATAATATTCGAAAACTTATCATCGATTTTAGAATTTTATTTCGGGAATCTCGCGTTCTTTATGAATAATATCTGTGACCCAAAGCGAGTATCTTCTAATTGAGTTTGGGAATTTTTTGTTTAAATCATCCATAATAAGATATAATTCATTTAAATTTTTTACAACAAACTCAGGTTCAATATCGGCCCATCCAATGGCAATATTATGACATTGGAGATAGGGTTGTTTACTCAGATAGTTCATTATTGGTATAGTTTGTTTGTGGTCTTTAAGATGAATATCTAGTTTATAGAGTTGCAGACCTAACTTTGAATAATCAAGATGGATTCGATAAGCTTTAATCACCTCTTTTTTCATAAGATTATCAATCCTATACTTTACATTTTGAGAGGAACAACCAACTTTTTCAGCAAGGTCGATGAGAGGAATCCTAGCATTTACTACCAGTTCGTTAAGAAGTTTGTAATCAAGTTTATCGATTTGAGTGAATTGACGAGTACACGTGTATCTGTGTAGTTCTCGTTCTTCCTCTTTTTTCTCATCTAACAGTAAGTAGGATTTCTTGAAATCTATTGCCTGGATATATAACGAAATTGTTGCTTTTACAAAAAACTCTCCATAAATAGTGAGTGTTTTAATCCAAAACTGATGAAACTCGTAAGGATCTTTTATCCATAAAATAACATCAAGATCTACTTCCCCTTTTGCGGTACTGACTACCCACGTATCTTTGCATTTTACAAAATAATCGATGATTTCTTTGTTCTTTTCAGAATAAACATTTTGAAGAGTTATATAAATTCGATAAACATCATATCCTAGCTTGAAGGTATCAATGGCTGTCCAAAACCATCGAATAATTCCTAACTCCTGCATTCGTTTTATTCTGTATCCTACGACATCTTTGGATAACCCGACTTTTTTACCGATTTGGGTATTTGACTGACGGCAATTTAAGTCAAGTTGGTATAAGATTTTCCAGTCTTTGAGATCTAGTTTTTCCATGCCTTCCCCAGATAGAACAATCTTATCCTCTTATTTTAGTGTTTGTACGTTATCGATTCGTATGAGTTAATTATTTAAGCTTTCTTTGGATTGATTATACTGGATTTGGAGATGCACAACAACACAAAATCAGTGTTACTTGTCAGTATGCCCTTTGCAGGAACAGCGATTCCCGCAATTCAGCTCCCTCTCCTGGCTGGATACTGCAAGGAACACGGTATCAATGTCCAAACCAGGCATCTGTATCTCAAAGCAGCAGAGATGTACGGAATCCCAAATTATACGAGTCTGATTTATCCTCCGAATGACTCGTACTCCGCGCAAATGGTGTTCTCCAGATACGTCTTCCCTGACCACTGGAAGAACAACGAGACTCGTTTTAAAGAATACTACCAGAAAATGATAGCACATGATCAGGAGATGCAGAATCGGTTCCCCTTTGAAACATATGTAGAAAAAACAGACCAGTTTCTTGAGTGGGTACTGCAGAACCTTGAATGGCGCTCTCATGATATCATCGGTTTCACTCTCAACTACGGTCAGCTCCTCCCATCGCTTGCGGTCGCAAAAAAAATAAAGGAACAAGATTCAATCAAACACATTGTCCTCGGGGGGAGCAGAACCGTCGATCAACTGGGAGTAAACGTCCTACGAGCGTTTCCCTACGTTGATACCATCGTCTGGGGTGACGGTGAGGAGGCACTCTGTCGCCTTGCATCAGGAATCGAAACTGCTGAATCAATCCCTGGAGTTATCACAAGAAAAAACAATGACATCAGATGTAACCAACCAGGTCTCTGGGTTGATCTGAACACGCTTCCTTTCCTCAACTATGATCAATTTTACACTGAGCTGCAACAAACCAAAGGAGAGGTCGGCCAATACTTCCAATACTATGGACGTTTACCCGTGGAAATCTCCAGAGGTTGCTGGTGGAACCACTGTACGTTCTGTAACACCTGCCTGTTAAGTCCACGATACAGGGAGAAACGAGTCGAACGGATCGTAGAAGAAATCCAGCAGCTGTCAGAACAGTACAAAATGCTTGATTTCCAGATCATCGGAAACACGCTACCAAAAAAAGATTCTAGGCAATTATTCCACCATCTCAAAGAAATAGGGCATGATTTCTCGTTTGTCGCAGAAGCACGAGCAGCAGAACTACAAAGCGATGAGTACACTCTCATGAAAGAAGCAGGATTTAACATCATACAAACCGGTATCGAAAGCTTCAGCCCCAGTTATCTGAAAAAAATGAACAAAGGGACACGAGTCATCGATAACCTTGCCGCTCTTAAGTTCTGCCAGGAAAACGACATTAAAAATTCTTACAATCTCATAATCGAATACCCAAATGAGGAAATCCATGATTTTGAAGAAACCAAATACGTAGTTTCCTTGATACAATCATATCTGGATCCACCACTGATCTCCTCCCTCCGAGTGATGTATGGAAGCATGATTCAGCGGCATCCAGAACAATTCAACATCGCTTCACTCGAGTACGCCTCCATAGACCGCCTCATATACCCAGAGGAAGTACTCGCCCAAGGAATCTGTTACGTCTTTGGTTTCACCCAGAAAGAACAACACCCACCAAACCCCTGGAAAGAACTTGTCGAAACCTGGAGACAAGAACGATACGCTCGCTGCAAAGACGCTCTCACGAAACAGACCACGCTGGACCGATGGGTGTTCTACTACGTGGATGGGGGAAGCTTCCTGAAAATCTACGACAAACGGAAGAACGACTCGATAAAAATCTTTGTGCTCAGCGAAATAGAACGCCAGATCTTCCTTGCCTGCACCAACGTCATCACCTACCAGTCTCTCCTGGAGCAGTTCTGTGATTTCCCAGAGTTTGAGATCTCCGCTATCCTACAGTCTTTCGAGACCAACGGATTAGTCTACCGAGAAGACACCTCCTATCTTGCGCTCCCATTACGATACCGTGTAATATCACATGAGGCCCTCAAAAAGACATCCTCTGTCGAAGTCGCACCAGTAGTATAATGACACGACACCTTTTTATACTATCAAGTCTATTTTGTTTTAAATAATTAACAAATTTGTTAAATTTATCAAGTGATTATTATGTTGTGGAATGATATCCTCCAAGAAAGCACCAAAACAGGGTTCCACCCCTCCCAGATTCTTCAAGAACAGCTCCAAAAAGCAGTACTCGCAGTACTCAGTCATCGCAACGCCTTCCACCATATCGTCTTCCAGGGAGGAACGTCGCTGCGTCTCTTCTATGGAAACCCACGATTTTCAGAAGACCTTGATTTTGTTCTCTTCCCACCAACAACCTCCTATGATCTCTCCAAGCATCTTAGCACACTGACCACTGATCTCCACTCATACTTCCCTTTCCTCCACGGTGTTACAGCAAGTAAGCAAAAATCTGATGACCTTCTTCAACGCTACGCACTTATCACCGCATCAAAAAACAGTGACCAACGAGTACGTCTTCACGTTGAACTCGCACACGTTCCTTCCCACGATAGCACCCTCAAAATCCTGTCCTTCCCACCATTACAACCAGCGGTACGTGTTGAAACAACCAAGGAGATCCTCGCAGACAAACTCCTCGCACTCGCAAATAGACCGTACATAAAAGGCCGTGACCTCTGGGACATCTACTACCTCACCACAACACAACACGAACAACCCTCCTGGGATCTCGTCTGGAAAAAAGCAGCAGACTACCACGCACACGTCCCAACACTGCACAAAAAACTTCAGCACGTATCAGTTGCTCTAGAAACACAAGGAACCCAGTTGTTATCCACTGAACTACAACGCTTCCTCCCACCATCTACGTTCGCTATGTATCAGAAGCAGTTCTCAGACATCATCACCCTTATTATCCACATGCTGAAGAATGATGAGCGTGAACCATCATGAAGGTCGATGAGTGGCTTTCTTTTTTTAAAAACCATCCCCAAAAAAAAATGTACTCTCTCTCAGATATTTCCCTTTTGGTGAACGAACCGAAAGCAAGCCTCAACGTGCAACTCACACGGCTCGTCCAAGCAAAGATACTCACCCGTGTCGCGCAACGATGGTACGCCAACCCCTTCCACCTTCCAACCGCAGAAGAGGTCGCCATGATCCTCCGAGTCCCCTCCTATCTCTCCCTGGAATACGCACTCGCTCGACAGGGAGTTCTCAGCCAGAGAGTCTACACCCTCACCCTTATGACCACACGACCACCCTACACCTTTCATGGTTCCCAAGGAACGTTCGAATATCACCAACTGAAGAAATCCTTGTTCTGGGGCTATCAGACAAACCAGGAGGTAAACATCGCTACCCCAGAGAAAGCGCTCCTTGACCTCCTCTATATTCGGACGGTACGAACCAAAGAACTTAATCAGCAGGGGATTCGTTCGTTATTTGACGATATGCATCAGGAGATGCTGCATCAAAAGGTTCTCCAACGCTACGCAAAACGATTCGGAGGCCATACCAAACAACTCGCGCTCTCCCTCGGTATCATCACGACATAACACTCTGAGAATCATTATTTCCTACAAACACGAGCAAAAAACCTTGTTTTTCTCATTTTGTTGGATTTTCTCGGAGAAGGGCTTTATGTTTCCCAGGGGGGATTCTGTTTCTGAGGTTAGAAGATCATGAACCGACAGTACGAATGGACCCAACGCAGCATCTCCAGTCCCTCTCAAACATATGCACATGCATATCCAGATGCAAGCAATGTATTTATCGTCTTAGAGACAATGACTATAAGGTGGAAGGCAGAGCCTGTGAGCACACGATATAGTCCTACCCTGTCATTTGAATATGCTGAAAAAGCACGAGAAATCGAGTTAGAAGCCTTCCTAGCAATGCAGAGAGACGGGAGGCGGAAAGAAGATCTTCTTACCTCACCACCACGTCAGACACCGCTTGTTGCGTATCTTAACAAGGTGGAATCACATATCCCTACCACCCTTCTTTCTTCAAGTAATCTGTTCAAGATAAAACAACTCACCCAGTATTTTGCAGGGGATCTCACCAGTTTCTTCGGTTTCGAATCACGACTCACTGACCCCGCTGCTCGCTGTGATTACTTGTTTGCTATCTCAGCGAAACGAGGAGAACGTGAAGCATTCAAGCATCTCATAGACCACGACCTGTTACCAGAAGCATTCCTCCAACAACAGGAATGGAAACACGTCATCTCGTTTATCAAAACATGGTCCGATCCTGCGTCCGTGTTGTACAACAACGTGCTTGGCCTGTGGTTTGAGTTTGACACCGCTGACGAAGAATCCTCTGGCATCCTCACACCAAATGTATTCCTTCATACCATACCTCTGCGCATCGATTCGCAACACGATATCAAAAAATGCCAATGGTTTCTTCAGCATGCATTCCCAGCACTCACCGGTCATGCCCTCTCCAAGACCATGAAAGAACGCTTCATCGCTAGCCTTAAAGAATTACCACCAGGCGCATCCTTATTCCATGTCGGAACCATGCTCTCACGAGCAACCTCTGGACTCCGTCTGGTCATCAACAGAATGCAGCCCTGCGACATCGTCCCCTACCTGAAACGCCTCGGATGGTCAGATGGATCAGACGATCTCCATGAACTCATCACAGAACTTGAAAAACACGTGGACCGTATCGTCCTAAACTTCGATATCACAGAGCAGGGTGTTGGTCCGAAAATCGGCATCGAATGCAGCTACTACCCCAGAAAGCACGATACCTATGAACCTGAGACACGCTGGGGGGCATTTCTCGATTATCTCGTGGAAAAGGGACTGTGTCTCCCAGAGAAAAAAGAAGCGCTCCTTGACTATCTTGGTCTTGACCATGAACAAGGATTTTCAGGAGGCATTATGAACCCCTTGATTCTTGCCGCAAAAATCCCTGATAACGAGCGAAAAGAAACCCTAGTAAGACAAATCGGACACATCAAAATCGTCCATAACCACGATCATTCTTTAGAGGCCAAAGCCTATTTCGGTGGGAGACTGTACGGGGTCCCTGAGACGTCCCATCAGACAACCATGAAAAAATAAAAACATCTCTTTTCCATACTCTTAAAAGGAAGAACCGCATGAAATTCGCAACACTCGGGCATCTTGACATCGAATCTCGTTTACAGCAGATTCCCAAGGAGTGGATTCACCATCATTTGATTGTGTCACCAGAGATAAACTGCAACGGCACCAAAGGTTACGTTCTTGCCTTGCAACTCACCGCACAACAAATGATGAGTATCCCTGTTGATGAGGTACGCAAGCAGATTCTTGATGCAGCAGTCTTTGCTCAAACGACGCTAGGTGTGGACGTCCTGCAGCTCGGTGCGCTCACCACCTCGGTCACCAGCGGAGGCAGCTGGCTTGCTGAGCAGAAACAGTACACAGGTTTTGTGAACCATGGTGATAGTTACACGGCAGCAGCGACCTGCCAAGCGGTTGGTAAGGCACTTCATCTGTTCAAAAAAGAAGTATCGCAGTCAACACTCGCTATCGTCGGAGCCTACGGCGTCATCGGTGAAGCGGTCAGCAAACTCCTTGTCCCCCAATTCTCTCATTCGATTCTCATAGGACGAAGAAAAGAAAAATTCAAAACTCTGGTACAACACTTGAAAGGTAACTTCGAGACCACCACCGAACTCCAAACAAAAGATGCTGACATCATTGTTACCGCAACCAGCCACCCTACCGCGTTGTTAACCTCGCAGCATCTAAGAAAACAAGCAATCGTTGTTGATGTTTCACAACCTCCGAACCTCTCATTTGATGTTGTCAAGCAACGTCCCGATTTACACAGAATCGACGGTGGTATCGTTGATTTTCCTGCAGAGCATGGTCTTGTTATCCCCGGTGTTCCCCCTGGGAAAAACTTCGCATGCATTGTTGAGGTCATCATGCAGGCCATGGAAAACGAGCGCAACCATCATGTCGGATCTATTGATCTGAAGCATTTACTGAAAACAGAGCAATGGGCGCAGAAATATGGTTTCACGTTAAACGAACTGACGAATTTTGGAACACCAATCAAACTCTAAAAAAAATATTTTTTTACTTACTGATTTGATTATTTTCACGGCCAAAGATTGCTGTGTTGTACGACATGTTCGCATACGTGAGCGGTCGGTTGGGCGCGTACGTTCCTTCGCCTGCGCACAAGATCATGAGGAACGGTTGTTCCTTAAAATACGAAAGAAGTTCACTACGCACCAGATCCATGTTATGCCCCAGGGTTGCCAAGATCGTCATACACGTTGAGCACAACCCGAACGCAGGTTGCATCCCTTCGAACGAGGAAAGGTTCTCCTTCATCGCACTCACCAGGTCTCTGCCGCTGACCGTGAGTATCACCACGTTCCCATCATCAATTTTACACGGTGTCATGATAGAATTCTTGAGAATCGCAGGCATGACGATGGGTATGTCCCGTCCCTGCCGTTGCAGGGAGATCGGATAGTACGGCATGGTATGCGCCATTGTTTTTTCATTGAGAAAACCGTTCGGCCATTCCAGCAAGCGCAATAACTCAGGTACCGCTGGCCTATGATTGATCTCGTGGATGATGTGTCGGTCTTTGCTTAATTTTGTAATGGTGAACTTTTTGTCAGTCTCTTTCATCCCATGGGTCGTGCACACGTTGAGATCAAGATTAGTCGCAAGACCAAGGTTCACCACTGCATTCGTAAGAATCGTCTCGTTGAAGAACTGATAGTTGCTCATCCCCTTGTAATCATCCATCGAGGTTCCAAGGATCATATGGTACTCAGGGAGTTTTTTCACCATCTCTTCGAAAATCTCATCTTCCCTCCCCAGTCCTTTCTGGAGGAGGTATTGTGACATCCCAAAGGTGAGTGTGGCAAAGGAGCTGATGAACCCAGAGTCGATCACTTTCTTGTATCCCTGCCCTGGTATCTTCATCAGTTCAGGGCCAGAGACAAGATTCAACAGGAATTTATTCTTATACGGTGATGTTGCGAGCCCTTTTTTAATCATGCTGATGGATTGTTGGGCCGCGCGTTTCGGGTTTCGTTTCACGTTTCTCCCACACCCGAGAACCACATCCATCTGAGAAGAGGAGACTGCTAAGCCGCTGGCACCACGGGTGTAACACCCATGGTTGTTCATGAACCCTACGACCGTGCCACCAACAAGAGGCGTGCCCTTGGGTAAGACGTCCCATACGCCGTTGAGGAACTCCTGGAACCCACCGTCTTTCTCAAAGTGAATCGTAGAAAACAGCAGGAAGAAGTCTGGGGGACGGCTGAGACGACGTATCGCTGTGTCTGCGACCTCTCGACCTGCCTCTCGCGCATTCCATTTCCTGGAGAGTCCTAGTCCTACTTCTATCTCAGAGTCGCTCTGTTGATTCATACAGCTGCATCCCAACTCCAAGGACATACAATCATGTGGAGGTTGAAAAACTTACCGCACCGTTTCCTCGAGAACACCTCCTGGTAGTCTTGTAGAAAAGATGGTATTGCTCGTACAACACGTTTTATATAGATTCGTCGCCAACCTCACAGGAAGAACGTATCTTGGGAGCATTCGAAAGGATGACACAACAACAGAATTCACGCTATCAGAAACTCTTCAGTATTCTGCTTACTCTCCTCTTACTCGTACTGTGTGTTACTTCTCTTGCTGCTTCTGAGACTCTTGGAGCTATGAACCCCCCATCAGGGGGAGCGAGCACGCAAGGGCACTCCCAATCATCAGGTAGTATCGAAGGCATGATGGGTGACGAGGGAAACCAACCACCAATCGCGTTCATCGATACCATCACTCCTCGCTCTGCCCAACCTGGTGAAACTGTTTCGTTCGCCGGTCATGGGATTGATGATGGGCAGATCGTTGCGTATCAATGGTCGTCTGACCATGATGGTATTCTCAGTACGGAGCAAAGTTTTACAATAACGTCACTTTCTGTGGGAAGGCACGTGATCTCTTTTGTTGTCACTGATGACGATGATGCAACCTCGGAACCAGTGACTCAAACACTGATCATCAACACACCTCCGCACGCTGAAGCAGGAGCAGATATTCTTGGTTACCTCCATAGACCACTGAGTTTCGACGGTTCAGGAAGCATTGATCTTGATGGTAACATTATTTCTTACGGTTGGAATTTCGGGGATGGAACCATTGGTTCCGGAATCAGCCCTACCCATACGTACGACGATGACGGCGTCTACCAGGTCTCACTCACTGTTACCGATGATCTTGGTGGAACAGACACAGACACCCTCACCGCAACAATAGTGGGAAGCTCACCGATCGCTAACGCAGGTGGTCCTTACTACGGGTACATGAACCAATCGATACGATTCAACGCCTCTCGCAGCACTGACCTTGATGGGACAATCATCTCCTACACCTGGGATTTTGGTGACGGAACCTCAGGAGCAGGTCTTCTCTGTTCCCATTCGTATGAAGACAATGACACCTACCTTGTCACCCTCACCATCAATGATAACGACGGGTTCACAGGATCAGATACCACACTCGCAGTGATTCTTACTCCGAACCAACCTCCCGATCGACCACAGGCTGCTCTCATAAAAATCAATGAGACGACCTTTACCCTCTTGGTGTGCTCAGAGGATTCTGACCACGACCTTCTTAGATATTATATAGACTGGGGCGACAACACCTCAACACGCTCACCAGAATTTCCCAGTGGCACGACGTTGAGTGTCACCCACACCTGGCCAACTCCTGGTAATTACACGATAACTGTGACAGCAACCGATGAACACAACGTTACCTCCGCACCTACAGAGATTGTTATAACCGTCAACACCACTGTTGCACGCTCTAGTGATGTCTCACCTGGAGCACCAGCACAACCACTAGTTATCCCTCCTTTGTTCTTCGGCGTCCTCCTAGGTGGAGTACTCACCGTTGGTGTGAAGTACCGTTCGAGTAGGAAAAAAACATCAAGCTAATTCTATCTCAAATTTTCTCATATTCTCCAGTTCGATTTTTTTCAAATAAACTATTTAATCTCTCATGTTAAAGAAAAGTTTATGACCAGAAAAATAAATTTCAACAAAAGAAAGAATAACCGTTATAAACAAATATATTGTGATCATATGTTGTTTTTAAAACAATTTTTTGTTGAATTTTTTAGAAAATTTCGTAAGTTTAATATATGACCATTGACTAATATAAACACGACTGGCAATGTCAGTCATAGAAAGGGAGGAAGATAAATGGGGAACGAGAGGAAAAAACATATTTTAAAATTTTTACATAAAAATTTAACAAAAATAATTTTCATAATAAAAATACCAAATTCTTATGTGGGAGGAGGATAGTCAATGGAGAAGATATTGTATAAATTTAGTATCTTATTTATCATTTTTTTTATAAGTTGTAATGGATCTACTATTTATGTTCGGGCAGAAGAAGATCCAATAACATTTCAACCTGGTGTTTTATATGATGCTAATATTTTTAATTTCAGTGCTATTTCCTATGATGGACAGGATAATTTAACCCGATTCGATGATTTAATCAAAGATCCTTATTATGAAGATGGTACGATAAAGTGGAGTATTCAGACTAATAATCATCGACTAGCACAGAGTTTTATTGCACAAAATACTTGGTTATCAAAAGTTGGTATCTTCTTAAGTAGGGCACATACCTATTCACCTCCTTATAATCTTGTTGTGTTTGAAATCCGTGAATCTATTACTCAACCTTGGTTGATAGGATATACAACTTTATCCGGTATATCTGAATCAGGAGGTTGGAAATATTGGCAAAATGAAAGTACGAATTATGAACTTACAACTGGAGTCCCATATTATATTTTAATTTATTTATATCTATCTCAACAATCTGGTCAGCATTTGGATTGGTGGTACGGTGAAGGAAATCCCTATTCTGGCGGTAATTGTTATCATTCATCAGATTATGGAGGAAATTGGGTACCCTATAACAGTAGAGATTTCGATTTCCAGATTTGGGGATATCCATCGATTTCGCTTGGCGATGCAGTTGATAATAATAATTTCGTCTGGACGACTGGAGGTAATGCAAATTGGTTTGGACAATCTCAAGTGTATTACTATGACGACGATGCAGCGCAAAGTGGAGATATTACCAATTCTCAATACTGTGAGATAAAAACTACTATTACAGAACCGGGTGATTTAAAATATTATTGGAAAATCAGCTCCGAGGAATCTTATGATTATCTCATATTTTTTATCGATGGTGATGAGCAAATCAGTATTAGTGGATTTGTTGATTGGCAAGAAGAAACTTATTGTATAGAAACAGGTTCTCATGAAGTAAAGTGGATGTATACTAAAGATGGGAGTGACAGTTATGGGAGTGAGTGTGTATCGATTGATTATATTCGCTTTAGTTCAGATACTTCCCCTTATATTCCCTAC